>Ga0233377_1000132_pt1 | contig 45644 bp, 40 predicted proteins | sample ElkDunMinimDraft_6_FD_191540 | JGI IMG/M metagenome (GOLD analysis project Ga0233377, IMG submission 191540) | Fecal eukaryotic communites from dung pellets of Tule Elk in California, USA - Elk Dung E36 | ecosystem: Host-associated > Mammals > Digestive system > Large intestine > Fecal | place...
GAAAATGGAGTTCATGAAGAAATATGTAAGATCGTTTGTTATTAAACATGCTTACACTTCAACGATTTCTTTGTCTGGAATGCAAACCAATTTAAGTGCGACATTCGATGGTAATAATAATCCAACGGCTTTAGATATCAACAACAACTATATTTCTAGAATGCAAATTCAGAATGTAACAATGTCTGAGCGTTTTAATCCATTGATAGGATTTGACGCAACATGGTTGGTTGGTAAGCAAGGATTGATTACGAAGTTTGAGATATCAAAAGATAGAAGTACTACTTTAGCATTGAGTAATAGCCAAGTTACCGAAGTGATGGGAACAACTTATGTCTTTGGAACTGGATACCGTTTCTCTCAAGTGAAATTACCATTTAAGAAGATTAAACCAAGTGATGTTAACTTACGTTTGGATCTTTCAATTAGAGATAACATGACGGTCATTCGTAAAGTAGTGGAAAATACCAATCAAGCAACTGCTGGACAGAAAGTGGTTTCTATCAAAGGTTCGATAGATTACAATGTTGGTAAATTTATGGTGCTTCAGTTGTATTACGACCAAGTAATAAACACTCCTAAAATTGCTACATCTTACCCTACAGGAAATATGAGTACTGGAATTAAGTTAAGATATAATTTAGCTGGTGTTCAATAGTGGTTTATGATGTTAATTTAATATGTAGCAATTATTTATTTAATTGTATTGTAAAATTGACTTAATAAATTTATATTTGAGTTTCAATTTAAACACGTAGAGACATGAAAAACAATTTTACCTTATTATCAGGGTTATTATTCATGACTGGAGTTACCTTTGCTCAACAAACTAATTTGAGTAATTTAAACCAGTATGAAGCCCATTCTTCAGTACATGAAGATATTAAAACAAATCTTAAACCAAACGGTAATTATACTGCAAAAGCAGAAGGTACTGAATTGTGGTCAAGTGATTTTTCTGATGCAAGCCTTTGGACTATTGGAACGACTGGACAAGGAACGTTTGAAATTGGTACGTACCCAGCGCAATTGACTCAATATATGGGAGCATACAATTTAGCTGGTGCTTCTGTAACTAATGGAGTTGGTTTCTTTAATGGAGTTCAATACCTAATACCTTCACCGGGAACTGCAGCACCTCAAAACACGTGGATGCAAACAGAAGCGATCGATTTCTCAGGTAATGCACATGCTGAAATTTCTTTTAACCAACGTTACAGAAAATTTAATACAGATTCAACATATGTTGAATTCTCTGGTGATGGTGGAACAAACTGGACAACTATTCGCGTTAACAAAAATGTAGGTACTTCAGGTTTGCAAGAAAAAGTTACTATGGTATTCCCTGTAGGTAATGCAACTGCAGGTGTTTTCCGTTTTAGATGGCAAAATACTTCATCAGCTACTTCAACTGGAAGTGGATATGGTTGGGCTATTGATGATGTATCTATTAAAACTTTATCTGACTTTGACTTAGCAAGAGTTGATTCTGATTACAGTGTTGTAGGTTACCAATACTCTAGAGTACCAACTGCACAAGTTGCTCCAATGGATTTTTGGTCTTTGGTTAAAAATCAAGGTTCAACTACTTTAACAGGTGTGAAATTGGCTTTGGATGTTAATGGTACTTTAGGTACTGTTGAGTCTTCTGCATTATCACTTGCTTCTATCGCAGCTGATACATTGAAAGCTTCTTATAACTTACCAGCAACAGTAGGAAACTACTCAATTGCGCAACGTTTGTTGTTAGATCAAGCAGATGATAATTTAGCTAATAACACTTTACCTTCATACGAAGTTGAGGTTACTGATTATATCTACAGTATCGATAAAGGAACGACTTACACTGAATACCCTTTAACATCTTTGTCTGTTGGTGGTGTTCCAGTAGTTATTGATGGTGTTGGTATGTCATTTGATACGTATGCTGATCAAGTATTGTATGGAATTGATTTCAGATTATTCGCTGGAACAACATTGGGTGCTCAGGTATACGGAGAAATTTATGAGTACAATCCTGAGGCTGCAACTATTCAAACATATTGGAAAACTCCTTATGTTGCAGAATCAGATATGTTTACTGTTAATGAAGAATCTCAAATTGGAACTATCCAAACTTCTCTTTTCTCAAATCCTCCAACTTTAACAGCTGGTAAAACTTACTTATTGATTTTAAAATTCGCATCAGGAGCTGGAACAATTAAAATGTCTGCTGCTGGTACAACTTCAAAATCTCAGTCTTGGTTACATGGTGATCACGCTAACATTTGGGGGACGTTTACAACAGCTCCTGTAGTTCGTGCAAACTTTAACCCTTCATTGTCTGTTAAAACTGCTGATTTAGTGAACGGAGTTACTTTGTTCCCTAACCCTGCAACTGAGAAAGTAGCTGTTGATTTCAACTTAACTGCTGTTTCTGATGTAGTTGTTGAGATCGCTGATATCAATGGTAAAGTTATGGAGTCTAAAACTTTGAACAACGTAACAATTGGTACTAACAAAGTAGAGTTGAACGTTAATAACTATGCTGCTGGATTATATACAGTTGCTATCAAGTCAAATAACACAAACGTTACTAAAAAATTGATCGTTCAATAATCTGAATTATTAGTTTAATATTAAGCCGCTGATTCGTCAGCGGCTTTTTTATTTTATAACTTTGCATCATGAAGGATATGTTAGCCGCTGATTGGCAAGAGCTGTTGAAAGATGAATTTCCTAAATCTTATTTTCAAGCGCTCTCTACTGCGATTACTGAAGCATACGGAAGTGGTAAAACAATTTTACCGATGCAAGCTGAAATTTTTAAAACGTTTAATAAATGTTCTGTCGATTCTGTGAAAGTGGTTCTGATAGGGCAAGATCCTTACCCAACAGCAGGTCACGCGAATGGTTTGTGCTTTTCACTCAATTCTGATGTGAAACCTCTTGCTAGAAGTCTTATCAATATTTTTAAAGAGATAGAAAATGACCTTAATGTTCCAATGCCAAATAATGGTGATTTAACTCGTTGGGCTGAGCAAGGTGTTTTAATGTTAAATGCTATTCTAACGGTTGAAGAAGGAAAGCCACAGAGTCATAAAGGACTAGGATGGGAAAAATTTACGGATGCGGTTGTTGCTAAAATTGCTGCTTCAAAAGAAAATGTAGTGTTTATTCTTTGGGGTGCTTATGCTCATAAAAAAGGTAAAGGGATCGATCGTACGAAACATTTTGTACTGGAAAGTGGACATCCTTCGCCATTAAGTGCCAATCAAGGAAAGTGGTTTGGTAACAAACATTTTAGTAAAACTAATGCCTATCTACTTGCGAATAAACAAACACCTATTAAGTGGTAGTTATTCTAAAACTTCTTCTATGGATTTATGGATACCTTTTAATTCTAAAATTTTCTGAATCACTTGGTCTACAATTGCGTCGGGACAAGATGCTCCAGAAGTGATTGAAATTGTTTGTACCTCTAAATTTAGAAATGTATCGAAGTTCTCCACGATCTTCGAATGGATATTAAATGAATGGATTTCATTTAAAGATTTTATCTCAGTTGCATCTTTAATGAAGAAAGTCGTGAATTTTTCTTCTAATAATTCTACTAAGTGTGTTGTGTTTGAACTATTATATCCACCTACAACAATTGCAAAATCTGCTTCGACTTCCATTAAACCATAGGTTGAGGATTGATTGTCGTTAGTTGCATAACATAAAGTGTCTCGCGTATCGGCAATGTGGTTTTTGATAGATTCTATTCCATGTTTTTGTATCATTACATCTCGCAAGTAGTCTGTAATTTCCTGCGTTTCTGTCGCAAGCATTGTTGTTTGATTGACAACGCCTATTTTATCTAATTGCGTAAAAGGATCAAAATGTTTAGAAGTTCTATCCTTGAAGGTGGAATTAAAAATCTCAATGGGAATAGCACCAAGAATAAATTCTCCAAGCACTTTCGCTTCCTTCATATCCTTTACGACCAATGAAGGTGCGTTTGAGCTACTGTGTGAAAATGTTGCCCTCGTTTCTTCATGATTGTGTTTTCCGTGAATGATGATGGTGTGCCCGTCTTCGCCTAATTTTTCAGATCGATTCCAAACTTTTTCTACAAACGGACAAGTGGTATCATACTGTTGAATATCCAATCCAATTGATTTCAATTGCTCCATGATTTCAATCGTTGCACCAAAAGCAGGAATGATTACTACATCGTCAGCTGATAATTCCTGCCAATCGATGAGTTGATTTCCATTTGTATCTTGCAAAAATTGCAATCCATGACTATGTAAATCTTCATTTACACCTGGATTGTGAATCATTTGACTCAATAAAAAAATTCGTTTTCCTGGATTTTCAGCAATTGCTTTGTAGGCAATTTCAATCGCATTTTCAACGCCGTAGCAAAATCCGAAGTGTCGAGCAATATAAAATCGTACTCCTCCGAAATCTAATAAAGTTGGAGTAAAATCCTTCTTACGCGGATCTTGCGCTTTGCGCATTGCCTTCACCTTACTGATGATGGGTGAACGATAAAATTCGGGAATATCAAAACTTTTCATTGCAAAACAAATGTAATTAATTTGGGTGATTTTTTCTCTTATTTTGATGTAGTCGAAAGGTTAAGTAAATGATTTTAGAACTTGATTAATCAATTTAAGTTCATTTTGTTATATTCGAAACATGGAATTAACTCGAAAACAGAAAGTAAACTACTTGTTTAGCTTGCCCGTAATTGTTGCCGCGCTGGGGTACTTCGTAGATATTTACGACCTACTTTTATTTGGAATTGTGCGTTTGCCAAGTCTCGAAAGTATGGGTTTGGATGTTGATGCTTACGGAACGATGATTCTTAATTGGGAGAAGGCAGGATTGCTTCTAGGCGGAATCTTATGGGGTGTTTTTGGTGATAAAAAAGGACGACTTTCAGTACTTTTTGGTTCGATTATCGTTTATTCGCTCGCTAATATTGCATGTGGGTTTCTACCGCAAGTTGACTTCATGGAAAAGCAAAATGCATACGCTTTATTTCGCTTCATTGCAGGACTTGGCTTAGCAGGCGAATTAGGCGCAGGTATAACATTGGTTTCTGAATCTCTTCCCAAAGAATTGCGAGCAATCGGAACGTCACTTGTTGCAGGTTTTGGTCTTTTGGGCGCAGTAGTTGCTGGGTTGACTGCTAATGCTACAGATTGGACAACTTCTTACTTTATTGGCGGTGGATTAGGATTAATGTTGTTGGTCTTGCGTATCGGCGTTGTTGAATCTGGTATTTACAAAGACATTGAAAAGAATAATTCCGTCCAGAAGGGGAATTTCTTTTCCTTTTTTACCAATTATGATCGCTTTATTCGTTACATCAAATGCATCGCAATTGGGCTTCCAACATGGTTCTGTATTGGAATTCTAGCTTATTTTGCCAATCAATTTGGACCAGCTTTGGGAATTAAAGAAGATGTTGATCCAGGAAAAGCTATTTTATGGGCATACGTTGGAATTTCAGCCGGCGATTTTGCTAGTGGATTTATCAGTAATTTGTTGCAATCACGTAAGAAAGCAATTGTTTATATGATGCTTTTTACAATTGTCGGGGTGGTTTTGATGTTGTTTTCTGGTATAAAATCGGCAAATATGTACTATTTCTATTGTGTATGGCTAGGATTGGGAACAGGCTATTGGGCATTATTTGTGACGATGGGAGCTGAACAATTTGGAACCAATATTCGCGCAACAGCTGCAACGACAATTCCGAATATGGTTAGAGGAATGCTTATGTTAATGATCTTTGGATTTAATTATTTCAAACCTACCACTGGAGTGATTTATGCAGCGGTAATTGTAGGTATTATCGCTTTTGTTCTTGGAATTTATTCGACGCTAACAGTTGCAGAAACCCATAACAAGGATCTTGATTTTGTAGAGTAGGGGTAAATTACACTTTTTTAACGTTGTACTTGTGGTAACTTTAAAGGCCAACCTACCATAATTCAATACACTTTTTGCATCTTTGTTATATGGAATTATTAAACTTTATTTTTCGTTTAGGAGTAGTTTTCGCCATCTTCGGATTCATTTGGGGATTAATTAATATTGGAATACGTTTGTTGACAGTAGGTCGTCAAAGGCAAACAACTGAAGTGTATATCCTCAAAGCAGTACAATATTTATTGTTGGTTGATGTAACCTTTCTAATTTGCTACAACAGTGAATTTACAAAATTGGACTTAAATAGTCAATTGGTGTATGGAGCAATTATTTTGGTAATGTATTTTGTAGGGAAATTGCAACGTGGGCAAAGTAAACAAATGATGTTTAAAATGTACACTAACGGAATGATGCAAAATGAAATGGGATTTAATTTAAAAGCTGAAGTAGCTGTTATTGCTATGTCAGTCATAGCATTTACGCTCTTTTATTTCTTCCCAGATTACGCCATAAATCCATTGTCACTTTGGTTCAAGGACACAATTTTAAATATTGAAGACACGCCTATTTTTGGATTCATCTTTAAAGTAATTGGATTCTTCTTCTTGTTAAATATCATTATGAAAGTAATTAGTTCGGTTATGTTACTAGTAAGTGGAAGAGGATTTCAGCGCAACAATAGGAATGATAATGACAATTCTCGAAACAATGACCGTTTTGACGATTTTGAGGAAATCCAGTAAATATGAATTTTATAGATGTTTTATTTTTAATTCCGATTATTTACGCCGTTTATAAAGGGTTTAAAAATGGATTTATTATTGAGATTTGTACACTTTTAGCGCTTTTAGTTGGGATTTATGCAGGAATTCATTTCTCTGATGGAACAGCAAATTTTTTAAAAACAAATTGGAATTTTGATTCCGAATACATGCCCGTAATTGCTTTTACAGTGACTTTTTTAGCTGTTGGAGCGTTGGTTTTTTTTGGTGGAAAGATGCTCGAAAAGGTGGTAGATGTTGCACATTTAACGCCGCTCAATAAATTTTTAGGAGTACTTTTTGCGCTGATTAAAATTCTTTACTTCATCAGCGTATTTGTGGTTTTACTTGAATCATATGACGAAAAAGGCGACTTCATCAAAGAAGAAACCAAATCCGAATCGATATTGTATGAACCTATTAAAACAATTTCTTTAACGACGATTCCACGATTAAAAGAGAGTACAATTTTTCTTACCAATTCTTTCAAAGCAGAACAAGATTCCACAGGACTGACTATTCAACAAATTCTTCGCGCCAAAGAAGTTGCCGATAGCTTAGGAATTGACGCCAATGATGCAATAGAATTGAAACGATTGCACGACGAGTATAACTAGTATAGCTTAACTTCTAAGTATTTCTAGCGCATCGTCTAAATTTTGAACGGGAGGCAAACAACCATTTTTTTCAGAGCAAATGTAATAACGCTCATCTGCTGAAGATTTATGTTTTCCCAATGGAATTGACTCCGAAGCATAAGCAATTTGAACGTCTGGCAAATAAAGTTGAAACAATTTATCGGATGTAGTATTCTTGTTTGAAACAACAAATTGGTAAAATTCATTCAATTGATGAAGAAGCAATATCGCCCAATTGGAGTATCCTGAACCATACATTTCCATTCCATCGTAGATATTACTTAACTGCTGACGCGCATCTGAAATCCAGTTGGAATTTTCAAAAAGATGTCCAGCATTCCATAAATTATGCGCCATTATCGAATTACTAGCTGGAATCACATTGTCGTTTAAATCCATTTTCCGCGCAATCAATGTCGAGTCATTTGAAGTGAAATAAAACATTTTACTTTCTGAATGCTGAAAATGCTTCACGGTATAATCAATCAAATTTGTCGCTAAATGCGCATATTTTTCTTCACCGGAAACTTCGTAAAATCGTAAAAATGCCTCGATTGTTGTGGCATAATCTTCCAGAAATCCATCAATTTTGCTGACGCCATTTTTACGGGTTCTGTACAACGAATGATCATCTTTTAGTTGATGCGTTGCGATCCAACGTACAATTTTATTAGCCAAATGCAAGTATTCTTCCTCTTCAAACGCTGCGTATGCATCACATAATCCCGTTGCCAAAAGTGCATTCCAAGACGTCAATAATTTGTCATCAGTTCCCGGACGAACTCGCTTTTTTCGTTCGTTTAACAGTAATTCATTTAGTTCACGAATACGTATTTCTAACTCCTCAGCCGACAAATTAAATTGGTTCATTAATTGTTGATCCGATGTTACTCGAAGTGGAATGTATTTTTCATCTTCCCAGTAAGAGCGTGAATTTATGGTGTACAATTGTGAAGCAAATTCAAAATCGTCTTTCAAAATTTCCTTGTATTCTTCTAAACTCCAGCAATAGAATTTTCCTTCTTCTCCTTCGCTATCGGCATCCAGAGCGGAATAAAATGCACCTTCGTTAACAAACATTTCTCGTTGTAACCATTCGATTGTTTGGTTTACAATTCGTTTATAGAGCGGTTTCTGAAATACTTTATAGGCTGTTGAATACAGTGAAATTAGTTGTCCGTTATCGTACAGCATCTTTTCAAAATGGGGTACTTTCCAAAGCATGTCAACGGAATAACGCGTAAATCCACCACCAACTTGGTCGTAAATGCCGCCCATTGCCATTTTATCAAGTGTTAACTCTACATGTTTTAGCAAGTTTTCATCTTTGTATTTTGTGGCGTATTGAAGTTGAAAAAGTACATTGTTAGGCAGAGGAAACTTCGGCGCGCGTGAATTTCCACCTTCGATTGAATCAAATTGTTTTTTCCATCTTGTTACCAACTCTGTAACTTTTGATTGCTCGAAATCTGATACGTTTTCTGGAGTTGAAATCAATTCATTGTTAACAATACCTTCGTGCAATCGAGCTGCATATTCTTCAGCTTTAGCTGGATCATTTGTGAATAAATGATGCAATGATTGCAAAATATTGGTCCATTGATCTTTTGGAAAGTAGGTTCCTCCGTAAATCGGTCGACCGTCAGGCATCGTGATGCAATTCAAAGGCCAGCCACCTCGTTGAGTCATCAATTGTACGGCAGTCATGTAAATTTGATCTACATCTGGTCGTTCTTCTCGGTCAACTTTCACATTAATGAAGTAACGATTCATGATTTCAGCGACTTGATCATTTTCAAAACTTTCATGTTCCATCACGTGGCACCAATGGCAAGCAGAATATCCCACGCTTATCAAAACCATTTTGTTTTCTTTCTTAGCGATTTCAAACACATCATCACTCCAAGCCACCCAATTAACTGGATTATAAGCGTGTTGCAGTAAATATGGTGATGTTTCGTTGATAAGGGAATTTGCTTGTTTCATAAAGTAAAGTTAGGATAAATTTTTGGCGATAAAAATTGTGATTTGATTTGTGTTCCTTTTCTTTATTTATTACTGATTTCAATTAACTTTGTGTCCATGATTTATTCCGTTATTGACGTTGAAACAACTGGTGGTAGTCCGAAAAACTCGAAGATCACTGAGATTGCTATATACCGTCATGACGGCGAAAAAGTGATTGATGAATTTGTTTCATTGATTAATCCTGAGATGAAAATTCCAACTTTTGTGTCAAATTTGACAGGTATTACGGATGAAATGGTGGAAGACGCTCCTAAATTTTATGAAGTTGCAAAGCAAATTATCGAATTTACCGAAGGAACTATTTTTGTTGCGCATAACGTATCCTTCGATTATGGAATGATTCGTAGCGAATTTAAATCATTGGGATTTGATTATCGATTACCACATTTGTGTACAGTTCGTTCATCACGTCATATTTTACCTGGAAAAGAATCATACAGTTTGGGTAAACTGACACGGTCTCTTGGAATCGAATTAAAAGGTCGACACAGAGCAGGTGGAGATGCAATGGCTACTGCACATTTGCTAACGATGTTGCTTGAAAATAATGACAATCAATTAGATTCGTTTATTCAGCAAGAACTTAATCCTCAAGTTTTAAATCCAAAATTGAATCTTGATGTGATTGAAGAAATTCCAAATCGAGCAGGATTATATCGCTTTTACAATGAGATGAATGAATTGATTTATCTTGGCAAAAGCAAGGCCGTTCGAACGCAAATTGAGTTACATCTAAAGAATACGGTGGTTAAAAAAAGTGCTGCTTGGGGACAAGAAATTACGCGAATTGAGTGTGAATTAACAGGTTCTGAGTTGATTGCCGCTATTTTAGAACATCAAATTCTAAAGAAGGGAATGCCCAAGTATAATCGCGCAAAGCGAAAAAGTACTAAAAGTAATTCCTTATTTCCTGATCAAATGAATGAAATGGCTTTTAATGGTGAGTCGTTTTATGTGTTAGGAAAAGGCAGGATGAAACATGAGAAAAGTTTGATTTTGGTTGAAAACGGTAGCTTTGTAGGATATGGATTTGCTCCATTTCACCTACATCGTTTAGAACCTATTTATTGGAAGCGCTACATTACGCTTTCAACAGAGGATGATGAGATTCAAGAAATGATATTTAACTTTCTTAAAAAGAATAAGTTAGATAAAGTGATGATTTAAAAGTTAGAACAAATGAACATGAAAATAACATTAAGATACATTCATTTATTAGGCGTAATTTCATTTCTATTATTCAATTCATGTGGAAATGGACAAGTTTCTGAGGAAGAGGAGCAAGGAGATAAAGCGTTGCAACTAGTTGATGATAAATCATTGCCAATGGATCAGCGTATTAAAACGTATGTTGAACGAAAAATTGGAATTCCTGCCGATGAAAATTACCAAATGGAAGTTTTTGAAGAGCACTTAAACGACGATGGCGTGAAAGATGTCATCATTACGGTTAACCGTTTAGAGCATGCAATAGATGCAATGGCAAAAACGAATAGAACAACAAAAGCAGCGCAAATTGGATTTTTCGGTCAGTACAATTATTTTATTTATTACTCGTCTAAAACCAATAGCTTTTCAGAGCCATTCATTACTGCGTCAACTCCACAACGAAAATTGAATATTACCTTTGTAAATCTGTCATCTGATTCACACAAAGATATATTGGTTGATTATGCAATTCGAAATTCACAATTTCGTCGTGTTTACTTGATGCTTGACGATGTACCTTCCTATGCTTTCCAATGGAAATTATACGATGGATGGGGTACTCCTAGTATTGAATCTTATTGTTTTGATTTTGGTCCGGGTTACCGTTCTAAAGTTAAAGATATCATCATCAATAAAGGTGATATGAAAAATATTGGTCCCGAGCAGAATTACGATGTGGAAGTTCCAGAAATTACATGTACGAATGAACTTGTTAAACGCTTCTTTTTTAATGAAGCAGATCGTAAGTATTATACGCCAAATTAATGGAGGAATCTATTGTAATTGCTAAAACGTCTCGTTTTTTTCGTGAAGGGAATCCCGATTCTAATAAATTATTAATTGCGCTTCATGGATATGGCCAATTGCCATCTTATTTTATTCAGAAGTTCAAAGTTCTCTTTGAGAATTGGCAAGTTGTAGCTCCGGAAGGTTTACATCGATTTTATGTCAATGGACATGCTGGTCGCGTTGGAGCGTCTTGGATGACAAAGGAAGCGCGTGAGCAAGATATCGTAGATAACTTGAATTATCTAGAAGCTCTAGTTGAACAACTAATTTCGAACAAGCAATATGATGAAATCGTTCTACTCGGTTTCTCACAAGGTGGCGCCACTGCAGCACGTTTTTTTTATCAGAGTAAATTACCATTAACAAAGTTGATTGTTTGGGCATCGGTTTTACCACCAGATATTAATAGTGAAAGTTTTTTTTCATCAGGAAATAACATACGTAAAACAGTGTTTGTCGTTGGTGATGAAGATCCTTTTTTTCCTGATGATCAGTTGTCAAAAGTAAAAGATTCTTTTTCTGAAATAGGCTACCAAGTACATGCTTTTGCTGGGAAACATGATATTGATGAAAAAACTTTAGAAGTTGTAATTGAAAAAGCCTAATTTTGGCACGTTTTATGGTTTAGGCCAGTTAAATAAAAGAAAATTATGAAACAAATATTATTTATAGTCGCTGTACTTGCTAGTGCATTCACGTTTTCTCAAGATGAAAAGGCTGACAAAATATTAAATACTTTTTCAAACAAAGTTAAAAATGCTGCTACGTTTTATGTAGAATTTAGTGCGAACATTAAAAATGCTAGTAGCGGAGCGAATGATAATAATACAGGAAAAGGCTGGGTAAAAGCTGATAAGTATTTTGCTTCATACGGTGATATAACGCGTTTATCTAATGGAAAAAAATCGTGGACGATTATAAAAGAAGAAAAGGCTGTTTATATTTCTAATGAAGACAATGATTCCGAGTCAATCAATCCTAAGAAATTGATGACAATGTGGGATACTGGTTTCAAAAGTAAGTATGAAAAAGAAACTAAAATTGGTGAAGAAACAGTTCACTTGATAAATTTGTATCCTAAAAATCCGAAAACAACAGATTATCACACAATCGTATTGTACATTAGTAAAGCAACTAACGAGTTGAAAAAAGCAATATTAAAAGGAAAAGATGGAACGGTAATGACCTACACTGTTACTAAATTACAGTTTAACGTAGACGCTCCAGATTCAAAATTTGTTTTTGATAAAACGAAGTTTCCAGGATACCAAATAATTGAAGATTAAAAGGTGGAACTTTTAACTAGAAAACAGCCCAAGCATCTATTTATGTTTGGGCTGTTTTTTTTAAAACATCAATTGAGCTTGAATGCGTAATGTCTGACCGCGTTGCATATTGTCTCTATTCTGAAAATCTTCATACCTTCTTTCAGATAAGCTATACATCACAACTAATTCAAAGTGCTTCCAAGGTTTCCACTCAAGTCCAAATTCTAATTCGTTCATGTGGTAGCTTCTCGCATCTTGCTCAAATTTCTTTCCACCATCGTAATATTTGTATTTAGCAAATGGAAAAAGTAATTGGTTTTTGAGTTGTAAACGATAGTTAAGCAATATATATCCGCCAGCTAAATTTCTCGTCTCAATGGAATCCGTGAATTTGTTATACTCTGGACCTCTTCCAATGTTATATTCTGCTTGAATTCCGAATGGTTTTGGATACCACACAGCTGATACCCCAACGCGTTCGTCAGTATAATTCAAACTTTCATTGTGTTTAACACCAGCGCTAATATCATCATCTTCCATGCGGTATTTACCGGTATAACCATTGATTCCCGCTTCAAAAATTTGTTCCTTAATCTTAAAAGGGTAGGAGAAACGCGCAACAACATGTTTATTTTTATTACGCTCCTTCGTGTTTAACACTTGTCCATTTACAATTCCTAAGGCAAAAACACCATAGTCACCACTTCCTTTGTAATCATTATCTACTAAATATTTAAACAACTCTTTACGTTTTGTAGGTGCCCACATAAAGTGTAATCCTAAATCACGTTCGTTAGAAAACGAACTGTTTGTTCCATCATTTCGATCAAGACTTAATCTATTTCTACTTGATTGTAAATTTTCAAAACTATAAGGAACTTTGGATTGACCTATTCTAAAACGAAATTCATTCTTTTTGTCAACGCCCACATCAAAATAAGCATCTCTTAAACTCGCAAAGTTTTTTGTGCCACTGACAGCGGTTGCAAAATCTGGTTGAATGTAAAATGATATTCTAGGATGAAGTTGTCCCTGCAATATGATGCGCGCTCGCCTAAGTGAAAAGTTCGATCCTTCACCCCAGGCCTTGTCACATTGATCACAATTTAAATTATCATTTGATTCGTATAAACCATTGTATCTAACTTGAACATATCCTCCAATAGAAAAACGATCATACCATTTAGTTTTTGTTTCTTTTGGCTGTTCTTTGACTTCCAATTGCCCGAACGCAATATTGCCTATTAGACACACAATTAAGTAAAATGAAAATTTTAAACTGCTTGACGAATTCACTTTGTATATTTTTTAGTGCTGCAAAAATGCATACTTCCTTGGTAAGAACTATTGTTTTTCTTTAATTTAACGTTTTAGTAAAGTCGTGAAACGCTTTGTATGTATGAAATTGCCATATTTTTTAACTACTTGAGTTAATATTGCCATTACAAGGAGGAAACAATGAGGTTACATACGCTTAACTTTTAGTTAACATATCAAGTGTGATTTACTGTTGTGTATTAGGTTGACTTCTATTTCATTTAACTTAAGGTTAAACTTAATTTAATTTACATGACGTTTATGAGGAGTAACTTTGATTTCATAAATTGTTAAGTTTATGGCAACAAAACCTTATTCCATCTTATTGGTGGATGATGAGCAGGATATTTTGAAGATGCTCCAATACAACATTGAAAAAGAAGGCTACCGTGTTTTCTGTGCTGAAAACGGTGAAGAAGCGATTGAAATGACCCGTTTGCATGCTCCAGCTCTAATATTGATGGATTTAATGATGCCAAAAATGGATGGTATTGAAGCTTGTCAGAACATTCGTGAACTGAAAGGTATCAAACAACCACTTATCACCTTCCTAACTTCAAGAGCTGAAGATTATTCTCAAATCGCTGGATTCTCTGCAGGTGGAGATGATTACATTACTAAACCAATTCGTCCGCGTTTGTTACTGAGTAAAATTGAATCTTTATTGAGAAGATTTGATTTAAGTAGTGAGGAGCAGACAACTTCGCCAAATTATTTATTTGTTAACCGTGAAAAATTCTATGTGGAATTTCATGGAGTAAAAATAACCCTTCCTAAAAAGGAGTTTGAATTACTTGAAATGCTTGCAAATAATCCAGGTAAAGTGTACACGCGTGATCAAATTTTAGCGCAAGTTTGGGGTGATGAAACGATTGTTGGTGAACGTACAATTGATGTGCATATCCGAAAATTAAGAGAAAAGCTCGGAAATGACTATATTCGTACAATTAAAGGAGTAGGCTATACATTCAAAGAAAAGTGAAAAATTTAAGTCCGTCGCAAATATTATTGGTTGGTAGCCTTGGAATCGTGTTGACAAGTTTGTTGACGCTCGGTGTTTTACATTTGACCATTGCTCGTGTTCCTTTTGCAACATTTATTGTACTTCCATTAGTATTAGGTGTAATAAGCTATTTCCTGTTTTTTCTAATCGTTCGTAAGTTTATCAACGATCGATTGAAAGTTCTTTACCGTTCAATTCGAAAAGGAAAAATTACATCTGAAAATGATTTCAATTTTAAACTATCAGAAAATTCCATTGCACAAGCAGAACGTGATACACAAGTTTGGACGGAAGAAAAGCAAAAGCAGATCGTCAGATTGCAAGAGCAAGCAAAGTTTCGTCGTGAATTTTTAGGAAACTTAGCGCATGAATTAAAAACGCCAATTTTTTCTATTCAAGGATATCTTCTAACACTTTTAGAAGGAGGTTTGGAAGATAAGAATGTTAACGTTATGTTTCTTGAACGCGCCTCAAAAGCAACGGATAGGATGGTGCATTTAATTGAAGATTTGGATTTGATTATGAAAATGGAGGTAAATGAACTCCCATTGGATGTGCGAAATTTTGATTTGAAAGATTTGGTAAAAGAAATTTTTGAATTACTTGAAGCAACTGCAGCAGAAAAATCCATTGCCTTAAAATTTGAAAAACAATACGAACCAATATACGTTACAGCTGATAGAGCAAAGGTTTCCCAAGTTTTTGTGAACTTAATAAAGAATTCCATCGCCTATGGTAATGAAGGTGGAACAACAACCGTTCGTTTTTACGAAGTAGATGATAGTGTAACAATCGAAGTATCTGACAATGGTCCGGGAATTGATGAAAAGTCAATGAAACGTATATTTGAACGTTTCTATCGCATTGAAAAAAGTAGGAATAGAAACGATGGTGGATCTGGATTAGGACTTTCCATCGTGAAACATATTATCGAAGCACATCAGCAGACAATCAATGTGCGTAGTACAGAAGGCATGGGGACTACTTTTGTATTTACCTTAGACGCAACTGAATAAAACAATTCTATTTCTTTCTGTTAAATTGTGCTATTAAGCCAATAACAATAGGGTTATTTCCTAATTTTGTGCCATGGATTTTAAACTTGTTTCTGAATTCGAGCCTACTGGCGATCAACCCCAAGCGATTAAAGAATTGGTTAATGGTCTCAATACGGGACGTGAACATCAATCGCTGCTTGGTGTAACTGGTAGTGGTAAAACGTTTACAATTGCTAATGTAATCGAGCAAGTCAATCGTCCAACCTTAATTCTTTCCCATAATAAAACCTTGGCGGCACAATTGTATGGTGAATTCAAACAGTTTTTTCCTGAAAATGCGGTGGAATATTTCGTTTCTTACTACGATTATTATCAACCAGAAGCCTATTTGCCAGTAACCAATACATATATTGAGAAGGATTTGCAAATCAACGATGAAATAGAAAAATTGCGTTTATCCGCAACTTCAGCTCTGCTTTCGGGTAGGAGGGATGTTGTTGTTATTTCATCGGTTTCTTGTATTTATGGTATTGGAAATCCCAATGAGTTTGCTAATAGTATTATCTTTCTTCGCAAGGGTGAAACGGTTTCTCGCAACAAATTCCTGTTTAAGCTGGTTGAGAATTTGTATTCACGAGCAAACGATGAATTTAAACGCGGAATGTTTCGTGTAAAAGGCGATACCATTGATATTTATTTAGCGTACGCTGATCATGCCTTGAGAATTGAATTTTGGGGTGACGAGGTGGAAGCAATTACTGCCATTGATCCTATCAATAATTCTAAGTTGGAATCCTACGAAGAGATTAAGATTTATCCAGCAAATATTTTCGTTTCTAGTCCAGCAAACACCAAAAATGCGCTTGATTTGATAGGTGAAGATATGGTGAAGCAGGTTGAAGCGTTTAGACGTGAAGGTAAAATTGAAGAAGCAAAGCGTTTGGAAGAACGTACTTCTTACGACATGGAAATGATTCGTGAATTAGGTTACTGTTCTGGAATTGAGAATTATTCTAGGTATTTTGATCGCAGGCAACCTGGGGAACGTCCATTCTGTTTGCTGGATTACTTTCCAGATGATTTTATGCTTGTGGTAGATGAAAGTCACGTGACAATGCCTCAAATTAAAGCGATGTATGGTGGTGACCGAGCTAGAAAAATCAACTTGGTTGATTATGGTTTTCGTTTACAAGCAGCAATTGACAACCGTCCATTGAAATTTGAAGAATTCGAAGGGTTGATTCATCAAGCGGTTTATGTTTCTGCTACACCAGCTGATTACGAACTTGAAATGTCGGAAGGAATTGTTGTGGAGCAAGTAATTCGCCCAACTGGATTACTAGATCCATTAATTGACGTGCGACCTTCAGAAAATCAAATCGATAATTTGATTGAAGAAATTCAAATTCGACGTGAGAAAGATGAACGCACTTTGGTGACAACTTTGACTAAAAGAATGGCCGAGGAATTGCAGAAATATTTAGATAAACTTGGAATTCCATGCAGATACATTCACAGCGAAGTGGATACACTTGAACGAATCGAAATTTTACATCAATTGCGAATGGGTGAATTTGATGTGTTAATTGGAGTGAATTTACTACGCGAAGGATTGGATTTACCTGAAGTGAGTTTGGTTGCAATTTTAGATGCCGACAAAGAAGGTTTCTTAAGAAATGAAAGATCATTAGTCCAAACTGTTGGTCGAGCAGCTAGAAATGTCAATGGTTTTGTAATTATGTATGCTGATCGTATGACGAAATCCATGCAGAAAACTATCGATGAAACAGCTCGCCGACGTAAGATTCAAATGGATTACAATGAAGCGCATGGTAAAGTTCCTCAACCTTTAAATAAATCAAAAGAGCGAATGATTGTTATTCAATCTGACAAGCAAAAAGCGGATTACAATTCATTAACGTTGCCAATGAATGTTGCTGCCGAAGGTGGAATGACGTATGAAAATCGCGTTGATTTGGATAAACGAATTGCAGAAACAAAGAAAGCCATGGAGAAAGCAGCCAAAGATCTGGATTTCATCGAAGCCGCTCGCTTACGTGATATCATGTTTGAATTGCAAGCAAAATAGATTCTATACAGCCTTTTTATTCTGCTCATCTTCGCCAAGTACTTTTAGCGCTTTGATTGCTGGTTTAAGTTTATTTCCTTTATGGATCGCGGCATACTTCGCTATATGTTTGACAGCAGTATCAACATCATCAGTAAATAAAAACAATTCTTTATCTTCTGCACTTATCGTTTTTTCTTCGATCATGCGTTCAATGTGATTGTATATATCCTGATGAAAATCTACTCCCATAATAACAATTGGAAATTTCTCAATCTTACCTGTTTGAATTAACGTTACCGTTTCAAAAAATTCATCTAAAGTTCCAAATCCACCTGGTAGTACAACAAATGCGAATGAGTATTTTCTTAGTAGCTCTTTGCGTACAAAAAATGAATCAAGTGTAATGTATTTATCCAAATATGGATTTTCCTTTTGCTCATGTGGTAAAACTATATTACAGCCAACTGATAGACCATTAGCATCTTTGGCTCCTCTGTTTGCCGCTTCCATAATTCCCGGCCCACCACCTGTCATGATTGCATAACCTTGCTTAGAAATGGCTGCAGAAACTTCCCATGCTAGTTTATAATACGTGTGATCTTCATCAAATCGAGCTGAACCAAAGACGGTAACTGTTGGACCTAAAAAGTGCATCTTTCTAAATCCGCGAATGAATTGAAAAGCAATCGAAAAGGTGTAGGTTAATTCTTGCCAACGTGTATTTGCCCCTTGTAAGAATCTTTTTTCTGCAAAGTAATTTTTAAGGTTTCCCATGTTGTAAAATTGGTGGTATAAAAAAGTCCCTCTATTTTAGGTAGAGGGACAAGTACTTTTATTTGTTTGAATCGCGCGATTCACTAAATTCTTTCATGCGATTTCCAACAAAGGTACCTTGAATAATTTGGTCTTGAAAATCTCTCATTCCTCCTGGTGAGTGCGGCATTAAAATTGCTGCACTTCCAGAATTCATTCCGATGTCTTTAATGGTGTCAAAATATTGCGTCATCAAAACAAATTGCATGATTTCTTCGTGCGTTACATTATCCATTGATCGTTTGAAATCTTCCACCGATTCTTTAAATCCACGTACAATTTCCAAACGTTGCTGTGCGATACCTTCACCAGATAATCTCTTTGATTCAGCTTCTGCCTCAGCTTCTTTGATGATTTTAATTTTCTTTGCTTCACCCTCTTCTAATGCAGCTTCTTTTTCACGTTTCGCAGCATTGATACGGTTCATTGATTCCTTCACTTTAGCATCAGGATTGATGTCGGTAATCAAGGCTTTAATAATGATGTATCCGTAATCAGACATGCTTTCAGCGATGTTTTGTTGAACCGCAACCGCAATGTCCTCTTTTTTAGCAAAAACGTCATCCAACTCCAATTTTGGAACCTCTGCACGCACATCATCAAAGATGTAAGAAGCAATCTGATTTCTTGGATTGTCCATTGAATAATAAGCCTCTCTAACTTTATCCCTAGAAATTTTATATTGGACAGAAACTTGCAAGTGTACAAATACATCATCCTTTGTTTTTGTTTCAATTTCTACATCTAATTGTTGCACGCGTAAATTTACTGTTGCTGCCTTGCGATCGATGAAAGGAATGATTAATCCAAATCCTGAGCTTGCAACACGGTTGAATTTTCCTAAACGTTCAATAATAACCGCTGTTTGCTCGCGAACAATAATAATTGATTTAACAATTAAAACAATAGCTAGTGCAATCCAAAAAAGATTACCGAAAATGCTAAAAGGTATTTCTGCTTGATTTTCCATATATCTTTAATTATTGGATTGTAAGTTTTTTCTCTAAATCATCTAAGTATCCTCGGAATTGCTTATCCGTTTCAGATAAATTCACAACTGTTCTACAAGCGTGTAACACAGTCGCGTGATCCTTACCTCCACAGTGAGCTCCAATGTTTGCCAAAGAAGATTTTGTCATTTTCTTTGAGAAATACATAGAAATTTGACGTGCTTGAACAACCTCTCTCTTTCTTGTTTTTGATTTCAACATTTCAATCGCTAAATCAAAATAATCGCAAACAATTTTTTGAATGTATTCGATGGATACTTCGCGCGCAGTGTTTTTGACAAATTTGTCTACCATTTGCTTCGCTAAATCCAAAGTGATCGCTTTTTTGTTCAATGATGCTTGCGCCAATAAGGTATTTAAAGCACCTTCCATTTCACGAACGTTTGTATTGATTGAATAAGCTAAATATTCAACTACATCTTTCGGAAGCTCAATTCCGTTTCCGTACATTTTCTTCTCAAGAATCGCGATTCTAGTTTCCAAATCTGGAGTTCCTAAATCTGCTGAAAGTCCCCATTTGAAACGAGAAAGTAAACGTTGCTCCATTCCTTGCATTTCAACTGGCGGTTTGTCAGATGTTAAAATAATCTGCTTCCCATTTTGGTGCAAGTGATTGAATATGTGGAAGAATACATCTTGCGTTTTCTCTTTACCAGCAAAGAATTGTACATCATCAATGATCAACACATCAATCATTTGATAGAAGTGAATGAAATCATTTGTCGTTTGATTTTTAATCGCTTCAATAAATTGGTGTGCAAATTTTTCAGATCCAACGTAAAGAACGGTCTTATTTGGAAATTGATTTTTGATTTCAATTCCAATTGCGTGCGCTAAATGCGTTTTTCCTAATCCTACACCACCGTATATTAACAAAGGATTAAAAGCAGTTCCACCTGGTTTATTGGCAACAGCATATCCAGAAGCTCTAGCCAAACGGTTGCAATCACCTTCCATAAAGTTGTCGAAACCGTATGAAGGATTTAAGTTAGATTCAATGTTAACTTTCTTTAAACCAGGTATGATGAAGGGATTACGAATCTGTTTTTCATCCATGTTTAATGGCATTGAAACAGGAACGTTCTTCAATGATTTTTTATTTAAAGCAGGAAGTTTAACTGTATACGGAGTAGAATTTGTGGAATTATTTTCCATAATAATACTGTACTCCAAACGACCTTCAGCACCCAATTCTTTTCGAATAACCTTTTTAAGCAAAGTGATGTAATTCTCCTCAAGCCATTCGTAGAAAAAATGCGAAGGAACTTGAATCGTCAAGACATTGTCCTCCAATTTCACCGGAATGATAGGTTCAAACCACGTTTTAAATGCCTGCAAAGAAACATTGTCCTTGATGACTTTTAAACATGATTCCCATATGCTTGCGTAAGTGTTGCTCATCGAGTCTTTTTAGTTAGTGATGGTTTAACAAAGTGTTATTAGTTGGTTCCTTTAACCAAATAGCATGTAGCTTGGTTTTTGAACAGGACAAATATTTACATAAAAAAGTTAAAAAAAAAGTACAAACGCTATTGACTTTTTCGATTTTTTTACTTCTTAACAATTTAATGTTAATTAAAAGTTGCGTAAGTCTTTAGTCTATTGGGTTGTATAATGAAATGTTAAAAATGGTGCTTTTTTTAATAATTCGTAGTAGTTGACATTATTAACATTTTCTATTTCAAATATAGCTAAATTAAATGGTTTTTATCAAAAATTGTTTCTTAAACTTGGATAAAAAAAGATACATGCAACTCTCATTTAAAAATCAAACAAAAGTTAGGGTACGATACGGAGAAACGGATCAAATGGGTTATTGTTATTATGGCAATTATGCGCAATACTTTGAAGTTGGTCGAGTAGAGGCTATGAGAAGCCTGGGAATGAGTTATCGTGCCATGGAAGAGCAAGGTGTAATGTTGCCAGTATCCAATTTTAATGTGAACTATTTCGCTCCAGCAAAATATGATGATGAGTTAACAATTACAACAACAATTTCACTGTTAAAAGGTGCTAGATTGTTTTTCGATTATACAATTCATAACGAAAATGGCGATTTGGTTTCTGATGCACAAACTACACTTGTTTTTGTTAACAAGGAAACAATGCGACCTATAAAAGCTCCAGATTCTTTTTTGGAGTTAATAAAACCCTATGAAATATGAAGACAAAGAATTTTGAATTTAAAATCTTTACGAAAGAGGCAGTAGCTGCGCTGACAAATGTTCGACCAGGTGAAGTGAAAATTGGTGAATGTGTAAAGGTTGGATTTGATACAACAAGTAAGTATGTCCTGATTGGAGTTTGTGAAGATATTGGTCCACAAGCAAATTTTGGAAATCCTGGTGCGAACCGTACTTTTTCTGTTGCGCTAACACGTTTTTTGAATATGCAATCCAATCGTAGGTATTCAGGTGAGTCTATTGCTTGCGCTGGTTTTGTGCAACAGTTAACACCATTTGCTTCAATTGAAGAAGCTCGTGTGTTGGTGAGTGAATTGGATGATCTATTAATCGATTTGTTAGTACCTATCTATCAAAATAATCAAATTCCTATTCTCATTGGTGGTGGACATAACAATGCTTATGCGTTGATTGCTGCTTTTCATAAAGCGCACGGAAAGGCCTTGGAGGTTGTAAATTGTGATCCACATGCAGATTGTAGACCACTGGAAGGTCGACATAGTGGAAATCCGTTCTCGTACGCACGTGAAAATGGTTTTTTGGAATTCTATACAGTACTAGGATTACATGGTGCTTATAATAGTGAGTCGATGTTGAATTACTTAAATCAGCAAGGATTCTATTATTCTTATTTCGAAGAATACATGAAACGTCCAGAAAAAATGGCGCAAGATTTACAAACAATTATCATTCGAAGTGATGATCATTTGGGGGTAGAATTGGATATGGATGCGATAAAAGGAATGCCATCTTCTGCATTTACTCCAAGTGGTATAGAAGTTGAACACGCGCGACTTTACTTAATGAAGCTTGCCAGTTCAAAACGAAAAATGGCTTATTTACATTTGCCAGAAGCGGCACCTGCAAATGAATTAGAGGAGAAAATTGTTGGTAAAACAATCGCCTACTTACTGCATGATTTTCTTTCAAGCTGTAGATAGGCGACTATCTATTACTGAAATTTCTCGCGATTTACTTGATAAATTTCAAATGTTGTTTTATCGTAGATGTAAATCAATAAGTGCATATTACTTGCTTGATGATCAGGAGCACCACTTAATGTAAGTACATTTGGAACTTCATAACTGAAATCTAGGTAATATTTGCCATTTTCTTTCTTCATTGCGTCAGTTAATGTAACACCCCACAATGAATTGGTAATATGTCCAAGGTGAATATCTCTATGAATATAATTTGGTGTGTATGTCCCATTTACGTTCTGTGGCGCAACTAAACTGTCTTGTTGTAGGATAATTGTCATAGCAACGTTATTTGCCAATGAGTTATCTAATAGTTCAACTTCCGTATGAATAAAAGCGCCCTTTGTTTGATTGTAATAATTAACTTTTGTCTGCAAAGCAACTTTTAAGGTACTTGATAGCGTATTGTTTACCATGTTTCCAAGTACTCCAGCAGGAAAGAATATTTCGGTGCCTCCAGGGTAAGGAACTCGATTGCTACTTACACTTGGATTTCCAAAGAAACCACTTGTTGGTAAGCCACCAAAGTACTGACCTAATTCTAATGCTTGTGGATTTGTGAAATCGACTGGATATTGCGCATTTACAGCTTGAAATCCGGTAATTCCAGTTGGTGATGAGTGAACCGAACTAATAAAAACTCTTTGCGGAAATTGTGAATGTAGGTCATGTGCTACTGTTGCTGCAGCTGGGCAGTACTGACAGTTATGACCAGTAAAATCATCAATTAGAACGTTTCTTTCCGTGCTTGCAGTTGTTGCGCTAAAATCTGGCCATTCATTGTCCAAATAGTCTTGCCAAGTTCCTGGATATAGTGCAATATTTAGCTCCGTATCATATGTTGACTTAGGATAAATCTTCTCTACTTTGTCGCAACTTGATAAGAATGCAATTGAGCTAATCAATGCGCTTACCGTGAATAGTTTATAAAATTGTTTTTTCATTGTGACGCTATTTATGTACTAAAAGCTATGAGTAACTGATAGTGTTAAACCATTTGATGCAGGTACATATCGACATACACCACCTACACAGAACATTCCTGCTCGTTGTCGACCGTATGAAGCCATTACACGTGTTGGCCCTGTTACATATCCAACTGTGAAATAAGGGTGGTGTGCTCTTTTGCTTTTATCGTAATGTCCGAAATTATATTGGTCCATGATACTTACCATCCAATTTGAATTGATGGTATATTCAACCATTAATGTTGCCCAATCTCCATTGTCTGTTGCTTTCGCTCCAGGAGCATTCCATCTAACATGATCATTGTTGTCATTAATTCTATTTACGAACATCATTTGCATTTCTGTTCTTAAAGAAGATCTATTTTTGAATTTATAGCCCAATTCTAAAACAAAAGTGTTTGATTTTATATTTCCTTCTTGTTTTGTCACAGCTCCCACATTGTTATTTAAAACGATATGGTAGTAGCTAAAAATCATGTTGAAGTTCTTTGTGAATTTTTTTGATATACTCGCATTTACATCAAGCCAATACAAAGAGTCGCTCATTGCAAATGGTCTTGTTGTATAGGCAACCCCAGAAGAGTCTGTTTCAAATGTTGGATTTGGGGTGCGTTTCGGTCTAAATGCTGTCGATGCGTTTAAATTCAACGTTGTACCATATTTTCCTCCAAGCTTTGTTCCTTTAGGTATCGTGTAAACAATTTCTCCTTGAAAGGCAATTTCACCTGTTGGTTGTGTTGCATATGGATACAATGATGAAACGAGGTTGTATGTATGAGTTTTTGTCAACGCAGGTAAGTAATTGATCAATACATCTTGCATTATTTTTGTGCGATCTGAACGGAAACTCATGTTGTCAACCGATTTAGCTGAAAGCATGATTCCTAAACCTTTTCTGCTATAGCCAGCATTTACAACTGTTGCAAAACCTGTATTATAAATGAAGTTGTTGTCAACTGATGGGTCTTGTCCTTTTGTAACGTATTCTCCGTCTAAGGTAAATCCTTTATAACGCAAACCTAATCTACCTCCGTAGGTTGCAACATTTTGAGGTAAAATTAAAGTCTCGTCCGTATCTTCTTGAAATTTACTAACAAATGATCCACCTACAACTACTTTTAATTGCTTTTCTTGTAGGGATTGGAATATGTCATTTATATTGAATTCAGCATCACCACCACGAACCGTTCCGTTGCTATGTTGAATGCCGCTTCTAAATGCCAAACGCTGTAAACCGTAAACTCCTTTAATTGTAATTCCTCTGTATGGTGTAAGTTTTACTCTAATTCCATCTAACATATTGTCGTATCCTAAAGCACGATCTTCATAGGCTCTTAAAGCTAATCCGCTTCCAAATTGTTCGTAAAAATTACCTGCAGTTACATCAATAAATTTATTTCCATATCCAACGTAGCGCATCCCCAAACCAGTGCCATCAAAAGCTGTTGGGTAACCTTGGATTCGTGGAAGATAAGATTCAAAACGCAATCCGCCTCTAAAATTACCGTGCGTATAATATACGTTCATGTAAGAGTTAAGCAAACCTTTTGAGGTTGGTTGCGTAGCGCCAATAATGGAATCTTTGTTTAGGTATTGAAAAATACTTTCAATATTACCTGTAAAGTTCCCTCTATCCAATTGAGAATGGGCAAAGAATCCTATAATTAGAAATGATAAGGAGAGTAATTTTTTCATAAGATTTTGTAGATTCTGTAGTTTAATTTGATTTTAACTTGAGCATTTCTTTGTAAAGTAACTCCTCATCTCCAGGTGCGTAATTGTTGTGTGAGTATACGATCGTCCCTTCTTTGTTGATTAGAAAAGTGTGAGGTACATTGTTAACTCCCATTGCTCTTCTAAAGTCACTGTTTGGATCCATTAAGACGATGTATTCCCAACCTCTACCGTTTACGTAGGTAGGTACACCATTTTTTGTTTTTTCATCATCAATTGAAACAGCTACAAGTGTCACTCCAAATTCTTCTTGCCAATCTGTATATAAGTCTTGGATTGTATTTAATTCTCTTTTACAAGGTGCACACCATGTCGCCCAAAAACTAATGATTACAGGACCATTAGCTGCTAACTCTGCAGTGTTTATCGTTTTTCCATTCATGTCTTTTAACACAACACTTGGAATGGATTTATCTTTTCCAGAATGTTCTTGACCAAAAGAAATAGATAAAATTGAAATTGCAATAAGCGTAAACAGAATTCTTTTCATAACGGGTGTTTTATAGTTTTAATTGGAGAAACAAAAACCGTGCGGTTTATTTCAAAGATAAAAATGATTTTCAAATTTCTTAAAAATTGGACTTCTTAATAGCATCACTTTCTTGGATTCCCAAAATCGCATAAAACAAATAAATCGATGTTAAAGTGGTGATTGTGTTATTTTTTTTCTAAATTTACTCTGGACATCTTTTGGTATATTAATTGATGTTTTTTATAAAAAAGAATACATATGAAAAAATTATTACTCCTTTTTGTTGGATTGGTTGCGTTGACTGCTAATGGGCAGATTGAAATTAGAAAAGGTACTGAGTCTACTAATATTATGGGAACTGAGATTACTTTTGATATTGATTTGAATGAAGTTCCGGCAGATGATGAATGGGCTTCTTCAGAAAGATTAAAAATGTTTGTTCGTAATACAGGAGCAACGAATAGAGATGTTGTGATCGTTAGAGAAGAAATTGATGTTCCAAATGGTTGGAGAGATAATATTTGTTGGCCTCCAACATGTTTTAACATCGCTGCTGGTACAGCTACATATACGTCGCCAGGCGGTGCTAACCTTAATACCTTGCTTGCTGGTGCAGACCAAGATTCTGTAGTAGTTGGAGGTGGTGCTCAAAAGTTTGTTGCTGAGATTAAACCTCAGATCTTCCCTGGAAACCCTGGTGAAACTGCTAAATACAGGTATTCTGTTAAGGATGTTGCAACAAATGATATCCTAGGTTCAGTAACTGTACGTGTAAATTACTTGAATAATGTAAGCGTGAATGCAGTTAAATCAATTGATCTTTCTGTAGCTCCTAATCCTGCAACGGATGTTGTTTCAGTTAACGCTGAAGGAATCGTTGGTGGAACGTTGAAAGTTGTGGACATGTTAGGAAATGTTGTTTTTGCTTCAGAATTTAATAATTCTAAGAAAGTAAATACTTCTGACTTTAAAAATGGTGTTTACTTCTTGACTGTTCAAGGTGCTAATGCTAAAGGATTTACTAAGAAATTGGTTGTTAGACATTAATTAATAGGAATAACATACATATTCAGAAAGAGATCGCCTGTCGATCTCTTTTTTTTTGGCAATTTTTGTTATTTTTGAGCAACCAAAAGCAATATGAAGAAATTGGAGGAACACTATTTGAAAGCTATGGAAACATCGGTGCTTGCTGCCAATGAAATTATGCGTATTTATCAAACTGCTTTCCTCAAAAATTTCAAATCTGATGGTTCACCTGTTACAGAAGCAGATACTGCGTCTTCTGAAATCATTGTCAAGAAATTAGAACAACTTGGAATTCCTATCATCTGCGAAGAAGATCAAGCTGCTGCTTTCGAAATTCGAAAATCTTGGAAGCAAGTGTGGCTTGTTGATCCTTTGGATGGTACAAAAGAATTTATTCGTGGCAATGGCGAGTTTGCAGTAAATATCGCGTTAATAGAGGATGGTAAGCCTATTTTTGGATTAATAGCTAGTCCAGTTGAACGTAAAATATTGTTTGGAGGAAAAGACATCGGTGCTTTTATTTGTGCATTCAACGAAGTTCGAACTCCTGAAAATTGGTTAGAATTAAGCGCTTCAGCTTTGAATTCCCCTGTAATAATGGCAAGTTCAAGAACGCCTTACCGTGGTAAAGAGTTAACCTTTATTGACATGGTTTCCAAGAAGCATGAAATCGATTTCTTAAAAAAAGGGTCGGCTCTAAAATTCTTTGATTTGGCTCAAGGAACCGCAGATGTATATCCTCGCTTTGCTCCAACTATGGAATGGGATATTGCTTCTGGTCAGGCAATTTTAGAAGCTTTGGGCGGATCGGTAATTCAAGTGGAAACAGGAGAACCTTTAGTTTATAACAAGGAGTCGTTGTATAATCCTAATTTTATTGCCAAGTCGGCATCATTTTTAAAGCACTTCAATTGATTCACACGCTACCTATATGTCGTTTGATGTTTGTGCTCTTTTGTGTGCTTGGCCTAAACAGTTATGCGCAGCAGAATTTTATTCCACTGAATCATTTTTATAAAGATCGCATGTATCATTCAACCAAAAAAATGGAAGGATATACAGGTAATAGTTTCTTTCCAGCACTAGAAAGTCAATACGATTTACACACAAAAATACAAGACACTTCGAAGCAATATTATTTGGTAACTGAACATTTGTTTAAAAAGCATTTCCTTGAATTTAAAGGTAAAAACTATCATTTAATGATTTCTCCCGTGTTTGATTTTTCCTTGGGTAAGGATTTTTCGGATACGGCAAGTCGAAAGTTGTTTCAAAATACACGTGGATTTCACATCGAAGGAGATTTATTTAAGAATTTCTCGTTTAGTTCGAGTTTTTATGAAAATCAATCTAGGAATCCCATGTATCAGTCTTCCTACTTTAATGCGATTGGTGAATCGTATGTAGTAACTGCTGATTCTTCCTATCAGACACAAAATGCAGTTGTCCCAGGTATGGGACGAACAAAGCCATTCAAAAATGATGGATACGATTATGCTTTTGCAATGGGCGATATCATTTACATACCTTTTAAAGTGTTGACGATTTCTGCGGGCAATACACGCAAGTTTATTGGAGATGGTTACCGTTCGATGTTGCTTTCGGACAATAGTTTTAGCGCACCCAATTTACAAGTCAACTACCGATTTCTTCCAAGGTGGGAATTTGTTTATTTACGTAGTAAGTTGACCAATTTATTGCGTAGACCTGCGAGTACAACGGTTGAAGCATATTATGACCCAACAGTTTTGGCCGTAAATTATTTGTCGTTTAAAGCAACTAAAAAACTGACTATTTCCTTGTTTGAAGGGACGAATTATTCAAAAGGAGATTCTATCGTTTCAAAAAAAGCTTCGCCGTGGATGTACAATCCTATTCCGCTAGTTGGAGCTTTTGTGACGAATGCGAGTGAAGCAAATTCAATCATAGGGTTAAATGTTGGTTATACTGTACTGCCCTCGATGAGGTTGTATGGGCAAATTGCGCTAAATTCTCGACATAGTGGTTATGGTGGACAATTGGGAATCCGTTTCATGGAGCCGTTTAAAGTCAATAATTTGTTCTTGCAAGTAGAAGGAAATTACGCTTCGCAAAATTTATACAGGTCAACGAATCCACGTATTAGTTATTCGCATTTTAATTTGCCATTGGCGCATACAAAAGGCGAGGGTTTTATGGAAGTTTTGGTTCGTGCAAACTATGAAATTAAACGCGTTTATGTCGATATAAAAGCAATTTTTTATCAATTAAACGAATATTCTAATCAAACGCATTTGGCTTTGTACGATGTTGGTCCAAGAACTAGCGGAACAATTTTGTATGGCACAATGGAGGCAGGTTATCGTTTCAATAAAAAGATGAATTTTTCTGTTTTTGTAAATTATACTTTCCGTTCGTCAACTGTTGGTGGAGCAAATCAATTGACCAATGTGGTAGGAATTGGAATGAAAACAAATTTGATTAATAGTTATACCGATTTTTGATGAAGCACCTATTCCATATCATCGTTTTGTGTTCACTTTTGCCATTTGCAGGTAGTGCGCAATATGGTATAGATCCGCTTCTTGAAGAATTGCCAGCTGATTCAGTCCTTCCGCTTTCGGTTGAAAATCACACAGGGTTGAGACCCTTTATTCGAACTAGTAATTTCCAAAGTTGGAAAAAAGATGCGATCGCCAAGCCGAATTATTTCTTCATCGCACCAGCAGTCGACTTAAATGGAGCATATACTTCAAAACTAGATTTTAGAACAGGATTGGGTGTAAATATGCATGCACAAGCTGGAAAATGGTTTTTTAAAGTGGGTGCCGTAGGTGGAGTAGGAACGGTGGATTCGTTTTTTAACACACGTGCTTATTATTTGGAGCGAAAAGGTGATTTGTACAACTACGTTGATGTGCGTGGTAGAATTAGCTTTACACCAAATGAAATTTTCAATTTTCAAGTTGGATTGGACAATCACTTTATTGGGGAAGGATCGCGTTCGTTGTTTTTAGGAGATTATGGTACACCACAACCTTTTGGTCAAATTCGAACGAAATTTTGGCGTGTGGAATATACCGTTTTGTACCAATTTATGCGAGAGCAAGTGGCTGGTCAATGGAAATCGAAGTATGCTACGACGCACCATATTAGTCTAAATGCAACAAAATGGTTGAACATTGGAATCTTTGAATCGGTTTTATTTCAGCCAAAGGATACCTTGCTAAATCGAGGTTACGAAGCAGAATATTTAAATCCAGTAATCTTTTTCCGTCCGCAAGAATATTCAATTGGTTCTTCAGACAATGTGCTTATTGGCTTTTCAATGGATGCGAAAATTAAAAGTCACACCATTTATTCACAATTCATTTTGGATGAATTTAATCTGAAGGAAATTAGAAAAAAAACGGGATGGTGGGCCAATAAATTTGGGTTACAATTTGGTGTAAAAGGTAGAATAAAGCCAAGTGTAGGAAATTTGTTTTACCGCGTTGAATACAACATGTTACGACCTTACACATATGCACATATTAACCAAATGCAGGCTTACGGACATCAAGGAAATGTTCTAGCGCATCCAAATGGAGCGAATTTTCATGAGCTATTGGGAGAATTGAAATGGCAAAAAGATCAGTTGTTGCTAAAATTCTTTACAAGTTACCGTTTGCAAGGTATGGACAAAGATGGGTTTAGTTATGGCGCGAATATTTACCAACCTTATACTTTGCGACCTGAAGATTACGGATTTTATGTCGGAAGAGGCGCTGGACAAAATGTTAGTCGTACAATAATAACGGTCGATTACGAAGTTTGGAAGCCCGCGTCGTTACATGTATTCTTAGAAAATCACATGATTATAAGAAACGTTGGACAAAAGTTTAGTTATTATCCAATGATTGGAATTCGCAGTCAATTGTGGAATGATTACCGCAATTATTAAACGAAAAAAAAGAAAATCGGTTGATTATTTGCTTAATACCTTTGGAATTCTAAAGTAATCTGAATCCTTTTTAGGCGCATTTTTCAAAATTTCATCGTGCGTCAATGTCACTTCAGCAACGTCTTCACGCAAACGATTTACCTCAGTACTCATGAAAACCAATGGTTCTACAGCGTCAGTATCCACTTGCTGCAACACTTCCATAAAAGAAATAATGTTTTCCAAATCTTGTTTGATAGCAACTTTTGCGTCTCCTTCAAACTCTAAACGAGCTAAATGCGCAATGTGATCTACTGTTTCGTCTGTGATTTTCATATTCATTGAATGATTACTGTGCAAAAATAGACATTTTCGGTTGAATGGACAATCATCTTTTTTGAAATCATGTATTCGATTAAATTTATCTTTCCAATAGATTGCTAAATTTGTAGCATGAGTAAGTTTATACAGATTACTGATTTTATTCAATTTGTTGAAAGTGAATTGTTGTTGAATGCTGGTGAAGTAAGTGCAACAAGCGAATTTCGTGACTTAAGAACGTGGAGTTCACTAAATGCCTTGATTTTAATTTCACGCATCAATGAAGAAACAGATTTTGTAATCACGGCGAGTGATTTGGCTTCTTGTAAAACAATTGAGGACTTACACCAACTTCTTAAATAAATGGCATTCAGTTCACATATCGGAACAGAGATTGTTGGCATTGTGAATGTTGCCCCTGCTACTGTCGAAGACAATTTAGAGTTGGAATTATTGTCTCCAGACGAACGATCGGCTTTGGTGAACCATACCGGTATTCGATACCGAAGAGTGGCCGACAAACAAACGGATATTCATCAACTGTTTAAGCGTTCGATTGAAGAATTGAGTTCACAATTAAATTGGGATTTGGCTTCGGTGGACGTACTTGTGGTTGTTACGCAATCGCCACAAATGCTTATTCCATCGATATCTAATCGTTTACAAGGAGATTTAAATTTTGGACCACAAACCATCGCGTTTGACATCAATTCGGGCTGTTCTGGTTTTGTTTATGGTTTAAATACGGTTTATTCCATGTTGGCTTCGGTGATTGGTGGTTCAAAAAAAGCCATTTTATGTTGCGGCGATCTTTCCACGCACTTGATTGACGAAAACGATAAAAGCGTTAAACCTATCTTTTCGGATGGTGTTTCTGCAATTGCAATAGAAAAGAAAGAAAATGATTTAGAAATAAGTAGTTACTTCAACTTGGAAACTTTTGGTAGCGGGCAAAAAGCCATTGAGATGTTACCCGGAGAAACGATGAAATTAAATGGAATTGATGTTTTTGGTTATTCAATCAAACATGTTCCTCAAAATATTTCGCGATTATTAGAAATAGCTGAAAAAACAATTGATTTTCCAGATGCTTTTGTGTTACACCAAGCCAATTTGTTGATCAATGATTCTATTCGCAAAAAGTTGGGTGTGGAAGCAGCTAAATTTCATTATTCCTTGACGGAATATGGGAACACAGCTTCGGCAAGTATTCCTTTTACGCTGGGATTAAACTACAAAAAAATCGAACGTAAGTCGGGTTGGATTCTCTTGAGTGGATTTGGAGTTGGATTTTCAGTTGCATCCGCTCTTGTTCGTTTCAATCCTAAAGTTTGTTCCGAAGTGTACGATTTTTAATTCTTTGAGTAAGTACCTCATTTGTTTGTATGTTGAATTCTCTTAATTTTGCAGACAGATGCAACTTGATATTGTTATACCACTCTACAAATCCAAAGAATCTTTAAGTGCTTTGATCAGTCGCTTGAATGAATTTTATAGCGCTCGAAAGGCGGATTTTTCGGCACACGTTATTTTTGTAGATGATGGAAGTGCGGATGGTACATTTGAATACTTGAAGTCACTAGAAGCTCAATTTCAATTTTCTTATGAAGCCATTCGTTTGGTTCGAAATTTTGGTCAACATTCAGCGATTGCCGTTGGCCTGAATCATTCACAAAGCGATTTTATTGTTGTGATGGACGATGATTTGCAGCACGATCCTTTTGAAATCGATTTGCTGTTTAACAAAATGCGCGAATCAGGTGCTGATTTGGTTTACGGTGCCTATTTGGAAAAGAAACATCATGTTGTACGTAACATTTCGAGTAAAATTCTGAAACGCATTACCAAGAGTAAGGAAGTCGATTTTAAAGATGTTACTTCCTTTAAATTGATGCGAAAATCCGTTTTAAGCTCCATTAAACAAGTGCAATCAAAAGTAATTTTGGTAGATGTTTATTTGTTGGAATGTGCCTCAAAAGTAGAAACATGTGAAGTGACGCATGCGAAGCGATTGGTAGGTGAATCTTCTTATTCTAAGTGGAAATTGATCAAAATGAGTTTGTCCATTTTATTGTTTCATTCCACCTTTCCATTAAAATTGATGGTACAAGTGGGAATTTACATTTCACTTGTTTGTTTTGGATTGGGGGCGTATTACATTTATCAAAAAATATTTCACAACGTACCAATCGGTTACACATCAATCATTGTTGCAATCTTTCTATCAACAGGTTTGATTCTTATTTCACTTGGAATTATTGGCGAATACATTCGTAGAATTTGGGTGCATCAAAATAGTTTGGATCGCGTTTTAATTGCTGAACATTCAAAATGAAAGGTTTTGGAGTTGAACTTATTCCTTTGTGCGAAACTCATCTTGAAATGGTTCGTTTGTGGCGAATTGATTCGGAAGTTGCCCAATTTATGGAATTTCAGTCGCATATAGATGAGCAAGCGCAGCAAACTTGGTTTTTGAACCTTCAAAACGCTCATTATTTTGTGATTTTTAAAGATTCCATTCCCGTTGGTTTAATAAACCTCAAGGATGTTGACCTTAAAAATGGTACTGCCGAATCTGGGTTGTTGATTGGTGATACTGCATTTCGAGGTACGGGCGTAGCGTTGGGCGCGTCCATTTTACTCCTTGATTTTGCGTTTGAGCAATTGGGGTTGAAATCAGTTACTGCAAAGATGAATCGCCATCACACCGATGCGATTTCTTACAATCAATTTTTAGGTTTTCATTTCGACAGAGAGCTTTCTGAAACCTTTCAATTGTGGGTTTTAACTAAAGAAAATTATCAACGAAAGCGAGCTAATTTGGTGAAAATTTTGGGGTAAAATCTCATAGTGGGGATCCCAAATTGTATCATTAGCATTTTGTAAATGTTGAGTTTTTGTAAATATCGTACAGCGGCTTTGACGAATGTATTTAATTGAAGCGTCCCATTAATTGCCGGAATCAATTTAGCGACACAGTAGCAAAGGACAATCATTTTATTTCAAATGAAGTCTGTATATCCGAAAAACACTTACTGATTCAGCTGAAAATAAACGCTCTATTTACAATTAGCAATCGCCAATTAAAGGTTAAAGCTAGATTTTGAGTTTTTATTGTGGAATAGCCTTACCTATTTGTGCTCGTTTCATCCATTTGTATATTTCAAACCAAAATACCGAAATTGCTGCTACCACAAAGGAAAGACCTAACTCTTGAAAATTCAAATTTTTCACTTTAAAGAAGGTCGCAAATGATGGAATGTAGAGGATCGCAAAAAGCAATATTAAAGTTGCTCCTAGAAATGCAGGAAACAATTTATTTCTGTTTTTAATACTATCAAAGACACTATAAATGAAGGAGCGATTGACCAAAGCAAGAAAAATATTTGCCAACACAAGGGTAGTAAATACAATGCTACGTGTGGTTACTTCATCACCGCCATTTTTTGCTGTAATCTGATAGGTGAACAAAATTCCAATTGCAATAATCAATCCTTGGATGATGCTAATGCTCAATTCTTTCCAATTCAAGAAAGTATCCGTCATTTTTCTAGGTTTTTGTGACATGGTATTTTTTTCAATGGGTTCATTTTCGTAAACAATTGAACAAATTGGCCCCATGATTAACTCTAAGAAAATAACGTGAATTGGTGTGAAAATATGAGGGTAAATCCATCCCAAAAACAAGGGTAAGGTAACCGTCATAATGATAGGAATATGAATAGAAATAATGTACTGAATTGCTTTTTTGATATTTGCATAAATTCGCCTTCCTGCTTCGATGCCAATAATTAGTTTGCCTAATTCATCATTGGTTATGACTAAAGCCGCTGCTGCTTTTGCTATTTCTGTTCCTTTTGTACCCATCGCGACACCAATATGAGCGGCTTTGAGTGCAGGAGCATCATTGACACCATCTCCTAGCATAGCAACGACTTCTCCGTCTTTTTTCAAGGTATTAACCATGGTTAATTTTGCTTCTGGAAACATACGAGTGAAAAGTGTTGTGTTTCTTGAAAGTTCTAGCAGTTCAGCTTCTGAATAGTGAACAATATCCGACCCATTTAAAGCAAGAGAATGGTTGATAATTCCGGCTTGTTGCGCAATTGCATTTGTAGTATCGGCATTGTCTCCAGTAATTACTTTTACTTTAATTCCTGCGTTATAAATTTTTTGGAATACATCTTGAATATCTTTTTTGGGAGGATCATAAAACACTGTGAATCCTAAGAATTCAAAAGGGATATCTTGCTGCTTTTCTGGGAAACTAGTTCCAGCAAATGTAGATTTAGCAACGCCCAAAACTCTAAAGCCTTGTTTTCCAAAGTCGCTTATATATTGACGAAGTGTAACTTTTTCCTCATCAGAAAGATTTGATACCGCCAATATCGCTTCAGGAGCTCCTTTTGCGGCAAGGAACCTTTCACCTGCATTACTTTCAAATACGTGCGTCATCATTGGTGGTTTTCCTTCCAGCGGATATTCGTGAATCATTTGAAAGTCTTTTCGTTGATCTAAAAGGTTCGTTTGTTCGTAAACTTGATGCAATGTTTTTTCCATAGGATCAAACGGTACAGGTTCGCTACTCCACATCGCAAATTGAATCAATTCGTTAAGTTGAGGATCGTGAAATGCATTGTCTTCAAATACCTGCTTGGATTTATAATCGAATAGTAATTTAAGATCCATCGCATTTGCGGTGATGGTTCCTGTTTTATCGGTGCAAATTACCGTGGTACTCCCTAAGGTTTCTACGACACTGCTTTTTTTGATAATGACACCTTCTTTCATCAATTTCCATGCACCAAGCGCCATAAAAGTTGTAAAAGCAACGGGGATTTCTTCAGGTAAAATAGACATCGCAAGGGTTAAGCCTGTCAAAAGACTTTCAATTAGACTTCCTGATTTCCAAAAACTAAATGCCCAAACCAGCAAGAAGACGATGATACCGATGATGGCCATACCTTTGACAAATTGGTTAATTTGAATTTGCAATGGAGTCTGAACTTCCTGTATATCTTGAATGGATTTTCCAATTTTTCCTAACTTGGTTTCACCGCCAATGTTTTCTACTTTTATTACAGCCAAGCCCGATACAACTAATGTTCCGCTGTAGACTTTTTTATCTTCGGTGTCTTTACTTTTAAATACCGAGAAACTTTCACCCGTTAGCGATGCTTCATTTATAGAAAAATCGTTGCTATAAACAATTTCTCCATCGGCATTAATCATTTTGCCTTCCTCAGTTATGTATAAGTCTCCAACAGCAATTTCATTGGTTGGAATTTCCAGTACCTCACCACCTCTTATGACCGTGCTTAAAGGTTCGTTTAGTTTTTCTAGTGCAGCTAAAGCTTTTTTACTTCTATTATCCTGATAAAACGATATGCCTGAAACCAAAGTAATTGCAGCCAACATAAAAACGGCTTCGGAATAATTGCCTACAAGCAGATATATTATTGTAACTGCTATAAGTAAAAGTAGCATGGGTTCTTTCAGTATATCAAACAACATTTTATACCATGCATTTTTCGAGGCAGTAGCAGTTTGATTAAAACCATGCTCTGTGCGAGAAAGATTCAGTTCCTCTTCAGAAAGTCCAGTTAGGTGTTCGGGAATATTGTAGTGCATAATTTTGAGAAAGTATTTCGAGGATATATTCTTTTAAAAGTGTTTGTCAACGATTGTATGTAGTGTTTTTCCGATCTACAATTTCGCTTGACAAATCTAGTACTTTTTGAGCTTTTGGATTGTAAGTATTAGTACTTGGTTTATTTCAAATCAATTATTTCACTGTTTTCTGGATTTCGAGTCGAAAACCGAACTCTAATTTTATCATTTAACCGAAATTTGTTGCTTTTGTCATCTTCAGGGAATGTCGTATATTTCTTTGAATTATACTCGAATTCAGCAGTGATTGCCCAGTAACCTCTATTTTTTACACTAGACCAAACGCGTTTAATTACTTTTCCATGAATTACTTCTCCATTGCTTTTAAAATCTTTTTCAGATAGATAATTGCACCATATTCCAAATCCTGGTCCCAAAATCAAAATTATAAAAGGAGTATACTTAGTTGCATTTTTTTTCTCGAAGAATAGGAGTAAGGTTTTATATAATGTAAATGGAATAGCAGCAAATAATAACAGGAATGGTAATATTCTACCTAAACCAGACTTCGCATATAAAATGTAATCTCCAAGGCCAAAAAATAAATATACGAGCAAAACAATTAGTAAAATTGGATATATTAAATTGATCTTCATATCGTATTGTTTTGATTCTTAGGATTGCGTTTTGCAGCTACCCGAAGATGGCGATTTAAAAGCACTTCGCTGTCAGTCAAGTAGAAACTTTGATAGAGGTACAAAGCTTGATTAAACCATTGAACCACCACTTTTGGGTAGGTGCTGTTACCAGCAGTGTTTCTTAACTCGTCAGTAGTCAAAGTAATGTGGTTAGTTCATTAGTAATTCGTTAATTATTGTCTTAATATTTTGTCTGTCTTTGAAATTAGTTATTGGTTGAAATGAAAAAGAACTTCCTGTCGGTCTACTATTTATTAATAATTCATTGTCATTGATGATAATTGTGATTTGTTCTCCCCATGAAAACCAAGAAACATTTGTTGTAGATGTGTAATAGCCAAGTTTATGAAATTTCACGTTGTCCAGTCCGGATGCTTTTAATGCTAAATCAACTTTCTCTTTAGTCAGGTCCTTAATTTGAAAGCTATCAAATACTTGATTTTGATAAAGTCGTCTAACCACAAAAGCGGTCAGAAACAGACCAACTGTTAAAATAATCATTGCTGCGATTTTCAAATCTGTCACATTGTTTTTAAAACCTGATATTGTCATTGTTGAGCCAATAAATACTATTGCAAGCGGAAATATTATAAAAAAATATCTGCTGTAAATGTCAGCAAATGTTATATTCCACCGCATGTTCTTCTTTATGTTTTCAATTTCTTCTTTGGACATTCTGTAAATTTTGAATAATTTTTTGTCCAATATACTTTTATGAACCCCCATTTGTAGTCTTCATATTTTCCTATTGTTTCAATAGATAAAGTTCTATATAGAGTTTCAGTTTCACCTTTCACTTTGTTTATATAAATTCCATCTTTGACATCTCTGTCGTTGCATTCTCTGCCTGAAATATTGCCAATTCTTATTATTTTGAAATTGTCAATATAAAACAAGTCACTGTCCCAATTCATATCAGCACAACCACTTCTGTGGTAAGAATAATAATATTTTGTATTACCAATTTTTTCTGGTGCTGGGTAATTACTAAAATTTTCTACTTTTTTAAACAGTTTGCTTTTAAAGTCAAATAAAATAAGGTCTTGCACAGATGGTGTATTTGACAAATAATGAAATCTTATGTCTTCGTAACCATCTTTGTCAAAGTCTTCAAACTCAAATTGTGGACAAAGTTCTGTGTCAGAAAATAAGGTGTCACCATTTTGGTTTCTGACAAAAAATACATCGTTGTTTAAATAATTAGCGATGTAAGTTTGGTCTAAAATTTTTGTTGTGTCAGAGTATAAGATAGTGTCTTTTTCGATTTTTATTGCATTCGTCAGAATAATATTGCTTTCTTTTTTTACTTTCAAGGGAAGCTTACCATAAAGTTTTCATAATCTTCGTGGTATCCGTCCGCTTCTTCTTCGTCTTCCATTACATACTTCGTTTTACAGTCAATTAGTCTTTCGTGAGTTTTTGACTTTTCAGTTTTTTTTTGTCGGTAGAGTTTGAACACGAAAAAAGTCCGAACGATAATATCAAGAAAATTGTCAAGCCGTATGTTTTCACATTATTCATTTACTTTTAAGTCTTGAAAGTAAAAATGAAACAATGTTCAACAGGATAAGTCCTGGAATGTAAAAGAAAGCACCAACAATTGTGTAGGTCATTCCTGTGTTCATAAGAATATCTGTAAAGTCAGTACTTTGTCCTTCTGCATATATTTTCTTGTCCATAAACCCCATTAGTCCTAAAAACAACCCTGCCAAGATAATTTGAACAATAAGAGCAAAGTTGAAACTTTTAGTCAATTGTCGTAATGAAAACGGGGTTAATGCTTTTCTTGTCAAAATGAAATACAAAACGGGAAGTCCAAATGATAGAACTGTCAAAACGATTGCTATTTCATATTTTCCTGTCATAATGTTGTATCGTGTCGTTGTCTAAGCTTGCAGGTAAAGGTTTTCGACTTTGCGAGGGAGCGGATTTTTAGCACTAACGCCCAATCGAAGAACTGTAATAACTACAAATTTGTCAAAAATATTGATACGAAGCACTGCACCAGCTCTCTTGCAAAATCGATGTTATGCACTGGCGGATTTATATTATTACTCAAATTTTTATCACCTTTTTGGTAATATTGAATTGCTTTGATTTAATATTCAAAAAGTAAATTCCATTTATAACATTTTGTATATCCATATTAAATATTTCGGCATTTTGAACGGTTGTTTTATAAATAATTTTACCCGAAGTGTCGTAAATAGAAAGTTCTGTATTTTCTTTTGGTACTAATATTGTAAAAACTCCATTATTGGGATTGGGGAATATATCAATAGTACGTTCAGGTTTGTTTTCCGGAACTCCCAATGCAGGATTTTCTATTAATTTTAGAAGAACCATATTGTTTGAATACCCTTCACTAAATTCAAGACTGTCCGCTCCGATATAAAAAGGTGTTCCACCTTGACTTCCTGTTGTGCTGTATGTGAATACAGAATTATCATAAGTAACAATATCATATCCAAAATCATTAGAATTTCCACCCATACCCATAGAAGAAATCAAATTGCCGGTTTCATCATATCTTTCAAGCAATAAATCAGTACTTCCGCCTGTGGTTGTATTTCCTTGTTCATTGACAATCGTTCCCCAATATTCGTTAAGGAGATAAACGGAAGATGTATTGTCAATACTTAAATCAACAATATGTATGCTTCCGTCTGTTGTATTGTGCAGTGTTTTTGCCCACAAACGATTGCCACTTGTATCAAAACTAGCTAAAAAAGAACTCCTGAAACCAATATTTCCTTGTTTGGTAAGAGAGGTGGTTCCATCAGAAAATTCTAACAATTGATTTGTAAAATATCCTCCAACGAGAATGTTGTCATTTTCAAAACATTCAATAGTAGTTATGGTACTGGAGCCATAAGCATTATGTATTGTAGGATTTGAACTATACACATACCGCACCCATTCCAATGTTCCGCCAGAAGTATATTTAGCAAGATAACTCAAGCTAAAACACGAAATAGGAAATATGATTTGATACGATCCAAAATAGGCAGTATCAGCACTACCAATGGAATACAACATTCCGGCAGTATAAATATTATTGTCATTATCGGCTGTAACTACTGTTCCTACATCTGTTTTACCTGAACCGGAAACGCCCGCGGTATTATACCATATTTCATTACCGAATTCATCATATTTGGTAATAAAAGCATCATCGTTAAGGTCTTTTCCAGTAACAAGGATATTGTTTTGTCCTGCAACAGCAACTCCTTTATCTCCTAATCTTTGGCTTCCTGCTATAGATGTCCTCCATAAACGTGTCCCCGCAGAATCCAATTTAATCAACTCAACATTGTTTGTCTGAATGACAATCGTATCGTCATACGTCAAAAAGCTACCTCCCCAAGCACTATAACCGATTACAACATTGTTATCGTTATCTATGGAAATCATTAATTTAAGACCCGATAAGCTTCCTCCTGCATCCGCACCCATTATTTCAGCTACTTTTTTAAGCCATATCAAAGAAAGGTCATTGTCAAATTTTGCCAAATATATCCCGCCTCCTGTAACAACAGAATCCTGTATTTCAAAAGTGTTATTGTATAATCCTGTTGCATAGATATTGCCATTATTGTCCACTACCACATTCCGTTTGCCGTATATAGCATCACTGCCTCCTGTGGTGTATTCATGCAACAAGTAATCTTGCCCAAAACAAAAGCTTCCTATCAAAGAAAGTAATATAATAACATGTTGCTTCATCTTTATAATTTTAATGACTTGCTAAAGGAAAAGGATTAAAAATAATCATTTTCATTAACTCAAATGTACCGTTGGATATAGTTCCCGAACCTGAACAATTGGAATTCACGAACAAACAAAGATCTTTTTTTCTACGTTCCAAATCATTATACCCCCATTTTTTTGATGAGAGAAAAGGAAAAGTTTGATCACCGTCATTTGATGGGTCATTCACAAAAAACAACCAATCAAGACTATTATCCAAGTGGTCAAAGTTGGGTGGTGAGTTTGTGTTATCTGGTTCATCATCTTCCCAGTTAGGATAGCTTGGAGGAATAGACGCACGCCTCCCTGTCAAAAAGGGAGATAATGCTTGAAAGAAATTACGGGTGTGAATTTCGGTCTGAGTGTCAAAGTTTATTATACCATCTGTTGTTCCTTTATTTTTTCCTCCTAATTTCAAAGGATCGTTTCCGCCCCAGGGATATAAAGCTGCATCTTGTGATATATTCGTCGCACCATCAATCATTGCAAGCCAATACTTAGCCGCTTCCCCATAAGCAAGAGGATTTATATGTGTAAATACTGTTTTTGTTTCACCTGCATGGCATCCGACACAAGTGTTTAATGACAATTGCTGACGGATTTGTTTTGCCTGAGAAGATTCATTCAGAGGATTATAACCTCCTGCTGAAGCAAAATTATCAGGAATCAAATCAAAATATTGTGTTTGTTCTCTCCTGACAATACCTGACCCTGACAATAAATTGGTGGGCATATTAAAATTTCCACTTAACACTTGGTGTTTGTTTCCGTTGAAAATCCAGTCTATAATATCATTGTTTGTTACTGGGTGCGTTGAAGATGTGTAGTCTTCTTGAATATTTGGAGAATAATTTGCTGTGTGGTCTGGATTGTTGGTCAGCGGAACCATTCTCAATTTATTAGTGGTTGGACTTAATTCAAACTGACGGAATTCCCAGTCTTGCTTTTCCCAAGCGGCATGTATTTCCAAATCAGGATCAATTGGGGCAAAAACTTTTTCATTAGTTCGAATTCTATGAATGGCACTTCCGTTGATTTTTGAAGGAACAGCATTTGCAACAGTCACATAGTCGGTAATTTCCTGTAAGGCATCTTTATATGGATTGTTGGTTGAGGGAGTACCGAAATTATATATTGGATCGGATAAGTCAAGCCATTTTTGGGCAAAATCTTTCAAATCACAGCGTGTGGTCTGCGGATTGCCGTATTCAAAAATAACATTTAAACCCCTCCAGTCAACAAATCCTTTACCATCCTGTTCTGCGGAAGCAGTTTGATTAGGATTTATCGGAATTAATCCTGTTAAAGGGTTAATCAATGAAAAAATAAACCTAGTTTCTCCTGAATTAGTTATTGTAGCAGTATAAGCCATATTTGCACGTACGTCTATCCTATTAACAATTGCAGTCAATTTGAAAGGTGCATTAATCTTAATATTGTTTTCAGGAGTAGTGTCCCAAATATTCTCCCAATTAGATATATCCACAAATAATGAAGGATCATTGTTTGCTTTTCGTAACCAAGGTTCAATCATTGTAACTATTGCAAACTCTCTTGTTTGAACAGTATAGCCATTTAGCGTTTGAACAGTTACCCATTGTTTTACCCAATCTTTAAGAAACCCACGAATCCCGTCAGTATGTGTATTATTCTCAATATTACTCATAAGTGTACCGAACGTCCAAGCACCATTTGGGTTTCCAACACCTGTAAAAGTATTATAAGTTCGTGTATGGTCTTCAACAATGGCAAGATCCGTAATGAAAAGTGATTTTTCTTTTCGTAGTTCTGTACTACAATTTGAAGCTTCGATTGCTTTTGGGCTGATTTCTACCTCCTTGAAATTATTAAAGTTTTCTTTATTAAATTTTACAATATCCTTGTAATAAATTGCTTCCCCAACATGTCCTGTGAAACTTAAAAATTGACCCTGTTTCTCCAATATAAGTTCTGAGCTTTCTATTTGGGAAATTAACTCTCTTATGTTTTCTTTTTTATAGGAAGCATATTTTTTATCACCTTTCACTTTGTCGGGAGCTTTTCCATCGTCTCTAAGGGTAAGAACAACTTTCGCACCTTCATAAATGTCTATTTTTTCAGGAAGAATACTATCACTAACATACTGCACACTAAAAATCATGTTCTCACCTGTTGAGAGTGGTCTTTCTAATTGTTGAATCCAAAATTGAGTTGCAATAGGAGGTTTTTGCATAAAAGCATTTTGTTCTTTGGGTTTCCTATTGCAAAAAAGATAACACAAGATTATAATTGTGATAATTAAAAGTGTTATAATTAGAATTAGTGTACTTCGCTTTTTCATGTAGTTAGGATTTAGATTATAACGGTTTCACAGTAGGCGAAGTGGCGCATTCTCTTGAATATGTTCGAGCGCCATTTTGCTTACTGTGTGTTATGTGCATTATTTTTTGTTAAGTTATCCAAATCTTTTTCTACCTCCTTGCACCAAAGTAGGATCTTGGTATATAAATCTCGTATAGTCTCTTCTTCTCCTTTTTTTAAGTATAACTCAAGAAGTTTCTCTCCGAACAATTTACTTGCAAAAAATCCTCTAGATATATTTACATCATGCCACTCTTTAATCTCAGAACTAGCAACATTTGGAAAGTTTTTTGTGATAAACAAATCGTAAACGGCCCATGTCATATATTCATTAAAAACAGCCATTTCCCATTCACCGTAACCACTCTCTTTGTCCCATTTTTTTTGATCAAAGTATTGCTGATATTCTTTTTTGAATTTATTCGTAGTTGGATTAACATAATCGTGATCAACTTCTGTGAAAAACATATGAATACCAGATGCAATGTCTTTTTCGTTTATATCTTTTACACTTGAAAAATTAAATAAATAGTCTGGAATATTAATGAAACTAGTCGATGCTTTAGTGAAAAGCCTTTGGCAATGCATTCTACCAACGAGCGGTGAAACAATTATTCTATGTTTTGACTTAGTTTTTATTCCAAATTCCTTATTTAAAAAAACTTCAATTTCATTTATCATCAGACTTTCTTGATAAAGATTTGCAATACTGTCGAAGTATGACTTTTTCTGATTAAAAAAGGCTCTGAAATTAGATTTTATCACAAAATCTTGAATCAAATCGAGATTGTCTTCAAATTCATTAATTTCCTTTCCCATAGAATAGAACTTATATTTTCTATAGAGTTTACCATTGTTGTCAAAACAAAATGCAACAGCATCAGTTCTAAAACTTAATAACTTATCCCATTTCTCACGAGAGTAATTTACTTTTTCTAATAATGGATGTTTACTTACTGAATAAAAATATTCTTGGACTTGTTGATAATATAAAGTTTGTTTGTTTACTTCACTTTTATCCATCTTTCCATAATCGGTCAAAGCAAGAATAATGTTTGCTAGTTCATAAGTTTCATTGAATTGAACAACAGATTGATCATTGTTCTTTGCCAGACCAAATTTTCCGAGTATGAGAAAAAAGGAGAGAAGAAGATAGTTCATATGTTTTTTATATTCTATAAATATTAAGTGTGATTTGGTTACGGTTATCATTGCACATAACGGTTTCGCAGTAAGCAAATGTGGCGCTTTCTCTCGAATGTAATTGTGCGCCATTTTGCTTACTGCGTGTTATGTACATTTTTTATACGTTGTAATTTTTTTCTTTTTGCTTATAGTTATTCCTTTCCTTGTTCGAATAGGGTAGAAATCTGTTTCAGGATTACGATTATCATCTAAAAAGAAAAATTCATTTTTATGGATCAGAGAATACTTGTTATTGAAAAATCTGTAATCGAGTGTAGAAGGATAATTAGTTAAATCAAGAAAATAAGCGTTGCAATGTTGCTCGACAGGAATTCGAATTACCGAATTTTTTCGCCATATAATTACCTCAAAATTCCTTAAATCATTTTTTTCTAAATTGATATCATAACTAATAATCATTGTGTCAACATCTTCATTTATCGGGTCTAAATTAGAGCGCCAAACAGTCTTCCCTTCGAAAATAGTTATGCTATCTTTTTTGTCCTTGTTTCTAACTTCGATGACTTGAGTATATTCAATTAATTTAATTTTTAATTCAATTCTTTCACGGGATATTGTGGAATCAATAGATTTTCTAAGTATATAATTATCTTGTTGATATTCACTTGTTAATATGATAGAATCACCCGATTTGATA
>Ga0233377_1000133_pt1 | contig 45325 bp, 42 predicted proteins | sample ElkDunMinimDraft_6_FD_191540 | JGI IMG/M metagenome (GOLD analysis project Ga0233377, IMG submission 191540) | Fecal eukaryotic communites from dung pellets of Tule Elk in California, USA - Elk Dung E36 | ecosystem: Host-associated > Mammals > Digestive system > Large intestine > Fecal | place...
GCGTGGTCGATCAGGGCGCTTCGATCTCCCAGACCTTCCTGAACGCGCCGAACGCCGTGGTTCAGGGCGTCGAGCTTGAGGCCAAGAAGTATTTCGAGTTCGCCTCCGGCATGGACTTCATCGCCAACAAGCGCTGGCTGGTGCAGGGAAACTACACCTGGTCGGATTCTCAGGTGAACGTCGGCGACGGCGACACCGTCCTGACCCAGAACAGCCTGGGCGTGGCCCAGCCGGCGTCCTTCTATGTCGTCGACGGCAGCCGTCTGCAGGGTCAGTCGGAACACGTCGCCAACCTGCAACTGGGTTGGGAAGACGATGCGGCGCGGTCGCAGGCCACGCTGATCCTGAACTACGTCTCCGAACGCAGTGCTGCGCGAGGCCGTCCGGGCGAGCCTGACCTGATCCAGGAGCCGGGGGTCCAGCTGGACTTCGTCTATCGCAAGGACGTCGAATATGCGGGGCGCGAATACGGCATCGCCGTCGAACTGCGCAACCTCCTGGGCGAGAGCTATCTGGAGTATCAGGAGATGGGCAACCGCATCATCGTCAACGGCTATGACCTGGGCACGAGCGGCTCGGTCAGCCTGACGGCGCGCTTCTGAGGCTGGCGGGCGGGGCGCGGCGCAGGCCGTTCCTCGCCCGACTTTCAAGACGGTTGCGCGTCAAATCGTCCGCACGCCCCGCAACCGTCACGGCAAGTTCTCTGGACCGTCACAGGGCGGTGAAGCCCGCATACGGACGATCGGTCTAGGTAGCGCTCAGGGCCGCTGCGGCCCTTGCCGGGCATGTCATGTTGAGCGCGACCCTTCGCAACTGGAACCGCCTGTTTCGACCGGCAGAAGGCGCGCCGGAGGCTCGTCGTCTGTGGCTGCGTCGAGGGGCGGAGATCGGTCTGGGTGTGTTGCTGGCGGTGCAGGCGGGGCGGCTGGCCTGGATCATCCTCGTGCCCGCGCAGACCGCGCCGGTGACGGCTGTTGCGCCTGACGCGCCGGCGCCTGACTATTCCATCTTCCAGCGCTTCGACGCCTTCTTCCGCACCGGTTCAGGGGGAGGGGAGGCTGCGGCGCAGGACAATCAGCAGATGCGGCTGTTCGGCGTGCGCGCCGACGGCGCAGGCGGCGGCTCGGCCATCATCGGTCTGGCGGACGGGCGTCAGCTCTCGGTCGGAGTGGGTGAAGAGGTCGAGCCGGGTCTGATCCTGAAATCCGTCGATGCGGATCATGTGGTTCTGGCGCGCGGCGCCTCTCTCAGCCGGCTGATGTTCACCGAACTGCCGATGGGTGCAGCCACGCCGCCGCCGCCCCCCGCTGGGCAGCAGGTGGTGACGCCCCAGGGTGGCGCCGTACAGGGTGGCGACCCTGACCCGGTGGTGGCTTCGCCCAACGCCGTGCAGGGACCGAGCGGCCCTGTCATTGATCCCGCGCGGTTGATGGCCCAGGCGGGCCTGCGTCCGCGCATGCAGGGCTTGGGCGTCAACGGCTTCACCGTCAGCGGCGCTGGCGACGGCACGGCTCTGGCGGCGGCGGGCCTGAAGGCGGGCGATGTGATCCTGAGCGTCAACGGACAGGCGCTGGACAGTCCGAACCGCATCGCAGGCCTCCGCGGCCAGCTTTCCAACAGCACCAGCGCCGAGATCCGCTTCGAGCGGAACGGCGTCGAGCAGACCACCACCATAAGGACAGGCCGCTGATGCGATCCCGCTCCCTGCTGACCACTGCACTGGTCGCCATTCTGGCTGTTCAGGCGCCGCTGGCGGCCACGCCCGCACTGGCCCTGACCGTTCCGCAATCGGGCCAGACCCTGAACGTCCAGGGCGCCGACATCCGCGCCTTCATTCAGGACATCGCCCGCTCGACCGGGCGGACCTTCATCGTCGATCCGGGCGTGACTGGCACGGTGACGGTGTCCAGCGACCGCAATTTGAGCCGGGCGCAACTGTTCGAGGTCTTCCTGTCCACCCTGCGGGCCAACGGCCTGGTGGTGACGCCGACATCGTCCGGCGCCTATCGCATCAGCCCGGCCCAAGGCGCGGCTCAGGGGCCCTCGACGGTCGGCAATGAACGCTTCGCCACCGAAGTCTTCCAGTTGCGCAACATCGACGCCGCCTCGGCCGCCGAGACGATCCGGCCTCTGGTCGGGGCGCAGGGACAGGTGCTGGCCAATCCCGGGGCCAACAGCGTGGTCGTGGCCGATTTCGCCGACAACCTGGCCCGCATCCGCGCCCTGATCGGCCGCATCGACGTGGATCGCACCGGCTTTGAAGTCGTCACACTGGAGAACTCCTCGGCGCGCGAGATCGCGGCGGTGCTGCAATCGGTGCTGGCCCCTCCGGGCGGACAGCCGGGGTCGGGCATGGTGTCGGTGACGCCAGTGGAGAGCTCCAACTCCATCGTGCTGCGCGGCGATCCTTCGGCCATCGCCCGCGTGCGGCCTCTGGTGGATGATCTGGACCGGCGCGCCCTGTCGGCGGACGACGTCAAGGTGGTCTTCCTGCAGCACGCCAACGCCGAACAGCTTCTGCCTGTGCTTCAGCAGATCGTCGGCCAGCAGGTGACGCCCGCCAGCGCCAACGCCACGCCGCGTCAGCCGGGCGCCTCCCGCGCCGAGGCCACTCCAGAGGTCATTCCCGTGTCCGCCAGCGCGCCCGCCGCGCCCCTGCCGGGCCAACGCGCCACCATTGCGCGCTTCCCCGGCGCCAACGCCCTGGTCATCTCCGGCTCGGCGGACACCCAGCGCATGCTCAGCGAGGTCATTCGCCAGCTGGACCAGCGCCGTCAGCAGGTGCTGATCGAGGCCATCGTCGTCGAACTGTCGGACACGGCGGTCAAGGAACTGGGCGTCCAGTGGATGCTGGCGGGTGAAGACGGTGCTCCGATCGGCCTGACCAACTTCTCCAACAGCGCCACACCCCTGCTGCCCATCGCGGGCGGCGCGGCCTCGACCCAGCTGGAGAATGACGACCCCCTGCGGCGTCAGCTTCAGAACCTGGCGGTCAACAGCCTGCTGGGCGCCAACGGCTTTGTCGGCGGCGGGGGCGGGCGGATCGGCAACGGCCTGTTCGGCTTCATCATCAATGCGGCCAAGACCGACAGCGGCTCCAACTTGCTGCAGACGCCGTCGCTGATGACGCTGGATAATGAGGAGGCGACCATTCTGGTGGGGCAGGAGGTGCCGATCACGACCGGCGAGACCCTGCTGGACGGCAACTCCAACCCCTTCCGCACGACCCAGCGCCAGGACATCGGCGTCAAGCTGATCGTACGGCCCCAGATCAATGCGGGCGGCTCCATCACCCTGTTCCTGCGGCAGGAGGTGTCGAGCATCAACGGCCTGCTGAGCGACGGCGCATCCGATCTGGTGCTGAACAAGCGCGAGCTGGAGACGACGCTGGTCGTGGACGACGGCGACATTGCGGTCGCGGGCGGTCTGCTGGATCAGAACGACCGTCTGGCCGTGGACGCTGTGCCGGGGCTGGGTCAACTGCCGGTCATCGGCGGCCTGTTCCGCTCGACCAGCCGCCAGCGAGGGCGGACCAATCTGATGGTCTTCATCCGCCCGACCATCATCCGCAGCGCCGCCGACGCCCAGGTTCTGGCCGCCGACCGCTGGGGCTATATGCGCCAGCAGCAGTTGAACAATGCGCCGGACCGCGAGCCCAGTCTGGACGAGATGCTGCGCGACTACATCCGCACCCAGCCGCCGGTCGCGCCGTTCGTGACCTCGTCGCCTCTGCCGCCTGTCCAGTGACGGCGTCATGATCACCCTGATCAACCCGACCCTGCCTTACGGCTTCGCCAAGCGGCACGGCGTCATCCTGCTGGATGCGGGCGAGGTGGCGGTGGTCGGCTTGCGCGAGGGGGCGGACGCCGAAGCCCTGATCGAGACCCGCCGCGCCCTGGGCCGGCCCCTTCGTGTCGAGCGCCTCAGCCAGGCCGAGTTCGACCGCCGCCTGTCCCAAGTCTATGCTGGCGACCACCTGACGGCGACGGACGGCGACGACCTGGCCATGCCGTCGGGTCTGGACAGTCTGATCGACGACATCCCCGCCGCCGCCGACCTGCTGGACACGGCGGACGATGCGCCGGTGATCCGCCTGATCAACGGCATCATCGCCGAGGCCGTGCGGGCGGGCGCCTCCGACATCCATCTGGAGCCGTTCGAGAGCGCGCTGACCGTGCGGATGCGTGTGGACGGGGTGCTGCGCGAAGCCCTGTCGCTCAACCCCCGGATCACGCCCCTGCTGGTGTCGCGGATCAAGGTCATGGCGCGTCTGGATATCGCCGAGAAGCGCGTGCCCCAGGACGGGCGCATCCCCCTGGCGCTGGGCGGCAAGACGCTGGACGTGCGGGTCTCGACCCTGCCGTCGCGGGCGGGCGAGCGGGTGGTGCTGCGGATTCTGGACAAGGATCAGGCCGATCTGAGCCTGGACCAACTGGGCATGGCGTCGGATGCGCTGGCCGCCTTCAAGGGCGCGCTGAAGGAGCCGAATGGCATCATTCTGGTCACGGGACCGACCGGTTCGGGCAAGACGACTTCTCTCTATGCAGGGCTGTCGCTGTTGAACGACGCCACGCGCAACATCCTGACGGTCGAGGACCCGGTCGAATACGCCATCGACGGCGTCGGCCAGACCCAGGTCAACACCAAGGTCGGCATGACCTTCGCGGCGGGCCTGCGCGCCATCCTGCGTCAGGATCCCGACGTGGTCATGGTCGGAGAAATCCGCGACGTGGAGACGGCGGGCATCGCCGTGCAGGCGTCGCTGACCGGCCATCTGGTGCTGTCCACCGTCCACACCAATGATGCGGCGGGGGCGATCACCCGCCTGCGCGACATGGGGGTGGAGCCTTTCCTGCTGGCCTCGACCCTGCGCCTGATCGTGGCCCAGCGGCTGGTGCGGCGGCTGTGCGGGGAGTGCCGCCGGGCCGAGCCTGCCGACGCCGCCACGGCGCGTCTGGTCGGGATCATGGCGGGCCAGACCGTGTGGCGGCCACAGGGCTGCGCCCACTGCAACCAGACCGGCTATGTCGGGCGGGTCGGCCTGTATGAGGTCATCCGCGTCGATGACCGCGTGCGCCGCCTGATCGCCGCCGAGGCTGATGAAGAAGCCATCAACGCCGCCGCTTTCGACGCCGCCGGAACCCTGAGCCAGCGGGCGAGGGCGCTGGTTCTGGACGGGACCACCTGGGTCGAGGAGGCCGTGCGGGTCACGCGGCAGGAGACCGCTGAGGCGCATGATGCGGTCGCGCCGGTGCGTGAGGCCGTGGGCTGATGGCGGCGTTCGACTACATCGCAGTGGACGGTTCGGGCCGCACGGTCAGCGGGGCGCTGACGGCGGCGGACGAGGGGGCGGCGCGGCAGGTGCTGGACCGTCGTCGCCTGATGCCTCTGGAGATCACGCCCGCCCGTCGCGCGGCTCTGAAGGCGGATGGCAAGGGTGGGGGGAGCAGACGGCTGAACGCCAAGACCCTGGCCCTGACCACGCGCCAGCTGGCCACCCTGGTGTCGGTGGCGCCGATTGAGGAGGCGGTGCGGACCATCGCCCTGCAAGCCGACCGGCCCGCCGTACGCGGCGTGCTGGAGGGCGTCCACGCGGGTGTGCTGGAGGGGCATCGGTTGTCGGAGGCCATGGGTCGTCAGGGCAAGGCGTTTCCACCGCTCTATCGCGCCATGGTGTCGGCGGGCGAAAGCTCGGGTGCGCTGGAATCGATCCTGGAGCGACTGGCCGACGGGCTGGAGCGGGACCAGACGGTGCGTGGCAAGGTGATCACGGCCCTGGTCTATCCGGCGGTTCTGGCGGTCGTGGCGCTGGGCGTCATCGGGGCGCTGATGACCTTCGTCGTGCCCAAGGTGGTCGATCAGTTCGACAGCATGAACCAGACCCTGCCGCTGCTGACGCGGCTGGTCATCGGCCTGTCGGACGCCATGCGCGACTGGGGCTGGCTGGCCATCCTGATGCTGGTTGTGGCCGGCGTCGGCGCGGCGGTGGCGTTGCGCAATCCGGCCATGCGGTTGAAGGCGGATACTCTGGTGCTGAAGCTGCCCGTTGTGGGGCGGTTGAGCCGCGACCTGCACGGGGCGACGATGGCGCGGACGCTGTCGACCATGATCGCGGCGGGCCTGCCGGTGCTGGAAGGGCTGACCATCACGGCGCGGACGGTCTCGAACCGGCGCCTGCGTCTGGCCACGGAGACCATGGCCGATGCGGTGCGCGAGGGTGGGGGGCTGTCAGCCGCCATGCGCCGCGCCGACGTCTTCCCGCCGATCCTCGTCTACATGACCGCCTCGGGCGAGAGCAGCGGGCGGCTGGAGCCCATGCTGGACCGTGCCGCCGACTATCTGGACCGCGAGTTCGCCACCTTCACCGCCGTGATGCTGAGCCTGCTGGAGCCGGCGATCATCGTCGTCATGGGCGGGGTGGTGGCGCTGATCGTGTTGTCGATCCTGCTGCCCATTCTTCAGATCAACACCCTGGCAATGGGGTGAAAGGAAGTTCCATGATTGATAGAAAAAACGCCGCCAAGAAGCAGAATCGCCAGGGTTTTACTCTGGTGGAGCTTATGGTCGTCATCGTCATCATCGGCCTGTTGGCGACGGTGGTGGCCATCAATGTCCTGCCGAGTCAGGACCGGGCCATGGTCGGCAAGGCCAAGGCCGATATCTCGGTTCTGGAACAGGCGATCGAGACCTATCGCCTCGATAATCTGACCTTCCCCGACGAGCTGCAGGCCTTGGTCGCCGCGCCTGCGGGGCTGGCTCAGCCGGAACGCTATCGCCAGGGGGGATACATCCGTCGCCTGCCGGAAGACCCTTGGGGCCACGCCTATCAATACCGCCGCCAGAGCGCGCACGGCGGCCAGTTCGACGTCTTCTCCCTGGGCGCGGACGGCAAGGAAGGGGGCGAGGGCAATGATGCGGACCTCGGCAACTGGCAGGGTTGAAGACACGGGTCAGCGCCACCGCGCTCAAGCAGCGAACGACCGCGTCGTGAGCGATAGCGCCCTTCAAAAGAGACAAGGCTTCACCCTGGTCGAACTGCTGATGGTGGTCGCCATTCTGGGGCTGGCGGCGGGAGCGGTGGTGCTGTCGGCGCCGGACCCGCGTCCGCCGGTAGGGGCCGAGGCCGAGCGGTTCGCCGCGCGGCTGGTCCGGGCGCGCGAGGAAGCGGTCCTGGCCAATCGTCCCATTGCGGTCGAGGCGACGGCGGGCGGCTATGTCTTTACCCAGTTTGACGGCGCGCGCTGGAGCCCGCTGACGGATGGCCCGTTCGGCGACGAGGTCTGGCGCGAGGGGACCAGCGTCACCTTGCAGCAGCCGGTGCTGCGCGTCGTATTCGATCCGACGGGGGTGGCCGAACCCGCCACGCTCAGCCTGTCACGCGACGGGCGGTCGACGACCGTCACGATCGATGGCGCGGGCGAGGTGTCAGTCGATGGCTGACCGCAAAGGCTTCACCCTGATCGAGCTGCTGGTCGCCCTGGCGGTGTTCAGTCTGGCGGCGATGGCCCTGCTGAATCTGGCGGGCGAAAACACCCGCTCGCAGGCGCGTGTGGAGGACCGCACCCTGGGCGGCGTCGTGGCTGAGAATGTTGCGGTTCAGGCGGTGATCGCGCCGACGCTGCCGGACGGTGAGACCTCGGGGCAGACGGTGCTGGCCGGGCGCTCATGGCGCTGGACCCAGACGGTGGCCGCCACCGACGATCCCGACCTGCAACTGATCCAGATCCGCGTCTCGACCGAGGAAGGCCAGGCCGCCGACCGCACCCTGTTCCGGGCGAGGGCGTCGTGAGAACCCACGCTCGATTAGCGAGATGCTGCGCGTCCAGCGGTAGCGCCCGAAAACGCGCTCAAGCAGCGAGCGACCGCGTCGCGAGCGATAGCGCCCTAACAAAGAGACAAGGATTCACCCTTGTTGAGGTTCTGATCTCCCTGCTGATCTTCGCCATGATTGCTGCGGCGGGGGCGGCTGTGCTCAGTCTGTCGATCGACAACCGCTTCGCCATCAAGGCGGCGTCCGACCGGACGGCGGACCTGCAAAGGACGCGGGCCTTGCTGCGGGCCGATCTGGGCCAGGCGACGGCGCGGCGCACGCGCGGGCCGACCGGGCGGCCTCAGGCCCAGCCGATCACCGGCGCACAGACAGCGGGCGACGCGGCCCTGACCCTGACCCGCGCGGGGTGGAGCAATCCCGGCGAACAGGCGCGGCCTTCGCTGCAACGGGTGGAGTACCGGCTGGTCGAGGACCGGCTGGAGCGGCGCGTCTCGACCCATTTGGACGGCGCGCGGCCGGGACCGCCGCAGGTGCTGTATCGCGGCGTGCGCGATCTGTCGGTCAGCTTCCTCAAGGACGGAACGGAGGCGCCCGCCTTCATCACCACGTCCGAGCGCCCGCTGCCGGACGCGGTGCGGGTGGTGATGACGCTGGAGGGCTACGGCCCGGTCGATCAACTGTTCCTGGTCGGGGGCGGGCGATGAAGCGCACGGATCGCCGCGAAGGCATGGCGCTGCTGACCGTCCTGCTGCTGGTGGCGGTGATGTCGGTCATTGCTGTGGCCGTGCTGGACGATGTACGCTTTTCCGTGCGTCGTGCGACCAACACCGAGACCCAGACCCAGGCCCAGTGGTACGCCGACGGCGCAGAGGCCTTGGCCCGCAAACAGGTGGCGCGCCTGCTGACCCTGAATCCGACGCGGACGCCGCTGGAGCCGCAGTGGAACGGGCGGGTGCTGTCGTTTCCTATCGACGAGGGAACGATCACCGCCGTGGTCCGCGACGGCCAGGCCTGTTTCAACCTGAACAGCGTGGTGGAAGGCTATGGCGAGGATCTGATCGCGCGACCGCAGGGCATGGCCCAGCTCGTGGCCCTGGGCCGGGCGCTGGGCCTGCCCGACAGCCGGATGCGGCCCGTGGCCGAGGCGTTGGCGGACTGGCTGGATGCGGATTCCAACGCCCTGCCGCTGGGCGCCGAGGACGGCGCCTATGCCGGGCGCGCCAGTCCCTATCGCACCGGCGGCGTCTTCCTGGCCGAGGTCAGCGAACTGAGGGCCGTCAACGGCATGGATGCGGAGCTGTATCGTCGCCTGCGCCCCTACGTCTGTGCGCTGCCGACCAGCCGCCTGTCGCCGATCAATGTGAACACACTGGCCGAGGCGGATGCGCCGCTGCTGGTCATGCTGACGGACGGTAAGCTGGGGCTGGAGGGGGCGAAGGCGGTGATCGCGCGGCGCCCGCCCGGAGGCTGGGCCGACGCCACCGCCTTCTGGAGCCAGTCGTCGCTGACCGGCCTGGTCGTGCCGCAGGAGGCGCGCGAACAGGTCACCGTCCTGACCCGCTATTTCGACCTCAGGGTCGATGTCGACTACGGCGGCGCCCACGCCGTCCGCACCGCCCTGTTGCACGCGCCGCCCGAGGGGGGTGTCCGCACCGTGATCCAGCGCTGGACCCCGGAAGAATGAGCCGAAACGCATGAGCCGAACCCGACTGATCCTCATCCCCGAACTGGCCAATGCGCCGGCGCCCTATCTGATCCTCGACGAGGCGGGCGGGGTGCTGCAGCGCGGGCGGTTGTCGCTGGATGACGCAGAGACTCCGCCGATGATGCGCACCGTGGCCATTGCGCCGGGCGGAGACGTGTCCGTGCGTTGGCTGGACCTGCCGGTGGGAGGCGCGGCTCAGGTGCGGGCGGCGGCCCTGTGGATGCTGCGCGACGATCTGGCGGCAGCGCCGGACCGGGTCGCCGTATCGCTGGGCCGACAGGTCGCGGCGGGCCAGAAGCGCATGGTGGTGGTGGTCAGCCGGGCGCTGGTCCAGGCCTGGACCGACTATCTGGAGGGACTGGGCGTCAAGGCGGACGTGATCCTGCCCGACATGTTGACCGTGCAGGCGCCGGAGGACGAAGACGCTTTGTCTGCGGCTGTCTTTGGGACCGGTTTGGCCTTGAGAGGGCAGGGGTTCGCAGCCACGGTCCAGCCAGACCTTGCGGACCTCATCGCCGCCGGGCGCACCGTCCGGCCTGTGACCGCCGAGGCCGACATCGAGCGGATGATGGCCGCCGCCGCCCTGTCACCCGAGGTCAACCTGCTCGACAACGGTCGCCAGAATCGTGTGGCGGCCAAGGGGAGTTGGCGTCTGGCCGTCGGACTGGCGGCGGCGGTTCTGCTGTCGCCGTTGGTGCTGGCGCTGGCCCAGGCGTCGCGTGACGAGATGGCGGTGCGGCGGATGCAGGCGGAAACCGTGGCGCTGATCGCACAGGCCGACCCCGAGGCGGGGCGTAGTCCCGACCCCGTCGCAACCTTCCGCCAGAGTGCGTCGTCGGCCCCGCCGCCCGGCGGCATTGTCGCGGCTGCGGCGGTCCTGTTCGCAGCGGTCGAAGGCGTCGAGGGCGCGGAACTGGACATCTTCGTCTCGGATCCCGAGGGCGGCGTGCGCGCCACGGTCAGCTATCCGGCCTATCAGGACCTCGACGCGATGAAGCAGGCGGTGGCCGCCGCCGGCATGCTGCTGACCGACACCAGCACACTCGATGACGCCGGTCGCGTCGTCAGCGACGTCACCATCGGAGCGGCGGCATGAAGACCCCTTTCGCCAAGGCCCAGGCCTGGTTCGACGGTCGCACGGTGCGCGAGCAGAGGATGCTGGCCGTGATGCTGGCGGTCATCGTCCTGTGCGCCGTCTGGCTTCTGATCCTCCAGCCGCTGTGGAGCTGGAAGGCCGGGGCGGCGGACCGGCGCGCGCGGGCCCAGACCGACCTTGCCTATGTAACGGCCCAGGCCTCACGCGCGGATGTCTCGACAACCGCCGCCTCTGGCCCGGCCATCGAGCCGCTGGCGCTGCAGACGGCGGAGGCGGCGGGGCTGTCGATCACAACCGGCATGGATGCATCGGGCGCCTTCGGCTTCCGCGCCGCCAACGTCTCCAGCGCCGCCCTGTTCGGCTGGCTGGCCGAGCTGAAGACCGGACACGGAATCGATGCGGTCCGCCTCGACATCGTCGAAAACGCCGACGCCACGGTCACGGCGGAGGGCGCGCTGTCGCGCTGAAGCGGAGGTTTTGGATCAGACCCATTCGGCCTTGCGGGATGTGTGGCCGATGCCCGGGTTGAAGCAGTTGCACGGGTCCAGCGCCTTGAAGTGCGCCTTCTGGGCCGTATCGGCTTCATACAGGTGGCCGACGTTATGCTCGGCCGGATACCGGGCGCCGCGTTGGTTCTGAAGCGCCAGCATGCGGTGCTCCAGCGCGATCGGATCATGGCCCTTGGCGACGATGTAGTCCTGATGGAAGACGTGGCAGAAGAAGTGCCCGTAGTAGAGTTTGTGCAGGATGGGTGCGGCCAGATCGTCTGGCAATTCCTCCATCCAGTCGCGGTCGTTGCGGCGCAGCGCGATGTCCAGCGCGACGATGTCCGACACCTCGCGGTGGTGGATGGCGCGATAGCGGACGGCGGCCCCGGCGGCGGCGAAGCGATGCAGGAAGGCCTTTGCGCCCTCGTCGTCTGAACATTCGAAGAAGCCGGCGTCGTCGCCGTCCAGGGCGTGGGCCAGATAGCAGCGGGCCTCATCGACGCCGTCTGCGCTCATCTTCAGCATCAGATGATGCTCATAGCGGTCGCGGTATTGCTCCATCCGCTGGGGCAGGTGGTTGGGGAACAGGCTTCCGACAAACTGGGCCAGGCGGTCGCTGAAGAAAGCCGGTGCCCAGGGCAGGTTGCGGCACAGGGCGTCGATGCGGGCCTTGGCGCCGGCGATGTGACGGATACTGCCGACGCCCAGGATGCGGATGGCCAGGAAGGTGTCCTTCCCATAGGTCCGCGCGATGTCATAGCAGTCGCGGTGCATGTATTCCGCTGCGACCGGCAGGCTCTTGAAACCGCCCAGAATCTCGCGCCGTATGCGGGTCAGGGTCTGTGGGCTGTTGGCGCCGATGTAGAAGGTCTTGGCGCCATCTTGCTTGGCGAAGGTGTCCAGGCGGACGGCGAAGACCATGACCTTGCCGGCGCTGCCGGAGGCCTCAAACAACCTGTCAGGGTCGGCGTTGAAACGGGCAGGGGTGTCGGCGTCGATGTCGCGGATTCGCTCGGCGTAGCCCGAATCCGAGGCGGCGCGTGCGGGATCGTGGACGACATCAGCTTCGGTGAAGTCGCCCGTCTCGATGCGAGACAAGATGGTTTCGGCGTCCGGCCCCAGAGCGATTCCCAGGTGGTTGACCAGTTTGACCTGACCGGCGGCGTCGATACGGGCGAACAGAGCCAGCTCCGTATAGGCCGGGCCGCGCTGGACCAGGGAGCCGCCGGAGTTGTTGCACACGCCGCCGATGACGGAGGCGCCGATGCAGGATGAGCCGATCACCGAATGCGGCTCTCGTCCCAGCGGTTTGAGCATCGTCTCCAGCGTGTCCAGCGTGGATCCGGGCAAACAGACCACCTGACGCCCGCCGTCGATCAGATGCATCCCGGTCAGCCTCAGGGTGCTGATGATGACGATGTCGCGATCATAGTCATCGCCGTGGGGAGTGGATCCGCCGGTCAGGCCGGTGTTGGCGGCCTGCATCAGGACGATCTTGCCCGCCGCCGCGCAGGCCTGGAGCACGCGCCATTGTTCGACCAGGGAGCCGGGCCGGACGACCGCCAGGACCTTGCCCTCGCCGAAGCGGTAGCCGCGCCGGTAACGGGCTGTCGTCTCCGGCCGGGTCAGCACATGTTTGTCGCCCACGCACATCCGCAGGGCCGCGATGAAGCCGGCGGGGCCTTCGGATGTTGAAGGAGGAGATATCGGGCTCATCGGAATTCTGTCAGGGACGCGCGGCCGCCAGCGGGGCCGAAACCGTCTGGTGGGCCAGGCTGAGGGGCGAGTAGTCTGTGGCGTTCAGATAGACCGACTCACGCCGCACGACGAGGGGGCCTGCCGCTTCGGACGCCGCCGCAGCGGCCTGCCATTCGGGGTCGGCGCGGAACTGGGTCCAACTGCGTTCTCGGCTGTCGTGATCGGGATAGGCCAGGATGTAAATCAACCTGAGGTCGTCGTTGCTGTAGGTTTTCCAGTAGCCGACCGAAGTGATTCCGTGCCGGGCGAAAAGCCGCATCGTGTGGTCTCGAAACCGGTTTTCCAGCGACTCCATCCGACCGGGCGCTGGATAATAGGTCCGCATTTCGTACAGCCGATGCTCGGTCATCCGATGGGCCTCCACCCGTAAGAATTGAATCACCCGCAGCGCAGATTGGGCGCCTTCGAGGCGATGAATCCTGTCCGTTGACAGGGCTGTATTTGCATTTAGTATACAGTTGAGAGGGTGGCAAGCCGCCCCTCCTGAGGGGCCGGCAGAGCCTCAACGAGATTTAGCGAGGATGTACGCGACGTGTGTCTGTCCTCGCTGTTCAGAAATGGCTGTGTTTTGGCGTTTGTCCGGAATCATCCGGGTAATCCGATCACAGAATAAAACAGCACTGACCGTATAAACGGCAGGAATATAAGGGGAGGGACTATGTCCAAAGCTAAGACTCTGCTTGGATCAATGTTGTGCGGCGCAAGCCTCATGGCCATCGCTTCTGTATCTCACGCTCAAAGCGCTCAAACACCTCAGGATGATGCTGCTGATGGTGAGGCTGCGGCGCAACTGGATGACATCGTCGTCACCGGGTCCCGGATCGTGCGCAACGGCTACACCGCGCCCACGCCGGTCACAGTTGTGGCGGTGGAGCAATTGCAGGCCACAGCGCCGGGCAGCATCCCCGACGGCCTGAACCAGCTGCCCCAGTTCACCATGAGCAGCGGCACCCAGAACACCGGCAACCAAGCCACCAGCCCGAACGCCGGCAACTATCTGAACCTGCGCGGCCTGGGCTCGATCCGCAACCTGGTCCTGCTGGACGGCCAACGCATTCCGCCGACCAGTTTCCAGGGCACTGTGGACACCAATGTCATCCCGTCGGCCCTCGTGTCGCGCGTTGATGTTGTGACCGGCGGCGCCTCGGCGGCCTATGGCTCGGACGCGGTCTCCGGCGTCATCAACTTCATCCTCGACACCAGCTTCACGGGCGTGAAGGGCAGCGCCAAGGTCGGCATCTCCGACTATGGCGACGACCTGTCGTCGGGCTTCGACATCGCCGCAGGCTTTGACGTGCTCGAGGGCCGCGGCCATGTGTTGATGAGCTTCGACCACTATCAGCGCGAAGGCATCCCCAGGAACGAGGACCGTCCTCGCGGCGGTGACTGGATCACCCAGGTCGGCAACGGAACGGCGGCGGCGCCCTATCGCAACGCGGGCCCGGTCTTCTATCAGACCGGCACCTTCGGCACCCTGTTCCCGCACGCCGCCAACTTCGCCGTCAACACCGGCAACCCCTTGGCGGGCATGCACTTCCTGCCTGACGGCAGTCTCGTTCCGTTCAACCCTGGCGTCACTCCGGCCGGCAGCAGCAATGTCGGCATCGGCGGCGACGGTTCGCCCAGCATCGGCAAGACGCTGACGGGCGGGCAGGTCACCGATCAGATCTTCGGGCGCTTCGACTACAATCTGACCGACGACCTGAAGGTCTTCGCCCAGCTGGGCTTCGCCCAGTCCGAGAACACCTTTGTCACCATCGGTTCGGGCACCCAGACCAACGCCTTCTACATCTACGCCGACAACCCCTATCTGCCGGCGGCGGCTGCAGCGTTGCTGGATACCTATGCAGGGCGTGACGGCGTCTGGGGCACGGCGGATGATCGCAGGGTCGGCGGTGGCCGTATCCACGCCGACCAGCCGTTCAAGGAAGTGGTCGCCCAGAATGTGGCCTACACCTTCCTGACCGGCATCTCAGGCTCGCTGGGCGACTACAGCTGGAAGGCGACCTACGCCCACGGCGACTCCCTGCTGCGCTCGTCCCACGCGGGCAACTTCTATCAGGACCGCTACTTCGCCTCGCTTGACGCGGTCCGGGACGGCGGCGGCAACATCGTCTGTAACATCACCCTGACCAACCCGGGCCTGATGGACGATTGCCGGCCGATCAACTGGTTCGGCGCCAACAGCCCGACCGAAGAAGACTTCGCCTGGGTCAGTGGTGTTTCGAAATACCGGGTGTCTCAGGTGATGGACATCTTCGCCGCTGAACTGTCAGGCGAGCTGTTCCAGCTTCCTGCGGGCCCCTTGTCCTTCGCCACGGGTGTGGAATACCGGACCCAGGAACTGGACCAGCGGAGCAACTCCGATCCGTCCATTCCGACTTCGACGGTCGGCCTGAGAACCAACGTCGCCGCGACGATCAACAAATACAACTCGACCAACGTCGGCTGGGCCCAGGGCGAGTACAACGTCAAGGAAGTCTTCGTCGAACTGGCCGTGCCGCTTCTGGCCGACATGCCGTTCATCCAGTCGCTCGATCTGAACGGCGCCGCCCGCTACACGGAGTACTCCACCAGCGGCGGCGTGACGACCTGGAAACTGGGCCTGAGCTATACGCCGATCGACGACCTGCGGCTGCGCTACACGGTGTCCCGCGATATCCGGGCGCCAACCCTGTACGAACTGTTCGCTGGCGACCAGGCGGCGCGGGGCGGCTTCTTCGACGCCCACAGCGGCCGCAACGACAACGTCATCACACTGTCGAGCGGCAACCCCGACCTGAAGCCGGAAACCGGCGACACCTATACGGTAGGGGCGATCTGGCAGCCGTCCTTCTTCCCCGGCTTCTCGGCATCCGTGGATTATTTCAATATCGAGATCACTGATGCGATCGCGAACCTGAACGTCACTGACGCCAACGAGGAGTGCATCGCCAGCAACGGCACATCGTCGCTGTGCCAGTACATCATCCGCCCGTTCCCGTTCTCGCATACGCCGGCCGCAGACAACTTCCCTCTGGCCACGCGTGTCCTGCCCTACAATCAGGCGGTCGCCTCGCTGCACGGCATCGACTATGAGTTCGCCTATCGGATGCCGGTGACAGCCTGGGGTCTGGATGGTGATCTGAGCCTGCGTCTGATCGGCAGCTATGTGCCGGGCCGCAAGACACGCAGCGATGTCAACGCCGCCCCGGTTCAGAACGCCAATGTCGGCGCCAACGCCAAGCACCGCATCAACATTCAGGCCAACTATCAGCAGGGGCCATGGAACCTGACGGCCCAGGCGCGCTACATCGGTGAGACGGAGCGCACCCGCGACCGCACGGTCTTCTATGAAGAACCGACAGTGCCTTCGGTGGTCTATGTCGACCTGACCGCCAACTATGACTTCACGGTGCGGGACAATGAATTCACCGCCTTCCTGACGGTGAACAACGCCTTCGACGAGAAGCCGCCGCTAATCGGCAACGGCCAGCCGGGTCAGCAGTATCCGACCAACCAGGCCGTCTATGACGTCGTCGGTCCCTACTATACGACCGGCATTCGATTCGCCTTCTGACGTCTCTCCTGGCGTCTTTGGGTCCGGCGAGCCTCAGGTTCGCCGGACCTCTTTTTCGTTGAGTATGGAAGGAGCAGAACATGAAACAGCCAAACGCATTGCGGACCGGCTTCCTCATCGCCGCCGCCGCGCTGATGATGACGAGTTGCGCCGCGTCGCAAGGGAGCGGCGTCGAGACTGCTGACTTGTCGACGCCGCCTCCGCCGCCGCATCCGATCGAGGCGGCGTCGACCGAACCCGTCGTACAAGCCGCCGTCAGCGAACTGCCGGAGGGTGTCGGGCGCGAGACCACCATCCGGGTCTGTTCAGGCTGTCATGCGGTCGAACTGGTGGCCGAAAAGCGTCTGACGCATCAGGAATGGTTCGACCTGGTCCAGTTCATGGGCGACCGTGGGGCCACAGGCACACCAGCCGAGATGGCGGAGATCACTGAGTATTTGGCCAAGGCCTTCCCCAAGACATAGGCCGAGGCCGATACAAACCCTTTAAAGGCCGCCCCCGGTTCGGGAGCGGCCTTTTTGCTGGCTGGCGTCGGATGACGGGTGGGCCGCTCCCTGGCCGCTCGCACACACGAAAGAGCCGGCGTCCACAGGGGAGGACGCCGGCTCGTCGTCGGAGCAGGGTTTGGCCTACGGGAGGGAGTAGACGACCAGGGAATCGCTCTCGACGGGTGCGCGCAGCAGACCGCCGCCGGTGGCGACGATGGCGACGAACTGTTTGCCCGATGCGTCCGAATAGGTGATCGGCGTGCTGTGGGCGGTGGCGGGCAGGCGGGTGGTCCAGATCTCCTGGCCTGTGCGGGTCTCGAAGGCGCGGAAGCGGCCGTCGTCGGTGCCGGCCATGAAGGTCAAGCCGCCGGCGGTCGTCGTCGGTCCGCCCAGCGAGGGGCGGCCCGTGTTCTGCTTGCCTTCGGGCAGGGTGTCGGTGACCCCCAGCGTCGAACGCCAGGCGACCCGGCCCGTGTGGACGTCTACGGCCACCAGCTGGCCCCAGGGCGGGGCGGCGCAGTGCAGGCGCGTCTCGGCGTTCCAGAACCGGTTCAGCCCGGCCAGAGGACCGGAGTTGATGTAGGACTGTCCGTCCGGCGTTGGCACTAGCCGCATGGGCTGGCCCATGTTGTTGATGTTGACCACGAACAGGCCGGTCGAGGGATCATAGGCCCCGCCACCCCAGTTCACGCCGCCCTGGGTGCCCGGATAGGTGACCGTGTACTGGTTCAGCTTGATCGGGGTGTAGGGATCGGCCGACAGATACATGTCGTTGTCGTCGACCAGGGCCTCGCAGAAGGCCTTGTGCTCGGGCGTCTCGCTGTAGAGGTCGGCGCGGGTGATCGAGTTGCGCGACAGGGGCTCGGTGATGACCGGGAAGGGCTGGGTCGGGGCCGCCTGTTCGCCGGGCACTTCGCTGGCGGGAACGGCGCGATATTCGATCGGATGGATCGGCTCGCCGGTCACGCGGTTGAGGAAGAACATCAGGCCGGTCTTGTTGACGATGCCCACGGCGGGGATCGTCTGGCCGTCCTTGACCACGTCGAACAGGGTGGGCGGGGCCTGGGTGTCGTAGTCCCAGATGTCGTGGCGGACGACCTGGAAGTGCCAGATGTATTCGCCGGTCCGGGCGTTTGCCGCGACGATGGAGCTGCCGAACAGGTTGTCGCCGGGACGGTCGCCGCCATAGCGGTCGTTGTTGGCGGTGCCGAACGGCATGTAGACGATGCCGCGTTCGGTATCGACGGTCATCTGGCCCCAGACGTTGACGCCGGAGCGGTTGCGCCAGTCGTCGCCTTGCCAGGTTTCATGACCGATTTCGCCGGGACGCGGCACGGAGTGGAAGGTCCAGACCAGCTCACCGGTGCGGACATCCCAGGCGCGGGTGTCGCCCGCAGGTCCCTCATCACCGTCCGAACCGCCGGGGCCTTCGCCCGGTCCGGCGCCGGTGATGATCAGATTCTCGAAGATGATCGGCGGAGAGGGCAGGATGTAGGACTTGTCGACGCCGGTGTGCATCACCTCGGGCGTCTTCAGATCGACGATGCCGTTGACGCCGAAGCCGGCGGTCGGCCGGCCCGTCGCGGCGTCGATCGAATAGAGGCGGCCCATGCGGCTGCCGAAGACGATGGTCGGGCCATGGGTTGCGTCACCCGCCCAATATTCGACTCCGCGCAGGGAGGGGCGGTCGTCGTCGGGAATCTGGAAAACCCATTTTTCGGCGCCGGTGGAGGAGTCGAGCGCCACGATCCGGCTGTAGGGCGAGGCCACATACATGGTGTCCCCGATGACCAGCGGGATGGTCTGGGACGGCAGCAGACCGCCGCCCGCATCACTTGCCGGGCGCATGTGATAGGTCCAGGCCACCTGCAGCTGGCCGACATTGGCCGGCGTGATCTGCGTCAGCGGAGAGAAGCGCTGGCCGCCCGCGTCATGACCGATGGTGGGCCAGCCCTCCTGGGCGGCTGCGGGGGCGGAAAGGCCCAGCGTGAGCGCCAGAGCTGCGATTGAACAACTCGCGAGCGCGCGGCGACGGGCTCTTCTTGCCTTGAAATCTGTCATGGATTCTCCCCTCAGCCGGCGCGTGATCCGATGTAGGCAGCCACGCCTGCGACTGTGATCTGTATACTATGTTCAGCGATAGAGCTGGCCGTCAAGCCCGCCAGGCGATCACCGACTGTTGCTGTTCGCCCAGTTTGTCGATGCCGAGACGCATGGTGTCGCCGGGTTTGAGGTAGACAGGCTCGGGCTTCATGCCCAGGCCGACGCCGGGCGGGGTGCCGGTGGTGATGATGTCGCCGGGCTCCAGCGTCATGAAGCGGCTGACGTAGGCGACCAGGGCGGCGACGTCGAACACCATGGTGGCGGTGTTCCCGGTCTGCATCCGCTTGCCGTTCACGTCCAGCCACATGCCCAGCGACTGGACGTCGCCGACTTCGTCGCGCGTCACCAGCCAGGGGCCGATGGGGCCGAAGGTGTCGCAGCCCTTGCCCTTGTCCCAGCTGCCGCCGCGCTCGAGCTGATATTCACGCTCGGACAGGTCGTTGACCAGGACATAGCCGGCGACGTGATCCAGGGCGTCGGCTTCCTCGACGTATCGGGCGGTCGTGCCGATGACGACGCCCAGTTCGACCTCCCAGTCCGATTTGACCGAGTCCCTGGGCAGCATGACGATGTCGTTCGGGCCCTGGATGCAGCTGGTGGCCTTGGTGAAGACGATGGGTTCCTCAGGCACTGGCGCGCCGGATTCTGCGGCGTGGTCGGCGAAGTTCAGACCGATGGCGATGAATTTGCGGGTGCCCGTCACCGGCGCGCCATGGCGCGGGGTGCCTTCAACGACGGGCAGAGTGGCGGGATCAATCGCCGCCAGGCTGTTCAGAGCCGCCTGCGACAGCTGGTCCGGGCCGATGTCGGCGACGTGGGCGGACAGATCGCGGATCACGCCATTCTGGTCCAGAAGGCCCGGCCGTTCCTGACCCACGGGGCCGTAACGCAACAGTTTCATCGACGCTTGCTCCAGGTCGGTCGTTAGTGGTTGTGACTTCAGTGGTTGTGACGGGGCGTCGTGCGCGCCACGTCGCGGTATTTGACGGCGGTCTCCAGACAGCCGCCGTCAGCGAGGCTGCCCACCAGATTGCGCGAGATCTCCTGCCACGGCGTCTGGCTGGCCGGGACTTCGGGCAGGGGGCCGCCGCGGCGTCGCGCGATCTCTTCATCCGGGACCAGGGCGTCGCAGCGGCGCGCCCCCAGATCGATGCGGATGCGGTCGCCGGTGCGCAGCCAGGAGAGGCCGCCGCCGACGGCGCTTTCGGGCGAAGCGTGCAGGATGGCCGGGCTGTCTGAGGTGCCCGACTGACGCCCGTCGCCGATGACCGGCAGGTTGTTGATGCCCCGTTTGATCAGGGCGTCAGGCGGCTGCATGTTGACCACCTCGGCGGCGCCCGGCCAGCCGACAGGGCCTGCGCCGCGGATCACCAGGATCGAGGATTCCGTGATGCCCAGGGCCGGGTCGTTGATCCTGTGGTGGTATTCCTCCGCTCCGTCGAACACGACGGCGTCACCCTCGAAAATGTTTTCGGCGCCGGGCGTCTGGAGATAGTTCTGGCGGAACTCATCAGAAATGACGCTGGTCTTCATCACGGCGAAGTCGAACAGATTGCCGCGCAGGACGACGAAGCCCGCATTCTCCTTCAACGGTTTGTCGAAGGGGCGGATCATCTCGCGGTCAGGCGTTTCGAACAGGCCGTCGTTGAGGTTGCGCCCGCTGACGGTGATCCGCTCGCCGTGCAATTTGCCGGCGTTCTGAAGCTCCCACAGGATGGCGGGCACGCCGCCTGCGCGGTGGAAACGCTCGCCCAGATGCTCGCCCGCCGGCTGCATGTTCAGGATCAGCGGCAGGGGGAAGCCGTGCTCGACCCAGTCCTCGGCGGTGATCTCGACACCAGCGTGGCGCGCCATGGCGGTGATGTGCGGCTGGGCGTTGGTCGAGCCGCCGATGACCGTGGTCAGGGCGATGGCGTCCAGGAAGGCTTCGCGCGTCAGGATGTCGAGCGGGCGCAGGTCTTCATAGGCCATGTCGACGATGCGCTGGCCGGTGCGGTAGGCCATCTGGCCGCGCTCGCGATAGGGCGCCGGAATGGCGGAACAGCCGGGCAGGGACATGCCCAGGGTCTCGGCGATGGCGTTCATCGTCGAGGCCGTTCCCATGGTGTTGCAATGACCCAGCGACGGGGCCGAGGCTGTGGCGGCGTCGAAGAATTCTTCTTCGGTGATCTCGCCCGCGGCCAGACGGCGCCGGCTCTGCCAGATGACGGTGCCCGACCCGACCGGCTTGCCGTTGAACCAGCCGTCCAGCATGGGGCCGCCCGACAGGACAATGGCGGGAATGTTGACCGTCGAGGCCGCCATGATCCCGGCCGGAGTGGTCTTGTCGCAGCCCGTGGTCAGGACTACTGCGTCCAGCGGATAGCCGTGCAGGATCTCGACCAAGGTCATGTAGGACAGGTTGCGGTCCAGCGCCGCCGTCGGGCGACGGCAGTTCTCGAAGATGGGGTGGACCGGAAACTCCATCGGAATCCCGCCTGCATCGCGAATGCCCGCCTTGACCCGCTGGGCCAACTGGACGTGGATCAGGTTGCAGGGGGCCAGATCGCTGCCAGACTGGGCGATGCCGATGATCGGCTTGCCGCTGCGCAACTCCTCAGGCGTCACGCCCGAATTCATGAACCGTTCCAGATAGACGGCGGTCATGTCGGCCCGTTCGGGATCGGCGAACCATTCACGGGACCGGAAGGGGCGTTTGGGAATTCGGGCGGACATCTGGGGCGGCGCTTTCAGGCTGCGGGGTTGATCAGGCTGCGCCGAATTGCGCGATGGCCCATTCGAAGGTGTTGCGGTTGTTGTCCTCTTCGGCCTGCAGTTTCTGCTGGGGGCTGAGGCCTGTGACGACAGGCAGGGCCGAGGCCTTTTCGCGGACATTGGCCATGAAGGCGGCCAGACGCTCGGCGCTGACGCCGGGCAGGCTCTTCCAGTAGGACTCGGTCAGCACCGGGATCTCCAGCGGATCGCGGGTGATGATCTCCTGCACGAAGTTGATGCGCGGGTTGTGGCTGCGCATGATCTCGAACAGGGCCTTCTGGTCGTTGATGCCCGTGCCGAAACGGACTTCGGACAGCAGGAAGCCTTCGGCGTAGGGCGCGACGCCCATGTCCTTCATCGAGTTGGCCATGGCGTAGGGGCCCAGCTTGGTCACCGTTTCCAGGGCGGTCTCCATCAGCGACATGTTGTTGCCGGGGTCGATCAGGGCGCCGAGATGTTCGCTGGAGTAGCGCTGAAGCACCGCCAGATGCTCGTCGGCGGTGCGGTCCTTGTGGTTCTCCAGCGCCAGGCCGACACCGATGCGGTCGACGATGGGCATGACTTTTTCGACCACCGCATTGGCCTGGGCCTCCCAGGCGCGGAAGTCCTCCAGCGAGGCGAAGGTCTCATATCGGCGGTTGCCGCCGGGTGGCTGGCGGCTGACGGCGCGCACGCAGTTGGCGCCCAGCTCCTTGGCCTGAAGCATGGAGTTCTCGAACTCGCTCAGGTCCTGGTCCGGGTGCGAGGGCAGGGCGGCTTCACCCTCATAGAACATGCCCAGCTCTTCCAGCTTGGCGCGGGCCTGACGCAGGTCCTTGCGGATCGCATGTTGCACGCCGCCGGCGCCGAGCGAGCGCAGATACTCGATGTAGCGGACAGGGTCGTCGCGCATGGCCGGGGCCACGCCGAGTCCGTTCAGATGCATGACCATGGCGGTGCTGGCCACGCCGATCTTCGACTTGGTCGGCAGTTCGACTTCTTCATAGCCTCGCGCGAGGGCCGGGGCGGCGTAGAGCGCCACGCCCGCCGAAGTCATCGTTCCCAGAAACTGTCGTCTCGTCGCCATGTCCTGCCCCTTTGTCTTTATGAAACAGCGCCCCTGATCGGGCGCGTTATTTGGTGGTCCAGCCGCCGTCGATGACGATGTCCGTACCGGTGATGAAGCCCGCCAGGTCCGAGCACAGGTAACAGGCCAGGGCTCCGATCTCTTCGACCTTGCCCCACCGTCCGACCGGCAGATTGGCGAGGAAGTGGGCGTTGGCCGTCGGGTCTTCCATCACCGGCTTGTTCATGTCGGTGCCGAACGGGCCGGGGCTGATGCCGTTGACGGTGATGCCTTGGTCGGCCAGCTCCAGCGCCAGGGCGCGGGTGAAGCCCAGAAGACCGGTCTTGGCCGACGAATAGGGCACGCGGCCGGGCAGGGAGATGTGGCTGAGCATGGAGGTCATGTTGATGACCCGGCCATAGCCGCGCCCCTTCATGCCGGGCGTCAAGGCGCGCGACATCAGGAAGGTCGAGGTCAGGCTGCCGTCGATGACGCTGCGGAAATCCTCGAGCGACAGCTCTTCCAGATGCTTGCGGACATTGTTGCCCGCATTGTTGATCAGGATGTGCGGGTGGCCGAAGGCGTCCTGAATCTGGGTCGTCACGCGGGCCACGTCGGCCTCGCTGGTGACGTCGGCGACGAAGCCCTGGGCCTTGGCGCCTTTGGCGGTCAGTTCGGCGCAGGCGCGGTCCAGCGTGGATTGATCGCGCGCGACCAGGGCCAGGGCGGCGCCGGCGCCGGACAGGGTCTCGGCCATGGCCCGGCCCAGACCCCGGCTGCCGCCGGTGATGACAGCCGTTTTGCCGGACAAGTCGATATGCATTCAGGTCTCTCCTGAACGCCGCGCGACGGTGCGCGGCGTTCGTTCTGGTTTGACGCCGCCCGCCGATCGGGCGGCGTCAGTGGGCGTCAGTTCTGCGAGCCGTCGATCGCAGCGTTCTTCTCGGCCAGCTTGTCCGGGTTCAGGAACAGCCAGCAGACGGCGGAGATGCAGGCGGCGGCGACCATCATGTAGATCAGCGCATCCCAGTTGCGGCTTTCGGACAGCAGGATGTAACCGCCCAGAACCGGCGCGGCGAAGCCGGCCAGGCCGCTGAACATGTTCATCGTCGCGGCCACGGTCGCCGTGTAGCGGCGGCCGATTTCGACGCAGGTGTTCCACGAGATCGGCATGGTCAGGTCGCTGCAGAAGCTGGCCATGGCCATCAGGATCATGGCGACCAAGGCGTTCTCCATCTTGGTGACGGTGAACAGCAGGGCCGCCGTGGCGACAAAACCGAACAGGGCGATGGCGCGGCGCGGGATGCGGGCCGGGATCATGCCGCTGATCAGGGCGCCGAAGCCGCCAAACAGCAGGGGCAGGATGGCGTAGCCCGCCGCCTGGGCGAAGGTCAGGCCCCAGGCTTCGATCAGATAGGTCGGCAGCCAGGTGACATAGAAATACCAGACGAAGGAGAAGGAGGCGTACTGGATCACCAGCAGCAGGACGTTGACGTCGGTGAAGATCTTGAGCCAACCGCCGCCGCTTTCCTGGGACAGGGCGCGAGAGCCTTCCAGCAGCTTCAGCTCGGCTTCGTTGACGCCTTTATGCTTGGCGGGGTCGTCCTTGAAGAAGAACCAGAAGGCGGCGACCCAAAGGGCGCCCAGCAGGCCGAAGACGACGAAGCCCCAGCGCCAGCCCACAGCCGTGATGACCAGCAGGGCGATCGGCGGCGTGACGGCGCCGGCCCAGCGGGTGCAGGCCCACATCAGCGACTGGGCGCGAACCCGTTCCTGACGCGGCAACCAGACGCTGAGCATCTTGGTCAGATTGGGGAAGCAGCCTGCCTCGCCCGCACCGAAGATGAAGCGCATGACCAGCAGGGACACAAAGCTCCAAGCCGCGCCGCTCAGGGCGGTGAAGGCGGACCAGATCAGCACCAGAGGGGCCAGAACGCGGCGGACGCCGAACTTGTCGCCCAGCGCGCCCATGGGGATTTCAAGCAGGGCGTAGGACAGGGCGAAGGCGCCGAAGATCCAGCCCATCTGGCTCTTGTCGAGGCCCAGTTCCGCCGACATCGGCGATGCGGCCTGTGAGATGGCGACGCGCTGGATATAGGCCAGCATGGCCAGGGTGATGGCGAAGCCGACCACCCCCAGCCGGGCGTTGGTGGGGCGCATCATCGATGCACCGCCGACACTTTCGCGCCTGTATTCGTACCGCGTTCAACCATTAGATTTCCCCCAACAATCGGCGTTATGATATGTACACAGAAGGCGAAACCACCACTTGAATTGGTGCGATCGCGCGTTTCTGCGGCATTGAGATTCTTGCCGTTTTTTTTCAATCCGTGGTGACGACCCGGGTCATCACCCTCTTTCCATCGGTTGACAGAACTGTATACTAAGTGCGGTATTCAGTGAGGTCAACGGGGAAGGAATGGGTGGGGTCGGTTCATCGCGAACCCTATCGGAGCGATTTATGGACCAGGTGAAATCCCACACCATGCATATTGAATATACTGGGGAAAACGCCCCGCCGACGCTGAAGGCTCATGTCCTCCACCGTCTGCGTGAGGCCATCATCACTGGCCGTTACAAGCCCGGGGATCGCTTGAACGAAAGCAAGCTGGCGCGTGATTTCGAGATCAGCCGAATCCCGATCCGCGAGGCGTTGATGACGCTTCAGGAGCAGGGACTGGTGATGAACCACGAACGCCGGGGCATGTTCGTGACCATGCTGGAAGAGGAAGACGTCCAGCGCATCAACAGCCTGCGGGTCGTGCTGGAAGCCGAGGCGCTGAAGCTGTGCCGCATCCACATGACGCCGGAACAGGCCAGACGTCTGACCGCCATGGTCGACCAGATGGAGGTCTGGGAACAGGGCGCCGAAATGGAAGCCGCTGCACTCGATCTGGGCTTCCACCGCGAGATGTGGCGCGCCTCGGGCAACCCCTATCTGGCCAAGGCTCTGGATTCGCTGGCCACCGTCCTGTTCGCCCACAAGGCGCTGGAGAACGCCAGTGTCGAGACCAAGCAATGGCGGCTGCACCACCACCGCGAGCTTCTGGACGTGGCCCTGGGCCGGTCAGACGTTTCGCCTGAAGACGCCGTGATCGGCCACCTGCGGACGGGCTACGAAAACCCGGATCGCTACGCCAGCCACACGCTGGAAGGACGAGGCGACTCGTCTGCGAACCCCGACGCCCACGCGCATCAGGCGCTGGGCAAGATCAAAACCGACAAAGGGAAAAAGAATGAGTGATGCTTTGACGGCTGCGCCCGCCCAGTCCTCAGAATCGAGAGGGCCGCTTGCGGGCCAGGTTGCCTTTGTTTCAGGCTCGGGGCGGGGTCTGGGCCATACCATCGGACAGGCTTTGATGGCCCTGGGCGCCGATCTCGCCCTTCATGATATTTCGGAAGACGCTCCAGCCAAATACGGCGAATTTCCCAATCTGACAGCGGTGGCGGACTCCATGGCGGCGGGCGGGGCCCGCGCCGTGGCCGTCACAGGCGACATCTCCCAGGAAGCGGCGGTCCAGGCCATGGTCGCCAAGGCCGAGGCGGCCCTGGGCCCCATCACCATTCTGGTCAATTGCGCAGGCGGCGACATCGGCGCCCAGGGCGGCAAGCCCGATCCCAACACCGCGCTGAAATTCCACCTCGATGACGTTCAGGCCATCGTCAACCGCAACCTGATCGGCTCCATGCTGATGAGCCGCGCCGTCGCGCCGGGCATGGCGGAACGCCGGTCGGGATCGATCATCAACATCACCACCGTGTCGGCCCACATGGGCGCCGCCAATGAGACGGCCTACGCCTGCGCCAAGGCGGCGGTGGTCCACTACACCCGCTGCCTGGCCGCCGAGCTGCGCACCTCTGGCGTCCGCGTCAACGCCGTCAGCCCCGGACCCGCCAAGACCGCCCGCTTCCTGGCCACGCGCACCGTGGATCCGGCGATGATGGAGGAGGGGCCGTCCCTGAACCGCTACGCCGTGGCGGAGGAGATCGCAGATGTGGTGGGCTTCCTGGCCTCTGGAAAAGCCCGCTTCGTCAGCGGCCAGGTGATCCGCGTCGACGGCGGCGCGAACCTGTTCGCCGCCTGACCAGCCTCGCGGGGCGATGGCGCGACCGCCTCGCCCCTTCCTGCAGACATTAGAATTGAGTGATCATGGCCAAGGGTTTGACTGACAAGACGTGCGTGGTCACGGGCGCAGGGCAGGGCATTGGCCGCGCCATCGCCGAGGCCTTTGCGGCGGAAGGGGCGACGGTGATCGCCGTCGATCTGTCCGAGGGGCCGCTGACGGAATGGACGGCGGCGGCGGGCGTGACGAGCGCGCTTCTGGACGTCACCGACCCGGCGGCGGTGGCCCGGCTGGCGGCGCGCTATCCGGAGGCGTCCGTACTGGTGAACTGCGTCGGCGTGGTCGCCGTGGGCACGGTGCTGGACAGTGAACCCGCCGAACTGGAGCGCAGCTTCCGCATCAACGTCGGCTCCATGGCCAACACCATCAAGGCCTTCCTGCCGGGCATGCGCGAACGCCGCGACGGCTCAATCATCAACATCGCCTCGGTGGTGTCGTCGATCAAGGCGGCGCCGGACCGTTTCGTCTATTCGACCACAAAGGCGGCGGTGATCGGCCTGACCAAGTCCGTGGCCATGGACTTCATCGGCGAGGGCGTGCGCTGCAACGCCATCTGCCCCGGCACGGTCGAAAGTCCGTCGCTGCATCAGCGCATGGCGGCCCAACCTGACCCGGTCGCGGCCCTGGCCGCCTTCACCGCCCGCCAACCCATGGGCCGCATCGGTCAACCCGAAGAGATCGCCCGCATCGCCGTCATGCTGGCCAGCGGCGACGCCGACTTCATGACCGGCAGCTCCCTGGTCATTGATGGCGGGATGAGCCTGTAGGTCTTTGTTTTCATTTTTGAAGTGAGGCTTTCGTGATGTTGAGTTCCTTGTTGAAGACGGCGGTCGCCGTGATCGTTCTGTCTGTTCCGGCGGGCGCAGTCTTCGCCCAGACCCCGCCCTCGGGCGAGACGCTGTTCCGTCAGCGTTGCGGCTCCTGCCACACGGCGCAGGGGACGCAGAACCGCATGGGCCCAGCGCTTCAGGGCGTTGTGGGCCGCAGGGCGGGCACGGTGCAGGGCTATAACTACAGTCCGGCCCTCAGGTCATGGGGCCAGAACTGGACCGCCGCCAATCTGGAACGCTATCTGGCCGGTCCGCGCGACACCGTGCCCGGCACCAAGATGTCCATCGTCGCCCCGTCGCCGGCGCAGCGCGCCGAAATCATTCGCTACCTCCAGACGCAACGCTGAGCCGACACGGGCGGGGCGACCCGCCTGTGCGGCCCGGATCGTCTTCCCATTCTCGTCCGCCCGGAGTGTTCCATGCGTATTCTGCTGACAGGTCTCGCCGGAGCGCTCTGGCTGTCAGGACAACCGGCACTGGCCGATCCCGACACCCCGCAGGAGACGCGGCCCCGCAACGCCGTCGCTCTTGAACCGGCCTTCCCCGGCCAGACGCGGGCGCCCGAGGTTCGCGCAGGAGTCGCCTTCCGCACCGATGTTGTGGCGACGGGCCTGAGCAAGCCGTGGGGCATGACCTTCCTGCCCGACGGACGGCTCCTGGTCACCGAGCGGACCACCCTGCGGATCATCACCCAGGATGGTGTGGTGTCGGCGCCGGTTCAGGGCGTTCCAGCGGTGGACGTCGGCGATCAGGGCGGCGTCCACGATGTCGTCCTCGACCCGGACTTCGCCAGCAATAGTCTGATTTACTTCACCTTCTCGGAGCCTGGTGAAGCGCCTCTGACCAGTTCGGCGGTGGCGCGGGCGCGTCTGACCGAAGCGGGCGGGGCTCCGGCGCTGGAAGACCTGACCATCATCTTCAGCCAGCAGCCCAAGCTGGATTCGCGCCAGCACTATGGCGGTCGTCTGGCCTTTGATCGCGAGGGCCATCTGTTCGTCACCACGGGCGAACGCTACGTCCCGGTGGGCCGTCCTCAGGCGCAGGCGCTCGACAGCCTGCTGGGCAAGGTGGTGCGGATCAACGCCGACGGCAGCGTGCCGGCCGACAACCCCTTCGTCGGCGTGGGGGGAGCGCGGCCCGAGATCTGGTCCTATGGTCACCGCAATGTGCAGGGTGCGGCGATCAACCCGGCGACGGGACGGCTGTGGACCAATGAGCACGGCCCGCGTGGCGGCGACGAAATCAACATCCCTGAGCCGGGCGCCAACTATGGCTGGCCCGTCATCACCTACGGCATCGAATACACCGGCGAGACCATCGGCGCCGGTCTGAGTCAGGCTGAGGGCATGGCCCAGCCGCTTTACTATTGGGACCCGGTGATCGCGCCGTCTGGCATGGCCTTCTACGATTCAGACGCCGTGCCTGCATGGAAGGGCAGCCTGTTCATCGCCGCCCTGGCTGGAAAGCATCTGGCGCGTCTGACGCTGGACGGCGACCGGGTTGTCGGCGAGGAACGTCTGCTGACGGACCGCAACCAGCGCCTGCGCGATGTCGAGGTGGGTCCTGACGGCGCCCTGTGGGTGCTGACCGAAGGGGCGTCGGACGCCGTCCTGCTGAAGCTGACGCCCACCCCCTGATTGGGAGTTTCCACCATGATTGACCGTATGGACCGCCGCGTCTTCCTGGGTTCGACCGCCGCCTTCGCCTCTCTGGGGGCGGCGCCGCGACGGCGTGAGGAGACTTCTTATCCCATAGTCGGCGGCGTGCAGCGCCTCGACCCCGCGCTCGATGCGCTGATCGACAGCGACGCCGTGGTCGAGAAGGTTCTGGACGGCCTGATCTGGAGCGAAGGCCCCTGCTGGGTCGGCGGGGCGGGCGGCTATCTGCTGATGTCGGACGTGCGAGGCAACGCCATCCATCGCTGGTCGGAAGCAGACGGCGGCTCCATCTGGCGCAAGCCCTCCGGCTATGAAGGCGGCGAAGACCCCGGGCTGCGCGAACCCGGAACCAACGGCCTGATCCTGGCGCGCGGCGGTCTGGTGGTCGCCGATTGCGGCAATCGCGCCATCGCCCGCATCGATCTGACGACGCGGGAGAAAACCCTGCTGTGCACCCACTATCAGGGCAAGCGCTTCAACAGTCCGAACGATCTGGTGCTAGGCGCGGACGGCGCCATCTATTTCACCGATCCGCCCTATGGACTGGAGGGCGTCCACGATTCGCCCCGGCGCGAGATGGCCTACACCGGAGTCTTCCGCCTGGCGCCGGACAACAGCGTCACCTTGATCGACGACGGCGTCATGCCCAATGGCATCGGCCTGTCCGTCGACGGCCGCACCCTCTACGCCACAGACCGGGTCGGCTGGGTGGCCTGGGATCTGGACGAAGCCGGACGCCCTGGCCCGCGTCGTACGCACATCGACCGTCAGGCCACTGGCGTTCAGGGCGGAGACGGCTTCAAGTTCGACCAGCAGGGTTTTCTGTGGACCTCCAGCCGCGACGGGGTGTCCATCTTTCAGGGCGACCGCCGCATCGGCGTGATCACCTCTGACGCCGTCATCTCCAACTGCGAACTGGCCGCCGACGGGCGCCTGTATATGTCGTCGAACCACGCCGTGGTGCGCGTCAGGGTCAAGGCGCGAAAACTGGTCGTCTGAACAGCCGCCGTGTCAGAGCGACGCCGGTTCCAGCCACTTCAGCCATTTGCGCTGCATCGCCTGCTCCAGATCGATGCCGGCGCGGTCGCAATAGATCAGAAGCATCCCCAGCACGTCGGCGGCTTCGTCGCCCATCGCCTGGGCGTCGGCCTGGCCGCGCGCACGACCGGTCATACGCAAATGCTCGGCGGTCAGTTCACCCAGCTCTTCCTGCAGCTTCAGCAGGGCCCAGTCACCCTGTCCAGCGCGGTCGCGATCGATGGCGTGCTCGCGTGCATAGATGTCGGAGATGCGCAGGACGTCGGCCTGCAAGGCCTTGATGTCCATCAGACCGCCACAACCGCCTTGATGTGCGGCCACGGCGCATAGTCGCTGAGCACGAAGTCCGACAGTTCATAGCTGAACAGATCATCGCGCGGCGTGATGGTCATGGTCGGCAGGGGCAGGGGCTTGCGGCTCAGCTGCAGTTCGGCCTGTTCGACGTGGTTCAGATACAGGTGGGCGTCGCCGAAGCTGTGCACGAACTCGCCCGGCTGCAGGCCTACAGCTTGCGCCACCATCATGGTCAGCAGGGCGTAGGAGGCGATGTTGAACGGCACGCCCAGGAAGACGTCCGCGCTGCGTTGATACAGCTGGCAGCTCAGTTTCCCGTCGGCGACGAAGAACTGGAACAGGCAGTGGCAGGGCGGCAGGGCCATGTCGTCCACGTCGGCGGGGTTCCAGGCGCTGACGATGTGGCGGCGGCTGTTGGGATTGGTCTTCAGCCCGTGGATCAGCTTTTCGATCTGGTCGATGACGCGGCCGTCAGGGGCGGCCCACGACCGCCATTGCTTGCCGTAGACGGGCCCAAGCTCGCCCTCGGCGTCGGCCCATTCGTTCCAGATGCTGACGCCGTTGTCCTTGAGCCAGGCGATGTTGGTCTCGCCGCGCAGGAACCACAGCAGTTCGATGATGATGGAGCGCAGGTGCAGTTTTTTGGTGGTCAGCAGGGGGAAGCCCCTGGCCAGATCGAACCGCATCTGACGGCCGAACACGCCCAGGGTGCCGGTGCCGGTCCGGTCATCGCGCCGCGCCCCGTTGTCGAGGATGTCGCGCAGCAGGTTCAGATACTGCCACTCCGGGTGGTCGGCGGGCGCCGCTCCGGTGCGGGCCTGAAGATCTGCAAGGGCGACTGCGGCGTTCATGGGGGGAGCATGGCCTGCGAATCGCCGTCGCGTCCAATGACAACGTCCTCTCGAATCGCGCAGCTGTGGACGGCCTTGCCTCTTTGACGGCCGGAAAATGATCATGAGCCATGAAGGCGGAGCCAAGCCCGCCGTCTGCGCCAGTTTCTCGCACTCGCACAAGGTGGCTTGGACCAGTACGAATCGTGGCCTAAATGGGGCGCGGGCCTGTGGGCCCTTTTTTATGCGAAACCGAGGGGGAATCGTCCATGAAGTCCAACACTGTCTTCCGCCATGCTGTGCGTGGCCTGACCTTGCTGTCCTGCGCCGTGGTGCTGACCGGCTGCCTTTCGGTGAAGTCGTATGTCGATCCGGCATTGCCGCTGGTGACCAAGGCCGACATCGCCGCGCCGGCGACCCCCCGCCCGGTTCAGATCGCGTTGGAATTCCGCACCAAGGGCAACGCCAACGCTGCCGGGACGGCCGAATTGCAGCCGCGGGTCATTGCGGTCGCCGCCGAGTCCGGCTTGTTTTCTTCGGTGACGCGTGAGGCCGCTGGCGCCGATGCTGGCCTTCTGACGGTTATGATCGACAATGTTGCGGTCGAGGGCGAAAACGCTGCCGCTGAGGGCTTCGGCACCGGTCTGACGTTCGGAGCGGTCGGCAACATGGTCACCGACGCCTATGTCTCCACAATCACCTACACGCGCGGGGGCGAGACGGTCTCGGTCGATGTTCGGCACGCCATCCACACGACGATCGGCAACCATTCCGGTCCGTCCGGCCTGACGGCGGTCACGCCACAGGAAGCCGTGCATCAGGCGATCGACCAGATCATCTGGAACGGCCTCGACAAGCTGGCTGACCGCAGAGCGTTCGACTAGTGCGTCGCACGATCCGCAGCGTCGCCGCAGCGGCGACGCTGTTGGCGCTGGCGGCGTGTGGAAGCACGCCGGCGCCCGGGTACCAGCCCAGCATCGCCAATCTGCAGGCGTTGCGCGTCGGCATGAAGCCGATGGGGGTGGACGATTTCTCGGCTGCAGCCGGCGTCAACGACACCAGGCTCGGCGTGCGCGCTGACTCAATGACGGGCGCAGGCGGTGATGGCGCTTTCAGCACCTACCTGCAGCAGGCGCTGGAGACCGAGTTGCGCAACGCCGGCCGATTCGACGCGGACGCGGGCCTGCGCCTGTCCGGCGTCTTGATCGAAAACCGGCTGGACGCCTCCGGGTTCAGCGTCGGCCGCGCGTCGGTCGGCGCCCGCTTCGTGCTGACCCGCGACGGCGTGGTGGTCTACGACAAGATGCACAACGTCGAACACGAGTGGGAATCCTCGTTCATCGGCGCGCTCGCAATTCCTGCCGCAATGCAAGGATATGCGGCGGCTGTGCAGAAGTTGACCGGCCAGCTTTTCGCCGACCCGACGTTCGTCGAGGCGACCCGCTGATGTGGACGGGTGGGGATTCCTTAGCGCTTCCATTATAAAGTCAGACGTTCAGTTCTCCACGGCAGCGCGAAATTCGAGCCCCAATGTCGTCCTTCACGCCGCCCAGCCTGTCCGTGATCATCGCCGTCCTGTCGGCCCTGCTGGCGGGGTTTCTGCTGGGGCGGATGGGGCGGGACAAGGGTGATCCCGGTGATTTCAGCCGCAATCGCCCGGCGAGACCTGTGCGGCCTGCGTCGTCTGAAGCCGCTGCCGTGGTTCAGGATTTGCCGACCGACATGCCGCCGGAGGTCCTCCGCCATCTGGAGGCAGGAAAACTGATCCACGCAATCAAGGCGTTGCGTGAGGCTCATCCCGGCATGGGATTGAAGCAGGCCAAGGATGCGGTGGAGACCTATGTCCGTCGCAACGGTCTGGGCTGAAATCAATCCCTGCAAATGAAAGGCCCCCGTCGGAAACGGGGGCCCTGAAATTAGAGTGAAGGCTTAGCGGGCTCGCGCCAGGCGGTCCTGCTGGACCCAGCCGATGTCATCGCTTTCGTCGATGACTTCGACCCATTCGCCGTCTTCTTCGCCGGTGGCGTGGACGGTCTGGCCGCCGCGCAGGACGCGGAGCACGGCGCCGCCGGGCTCTTCGCGCAAGGTGGTGCTCTGGGTCACGCGCAGGCCGTTGGTGGCTGGCGCCTCAGCCGAAGCCGAGGGCCGCGAGGAACGCGGCTCGGCCATTGCGGTCTCGGCGGCCGGGGCCTGGTCGGCGGCGGACATATCCAGGTTCATGCCGCTGACCTGGGCGACCAGATCGGCGTAGGCGTTGATGAAGGACTGGCCCACGATGCGGCCGATCTCGGTATTCTCATAGCCGCCGCCGACGAAGCCGCCGAAAGCGTTGGAAGCGCTGATGTTCCAGTTGATGTCGCGCTTGGCGGCGTAGCCTTGGGACACGGCGAGGGTTTCGGTGGTGCGGACGTTGACGATCGACAACACGGTGTTGGCTTCCTGGGTGCGGGTGTCCATGCCGCCGCCGCCCCTCATGCCGATCGTGGGGGGGATCAGGCCGCCGGTGGCGACGGAAGCTCCCAGGCCCAGCGCGCCGCTCAGCAGGCCGCCGCCGCGGGATCTGCGTTCATTGTTGCGTCCGCCGGAGCGGACCTCGGCCCGACCGCCCGCGCCGCTGGCGTTGTCGTTCTCGCTGGCGACCTCGGCCAGAAGGATGAAGTCGGCGGCGCGCATCTGGCCGCCGCCCATGTTGGAATCGCGCCGCAGCGAACCGGCGGAGGCCAGACGGCGCTCGCGTTCAACGGCGTCCATGGCCGCCGAGCCGCGGTCGACCAGGGTGAAACAGCCCGAGCGCTGGACCACGACGCGCAACAGCGTCTGCGGCGGCTGAAGCTCCATGGCGTCATAAACGCCGGGTTCGCCGTCGGCGATGGTCAGGGTGCCTATGGGCTGTTCGCAGCGCGGAATCTGGGCGATCTGCCGGTCCTGGGCGCGCTGGGCGCCGCTGCGGGGCTGTCCGAAGATCTGAGCCTGGGCGGATTGGGCGGTGAAGGCGAAAACGGCTGTGGCGGCGATCAGTCGGGCAAGATGCATGTCGAAGCGAACTCTGTTTTTTTACTGAGATTCGCGTTGTTTAGCGGGAGGGGGCGTTATGGCCAAGCTTTAAAGCGATGCGTCAGCCCTTGAAGCCGTCGCCCGCCAGAAAGGCTTGTTCCGCCGTTGTCGTCTCGCGGCCAAGGCAGGCGTTGCGGTGCGGGAAACGGCCGAATTGCACGATGATGTCGCGGTGGATGTGGGCGAACTTCAGCGTCTCCGGCATGTCTGCGCACAGCGTCAGCAGGGCGTCCTGATCGGCCAGGGCTTCTGAATGCATCAGCGGCATCAGCAGGAACTGACGCAGTTCCGGCTCGAACGCCTGAAGATAGCCCTTGGCGATGGCCTGTTTCGACAGGGACAGCGCCAGGCCGTCGGTGGCGAACTGATGGCCCGTGCCGCGATAGCTGTTCCTCGGATACTGATCGAGCAGGATCATCAAGGCCAGGGCGCCCTCGGCCGTCTCCATCCAGCCGTTCAGTTCGCCGCGCGCCGCAGCCCAGTGCGTGGCTCGACCAGCGTCGCGGAACTCGACATCGAAGGCGGCGTCCTTGGCGTACCATTTGGCGGGACCGGCTTCTTTCCAGAAGGCGACGACGGCGGAAGGGGTTATGAGAACGGCCATGACCCAGACCCTAGCCTCTCCCTTGCCCGCATTCCATGACCGTGACTGCGACCTGTCCATCATCCGCAACAGGCGCGTGGCCGTCATCGGCTATGGCAGCCAGGGGCGGACCCATGCGCTGAACCTGCGCGATTCGGGCGTGAGCGACATCGTCATCGGCCTGAAGGCGTCGTCGGCGACGCGGGCCAAGGCCGAAGCGGACGGCTTCACCGTCATGACGGCGGGCGAGGCGACGGCGAGCGCGGACGTCGTGGCCGTCATGGTCTCGGACGAGGCGCACCGCGACCTGTGGCGCGACGAACTGGAGCCCAACATCCGGCCCGGCGCCGCCTTGATTTTCGCGCACGGCCTTTCGGTGCGTTTCGGTCTGGTCGCGCCGCGCGCTGATCTGGACGTGATTCTGGCCTCGCCCAAGGGCATCGGGCCGCGCATTCGCGATCTGTATGAGGAAGGGCAGGGCGTCTTCTGCCTGTTCGGCGTGCATCAGGACGTGTCGGGCGGGGCGCATGCGCTGGGCCTGTCCTATGCGGCGGCGCTGGGCTGCGGGCGCAAGGGCATATTGGAGACCACGTTCGCCGCCGAATGTGAGAGCGATCTGTTCGGCGAGCAGGTGGTGCTGTGCGGCGGCACGGCGGAACTGGTGGACGGCGCCTTCATGAAGCTGGTCGACGCCGGCTATCCGCCTGAGGTCGCCTGGTTCGAGACCTTCTATGAGCTGAAGCTGGTCACCGATCTGATGTTCGAGCGCGGCATCGCCGGGGCTTTCGCGCGTATTTCCAACACTGCCGAATACGGAGCCTATCTGACCGGGCCGCGCGTCATCGGCGAACCGTCCCGCGCGGCGATGGACGAAGTGCTGTCTGAGGTCCGCTCCGGCGCCTTCGTCAAACGGCTGATGAGCGACTACGACGCCGGTTCGCCCGAGCTTCTGGCCCGCCGCAAGGCCCTGGGCGAACGCACCATAGAGGCAGTGGGAACGCATCTGAATGCGGTGGCGGCTCGGGCGAAAGGCGCAGCGGTTCAACCCTGAGCGTCAGCCTCGGCCGGGGTTTTCAGGCGCGCCATGACCTTGTGCGCCATTGCAAAGCCGAGCGGCCCGACAAAGAGGGTGAAGCAGAAGGCGATGGGCCAGGCCATGATGAAGGCCTTGGGCCATTCGCGCAGCCATTCCTGGGTCGGGCCGAGCGCGATCAGGCTCATGACGCCGGACATGGAGAAGGCCATCATCATGGTGATGAAGCCTTGGGCGAGCAGCATGGTTTTCTTGTCAGTCACATCGTTCTCACGAAAAAAGGACGGCGCTGACGGAAATCGAACATTCCCGGGCGCCCTCCTGGTCAGGTTGGCGCCGTGGGTTCGCGCGAAGCGCGACTAGATCTCGCTGATGCGAGGGGCGGAATAACCGTACCGACCTGAAATCTTTTCGACGGCGTGTTGAGTAGGCGCGGCGGTTCATCGCGTCAAGCGGGCCGTGCCGAGGCGGGCGCATCTGAAAGTGATCTGGTGATTGTTATCCCGCCGCCAGGGACGAGATCAGAAGGGCGAAGACATCGCCTCGCCCTGGACCGTCGCCTACGCTCGGGAAGCGTTTACAGGCAGGCCTTGAGGCGGTCAGGAGATCAAGGCGCCGACGGCGTCCAACCTCCCTGAAGTAAATGGTCGGAGTGAGAGGATTCGAACCTCCGACCCCTGCCTCCCGAAGGCAGTGCTCTACCAGGCTGAGCCACACTCCGACTTGAAGTCGCGGCTTATAACGACGCCCCCACAGCCTCGCAAGCGATGAAACGACGCCTTTGAAAATTGTCTTGAAACCGGTTCTTGCATCCCGTCGCACCTTGTCGTATCTCGCACGCCTTCCGGTGCTTCGGCCCCGGACGCGCCGGACCTGCTGGGGAATGGTGTAATGGTAACACTCCGGTTTTTGGTACCGTCATTCAAGGTTCGAGTCCTTGTTCCCCAGCCATCCGCTTCCCTGAGAAGCGAGCGTTCATCCCCTTGAAAGACAGACATCCGGGCGAGGTGATCGCCGTGGGCCGCCAGGTTCATCGTTAGCGGCAAGTTCGGTCGGCCCGCTTTTGTTCATCAATATATAACGTCGTTCCATGATGCTTCCTGAAGTGGTTTAAAGCCATGGGGGGCGTCATGTTTCGGGTCCTGGAATGTGTCTGGGTGCAACACGATCGCTGGACGGTCGGGATTGCGGCTTTGATCTGGGTGATCGGCAGCATGGCCTTCTTCCTGGCGTTGGCCAGGGCTCAGGAGTGCGGTGAAAATCGTAGAAACGGTTGGCTGGCCGCCGCAGGCGCGGCTGGAGGGCTGGGTGTCTGGGCGACCCATTTCGTCGCCATGCTGGCCTATGACGGCGGCGTGCCGGTGGCTTACGACGCCACCCTGACCGCCTTGTCAGCCGCTGTTTCGGTCGCCGCTTTCTGGGCTGCGGCGCGCATGCTCGGCAGCTTCGGGCTGAAGCAGTGTCTGCTTGCGGGAGGCGTGCTGGCGGGAGGTGTCGCCGCCATGCATTACACCGGCATGGCCGCCTTGGAGGCTGCGGCGCGCGTCCAGTACGACTGGCTGCCTGTCGTAGTGGGCGGCGCGCTGTCGTTTGCGCTCTTTTCCGTGAGCTTCCTGGCTTTCCGTCGATTTTCAGGCCTTGCCCGCGTCGTCGCAGGGGCGGCTCCGGCGATCCTGGCGGTGTGCATTCTTCACTTCAACGGCATGGCCTCGACCATGCTGGTTCCTGACCCCTCCCTGCCGCCTATCGCGCCCGGCGTAGGAAGGGAGTGGCTGATCGGCACCATCGTCGGCGCGGCGGGCGTGGTGATCCTGTTGACGGTGCTGGCGACCGTGCTTGACCGGTATCTGACCGACATGAAGGGGTTCACCGAGGCGACCCTGGAAGGCCTGCTGATCGTGCGCGACCAGAAGATCATCGAGGTCAACGACCGCATGGCTCTGCTGCTGGATATCCCGGCGCAGGTTCTGGTCGGACAGACGGTGGACGCCATTCTGGTCGCCGTGGACGGCAAACCGCTTTCAGCCGCGCGGGACAAGCCGGTGGAGGCTGCGCCCCGGGGCATGAACGACAAGCGCGTCTTTGAGGTCGCTGTCCACTCCATCGAATACAGGGGCAGGCTCTCTGATGTGCTCGCCGTTCGCGACCTGACGGAGGCCAAGACCGCCCAGCGGCGTATCGAGCACTTGGCGCGGCACGACGGGCTGACTGACCTGCCCAACCGGACCCTGCTGGAGGAGCGGCTGGAGCACGCTTTGGCGCGGGCCGCGAGAACGGGAGAGGAAGTGGCCCTGGTGGCCGTGGACCTGGATCGCTTCAAGGCTGTGAACGACCTGTTCGGCCATGCCGAGGGTGATCGCGTCCTGAAGGATGTCGCCGAGATCCTGCGCCATTGCGTCCGCGCCACGGACACGGTCGCCCGCATCGGCGGCGACGAATTCGCCATCCTGCAAGTCGGGGCTTCGCAACCTGAGGGCGCCGCAACTCTGTCTGACCGCGTGCTGGAGACGTTCCGCGAGGTGATGAACCTGTCGCTGGATCCCACGGCTGTCGGCGCCAGTCTGGGCGTGGCCGTGTTTCCGATGGACGCCGGAGATGCGGAATCACTGCGCCACGCCGCCGACATTGCCCTGTATCGCGCCAAGACAAGCGGACGAGGCGCGGTCGCCTTCTTCGACGCTCAGATGGATATTGAGGCGCGCCAACGTCGCCAGCTCGAAAACGATCTGCGCCACGCCGTGACGCGGCGCGAGTTCAGGCTGGATTACCAGCCGCTGGTTCGGTCCGCCGACGGCGCCCTGTGCGGCTATGAGGCGCTGGTGCGGTGGAATCATCCCGAGCGCGGCGAGGTGGGGCCGGACGATTTCATCCCCCTGGCCGAGGAGACGGGCGCGATTCTGTCGATCGGCGAATGGGTGCTGATGGAGGCCTGCCGCGCCGCCGCCGCCTGGCCCGCACCGCTGAAAGTGGCGGTCAACATCTCCGCCGTGCAGTTCCAGGTGGCGACTCTGGCCGATATTGTCGCTGCAGCGTTGGCGGCCAGCGGACTCGACGCCACCCGCCTGGAGCTTGAAATCACCGAAACGGCCCTGCTCAAGGACCGTGACGCCGTCATCGCCACCTTGCACCGCATCAAGGCCCTTGGCGCATCGATCGTCATGGACGATTTCGGAACGGGCTATTCCTCACTCAGCAATCTCCAGAGCTTCCCGTTCGACAAGATCAAGATCGATCGCAGTTTCATCCAGAGCATGGAGGACGATGACGCCGCCCGCTCCATCATCCGCGCCATCGTCGGCATCGGCCGCAGTTTGAACCTGCCGGTCGTGGCGGAAGGGGTCGAGACGGCCGAGCAGCGGCGTCTGGTCATCGAGGAAGGCTGCCCCGAGGCCCAGGGCTTCTACTTCGGCCGCCCCGGCCCCGGCCCAACCTCTGGCCCTGTGACGCAGAAAACCTCAAACGTCGCGTGACCGCGCCGCTGGCTCAGCCTGCGGCGCGGCCTTCGGCTCAGTCGATCTTCAGACGGACGAACAACATGCCCCCGTCAGGATCGCCGCCGTACAGGGGCTCCAGCGGCGCCGGCACACGGTTGACGGTGTAAAGCGCGCCCAGGCCCAGGCGGACGTTGTCGCGCAACCGCCAATCGTGGATCGCCCCGACCGAGGCCTTTGACACCGTGTAAAGCGGGCCATGGCCGCCGCCGACGCCGGGAACGAGCTCATCCGTCTCGATCCGTTCGGCGCGGCCGAAGATCGTCCAGCGGTCATCCGGACTGAAGGCGGTTTCGCCCAGCCAGCCGTCCTTTGACTCGCCGTGGTCGTTGGTCTTTCGGCCCCAGGCCAGGGTCGAGGACCACCAGCCGTCGGCGCCGAAGCGGCGGGCGTGGGACAGGCTGGCCGACCATTTGCGGTCGTCCTCGTCCGGCTCCAGCTGCTCGGGTGCTGACACGTCGGCGTAGGAGACCTGCATCGACCATTCCGGAGACGGGTTCCACGACCCGCGCACAGCCCAGCTGTCGAGGCGGGGCTGGTCGAAATCGAACCGCTCCTCGTCCGGTTCGCGTCCCTTGAACGCCGAAGCCTCCAGCTTGAAGCCGTCGTGGGCCCAGCCGAGCGTGGTCACGCCGAAGACGATATGGGTCGAATCCAGCCAATGGTGGGTGATCGGCGCCTCCGGGCTGTCCATGCCGCTGAGGCGGTGCATGAAGGCGGGCGGGCCGAAGGCGGGCTCGCCAGGCCAGCCGATGTAGGCGAAGACGCTGTCGCTGTCGGTGAGCCGGCGGGCGTAGCTGGCCGACATCTCCATGATCAGCTCATGCGGGTGCTGGCGGTCGATCAGGGGATTGATCCCGTCTGCGGTCTCTCCTGCGGCGAGAAGCAGGGGATAGCCCGATTTGCCCATGAAGGGCTCGGGGCTGGCCATCAGACGCAGGTTCAGCGTCGAGCCGTCGTCGAAGTCCCTGCGCGCCGCCGCCATGATCATGCCCGCGAGGAAGGTCTTGTCATCGCCGCGCGGGCCGTTCTGGCGGCTGTAGGTCAGGTTGAGCAGTGCGTGGCCCATGAAGGACCAGTCGCCTTCGCCGCCCCAGTGAACACCCCCGTGGCGGGCAAGGTCGGGCTGCCAGCTGGTGCCCGAGGCGTCGCGGCTCATCGGCCAGACGCCCAGCGGCGAGGTCATGGCGTGACCTTGGCCCCCAGTCTGGCCCCTAGCGTCGCCATGGGCTGCGTGGTCCTGGACCGGCGTCATGCCGGACATGTCGTGTCCGGCGTGAGGATCGGGCGCCGGCGGGGAAGCCGGCGCGGGCTGAGAGGTTTCCGGGTGATGCGAATGGTCCTGCGCGTTCGCCGCCTGGGCGAGCACGAGCAGGGATGCGCCAGCGAGGGGCGCAAGTATGCGGACAGCCATGAAGGCTCCTTGAAGAGATGTCTGATCAGGGCGTCGGAAAAAGCCGACGCGGTGGTTGCAGCCTGATCAGGCGCGCGGCGGTCCGTGCTCCGGCGCGGGCGCGCGTCCTTCGGGCAGGGCCGCGGGCCGCATCAGAACGGGAAGGGCCGTCTTCAGGACTTCGGACGGCTGGCCGTGGAGCAGATTCAGTCCCGTCGAGCAGACGACGCAACAGCCCATGGCCTTCATCGCCTTGTCGGGGGCGTGGTGGCCGCCGGAGGAATGGGGACTGGCGGGCGCTTCATGGCAGGCGGGAGGAGGAACGTCGGCCGCCTGGGCCGGGACGCCGCCCAGCAACAGGACGGCGAACGTCCCGGCCAGAAGCATCAATGTCCGCAGCATCACCATGTCGATCCAGAATAGGGCCTGACGTGGAGCGCCGCAATGCGCCGCGCCTGCGTCGTTTCAGTCCAGAGGCATGCCGACAGCATCCGGCGCCGATGCTCCGCCCTGGTTCAGAGCCTTCTGCATGATGACGACGTCGCGCCAGTCGTCGTGCTTCCAGCCGACCGCCGCCATGGTTCCTGCAGGGGTGAAGCCGCAGGCGGAGTGAAGCGCGACTGAACCGGCGTTGGCGGAATCGCCGATGACGCCCAGCATCTGGCGCAGGCCCATGGCCTCGCAACGGACGATCAAGGCTTCAAGCAGGGACCGTCCCAGCCCCCGACCGTGGAAGGCCGAGGCGACGTAGACGGAATCCTCGACCGTGTAGCGATAGGCGGCGCGCAGGCGAAACGGCGCGGCGTAGGCGTAGGCGGCTATGACGCCGTCCACCTCGGCCACCAGCCAGGGCAGGCCCAGCGCCACGACCGAGGCGTGACGCCGCGTCATTTCAACCAGGTCGGGCGGGACCAACTCAAATGTGCCGGTCCCGCCAAGGACGTCTTCGGCGTAGATGGCGCAGACGGCTTCCAGATCGCCGGGCGCGGCGTCGCGGACGACCGGAACGGTCAAGCGCGCTCCCACCCCTTGTCGATGGCCCAGATGGCGAAGGCGTAGTCGTGGGCGACTTCTTTCAGATAGTCGAACCGGCCCGAGGCGCCGCCATGGCCGGCCTCCATGTTGATCTTGAGCAGGATCGGCTTGCCCGATGTGGTCGCGGGCCGCAGCTTGGCCACCCACTTCTCGGGCTCCCAATAGGTGACGCGCGGGTCGGACAGGCCGCCGACGGCCAGCACGGCCGGATAAGCCTGGGCCGTGACCTGATCGTAGGGGCTGTAGCTCATCATGTAGTCATAGGCGGCGGGGTCCTCGATCGGATTGCCCCATTCGGGCCACTCGGGCGGCGTCAGCGGCAGGGAGGTGTCGCTCATGGTGTTGATGACGTCGACGAAGGGCACCTGGCCGATCACGCCCGCCCACAGGTCGGGGCGCATGTTGTTGACCGCGCCCATCAGCATGCCGCCCGCCGAGCCGCCCAGGGCGACGATGTTCCCCGCCTTGCCGTGGCCGGTGGTGATCAAATGTTCGGCGGCGGCGATGAAGTCGGTGAAGGTGTTCTTCTTGGTCATGCGGCGCGCCGACAGGAACCAGTTCCACCCCTTGTCCGAGCCGCCGCGGATATGGGCGATGGCGAAGATCCAGCCGCGGTCGACCAGCGACAGACGGCCTGTCGAGAAACTGGCCGCCATGGGGATGCCATAGGAGCCGTAGCCGTACAGCAGCAGCGGCGCCGAGCCGTCCACCGGCGTCGTCTTGCGACGCAGGATGGTGACAGGCACCAGTTCGCCGTCGCTGGCTGGTGCGTTCAGCCGCTCGACGACATAGTCCGCTGGATCGTGACCCGAAGGCACTTCCTGAACCTTGCGCAGGTCGCGCGCTTGCGTCGCCTGATTGTAGTCGAAGGTCGAGGTCGGCGTGGACGGCGAATTGTAGGTGTAGCGGATCACCGGGGTGTCGAACTCGCGCGAGCCGCCCAGCGACAGGGAGTAGGCGGGTTCATCCACCGCGATCTCGTGCTCGGCGCCCGCACGGTTGCGAATGACGATGCGGGTGTTGGCGTCGGCGCGTTCCTGACGGCTTATGAAGCCCTTGGTCAACGACAGGCCCTCGATGTAGCGGCCCGGCGTATGGGCGACCAGATCGGTCCAGTGGGCCCTGCCGGGCGTTGCGGTCGGGGCCTCGACGATCTTGAAATCCACGCTGTCGTCGGCGTTGGTCAGGATGACCCAGCGGTCGCCCCAGTGGTCGGCTTCATATTTGAGGGCGACTTCGCGCGGCTGGATCACGACCGGCTCTGCGGTCGGGGTCGCTGCGGGGATGATGCGGACCTCGGTCGTTTCCTGATTGCCGATGGAGATCAGGATGAAGGCATCGTCGGAGGTCAGGCCGACGCCCTGGAAGAAGCCCTCGTCCTGTTCGTGATAGACCAGCGTCGTCTCACCACCGCGCGCCGGCCGGCGGAAGATCTTGTCGGGGCGGCCGTTGTCGTCGCGGTTGGTCCAGAAGATCCACTGGCTGTCCGGCGAGAAGGTGAAGTTGCCGCCCGCCGACTGGATCGGGTCGGGCAGGACTTCGCCGGTGGTCAGATCCTTGACGTAGATCTGGTGCACTTCAGACCCCTGCGCGTCCTCGGCGTAGGCGAACAGGGCATGGTCAGGGCTGGCGGAGGCGGCGCTGACCCGCGAATAGGCCTTGCCTGCAGCAAGAGCATTGCCGTCGAGAAGCATCTGGGGTGTCGGCGCGACGACGAAATTCTTGGTCACAGGCTGGCCGTCGACCATCCATGTGCCCTGACGTTCGACACGCATGTAGCGCGGGTGCTGGTCGCCAGTCTTGTATTCGGTGAAATACTCCCAGGCGCCGTCGGGCGATGGGACGGAGCTGTCGTCCTGTTTGATGCGGCCCTTCATCTCCTCGAACATCGTGGCCTGGAGCGCGGCGGTCGGGGCCAGCATGGCCTCCCGATAGGCGTTCTCGGCGATCAGGTGTTCCTTGACGTCGGCCTTGATCAAGGTCGGGTCGCGCAGCACGGCCTGCCAGTTGTCGTCCTTCATCCACTGATAGTCGTCGGTGCGCGTGCGGCCCAGCTGTTCGATGACGACAGGAATCTTCTTGGCGACGGGCGGCGTGGGCAGGCCTTGAGACATCGGGACTCCAGTGGTGCGGGCGAAGGCGGCGGCGGGAACGGCGGACGCGGCAAGCGCGGCGGCCGAAGTAGCGAGAAGATCACGGCGGTTCATATGGGGCCCCTGAACGGATTTGGCAGGACCTTGTGCGTTCACAGGGTCCGCCGTCAAATGAACAAAACCGCAGGGTGTGGTGTCGTTCATGTTTGACCTGCAAGTTCCGCCGTCAACCGCCCCCGCCGCCGCACCGCCGGTGGTGGAGATCGCTGCGCCCGCCTGGGACCTGACCGTCGGCCTGATCAACGCCACGGTTCAGGTGGACCAGCCCAATGATGACAACACCCGTCGCGTCGGCACCGCCTTTCTCGTCGACGCGCCCCGTGCCGATGGAACGCCGCGCACCGTTCTGGTCACCGCCGCCCATGTGCTGGAAGGCATGCCCAAGCCAGAGGCGCGGGTGGGCTGGCGGGTCAACATGCCGGACGGGCGCTGGCGCTATTCGCCTGAACCGCTGACCATCCGGGGAGAGACCGGTACGGGCGTCTGGACGCGGCATCCCGACTTTGACGTGGCGGTGATGGAGATATCGGCGCCGCCTGCCTTTGCTCGCGCGGCCATCCCTCTGGCGTGGCTGGCCGACGACCAGGTGTTCGACACCTGGCAGATCGGACCGGGCGATGAGTTCCTGACGCTGGGCTATCCTTACGGCTATTCCGCCAACACCGCCGGGTTCGCGATCCTGAAGACCGGGCGGATCGCCTCGTGGCCGCTGACGCCGATCAGCCGGTTTCCCAGCTTCCTGCTGGATTACGCCGTCTTCCCGGGCGATTCGGGCGGGCCGGTGTTCTGGACGCCGACGGCGCGCAAGCTGCCTGGCACGGTCGAGCCGGACCATCCCTTCATCGCGGGGGTGCTGATTCAGGAGATGCGGGTGTCGGGCGAAAGCATCGGCATTGGCGTTGTGACGCATGCCCAATATGTGCGTGAGGCCATCGCCCTGATGGATTCCCGGCGGGCGGACGCCTCAACCGGCCCTCCCGCCGCTGTTACGACGGCCCCGTAGCGGGGCGCGCGATCGGCGCCAGGGCCATGGCGGCGTCGG
>Ga0233377_1000134_pt1 | contig 44647 bp, 35 predicted proteins | sample ElkDunMinimDraft_6_FD_191540 | JGI IMG/M metagenome (GOLD analysis project Ga0233377, IMG submission 191540) | Fecal eukaryotic communites from dung pellets of Tule Elk in California, USA - Elk Dung E36 | ecosystem: Host-associated > Mammals > Digestive system > Large intestine > Fecal | place...
ATTGGAAGTCAATTTTATTGTTTTTCCAATCCAACAATTGCTCAACTGTTATTTCTTTCAACGCGGGTTTTGTTCCGCAAAAAAGATTGTAATCGATCAATTCGCTGATGGGAGTTGCATTGGGATTTTTGGCGAATTTTAAGGTTCGACTATTCATCGATAGTGCATCAAACAATAATAATTTTCCAGCTAAAACTTCACCAACTCCAGTGATGACTTTGATTACTTCGGTTGCTTGCAAGGTTCCGATGATCCCTGGTAAAACTCCTAGTACACCACCTTCTGCGCAACTTGGAATTGATCCTGCATCTGGTGGAGTGGGATAGAGGTCGCGATAGTTCGGGCCAACACTACCATCTTTCTTGGTGTAATTGAAAACTGAAAGCTGACCTTCAAATTGTAATATCGAACCGTATACCAATGGAATTCCTAAAATTACAGCGGCATCGTTAACCAAGTATCTTGTTTGAAAATTATCCGATCCATCAGAAATGACGTCGTAACCTTCGAAGATTTTCAATGCATTTTTACTCGTCAAGATTTCATTGAAGATTTTAATTTCGATGAAAGGATTTAGCTCCTTCAATCGCTTTTTGGCGGCTTTAACTTTTGGTTGACCAATCGCTTCAATGCTGTATAAAACTTGGCGTTGCAGGTTGGAATCATCTACTTTATCAAAATCGATGATTCCAATTTTTCCAACTCCGGCAGCTGCTAAATAAAGTAAAACTGGACTTCCCAATCCACCTGCACCAATTACGAGTACGCGTGCATTTTTCAATTTAGTTTGTGCTTCAATGCCGAATGAAGGAATGATAATATGACGATTGTAACGACTTAATTCTTCTTGAGAAAAAGTCGCATCATTGGATGATTTATGAATCGAAGTTGTCATACTGCTACAAATTTACATTTATTGTCTTACTTACTGCTACTTGCCAAGATTTTCAAGGAAAGTATATTAATTGTTTGAGAGAAAATTGGCTTTCTTGCTACATTTCTAACTTTTACTTTGAACCTTCTGGAAACTTTAAATTGGACTATATTTGTCAGCACAACTCCTACTAAAATCACCACGATTCCAACGGTTTGCCAAGTTGAAATTTGTTCATTTGCAAAGAGTGAACCTGCAAAAACTGCCACTAACGGATTCACGAATGTGTGCGTACTAACCAAAGCCGCCGGTTTTATTGAAAGCAACCAGATGTACGATAAATAAGCGATTATTGACCCAAAGAAAATGAGGTAAAACAAACCAGCCCATGCTTCAAAAGGGACCGTAGTAAAATTAATCACTTGATATTCGCCTCTGAATGCGGCAACAAGTAAACTTACTAAACCACCTGCAACTAGTTGTTGACCAACGTTTGTGAAAATCGACTGACCAGTTTCTTTTTTAGAATTCAAAGATCCAAGTACCCAAACAATCGCGCTAAATAATAAAATGACAAATGAAATTGTTCTAAGATTGGCATTTTCAGCAATTCCAGCTAGGTGCAGACTATCGTTAAAGAAAATTATTAAACCAATAAATCCTATCAGTAATCCTGAAATGGCAATTTTGTTTTGAAAATAAAAGTTTCTATTTTTCTTATCCAAAAGAATGAACCAAAAAGGTTCAGACGCAATTACAATCGCAGCTTCAGTGGATGAAATGTATTGTTCGGCCCAAGTAACAGAGCCAACACCTACAGTCAAGATCAGAATTCCAGAAAGGGCATTTTTTTTCCAAGCTTGTAATGTAAATATGTTTTCTCCTTTGAAGTAAAGGAATCCGAGAAGTAAAATTCCAGCTATTAAGAATCTAAAACCTGAAAGTAAGAACGGAGGGAAGCCCTTTAATCCAAAGAAGATGGCTAGAAAAGTTGTTCCCCAAATAAAGTAAATTCCTATAAAAGCTAGAAATACGATTAATTTATTGTTTTTTATTGCACTCATTTTTGTTGATTTTTTTGACATAAAAAAAGGGACCTTACGCTGTGTGTAATGTCCCTTTTAAAAAGAATATTTTCTATTTACACAGCAATTGATTTCGGTTTACGGCACATCCAATACGACATCTTATGATGGCGTTTAATGATTGGATTTGAAGGGTTAACTACCAGCCGTAAATTGTTTGTTGTGTTCATCATTCTAAAATTTAAATCAAAAAAAAACTCCCCCGATTATCGGAGGAGTTACTAAACCTATTATGGGTTTATTATCTTGTTATCCGATATAATTGCATACATTATTCCAGCGGCACATCTTAGGATGTACTGTAGAATTGTTGTGCTTATATGAGATATATCTGATCATTTTTTACTAATTGTTTCTACAAAAGTAGAATCATTTTTAATTCTATTCGCTAAAAAATAAAATTTTAACAGTTTTTAATTTTATGATTTTGGTAAAAGTGAAGAAAAATTGGTCGTTTTAAAAGTGAAAGTTAATCGCTTGAAATTAAGCAATAATGGTCTTCCGTTGAGGTTGGTCATCAACTTTTGGAGGACTTTGTTTCGTTGGTTTTTCTAGGATATAAATCAAGGCTACAAACACCACAATAAATGTATTGTGGACGAAAAATTGCACCATTCCTTCCTCTATATTGAATGCAGTTGCAATGAAATAAAACAGGATTGCAAGACCTAAATACAAACAGAATTTGCGTAAATTGTATTTAATAGGATAGTATTTTTGACCGAGTAGGTAGGAAGCTGTCATTTGTGCTCCGTAAACAATCATTGTTGCCCAAGCACTTGCCATAAAACCATATTTTGGAATGAAAATGTAGTTCAATCCAATAGTCAAGATTGCCCCTCCTATGGCAATATAAGCACCGAATTTCGTTTGCCCAGATAATTTATACCAAATACTTTGATTGTAGTAAATTCCCAAGAAAATATTTGCCAAAAGCAGCAGTGGAACAGCAGTTAAACCGATCCAATAGGCTTCATTTGGAATGAAATATTTGAAGATTTGTAAGTTCAGTGAAACACCTAAGAATACGACACAAAGTGCAGCAACGAGGTAATTCATCACCTTTGTATACAACTTATTTTGATCTTGATTTTTCGCGTTGGAAAAGAAAAAAGGTTCTGCGGCATATTTATAGGCTTGCAAGAAGATCGTGACCAACATCGCTAATTTGTAACAAGCACTGTAAATTCCTACTTGTCCAGCAGCGTAATTCATTGCACTTTTTTCAATGCCTTCTGTTGGTGGATGTGATGTTAGGTAGTTGTCGTAAAGAATATTTTGAAGTAAAATGCGATCAATTGTTTCGTTGATAATTCCTGCGAATCCTGCCAGAATTAGTGGGATAGAATAGATCAACATTTGCTTAGCAAGAGCGAAATTAAAGGTCCAATTTATGTTCAAGAAATCTTTGTAAACCATAAGTGGCTTTACCAAAGAAGCGAGCAAATTGGCAATCAGGATGTACATGATACCCATGTGTGGATTTTCTTTATCGAAGAAGAAAAGTAGAAGAATCACATTGAATGCGATGTTTACCATGATGGATGTAAACTGAATCGATGCGAATTTTTTACTTTGATTTTCCGAACGTAATTTAGCCAAAGGTAAAGCGGCAATCGCGTCCACACTAACGATTAACACCAGTAAAATGACATATTCAGGATGGTCGGGTAGTAGAAGCCAATTCGCAATTGTTCCACTCATAACGAGTGCAAGGAGTAGAAAAATAGAGTTGAATCCAAGTACGGTTAACAAGCTATTCTGAAAAATCTTTTGTTTGTCTTCCTTTTGATCTGAAATGAATTTAAAGAAAGCTGTTTCCATTCCGAGCGGAAGAAGGACTATCAAAAATGCCACCCATGAATACAAAATGGAAACTACGCCATAATCCTTAGGATCTGCAAAGACAGAAACATAAAGTGGAACCAACAAGAAATTCAGGGCACGTCCAAGGATTACAGTTAAACCGTAAATCGCTGTTTGTCCTAATAATTTCTTAATTGGATTTTCCATATTTATTTACCAAAAAAACCGCAAATTCCCCAACGATGAGTTAGAAAACCTGCGGTTTAAAATATTTTAATTAACCTCTAAAGTTTGCTTTTCTCTTTTCGATAAACGCAGTTGTACCTTCTTTGAAGTCAGCAGTTCCGAAACATTTACCAAATTCTAAGATTTCGGCATCGTAACCATTTACACCATCTGTTAATCCAGCGTTGATTGCACGGATTGCAGATGCGATTGCGCTACCAGAATTTGCCAAAATCTTTTCTGCAATTTCAATTGCTTTAGGCATCAATTCTTCTAATTCCACAACGTGGTTAACCAATCCCCAAGCAAGTGCTTCGTCTGCTTTGATCATTCCAGCAGTGAAAACCATTTCGTTTGCTTTTCCTTTACCAACCAATTGTGTTAGACGTTGAGTACCTCCATATCCTGGAATTACACCCAAAGAAACTTCTGGTAAACCAACACGTGCGTTTGTTGAAGCAACACGAATATGAGCCGACATTGCCAATTCCAATCCACCACCTAAAGCAAAACCATTTACAGCTGCGATAACTGGTTTTGATAAATTTTCGATTGTATTGAACAATAATTCTTGTCCTTTTTGAGCTAATTCGCCACCTTGCGCGATTGTGAAATCAGCAAATTCTTTGATGTCCGCACCTGCAACAAATGATTTCTCACCTGATCCAGTTAAAATGATCACACCAACCCCATTATCTGCTTCACCTGCTTTGATAGCATCGCTTAGTTCCTGGATCGTTTCTTTATTTAATGCGTTTAATTGCGCTGGACGGTTAATCGTAATGATTTGAATTTGTCCTTTATTTTCAATTAATAAATTCGTGTACATCTGTTCTAAATTTTTGTTCAATAAAAAGATATGCGGTTGATTTATTGTTCCTTGTAAACCGTTAATCCAATGTCTAACACTTCAGATAGCAAAGGTTGCGTTACGGCTTGCTCGATGGTGAACTTGTATTTACCCGGAACAGGGATTTTTTTACCTGCAAATGTGATTTGATTTTCCACAATTGTTCCAGAATTTTTTCCAATCCAACTACCATCAGGATTCGTGATTTTTAATTCAAATGGTTCTCTAACTTTCTCTTTAAGCGGAGTTTCAGAAGTCCAAAACAACCATAAATTATTATAGTTGTACTCTGTCGTAGTTCTAACAGTCAATACAAAACGGTAAACCGAAGTTGTATCTTCAATGTCGACATAGAAATCTGATTTTTGATCTTGCTTCCATTCTTTATCCTCAAAACTATACACCTTTTCGTAGTGCGGTTGTTCTGAGCAACTAAAAAGTCCTGCGATCAATATAGAGAATAATATGAATTTTTTCATAATCAATTAAGCTTGTGGTTCGCTTTTTGGTCGCTCACCATTTTCCTTATTTCTATTCGGATTTTTTCTCCTGTTATTGTTGTTTCTTCTAGGCTTAGGCGTGCCATCTGCGTTTAGTGCTGGTCCTTGAGTTGTTGCCTCTTTTGGCTTTTGTTCACCAGCAGGTTTTTGCTGATTTGCTTGTGGACGAGCAGTATTTTTAGCAGGTGCTGGACCTTTTGCTTGTGGATCTCTTGGAGTTCGATTCGGATTTGCTCCTTGTTGATTTCTCGGTTGATTTCCTTTTTCCTTTTGTTGATTTGGATTCGCTTGTTTCGGACGGTCAGCGTTACTTGCATTTGCAGTAGCAGTTGGATTCGGCTTGCGCTTCTTCTTCTTGTTATTTCCTTTAAATGCGTGTTCAAAACGATTTAAACTGTCTTGACCAACAACGTTGTCGTATCCTTTAACAGCTTCTACCACTACTTTTTCTGTAAATTCAGCTAAGTCTTTTGGCTTAATGTTTTCCTTGTTTAAGGCAATGATTTCCTTAACTCGAGCAGGGGATAGGGCGATTAATCCAGAGCCAATTGCTGCTTCACCTGCATATGCAAACCACATTTGATCTTTAAAAACATCCGTTTTGATGTGATACGCCATTCCTTTTTCAGTGTAAATCTTTACATCTGCCTTCGGAAATGATTTCAATGCTTCAAGGTACGAATCCAACTCGTAGTTCAAACAACATTTCAATTTACCACATTGACCGGCTAATTTTTGCGGATTCAATGATAATTGCTGGTAACGTGCAGCTGAAGTTGAAACTGAACGGAAATCTGTTAACCAAGTCGAACAGCACAATTCACGTCCACAAGAACCAATTGCTCCCAAACGTGAAGCTTCTTGACGTGCACCAATTTGACGCATTTCGATACGAATCTTGAACGCATCAGCCATGTCTTTGATTAACTGACGGAAATCTACACGACCTTCGGCTGTGTAATAGAAAATTGCTTTAGATAAATCTCCTTGGTATTCTACATCTGAGATTTTCATTTGTAGACCAAGATTTACTGCTAGAGTTCTGGATGAATACATCACATCTTTTTCAAGAGCGCGCGCTTTTATCCAGTTATCGATATCATCTTGCGTAGCGATACGCATGATTTTTTTGGCTTCATTTTCTTTGAAACCCGGTTCTTTTTTACTGACTTGAATTCTGGTTAATTCACCAACAACAGAAACGACACCAACGTCAAATCCAGGACTTGACTCTACTACGATTACATCTCCTGCTTGAAGACTTAATTTTTTTGTATTTCGGTAAAACGCTTTTCGACTATTCTTAAATCGAACTTCTACTATATCGTATGGAGTTTGATTTCCTGGTAAAGCGATGTTAGCCAACCAGTCATAAACTTCCAATTTATTACAACCACCAGAACTACAAGTGCCGTTATTCTTACATCCGCGGGGCTGTCCACCTCCGCTTCCACAACTTGTGCAACCCATATTTCTTAATTAATTTAAGTGTAAAACTAATGAAATTCTATCAACTTTTCACACTGCGAATTAATGTAAATGTGTAAGTTATTCAACTTAAATGTTGAATATGTTTCAAAAAAGACGATTAAGTACTTACTTTTTTACGTATTGCGTTAAAATCACGATGCTTTGACCATTGATTTTTCCTTCAATTTGTTCATGATTGTCGTGTACCAATCGAATATTTCTAACAGGAGTTCCACGTTTAGCTGTGAAAGTTGCTCCTTTAACATTCAAATCTTTGATAAGTACGACAGAATCTCCATGATTTAAAGTTACTCCGTTTGAATCAACGTGTTTTGGTGCATTTTCATCAATCATTCCATCTTTCGCCCAAGCCAATGTTTCTTCTTCCAAATAAATCATTTCCAATAAATCATTTGGCCAACCTTCATTTTTCAGTTGGTTTAACATGCGGTAAGCTACAACTTTAACTGCTTCAACTTCGCTCCACATAGAGTCGTTTAGGCATCTCCAGCTATTTGGTACTACGTCAGAATTTCCTTCTAATTGGTCTTTTAAATCTTTTGTGATATAAATATAATCGCTTGCTAATTGTCCAGTTTTTGGTGCAACTAAGTATGCCGTTAAATTAGTTGATTCTCCACTTATTTCGCAGTTTCCACCGCTACGTGCGATTAATTCTTTTTCGAATTTCATGTGTGTATGAGTAAATTTGTTTGTGCAAAGATAGTGAGAATCTTCCTTTTTATTAGTTGAGTCATGGATTTGAGCTAATTTTGATGATTGTATCGCTTTGAAATTCAATATCTATTTAAATTTTTCAATGTTTTTTTCTTTTTTTTTCTTGAAACAGTTGTTTAAATGAAAATAATATACGTATCTTTGCCCACGCTTTTAACGGAAAGCACAACACAAAATCTTGTTAGTTAACTGTAGTTAACCACGGAAGTGAAAGAATTTTGGTTTGGTAGTTCAGTTGGTTAGAATACGTGCCTGTCACGCACGGGGTCGCGGGTTCGAGTCCCGTCCAGACCGCTCAAAACCTTTATTTATAAGGGTTACAGTAAAATTAAGCCTCCTTTTAGGGGGCTTTTTTTATGGGGTAAAGTTTGGGGAAGTCTTTGGATTTATAAGGAATTTTAAAAATAATTGAGTTTGACAGGCAACCATGTCAGAAATGGTGCGTTTTAAGGGCAGACAACGAAATTAAAGGCAATGAGTAGTTCACGGGTTCGAATCCCGTTATCTCCACAAGGACAATTAAAATATGGGGATAAATCCAGAGGCATAAGGTGACTCGCTGAAATTAACAAATAAGAGGAGGATTACATTAGTAGTCCTCTTCTGCATTTATATCAGTTTTGAAAACCTCTAAATCCGTTAAATCCGTAATATTATCAACCCGAAAAGAACCCCTGTGGGTTTTGCGGGGGTGTTTTTTGTGGGGACTGTAGAGTAATTTTTATTACTTAACGACTCTTAACCGACTCACGATTTCCATTAAAAACTGTTTTGTTCCAAACATTTACAGCTGAATGGGGATTATCTTTTACGAGTGTAATCAACTTATTATGATAATTAATCAATTCTTTAGAGTAGTTCTCCATGCAAAAAATAAACTTATCCATTTTTTGTTTATCCGATGTTTCGTTCGCAAGTGCTCTAGTTAAAGAAAATGTTTCCATAAAGATATCTTCCTCTTCTAATTTCAAATTTGGTATTCTTTCATTTAAATCGTCTTTTACATAAGTTGTAATTTGCTGTACAGCATTTATACCTCTTATTAATGGATGTGGATGCGAGTATTTTTCAAAGTATAAATTTTCTTCAAATTCATCAAAAGAAAAGAAATAGATAAATAATGAGCTTAATATTAAGCTCAGGTGAAACTTAATCTCCATGGAGGAGAGTTCTATATTATTTATCTCAAGATATCTAATAAAATAAGATGATATACATATGGCTGCAAAACTATCTGCATCCAATTCAAACACATGATCCTCTATGCTATATGTTCCTGCTCCACTTAGTTTCTCCTCCTTTTCAATAGAACTCCTGTCAGAAGAAAATTGTATTAAATGTCCAAATTCATGAAAGTAGGTAAAGAGGACTAAATCATGATACATAAGCTTTCCTATACAATCAGGGAGTTTGTTATGCAGGGTTAACACATCCTTAAAGTTTTTGAAAAAATTGATGTCAAAATATGTAATAAATTTTCTTTCAAATATTTCAATTAAACCTTTGCTTATGCCAATTAAGTAAAAACCATCATTTGGGGGTGTTGCGAGAGCATTAATATTATTATCATCAATAAAATAAAAGTATGCTGGTTCAATTCCGAATTCATTTGAATTTAAATTCTCACGAAAGAAATTGTAAAAATCATTAAAAGTATCAGCACTTATATCTTCATAAATATAGAACCTATTGGGATTTATAGTCGATATTTTTTTCAGCTGTTCAATGTACCTCTTATAATCTTCTCTCATTTCATTAAATTATTTATTCATCCCATCTTATAAGACAAAAATTGATAAGTCAAGTCAGATGATAATTGCGCCCCAATATAAACATTTTCGCTAAAAAAAACTTTAACCTTCTTATTTTCAGTTTAAATAATCAATATAAGAATACGAAGGATTTAGAGGATTTGACGGTTTTAATAAAAGTAGTGGTTTTCCAAGAATTAGAATCCTTTAAACCCTTAAGAACCGAAAGTTCCTTGTTTGAGGAACAACCTAAAAAAGACCTGTGGAAATGCGGGATGTGCTTCACGCATTAGCGGTAATCATAATTCATTCAATTTTTTAAGAATCAGGCTTTCATTACTTTCAACATTGCAATCATATAATTTATCCAGTTCTGTTTGTTCAATCATTGTCTTTAACTCTTTTTCAGTAAAGAAAAAATCACAATATGGTAATGCAAAAGATGCATGCAAAAAATCTAACGTATCATTCCCATCGCTAAATTTTCGATTTCTATTCCACCTTGCAGAAGCAAATAATGTAGGAATTACCCTAAAAACAGGAAGTTCAGTAGTTAGTTTACCCAACTTGAATCCATTATAGATTAAATATTTAAATGAGTTGTTTTTATCAACAGAATCTCTTTTGATTACGCTAGGTTCTTTCTTATTTTCTTTACAAAAAATGTTATAAATAACACCTCTAAATACCTCTTGATGTAAGTCCAAATAACCGCCTAATTCAGAAAGAAACATTTGTTTAAATGATTTATTCTCATTTTTATGTATTTCCTTTTCTTCATTGAGTGTCTTTGTATCATCTTTAAAATGAAATGGTTTTTCAATTTCTCCGTCTTTGTAAATGGTCGAAATAATATCAAGCAAAGAAGTATTAACTACAAAATCAAAAAATGATTTTTGAAGTTCTTCCTTTTCCAATTTTGCAATAAAATCGTATCCAAGTATTAGAGGTAATTTTGTCCAAATTAGCTCATTCAACTCAAATATATCTCGACCAGAGTTTTTGTAAAAAAAATGTGTGAACTCCAAAACTTTTCTTTCATTTACATTAATCATTGTTATACCTTTAGATAGTCTATCGACTACAACAGAGGTTTTTTTAAGAGATTCTAAATCATGTTGTTTTAAAAATTCCCAAAATGAAATTTCGCTAATAGGAAATATACATTTTCCAGAATCACTTAATTCAATAATTTTATCCAGAAGCATTCTTTTACTAGGGTCACTCTCATTGTTTTGGTCTCTAATAATCAACCAATACTTAGTGTCAAGATAGATAATAATTTTCCCTTTAATCAACTTGGAAATTTCAAGTCTGTGATTTCTTATATGGCTCTCAATTTTTAGCACATCATTCAAAAGTTATAGATTTTCAAAGACTATTTATTCTGTCTTCTAATTCTTTCAGTTCTGCTTCTGTTAACTTGCTGTCAGTATTTTCAATTCTGGCATAGGCATCGTTAGAAACAGTGTCTCCAGGTAATTTCTGTAAAATTTTTTCAATGAGGTCGTCATTTACTTTTTGTCTATAATAAAGTCCTTTAAATTTTTGAAAAAGGTCTTTGAAAAGTTGTTTCTCGTCTGCTGTCATTATCAATGTATTTTGTTTAATGTTCGGTCCTAACATGACCGCTAAATAATCACACCTATTTCATCAAGCTAACTTCCAATTTGAATAGATTATTTTAGCCAATATAAGATGCTAATTTGATTTCGAATATACCATTTTTTTGAACACTACCCTCCATAATCGCATTGTTTTCAGCTTAATAAACTTGAAACATTAACCAATCCAACAATCCAAACAAAAAATAATACAAAGGATTTAGAGGATTTGACGGTTTTGGAGGATTGTTTGTAGTTTTCTAGAAACTTGTAATCCTTTAAATCCTTAAGAACCTAAGGTTCCCTTATTTAGAAAAAATACGGGGTGAAAAATACCTGAGTTAATCCACAAATGTGGATAAGTTGTGTGTATATCTTCAATTGAATTAATGAGTTACTTCCAATAAGTAAAGTTATTTTTGTTTTCACAAAATATTGAAAATGATAACAACAGAAAAAGCAATTGACTCAATTAAAAAGAAATTGGTAGAATTAAAAGCAATAAATAATTCACAAAATTTTTATTCATGGAAATTAAGTACTATATCAAGACTTGAGATAATTTGTCCAAACAATAGTATTATCAAAAGTTTTAATGATGTCAACGCTTCTGGAATGTATTCTGACTATACATTACAGGCAAAATCAGACTCAACTACATTATTAAATGGATTAATTGAAGACCTTGAAACTTTTGGAGTGGAAAACATTAATACAAGTTACAATAAAAAAGATGATAAATTAAGTGTAAATATTAACCAACAAAATCATCAAAACCAAACAACCAATATAAGTTTTAATTTAAACCATTTTATTGATGCTATTAAGGATGAATTGAAGGGAGGACAAGTAAAAGAACTAAAAGCTATATTAGATTCTGGTGAAGAGCCCGAAAAGAAAAAGCGAAACTTTCTTGATAAACTTAAATCATTTGGAACAGATGTTTCTAGTAATATATTAGCTAATGTATTAACTAATCCACAAGTTTATCAATCAATTGGAAACTTATTATAATTTATATGGACAAGGAACTAATTATAGAAACAATAAAGGAAAAGATAGAAAATGTTCAAGAAGCATTAAACGCAAGGGAATTTATAACGTGGGTTAAATCTGTGAAATCGACATTTAAAACAATTATTCCAGCTAATAAAGTAATTATAAAAGCACTTGAAGAAATTGACCCCTTACCAGAAGTGCATTTTGAAACCAGCGAACAAGAATATGAACAAGCTTTAGATGAGGCTGTAGACGAAGCTGTGGAGTTATTAGAAAATTTAATAAGTGACATAAGTAAATTTGGAATAGATGCATACCAAAATAAAGTAAAAGCGTCAAAACAAGCGAAATTGAATGTTAATGTTAATCAGGAAAATAACCAAACACAAACTACCCATGTAAATCTTGTTCTTACAAGTATTGTAGATTCAATAAAGGATGAAATAACTGGAAGCCAACTTAAAGAATTAAAAGCAATCCTTGAGTCAAATTCTGAACCTGAACAGAAAAAGAAAAACTTTCTTGACAAACTTAAATCATTTGGTTCCGATGTTGCCAGTAATATTTTGGCTAGTATGTTAATAAATCCAAATGTATATACCAATATTGGTAGGATGCTATAGTTCAAACCAATGAACTAAACCAACGAATAAAGCGTCATAATTCAAAGCAAGGAACATCGACTAAAGCATTTGTACCTTGGAAAATTGTTTTGTACTTAGAAAAAGAAAATCGATCAGATAATGCGCAGTTGTAGAACCGTGTGGAAGAGTAGATTGATCAGTGTTAGAGTTATTTTGAGGTACTTAAATTGAAAAATGAAATGTATTCTGTAATCAGAATAAAAGTGTTTTAACATTACTTTTGTTACATTAATGTTAAAATATTATTTGCATTTCAAATAATATTGAACATTTGATTCAAATTCTTGAGGTGAATTCTTTTAAATCACATATTGCTCGATTACTCTGTTTACTTATCATCTTTCTGATAAGTAGCAATGTTGTCCACAGTTTCGAGGTCTATATTGATTCATCCGCAAAAGATTCAACAAGTTTAATTAGCATTCAGCATGATCATACAGGTCAAGCAATCGTAAATGACGAAGTCGATCAGCTGTTTAATCTTGTTAAGGATCCCCAAGAAATTGACTTCGATTTATTTTTAGAAGATTGTGCTTCTGTCGCAGATATCATTAAAGCTTTCTTGTATGTTGAAGAGAAACCGTACTTTACATACAACGAGCCAACATTAAATCTCGCTCCGCTTTGGATCAGGAATCTTCAAATTAGATTATAGGATAGCATTCTCTTTTTTTTGTTATCATTTTTCCTATCTGGAAATTAAAATCAATTTAATAATTCGTGAAAAATTGACTGGTTAATCGCCCGTGGTATTGTCCGTTTGTACATTCCAGCAATCAATCCAAAACGTGTATTTATGAATAAAATAGCGCTTTTATCGAGTGTTGTCATTTTAGGTTTCAGTCTTTTTAGCTGTAATCATACAGAACATTCAAAACATGAAGAATCTGTTCTTACCGTAACTCAACCGCTTAAACGAGATACGATTATCCATCAAAATTATGTCTGTCAAATTCAAGCTTTCCAACATATAGAGTTGAGAGCATTGGAAAAGGGTTACCTTGAAAAAATCTATGTTGATGAAGGTCAATTTGTGAAAAAAGGTCAACTACTTTTTAAACTAAAACCTTCGATTTATCACGCCGAAATGCTAGGAGCCAAGGCGGAAAAGGAGTTTGTGGAAATTGAATATCAAACAACGAAGGATTTGGCTGACAATAAAATTGTTTCTGCAAGTGAATTGGCTTTAGCGAAAGCTAAATTGGATAAAGCTAAAGCGGTCTATCAATTAGCTAATGCGCATTTAGATTTTACAGAGATTCGTGCTCCTTTTGATGGTATAATGGGGCGTTTTAATGTACGTTTGGGATCTTTATTAGACGAAGGTGAACTTTTGACAACGATGTCTGACAATAGTAAAATGTGGGTCTATTTCAATGTTCCAGAAGCTGCGTACTTGTCACTTAAACAAACTAATGGTGATCAAAAACTTCCAAATGTGCAACTTCAAATGGCCAATAATGTCATATTTGAGCAAAATGGTGTGATTGAAACAATAGAAGCCGACTTCAATAACGAAACTGGAAATATTGCCTTTCGTGCAACTTTTGCTAATCCTAATGGTTTATTGCGTCACGGCGAGACTGGAAATGTGTTGATGCCGGTTGATTTTAAAAATGCAATTCTTATTCCTCAAAGCGCAACTTTTGAAGTGCTTGATAAGAAGTTTGTGTATGTAGTTGATAAAAACAATGTTGTTCATACGCGAAAAATCACTGTTGCTGCGGAATTGCCTCACTTGTACATAGTCTCGGAAGGCTTGAAGTCTAATGAAAAAGTACTGCTTGAAGGAATTCGCAAGGTGAAAAACAATCAAAAGATTAAGTACAAAATGAAGGGTACGCAAGAGGCGTTAACTGAGCTTCATGGGCTGTTTTCAGAATAATTATTCACTTAAAAATTTTGATAGATGTTTAGTAAATTTATTAAACGACCAGTACTTGCTATTTCAATGTCACTGGCCATCGTTTTCCTTGGTCTCTTAGCGATTGTTATGCGTCCAATTTCCCAATTTCCTGATATTGCACCAACTCGTGTCAACTTGTTTATTGCATATCCTGGCGCAAGTGCTGATGTTTTGGTCAACTCTACGCTTGTTCCTCTAGAGCGGGCAATTAACGGGGTTCCCAACATGCAATACCTGATTTCCGATGCAACTAGTGCTGGTGAAGCAACAATTCAGGTGGTATTTGAGCCTGGAACGAATGCGAACGAAGCGGTTGTGAATGTGAAAACGCGCGTGGATCAAGTAATGAACAATTTGCCTGAATTGGTTCAACGTGAGGGTGTAATTATTTCGCCACTGCAACCAAGTATGTTAATGTATGTCAATCTGTTTAGTACCGACGACGATGCGGATGAGAAATTTTTGTACAACTACGCTAATGTGCATATTATTCCGGAGCTGCAACGTGTAAATGGGATGGGACGTGCACAAATATTAGGAAGTCGTCAGTATGCGATGCGTGTTTGGTTGAAGCCAGATAGAATGCGAGCGTACAATGTTTCTTCCGAAGAAGTGCTTGAAGCGATGAATGAGCAAAGTATTATTGGTCGACCGGGGCGTTTGGGCCAAGCTTCTGGTAAAACAGCACAATCATTGGAATATGTATTAACCTATAAAGGGCGCTTTAATAAGCCTGAAGAATACGAAAATATTATTATTCGATCCAATCCTGAAGGAGAAAATTTGAAGTTAAAAGACATTGCCGAGGTTGAACTTGGAAGTGAGTTTTTTGATATTTATTCGAATAAAGATGGTCATCCATCTGCATCCATTATGTTGAAACAAAATGCTGGTTCAAATGCTAGTAAAGTAATCGATGGAGTGAAGGAGAAGTTGGAAGAAATGAAGGCAGATTTTCCTCCAGGTATGCACTACGAAATCAATTATGATGTATCGAAATTTGTTGATGCTTCAATTGAACAAGTGTTACATACGTTGGTGGAAGCTTTCATCCTTGTTGCTCTTGTAGTTTATGTGTTCTTGGGAGATCTTCGTTCAACGATTATTCCAACCATTGCCGTTCCTGTTTCGCTTATTGGTGCATTTATTTTTATGCAACTTTTCGGATTGACGATCAACATGATTACTTTATTTGCCCTGGTATTGGCAATTGGTATTGTGGTTGATGATGCCATCGTTGTTGTGGAGGCTGTTCACGCAAAAATGGCCGAGAAGAATCTTTCGCCTCTTAAAGCTGTTAAAGAAGTTCTCAGTGAAATTAGTGGGGCAATTATCGCCATTACGTTGGTGATGACAGCAGTGTTTGTTCCAGTAGCATTTGTTCCTGGTCCGGTGGGTGTATTCTACCGTCAATTTTCGATTACAATGGCTAGTGCGATTGTTTTATCGGGAGTTGTCGCATTGACATTGACTCCAGTTTTATGTGCCATGATTCTCAAAAACAATCACGGTGCGCATAAAAAGAAAACGCCGATTGAAAAGTTCTTGGATTGGTTTAACCGTACGTTTGATAAAATTACTGGGAAATACACTTCCATTCTGACGAAAATTGTCAATAGAAAAGTGATCACTTACGGTGTTTTATTAGCTTTTTGTATTGGAATTTTTGCTGTTAACAAGACGCTTCCTTCGGGGTTTATATCCAATGATGATCAAGGAATGATTTATGCAATTGTTCAAACTCCTCCGGGAAGTACATTAGAGCGTACAAATGAAGTTAGTAGGTCTTTGCAAAAAGTTGCTGAATCGATTGAGGGAGTACAATCTGTAACTTCTCTTGCTGGTTACGAAATCTTAACGGAAGGTCGTGGATCCAATGCCGGAACTTGTATTATCAATTTAAAGGATTGGTCGGAGCGAAAAAATAGTGCACACGATGTAATTGAAGAATTGGAAGCAAAAACGAAAGACTTTGGAGCTGTGGTAGAGTTCTTCGAACCTCCTTCTGTTCCTGGATATGGTTCATCAGATGGTTTCTCTCTTCGCATGTTGGATAAAAGTAGTACAACGGATTATCAAGAATTTGATGTTGTAAACAAAGAGTTGATGGAAGCACTTGGCAAGCGTAAAGAATTAGCTGGATTGTTTACCTTTTATGCTGCAAATTATCCGCAATATCAGTTGGAAATCGATAACAATAAAGCAATGCAAAAGGGAGTATCGATTGGTAAAGCAATGGAGAATTTAGATGTCTTGATTGGAAGTACATACGAACAAGGTTTTGTGCGATTTAATACTTTTTACAAGGTATTTACCCAAGCCGATCCTGCTTATCGAAAAGTTCCTTCGGATGTAATGGATTTGTATGTGAAAAATGACCGTGATGAGATGGTTCCTTATTCTGCGTTCATGACAATGAAGAAAACGCAAGGACCGAACGAAATTACACGCTTTAACTTGTATACATCTTCATCAATTAGAGGGATTCCAGCACCAGGATATACGACAGGTGACGCTATCCATGCGATTCAAGAGGTTGCAAAAGAAACATTGCCACATGGATATGATATTGCATGGGAAGGATTGTCCTACGATGAAGCGGCTAGAGGGAATGAAGCGATTTACATTTTCGGAGTTGTAGTGCTATTTGTTTACCTTGTTTTGGCGGCGCAATATGAAAGTTTTATTATTCCATTAGTGGTTATTTTATCACTTCCAATGGGGATTTTTGGATCTTTCTTTTTGCTTAAAATGATGGGCTTGGCAAACGATATCTATGCGCAAATTGGTTTAATCATGCTCGTCGGTTTGCTGGGAAAAAATGCCATTTTGATTGTGGAATATGCGGTTCTGAAACACAATGAAGGAATGTCAGTATTTGAAGCGGGAGTAGAAGGTGCAAAAATGCGTTTTCGACCGATTTTGATGACATCCTTCGCATTTATTGCTGGTTTGATTCCGCTAGTAATGGCACATGGACCAGGATCAGTAGGGAATCACACAATTGGTGCATCTGCGCTGGGTGGAATGGTTTTCGGGACTGTGTTAGGCGTATTGATTGTGCCAGGACTGTATTACATTTTTGGATCATTGGCAGAAGGTAGGTCACTCATTAAGGATGAAGAGCATCTTCCATTAAGCGAAGATTTCTCGCAAATGCTTGAACCTAAAAAATCGTGGTCAACAAAAATGAAAAATTGGATTAAAAAATCAAGTAAGAGAGATGAAAAATAAGAAGATCGTTCAATTTATTGCCTTTGTTATGGTGATGACATTGTTTTCATGTAAGAACTCGCAGATTTTTAATGATATCGGAAAAGTTGAGAAGAAGGATATTCCGTCAAAATTTGCAGATAGCCTACCAGTTGACTCCACGAATATGGCGGATTGGAATTGGAAAAAACTTTTCACAGACCCCAATCTGGTTGCATTGATTGACACAGCATTGATTCGTAATCAGGAATTGAACATCATTTTGCAAGAAATAGATGTTGCAAAGAACGAGGTTCGCTTAGCCAAAGGAGAAATTCTACCAACAGCTGGAGTTCGTTTGGGTGTTGGAATGGATAAATATGGTGAATACACAGCCAATGGTGCGGTTGAATCGCAATTGGAAGTTGAACATGGAAAGCATTTTCCAAAACCGATGGGTGATTTTAATATAGGCGCTTATTTTTCATGGGAAGTCGATCTCTGGAAGAAATTGCGCAATTCAAAAAAGGCAGCAACTTCGCGTTTTCTTTCTTCCGTTGAAGGGAAAAACTTCATGGTGACAAATTTGGTTAGTGAAATAGCCGATTCTTATTACGAATTGGTTGCTTTGGATAAAAAATTAGAGGTTATTGATACTAATATTGCTATCCAAAGTGAAGCACTGGAGGTTGTTAAAAAACAAAAAGATGCGGCACGTGTTACACAATTGGCTGTCAATCGTTTTGAAGCGCAATTATTGAATACGACCAATCTAAAGTTTGAAATTCAGCAAGAAATTGTGGAAGCTGAAAATCGAATCAATTTTTTAATTGGTTCATTCCCAAAATCTATTCAACGTAGTTCGGAAGATTTTAAATCAGTTGACCTAGTTGTTGGTCCAACAGGAGTTCCTTCACAATTACTTAGTAATCGAGCGGATATTCGACGAGCGGAGCAAGAACTTATGGCTTCTAAGTTGGATGTGAAAGTAGCACGAGCAAGTTTTCTTCCTTCCTTTGGAATTAAAGCTGGAGCTGGTTTCAACGCATTTAGTCCGCGTGTTTGGTTCAATCCAGAATCTATTTTATTGAATTTAGTGGGAGATTTGGTTGCTCCTTTGATCAATAGAAATGCGTTGAAAGCAAAGTATTATAGTGCTAATGCACGCCAGAATCAAGCTGTTTTCGATTATGAGCGTTCAATTTTAAATGCTTATATCGAGGTTGTTAATCAGCTTTCTAAGTTGGAGAAATACGATTCAAGCTATAATACGAAGCAGAAGGAAGTTGAGTTACTTAATCAATCCGTTAATATTTCAAATTCGTTATTTTCTTCGGCTCGTGCGGATTACATGGAGGTGCTTTTAACGCAACGTGAAACAATTGATGCAACGATGGATCTTATTGAAATCAAATTGATACAGTTAAATGCTAAAATAGACTTGTACCGTTCTCTTGGCGGAGGCTGGAAGTAGGTACTTGATTGAAGAGAGTGGAGGCTGTAGTATTGTGTGGCCTTCATTTTTTTTAATCAATTAAATAGTTGTCATTCATTTGTTTATTGTGTTTTTGTTTTGTTCGTTAAATATTTTTTCATTTTTTTTATCGGTTATTTGAATTTTATCATTAGCTTTGCATTCGCTTTTAACGAAAGGCATTAAAACAAGATCTTACAAGTTAGCTGTTGCTAACGCCTTTCAAAGGTAAAGAAATTGGTTTGGTAGTTCAGTTGGTTAGAATACGTGCCTGTCACGCACGGGGTCGCGGGTTCGAGTCCCGTCCAGACCGCAATTGTTAAAAGCAAAAAGAGAAGCCTCTATGGCTGGAGGATTAGAAACCCCTAGGAAGTATCAAGTTTCCTAGGGGTTTTGTTTTTTTAGTAGTTTTATACTAATGAACACTTACTTTATCTATATTAATTATTCTGAGGAATTTGATAAATATTACATTGGTCAAACGGAAAATTTTCAGAATCGTTTAAAACTTCATAATTCAGGTTTAGTGAAATCGACGAGTCCTTATATTCCGTGGAATAACTTATTGTTGATTGAGAAATCCACACGTTCGGAGGCAATGATTCTTGAAAAAAAATTAAAGAATTTGAATCGTAAAAGATTATTAGAGTTTATTGAAAAGTATAAGTGAGTTATGGTCCCGACGATGAATGTCGGGATTCAGACAGTCAGGACGGAATTTTCAGGTTTGTCTGAACTGGAGGATTAGAAACCCATGGAAGCTAAAAGTTTCGACATTCATCGTCGGAATATCAAGTTTCCTAGGGGTTTTGTTTTTTGTACCAAATATTACATTGATGAACCCTCTTAGAAGTTTAGCACAATTTATTGTTTTTTTACATAGTTTAAGTTGGACAAACAAAACGAGTTTGATTTATCAATTTATTCATTTTTTTGGTTTAGTAGCTTCTTTTATTGCAGCGACTATTTATTACCTTATAAAATATGCTGGTTTTGTAGTTTCATTTGATGAACATCGAAAAACAATTGTTGCTCTAATTTTCTGGTTATTTGTTGTCTTGGTTTACCTTCTTTTTTTTGGAAAAAGGCCATACTTAAAGCCTAATTTCAAAAATAGAGATGTCGTAGTGGGTGCTGTTATTTGGTTGGTAATGATTGTTTATATAACTTTTTTTATTGTTGAATTTAGTAACCAAAATAATAGTTCAGTTTAGCTTAATTCTCCCTTTCCAACCACTCTAATCCGTTCGGTAAAACTGTTGAGCTGAATTCTAAGTGAATCACTCTTCTTCTTTTTTGATTCAAAACCTTCGATGAAGCATGTAGAAGCAATGGTTTCATTAACTGAATACCTCCTTCTTGTACTTCAATGATTGTTGGTGTTGTATTGGAAGTAATTGCAGTTAATTCCTCACTTGTAAAACGTTTATTGTGCGTTCCAGATATTACTTTCAAGGCCCCATTTTGCGATGTCGTCTCATCCAAGTGAATGCGAATGGTAAACATGTTTTGCAAAACTTCATCTGGTGGACAAACAGAATGAATGTCTTGCTTTTTTGTCCATGAAGTAAAGCCAACCGTTTCCTTTCTTTCCTTGATATTTATTGGCACGTCTTGATGCCAACTAACAAACCAATTAGCATCTTCTGGCTTGTCGAAAAAAATCGATTTAACTTGAAATGCGTTCGGGTCAATGGTGTTTATTAGAAGCTTCAAATTTTCATTGAATAACAATGGTTTTAAGGAAGGGATGTCTTGGAGTAACCTTCGTTTTCCAAAAGTAGATTCTTCGCAATTGCTAAAATACATGTGCAATTCTTTTCCAATGGTACGCAGTTCTTTTTTGGTGTAAACGTCATTGATTATTGAAAAACCATTTTTCACCAATTTCTTGTGCGCAACAACAGCATCAGAAACTGATATTTGCGAGGTATACATATCGTAAGCATCCTGAATTTTTAGCTGAATTCTTCGTTTGAATGACAAAGGTTTTAGGACTTGTATAGATTCTCCAAAGCCTAATATTACACGCTCTAACTCATAATTTTGATGTACTCTTAGTTCAATGATTATAGCTCCTGACGGCAGTGTTTCTTTGAGTGTTTGGGTATGATGCAATGGCTTTGTTATGACGTAGGGTGCATTTTTTTTATCTACACGCAAGAGTATTCGATCAACGTGTTTTTCATCTAGCACCGTCACACCAATAGTGTTTTTATAGTAGGAATCGCCATTAAATGGTTCGTTGATGTGCTCCAATTTTGTGTCATAATCAATGCTTAAAATTCGATCCAAAGCAAAAGTCATGATATTTTTTTCCTTGTGTTTTTTACCGACCAAAAACCAACGATTATTGTATTCTTTCAAAATAAAAGGATGGACGGTTAGTACTGAACTGTCATTTGCATTAAAGGATTTATAATGAAGTTTCAGTACCATCTTCTTTAAAATCGCTTGATACAAGGTGTCCAAATGTTCCAGTCCTTTTAAGCGGTCATTTTTATCTAGATGAATGATGGCTGGTTGATGTGTTTTCTCCGTGTAAATCTTATCCTCCAATCGTTGAATGATTCCACCTAATTCTGAAAACAACGAAAAATCCTTAAATTGCTTCAACATTTCTACTGTTTCAGATAGTACGTACATATCATTTTCATTCAACGGAATATCTGTAATTGAAAAATCCGGATCTTCATAACGATAATATTTTTTATCGTACACCTCAATTGGAGCATTGTAGCCCAATTTATCACTTCGCATGAGTTGAATATCCAATTGGATTGTTCGCTTGCTAACATTTGTGTCTTTGCCTTCATATTCGTAGAGCGCATCCGAACAAGCTTCGATCAATCATCTAAAGTCCATGTTCTATAGGTGTTCTGCAAGCATTTATCGATCGTTCTATAGCGAATTAATGCATTCTTATTTAGTGCCATGTGTTGAAATTAATTATTTTTTTCTTCTACGCAAAATAATTGCGTAGTTGCATTTAACCTTTGTCATGTTCTATTATTCATATACACAATAAGCTCCGTCATCAATGGGGGTGACGGGGACAACAAAAATGAAAAAACATGAAAACAATAAACGAAATTAAAAAGCCAATAAATGGCGACACAATTATAGAATTAGGATTTAGATCTGGAAAATGGTTTAAAGAAGCCATCGAGTATATTAATTCAAATGAATTAAGTGATGAGGAAATCTTAAATTATTTGGAACCACATCGATTACCAGAACCAATTCCATTGAAAAGGGAGGCAACTGCATTTTCAATCAACATCAAGGCTGAAAATGATTTTGAAATTGAAAATGTCGAAAAAGTGATTGAATCAATGAACGAATTGATGAAAACTCGAACTTTAGTAGGTGGTTCAATTATGCCAGATGCGTGTCCTACTGGTCCTGCAGGTTTAATTCCGGTTGGAGGAGTTGCTGTTGCAAAAAACGCTATTCATCCAGGAATGCATAGTGCAGATATCTGTTGTTCAGTGATGTTGACTGATTTTGGAAAAGCAGATCCAAAAACAATTTTAGATGCAGCTCATGCCAATACGCATTTCGGACCAGGAGGTAGACCACGAGGTAACCAATTAAAAGTGCCTGCAGAATTGATTGCGCAGTTTGAATCCAATCCTTTTTTAGATTCTCAACGAATGATTTCATTGGCGCAAGAACATTTGGGGACGCAAGGTGACGGAAATCATTTCTTGTATGTCGGGAAATTAAAATCTACTGGGAATACTGTAGTTGTAACACATCATGGATCGAGAGCTGTAGGCGCAAGGTTATTTGATCAAGGAATGCATGTGGCTGAGAAGTTTAGAAAAATTTTATCGCCTGAAACGATGAAGCAGAATGCTTGGATTCCTTTTGATACTGAAGAAGGTCAGCATTATTGGAATGCATTGCAAACAATTAGAGAGTGGACAAAGTTGAATCATTCGATTATCCATGATTTAATTGCAACTGAAGCAGGTGCAACTGTTGAAAACAGGTTTTGGAATGAACATAATTTTGTATTCAAGGATGGAGATTTGTTTTACCATGCAAAAGGGGCGACACCATTGGATAGCAAATTTATGAATGATATTACAGGTCCTAGGTTGATTCCATTAAACATGGCAGAACCCATTTTAATTGTTGCAGGAGAAACAACTACAAATAATTTGGGATTTGCGCCTCATGGTGCAGGAAGAAACGTTAGTAGAACGGCACATAGAAAAAGCAAAGGGGATCAATCAATCGAATCAATCTTTGCAGAAGAAACTGTTGGATTAGATGTGCGATTTTTCTCCAATGAAATTGATATCACAGAATTACCAAGTGCTTATAAAAGTGCTGCAACAGTGAGAAATCAAATGAAAGAATTTGGTTTGGGTGAAGTGATTGATGAAGTGTTGCCTTTTGGTTGTATCATGGCGGGTGATGTCCAAAAAAATGCACCGTGGAAAAAGAAAAAAGCAAATAAAAACAATAGCGCAAAATAATTGCGCAGTTGCTTTAGACCTTTGCTTTGTCAAGTTAAAACAATAGTCCTCATGTAATTCAGCACGAGGATTTCGAAAGAGTAATCTTTCAATATGTTCTTTAAAATACTGTGTTACGACACAAAAGAAGTTGAGAAGTTACTACATAAGTCTACGATGTTAGTTTCTGTATAACTACATAGTCTTGGCAGTTTTCTGTGCAAGGTGCTACGAATGTTTTAACCATCAACTCCACGCTGTAGATCAAAGGTTCGATTCCTTCGCTTGATGCAAGTCAGGATAGTTTAATGGTAAAAACAACAGCCCCGAAGGCGTGGGTTCGAATCCCACCTCCGATTCATTTCGGAGTAACTCAGTTTGGTAGAGTACTGAATTTTTAATTCAGATTTCGCATGATTTAGGGTCATGATTGAAAACAGAAGTTGATTACTTCTAAAAATAATCAAGTTAGGTGTTGTGAATTTTTCTGTTTTTCAACTATGAATTAACAGCTACAGCAATTGTCGGTTAATTAGGATACCGATTAGTGCAAATTTTATCATCCAAATTCAAGATGAAAGTAATTTCAGCTTAGAAAATGGACCATAGAATGGAATCTAATCTCAATAATCAATCCACTCTTGTGAAGTGAAAAATTTACAACTCCTTTCTCTAATGTTGAATGATTTAATACAAAGAAATAATGAAAAGAGTACAAATTAATAAGCAGAGAATTGGTTTACTATATCGAAATGGTGACTTTGAAAAAGTCCTAACATTTGGAAATTATTGGGTAAGATTTGGTGATACTATCAAGCTATATGATGAATCTAAAATTTATGCCGCACTTGAAGATATGGAGGTTGTTGCGCAAAATGTAAAATTCACAAATGCTGTTGAACAATTCAATGTCAAGGATAATGAAATAGCGTTGGTTTTTGAACGTGGTAATTTTAGTAGCATACTAACTACTGGAAATTACTTTTATTTCAAAAGCTCTTATGATATTAAAATCGAACTATGTGATCTTAGTTCAACTGAGGAAATCAATTCAATTGATCAAGCGGTTTTAAAGAATCAGCAAGTAGCGCAGTACATTAAGACCTTCAAGGTAGAAAACTATGAAAAAGGGCTATTATTTATTAATGGTGCGTTTGTAAAAGAGGTTTCAGCGGGAAGTTACTCCTATTGGTTTGGTTTTAATTCTTTGGATTTAGTAAAAGTTGATGTGAGGACAAGTCTTATGGAGATTTCTGGACAAGAACTTCTTACCAAAGATAAAGTGGCATTGCGATTAAATTTTCAAGTTGAATACAAGGTAATAGATGCGCAAAAAGCAATTATTGAGAACTCAAGTTACTTTAAGCAACTTTATGCGGCTTCACAGTTGTCTTTGAGAGAAGTAATAGGTTCCCTAACCTTGGATGAATTATTACAATCTAAAGAAAAGGTTGGAGATTTTGTTCTTGCATATCTTGAATCGAAAGCTGAAAGCCTTGGTGTTGCCGTTTCACAAGCAGGAATTAGAGATATTATTCTTCCAGGGGAGGTGAAGGATATTATGAATCAAGTGTTGATTGCTGAGAAACAAGCCCAAGCCAATGCAATTGTTCGCAGAGAGGAAACTGCGGCAACAAGAAATATGTTGAATACTGCTAAGTTAATGGAAGAAAATCAGATCCTACTTAAATTGAAAGAGATGGAATATGTTGAAAAAATTGCCAGTAAAATTGGAGAGATAAAACTATCCAATGGAGGAACAATCGTTGAGCAACTTACAACTATTTTGTCTCGTTAGAAGATGAAAGCCCTCAGGTTTATTTACTTGAGGGTTTTCATTTTAGATATGCTATAGATTAACGTGGAATCACTAAATGGAAAAAGCCATGATCCTCATTCGGTTTGCCATTTCTCAATTTTCCCTTTACATGGTAATAATATACGCCTTCTGTTGCAATCGTTCCATCTTTGACTTCTCCATTCCATAGATAGTCATCGTTAACTATATACGAGCGACTCATTTCATTGCCCCAACGATTTAAAATAACGACTTCATATTCTCCGTAAGCATTGTCACGAATTCTCAATACGTCGTTTAAATTATCGCCATTAGGAGAAAATACATTTGGTAATTCAAGATTATCGGTCACATAAACAGTTAACCAAGCCGAATCAATACAACCAATTGCATCTGTGACAATCAATAAAATGGAAAGATTACCTGCTTCATTGAAAAGATAATTGAATTGCTCGGATTGATTATTGAAATTTTCATTTCCAAAGCTCCAATTGTTGTTTACAATTCCACCATTTCCTCCAGTTGATTGATTGTCTACTATTAACGGTTCGCCCCAATTTAATAAAATAGGATTGGCAGTGAATGCAGCATTTAAATTTCCAAATTGAACAGTTAGTGTGTCTAAATAATATGTAATCGAACAGTTATTATTATCTGTTAGCGTTACATAAGGGAAATAGGTTCCAGAATTTGCATAGGTGTACTCCTGATCTGTCAAAGAGTTAAAACTACCACCATCTCCCGAAAACCATTCAATATTGGTGACATTGTTTAATGTAATTGGTGTGAAAAGATAATTTGGATCGCATAAAGTTCCTGCTGGACCAATGTTAAATGTTCCTGAAGGACCATTAATTGTTAGATAGTCGTTGTAAATTACCGAATCTTTGCATCCATACTCATCTGTAATTATCAAAGAGGAAGTATAAGTTCCAGCGTAAACATAGGTGTTACTTGGATTTTGCAATGAAGAAAATTTACCGTCTCCAAAACTCCAATTCCAATTCACAATGTCGCCATAAGATTGTGAGCCATCCGTGAAAGCCGAAAATACCGAAGGACAAGCAAAGTTTCCAAATTCATCCACATTTGAACCTGTGAAATTATAAGTATAAGCAGCGTTCGGCGCCGAAGTTGTTACTGGAACTGTTAGTTTATTTGTGCAACCATTAATGTCTGTCACCATCAACGCAATAGAATCTGTGTAAGAAAGCACATTGGGATTATTTGGATGGTGAATTAGAAAATCACCTTCGTTGTTTGTAGAGAGTAACTGCCCGTTAAAATACCATGCACTTGTTGTATAATTCGTCGATAAGTTCGCTGTTGTAAAGATAGCGTTGTTGCAAGTAATTAAAGGGGCTTCAAAATTGGCAATTGGCTCTACAATTTCAGATTGAATTGTTGTAGAACTTACACATCCTAAAGCATCCGTTATTTGAAGCGTTGTGGTATAACTCCCAATTGTATCAATATATGTGTTAAAAGTAGCTTGTCCATTTCCAGCTGAAGGATTGACTCCATTAAATGTCCAGTTATATCCTACTATCGGAACACCACTAATACTCGTACTTGCATCGCTTAGAATTGCATTTGTTGGCACACAACCTTCAACTTGTATTGGGTTTATTCCTGCTTCTGGAAGCGGAGCAACATATACAGTTTTTGTCGTATTAACTTCACATCCCACCGCGTTTGTTACATTTAAAAAGATGGAATGTGTTCCGGTAGATTCAAAAAAATGTTCATCTGGATTTCCTATTATTCCTTCGTAGGAATATCCTAAAAGCACATTGTCAGCCTCATAATAATATTGCATCAACAGTATATCAGGTATGGAATGGTGAGTCCATGAAAATTGACTTGTATCACCATGACAAATTGAATCCCTGCCAAAAGCAAGTTCTATAGCAAAGTAGTTAACGATCAGAGGAATTGTTAGAGAATCGGAACAACCACTGTCATGATTGATGATTTTTTGTTTGATATCATATGCTCCATAATCATCATATGTATGATTAAACGATTGATTGTTGTTTTGCCACGAGGTTGCATTGTTATAGTTAAAGGTCGTGCCTTCTCCCAAATCCCAAAACACTTCAACGCTGTCTCCTTGTCGACCGAGTATCGAGTGGTCGCTTATAGTGACTTCTACTGGGATTTCTGGATTACAAAGCACTGAAGGGATGCCGAATCGTACTAAGGGTGCATGCACAAATATTTCATTTTCAAGAGTAAGAGTGTCTTTGCAACCTCTGAATGATACAATTAATGTAATATCAATGAGGCCAGTATCAATAATGGGAATGTTGTTGGGTTCAAAATCAGCAAAAGGTCCTTGATTTCCTAAATACCAGGCGTACTGAAAATCTTGTGGATCGGAAGGTAAATTAACCGAGCTCAAGTTCACAAAAGTACCATTTTGTCGAGCACATAAAGTGTCTGGTTCAACAGTAAATAAAACATCGGGAGGTATTCCTACCTGAATAAAATTCAAACTATCAACCGTGGTCGTACAACCCATTCCTGTGGAAATAGTCAAGGATACATCGTAAAGACCTTCACTGTAAATTTGAGTAGGTGGATTCTGACCAGTAAATGTTTGTCCGTTTCCAAAAATCCACTGCCAGCTGTTTACAGGAAAACCTGGGATGGGAGAATATGAATTGTCGGAAAAAGTCGTATGTAGATCTTCACAACCTTGATTTACTGATGCACTAAACGATGGAACGATGTTGTAGATATGTAGCAAATTGGGATAAACTTTGGATGATGTACAACCATTTTCGTCGGTTGAAAAGATTGTAACGCTAAAAGAATCGCTAACTGGATAGAATGGCGGCTGATTGTAAGGGGGCATCGAGTAATTCTGTGTTGGCGGGTTTGAACCATTGTACGTATTACCGTTTCCAAAATTCCAAGAGAATGACCCGTTGAATCCACTCGTGTTTGTATAGGTAACTGTAGATGGATTACAACCAATCGTTAGTGATGGTGAAAGAGATGGAACTTGCGCATTGACAACTGTGATGGTTTGAGTTGCAACATCACTACATCCATTTGTTGTGTTTTCTGTTGTTAAAGAAACAGTATAAGTTCCTGCAATATTGTATGAAATGGAAGGGTTTGATTCTATTGAGGTTGGACCGTTTCCGAAAGTCCATGCATAATTGTTCGTTCCAGGTGAACTTTCATCTGTAAATTGAACTGTTGATCCCACACAAACTGTTGTTGCGCTTGCAGTGAATGCAGTAGTGTAATTAAATATATTTAGTGGTTTGATAATACTATTTTCACAACCAGTAGTTGTGTTTACGACAACAAGCTCCACATTATAAGTCCCTTCGGTTGAATAGTTTTGAGGTGTTGGATTTTGCACGTTACTTGTTTGACCATTACCAAAGTCCCACTGGTAAGAAACACCACTCGATGGTAGCACATTTGTGATGCTCACATTAGCTGGTAAAGTACATGGTGGACTGGATAAATTAAAAGATGCTTGAGGAAGTGGATTAACAACAATGTAATTTGCTTTTACTTCATCTACTGATGTTGAGCCATTGTTTGCTGTTAAAATCACAGTATAAGTTCCAGCTGTTGTATAAGAGTGTGATGGATTTTGTAATGTACTTGAATTTCCATCTCCAAAGTCCCAAACCCACGATACAACTCCTCCTGGTGAAGTACTGAGATCTGTGAAATTAATTGATTCTCCTGCGCATGCAACCGTAGATGAAGCAGTAAAATTTACTACAAACTGTGATATACTATTCTTGGAAAGAAGTACAAACAAAATTAGTAATATGAATTTTAGACTTTTCAAGTTGTTTTCTGTAGTATTTTGTTAGACGCTTTTGGCTAAGGAAAGTTGCTTAACTTTTTGATTTTACATTTTATTAAGGAATAATGTAACAGCCGAATCAATTTATTATTATAAAGTGCAAGTTAGAATGAAAGTTCTTCTAATTCAATTTTTTAAGAATGAAGATACTAATTTTCTTGCTTTTTAATGTGTTCGATATCAATATAATCAAAATGAATGGATTGGTAATAAATTATAATAAGTTGCTTACAAGTTCAACTATTTCATTTTTATCCTTTCTTCTTGCCAACAAAGCCGTATCTTTGTGCCGATAATTGCATGTAATTCTTTGTAAATAATTAAAATGAAGCGTATTAACGAGTACAAAAAGTTGTTTCAAGTTGAAAAAGATCTTGATTTAGCTGAGCTTAAAAGCACCTATAGAAAATTGGTAAAACAATGGCACCCAGATAAATTTCAAGAAGGAGATCCTTTAAAAGAGGAAGCAGAAATTATGGGGCAACGAATCGTTGATGGGTATCATTTCCTTGTTTCAATCGCACCTGAAACGAAAGAAGCAAATTTGGCAGATTATACTGCATTGACAAATGAGTGTGGAATTTATGATTTCAAACACAAAGGATTATTGTTGGAAATTACATTTACAAACGGAGCAGTTTATGAATATTTCGGTGTAAATGCATCTGTTTACAAGAAATTAATTAACGCTGATTCACCTGTTCGTTTTGCTAAGAGATCGATCTACAACAATTTTGTTTATAGAGCATCTAAAAAAGCAACTGAAGCTGCAGAAGCATAATTTCAGATAAAAAATAATATAAAAGCCTTCCCAAAATTTGAGAAGGCTTTTTTGTGTTTTAATATTAGCGGTTATTCGTTTTCTGTTTTTTCTAGTCCACTTAAATTATACCAATCAATTTTTCTTGAGAAATACATCACTAATGCTAAAATGATAAATATTCCGATGCTACCAATCAGTAATGCATAATCTTGTAATTGCATGATAACGAAAATAAATGTATATAATACAAGCAGTATTCCGCTAATCAACAAAGCTAACTTATTGGATTTTAAGATTGCTTTCACATACCCAACAATCAGTAGCAAAGTTGCCAAAGCTGAGGTAATGAACGCAATGTTGTAATTCATATGTTCTGAAAAGGAAAGTAAAAGGGAGTAAAACACAATCAAGGCAATTCCAACAAGAATGTATTGAATTGGATGTATAAATACTTTGTTGATGATTTCGATAAAGAAGAAAACCAAGAACGTAAATACGATAAATAAGATAGCGTATTGAATCGAACGATAGGATTTTTGATAATTGTCGACAGGTAACAAAAGATCGATCCCAAACGCTGAATCATGAATGCGATGTGCATTGTTTTTCCATGTTTGAGGGAAATTGCGATTCAAATGCAAAACATTCCAATTTGCTGTAAAACCTGTTTCAGTTACAGAACGTTTATCAGGTAAAAATGCACCATTAAAACTCGGATTCGACCAAGCGGAGTTCACATTTATATCAGTTACTTTTCCAACAGGAGTGAAATAAAGAAGTTGACTACCTTTCAGCTCTAGACTCAATTTGAACTGATGATTGGTGCTGTCTTTAGGATCGATGTTTAGAATTGCATTGATTCCTGTGTTTATCACATCCGAAGAACTTACTCCAGGATTGAACGAAATCTTATCATTATTCCAGTTCAATGAAATTTGTTTTTCAATTCCTCTTAAATCATCAATTCCAACCACAAATTCTGCTTTGTCAAACTGAATGTGCTTCGGATCAATGTCAAATGAAGCGAAGTCGAGACTTGAAAAATTTCCTTCCATTTCTAAATTTGAGTTGTAAACAACAATTTCATAAATTCCACGGTGACGTTTTTCTGGAGTTATTGTGCCAGAGATTGCAAGTTGTGAAGGTAAAACATGTAAGTATTCTTTCAATTGAACGATTTTCTCAGAAGAATCTTTTTTTGATGTTTCTTTGACATATCGATAATAGGGTATTGAAATCAAGGGGCCCGTAATTGTTTGCTTTTCTGCCCATTTTGAACTCACTTCCTGTATGGCATTTTCTTGCGTCATCTCTCGCTCATGGATGAGGTTTTTGATCATTGCCGTCGGAATAAGTAGCAAAAGTGTAATTAGAATGATTGCTCCGATTTTAAAATAAAGGTTGCTTTTTAAGTTTTTCATAAGTTCCAATTTTGAGGTAAGATGGAAAGACGTAATTATCGATTAAAATATTGTTCGATATAGTTTGATCACATCTTCTTTTAAGATTATTTGTGATTTGAATAGTAACCAGATGTGGCTCTTTTTATGGACGTTATTTTACGACATCATGTTTAATGTTTTCCGACGAAAATATCGATTTCAGGTTTTTTAACGCCAAAAGAGTGGGGGATTCACGAGATTTTCTTCTCTTTGTAGTAGAACAAGATATTACATACAAATTTCAGTAAATGGCTCAATCTATTTTTGAAACGAATCGATCTAGTAATTTTAAGACAAACGTTCAGCGCATCGTTTTTAATCTAATTCCTGCATACTGGTGCAGCGGAGGGAAAATTGGTTTCATCTCGTCGGATTGGCAAGAAGTTCATATTTCACTACGAAGAAAATTACGCACCAGAAATTTGGTTGGTTCCGTTTTTGGAGGGTCTATTTATTCGGCAACTGACCCAATTTATATGACGCAATTGTTATTTATATTGGGCAAAGATTATGTTGTGTGGGATAAATCAGCTGAGATTCATTTTAAAAAGCCAATCTACAAGAAAGTGCATATTCGCTTTGAAATCACTGATGCTCAAATTGCTGAAATAAAAGAAATCGTTGAGAAAGACGGCCGCTGTAATTATACGTTTGAAACGCAGTTTGTGAATGAAGAAGGTGTTGTTTTCGCCGTAATATCAAAGAAGTTGTTTATTGCTACAAAAGAATTTTATAAGATGAAATCAAAGCAAAAAAAAGAGGAGAACTAATTCTCCTCCTTTATTCGGTTATTTTTTTCTTAGCATCACCGCGCCACCTCCGATTAAGACAATGGCTCCAACGATGTAAAGAATTCCTTTTGTTTGACCTTTTTCATTACTTACATCAATGTCAAGTCCTAAGACTTTAACTTCATTTGTGTTTGCAGATAGCTTGTTGATTCCAAGGTATCCTACGTATAGGCCCAAGACGATTAAAACAATTCCAGCAATTTTCATATTCATTAAGATTAGTTGTTAATTGTTTAAAATTAGTTATTTTTCTGATTTGGTGATAGTTGTGTTTTATAAAATTTTATTTTATTGATAAAAAATCATATTTGAGCACTATTTTTTAAATTATCTCTACGATACTTGAATTCTAATTATTTGAGGTGTAACTTTGCACTCCAGAATAACATGAAAAATTTAATTCTTATATCATTCCTAGCAGTAAGTCTTAATCATTTTGCTCAAGTAGTAAATGTTGAAAATCGACGTATCAATGACGGGACCTATGGATTTAGTGGTGCGTTGGATATGTCATTGTCTGCCCAGCGACAAAAAGATTTGTTGGTGACTTTTCATTTTAAACCATTGATTCAATATAAATTTAGTGGAAAAGGCGATAAAGATTACAAGGAAATTGATAAGGTGTTGGATTCATTAAATGTGGATGAAGACAGTACTAAATTGGTTTTGCCCGATAAGAATAAGCACATGATTCTATTGCTGAATGACATCAAATATACGGCTGCCAAGAGCAATACATTTGCTAACTTAGGGATGGTTCACCTTCGTTATTCATATCGTATCGCTAATTCAGGTTGGAAGTGGGAATCCTACGGTCAAGTACAGTACAATCAACTTCTGTTACAAAAAGTGCGTTCTGTAATAGGTTCAGGTCTTCGCGTTAAATTATTGGATGAAAAACCACGACCAAATGGTTTTTCGAATAGAGCAATTCGCATGTTTGCTGGAACTTCACTTTTCTATGAGTATGAAGAAATCAATTATACGCACCGTTCCATGGATTACATTAATTCTGTCCGTTGGAGTACGTATTTGTCTTCTTACTTTAACTTCAAATCGTTTGAATTTTCGTCTACAACCTATGTGCAGCCAAATTTAAGTGATTTTAAAGATCACCGTATTTCAGGGGATTATTCGTTATTACTTCGAATTTCAGATCCCTTTAGCGTTAAAGTGAACCTGTCTCATTTTTATGATTCGAGACCTCCTGAGACGGTTACCAAACACACGTTTTCTTTTACCATCGGCTTTGTCTATAAATTAGATAAGTTTACTTTGGACCAATTGAAGCGAAAAAAACGTATCGAAAAAAGAGAGCGAGTAGAAGAAGATTTCTAATTAAGTGACTTTTGGATGTCTTCCATGTGATTATCAATGATTTTGAGCATTCGTTCCACTTTCTTTTCTTTCCTAACTTTCTTCTCCACACGTTTTGATCCCTTGTCATCCATTGAAGCAAATTGTAAGAAGTAGTTGTAATAATTCCATGTTTGATTCCAGTTGTCCGACCACTCCGTCCAGGTTTTTGATGCATCTAATTCTGCTAATAAATGTGGCCACAACTGATTAGTAATCGTAGTCAAAAAGCGTCTTTTCACTACCATTGATATATCATTCGCTCCTGTGTATGGATTGTAGGCAAATAAGGTGTAAGTTGCCTTAATTGTACTGTCAGCTTTGTCAAGATGAATGGATTGATTTTGCCACGATTGTAATGAATCTAAAAGTGAAATGGTCTCCAATCCAATTTTTTTAGCATCCTCATATACGTCAGCTTGCGCGTATTTCTGTAACTTGTTTGGAATTTCTTTTTCAATCCAGCGTTCACCAATCTCCTTCTTTAATCCCAATTTATTGCCATAAAAAGCTTGTTGAAGCGCCAATCGCTGCAATAAATCTTCCTCTAGTAATTGCAATTCGGATTCTTGTTTCACAGATAAATGTGCATCCTCAACGACTTTGATGTAGTGAGGAAGTTGCATGTTTTGATCTTGCAAAATCGTATTTAGTACATTGAAAATTGTTGCACTCGAATCTGAAAAATTTGTTGTTGGAAGTGAGACTTCAAGGGAGTCATAAATTTTAGCTTGACCAACACTTGTCGCTTTTAACTTTGAAAAAAGTGAATTAAAGTTTGAGATTTCTCGTGTTTGATACAAGAAGATATTTTGATTTGTTTGATGCATAAATGAGTCAATGAGCTTCAAGCGATTTGTTACTAAATCCAAGTAAGTTACCGTTGTGTCTAAGGTTGCATTTCTTGTTCGGTGAATTTCCATGTGATCAACCATAACACCATTAATTTGATTCAGTTGGTCATGAACTGCCTTTAAAATATATTTTTTTTGTTCAATTTCTGTATCCGTAAGTGGGTATTGCAAACGCTTGTACATTGGAGTGTGAAACGTAATTTCATGTGGAAAATTAGCTAATCTCCACCCTGTATTATAACGCAAATTCAATTGTGCTCTTAACCACTCACTCATAGCATCTTGTGCATCGTCCATGTCGAAGTGTAAGTCACCTATTTGAAAAGGTAGTTTTTCCTTGTCTTTTTCTTTAAAATAGAGTTGATTGTCATTAAATTCTCGAATGAACTTTTGTGAACCATCCGAAATCTTTGTTGACAACAACAAACCATTGCTATACAATCGTTCCTCCAAGTACTTTGAACCATTGGTTTTTTTGTAGGTGTATTTCCAAGTTCCAACTGCTATGCCATTTGCTGTTTGACCAGCAACTTGAATGGGTGAAGGAGTTTCAAATTCTTCTAGTTTAAAGTTTCCATTGGGAATTCCATTTTTATAAGAAAGTTCGACGCGTAGCAGTTTATTTTTTACTTGCCCATTAACGGAAATGCTATCCAAAACATAGATCCATGTACCATCTTGTAAACCGTTGACAAACTTCCCAGACCATTTAGCTCGCTTACCTGTGGTTTGAAAGTTGGGAGCGACACTTGTACCAACGTTAATCTGCTGCTGCCAGTTTGCTTGTTCCCAAACCCATTGTCCAGTTGGTAGATGATTTTTTAAATTTCCTTTGGTGAAATAAGTTTGAATCATATTTGAGTCAACTTCTCTCCACTGTAGTTCATAAAGTCCATTTTTAGGCAGAGCAGTATCACTCAAAGTGCCACTATATTTCACTTGACCCTTCATTCCAAATTGATCATGATAGACCTCCTTTTTCTGTGCAGTTGCATTAAGAACAATTGCAATAATGGTGCAAAAAGTTGTGAATAATCGCATCATATATCTTTCTTTCTCTTAAAAAATGTTTGCATAATATCATCCATGTTGTAGGCAATGCTGACCTGTAAGATATGATCAACTTGAGCAACAGGACTGTTCACATTGTGAATGAATTGGTTCAAATAACCCAATTGGAAATTTAACTTTGGACTAACTTGGTATCCAATTCCAACGAAAAAACGATTTCTGTCAAAAAGTTTAGATGGATTGCTTCTAAAATTAATCATAATCTCATTATTCACTGCAACAAATAAATGGCGCAAGTGAGGTGAAATTGAATAAAGAGGAAATAAAGTTTGAAAACGATAACGAACACGATGATCTTCTCGTTCCGTTTTATTCGATAAGTTTGAAATGAAACGTTGCTCTAATCGAAAGCGATGATCCATAAATATATACCGACTTTTTTGACGCAATAGCAATTGCTGCCAAATGCGATGCTCCATTGTCTCCGAACCAATTACATTATCTCCCGAAGGGTCATTGTAAATAAAACCATATCCAACCGTACCCATAGCTGTAGGATGAAAATACACGTTCAATCCTGTCCGTACCAAGTAAGTTGCAACACTTCTATCTAAAAACGCATTTCTAATTTGAGCTTCTGAATGAATTCCAATTCGCTTGTTGATCTTATTATCACCAGAATATGATAGCCAATATCCACCTGGATTAGGACTTAATTTTTCTTGAGATAAAACTATCGTGGGAAGAAACAGTAAAACGATAAGTATCCCATTCTTAATGTTGCGACCATTAATACAGCGAATCAATTGCATGAAATTTTAGTGAATTGCAAAAATACTACTTTAAGGCTAAAACCATATATTATTTAGAACTTTTTGGCGTAATTGTATATGAATTGTTAGATTTTTTTAAATCCCGAAAAAACAATGTAACCTTTCCTTAATATTTCGGTATATATTTTGTTTTAAACGACTTTAAATCAAACAGCATGAAAATAACATCTCCTTTATTAGCAGTAGCGTCTTTTTTTGTCATTCAAGTTCATGCTCAAGTAGACGACGCCTCTTGCTTGCCACCAGATAAAAAAGTGCAAAAAATTATTGATAAGGCAAGAAGTTCTACTGACCCTAAGGCTACAGTTGATGCGCTTTTGGAGGCGATAAAAATGGATCCAGAAAATGCGACGGCTTATTATGAATATGGATTATTCGCTTTGGATCGTGCTATGGAACAGTACAACAAACAACCAGTTCCGAATATTGCTGCCGGAGATAAGAGTTTACAAAAAGCTGAAGAAATGTTCTTGGAAGTCATTGATTTGTGCGATCAATTTCATGCTGATGTGTATTACCATTTAGGTGTTATTAATTACACGCAAAAGGAAATGGAACTTTCAAATGAGTATTTTAAAAAGTTCGTCAATTTTAAATCAGACGATGCAGCGCGTTTCAATGCTGATCACGGCAAAAAGATGACAGATGTGAAGGAAATTGTAGGCGAACAGCAAGCACAACTTGATAAAAAAGCTAAAACTGTTCCGTATAATCCTGTAATGGTGCCAAATGTGAGTTCACCGCAAGATGAATATTTCCCAATGATTTCTCCCGACAATGAATTGATGTTCTATACACGTAAAGTTCATGATAAGCCATTAGGTGAAATGACTTCCCGCTGGATTGAGAATTTTACTTACTCGCAACGTAAAAACATGACGACTATTTTTGATAATGGTAAATTTTTAGGATTTCCATTTAACGATGGCCGATTTGATAATTATGGAGCTAGCACGCTTTCCGTCGATAACAAAGAGATGATTTTGTGTGCTTGTAAGACGGAGAAGGTTGGTGAACAGTTGTATAAAAATTGTGATTTATTTAGTACAACTTTTGAGCGCACCGGTTCAGGAGTGGATGATATTCGTTGGTCTGAGTTGACGAATATGGGACCAGCAATCAACACTAAAGATGGATGGGAAGGGCAACCGTCGCTCTCAGCTGATGGAAATACGCTTTATTTTACAACTACTAGAAGAGGTTCGCAAGACAATGACATTTATTACTCCACTCGTAGTGAAGATGGTGTTTGGTCGCAAGCAAAATCCTTGGTTGAAATTAATACAAAAGGGAAGGATAAAAGTCCGTTTTTACACCAAGACAGTGAGACTCTGTATTTTGTATCCGATGGACGTGATGGGGTTGGTGGTTTAGATATTTATTACACACGTAAAGATGCAAGTGGTAAGTGGGCAACGCCACAAAACATTGGCTATCCAATCAATTCCGAAGAAGATGAAATCGGAATCTTTGTCTCTATTGATGGAAAATTGGCTTATTTCTCTTCGCGTTTAGGTGGTAATTGGAATATTTATTCATTTGAATTGTATGAAGAGGCGCGACCAAAACCTGTTGCAATTTTAAAAGGTGATTTAGTAGATGACAATGGCCAAGCGGTAGAAAATGCTACGATTGAAGTTTCCTACGGGAATTCGGAAGAAGTGACACGCGTTAAAGTTAACGGTAACGACGGGAAATATGCAGCAATCATCAAAACAGATCAAAATCAAGATGTGATGGTGACGGTGAAAAAGGAAGGACATGCATTTGATTCGAAATTGATTGAGAAAGAGCAGTTGGCACAAATTAATAAGTCGAAAGACGTGGCTTTGCGCGGAAATGATTTAAATGTAAAAGAATTAAAAGTAGGCGAGGCTTACACCTTGAACGATATTTTATATCCTACAAATTCAGCTGATTTGAATGATAAGTCACGCTTTATCTTGAAAGGATTTGCTCGCTTCTTAAGTGAAAACCCTACGATTAAAGTTGCAATTCAAGGTCACACAGATGATGTTGGAGATGATGCAAAAAACCTTCAATTGTCAGATAATCGTGCCAAAGGTGTGAAGGCATATTTAGTTAAATTGGGAATTGACGAAAAGCGCTTAAATGCACAAGGATTTGGTGAAACGAAACCAAAATTTGAAAACAATTCTGAAGCAAATAGAGCTAAAAACCGTAGAACAGACTTTGTGATTGAAAGTTTATAAGTTAAAATCAATTACTTTTGTATAATAAAAATAAATCGATGAAAAAGAAAATTGCCTTTATAGCGTTAGGAGCGATCACTTTGATCTCCTGTAAGAAAGACCTAGAATGTGAATGCACAAGCGTTTTTTATGACAACGGTAGTTACGTTGGTTCACAAGATGACATTAAACATATTGTGAAAGATCAAGCGGAATGTAAAAATTATGAAGTTGACACAGCAACCGAAACAACTACTTGTACGTTGGATTAATAAAATTCTTATATGAATTTAATCGGGGTATATTCGTTTATACTCCGATTTTCTTTTTTATACAAGCTAAATTTTCATCAAAAATAGTACATTTGAAAAATGCAGTTTCCTATTAAAAATACGCCGCGACTTTTAGTTGTTGTCATCGATTTAATTATTTCCGTTTTTGCGCTTGGGATGGCCTATTTAATGCGATTCGATCTTAGAGCAGATGAACAGCTAATTAAACAGGAATGGGCAATTCTCTCTAAATCTATTGTACTTTATTTTCTAATAAAGCTTGCTGTTTACTTATTATTTAAGGTACATCGACGTGTGGTTCGACATACTTCTACGATTGATCTAAAAATATTGTTTTACAGTAATTTCGTAAGCTCCATCTTGTTTTTGCTTTTCGGATTTGCACGCTTTCATTTTATTGATGGTTACTTTCTTTTTCCTACTACAGTTTTAATTCTAGAATTCTTTTTCTCTTTCACCTTGATGATTGCATTTCGGTTTGCTGTGAAATTGATTTATTTAGAATCCATCAAAACGCATAAGACAGAAAAGGTTGTTTTAATTTATGGAGCCGGAATTTCTGGATTAGTTACCAAACGTACAATCGAAAAGGATACGTTGATGGATTACAAAGTATTCGGGTTTGTAGATGATAATAAAAAACTGAGTGGTAACTTTTTAGAGGGTTTAAAAATCTATCATACTTCCAAATTAGAAAGAATATTAAAAGATGAAAATATTGATTTGGTTATCCTAGCAATTCAAGAACCAAACGAGGAAAATCATAAGTTTGTGGTAAATTTATGTTTTGAAAATAACATTGAAATTCACAAAGTTCCGTCCGCAAAAAGTTGGATCAATGGTGAATTTTCAGTGAAGCAAATTAAAGCTATAAAAATTGAAGATTTACTTGGTCGATCTGTCATTCAGCTAGATGAAGCAAAGATCAAGAATGAACTAACGAATAAAGTGGTGTTGGTTACGGGCGCTGCCGGATCTATCGGTAGTGGAATGGTTAGTCAAATCGCAAAATACCAACCCGAAAAAATTATCCTTTTAGATTATGCAGAATCAGCAATGTATGATTTTGTAAATGAATTGAAAAGTCAAAATCCAAATATACCATTGGAAGTTGTTATCGGTGATATCAGAAATTATGACCGCATGAAACGACTTTTTGAGGTGTACAAACCACATTATATTTTGCATGCTGCAGCTTACAAACATGTGCCATTAATGGAAGATAATCCTTCTGAAGCGGTGCTTACGAATGTTTGTGGAACAAAAAATTTGGTTGATTTAGCCGTTGAATTCAATGCCTACAAGTTTGTAATGATTTCAACCGATAAAGCTGTGAATCCTACGAATGTAATGGGTGCTTCCAAGCGCATTGCAGAAATTTATGCGCAAAATAAAAACAGCCTTGGAAAAACGAAATTCATTACAACTCGTTTTGGAAATGTTCTTGGTTCTAATGGTTCCGTAATTCCTTTGTTTAAACGTCAAATTGAGCAAGGTGGACCGATTACTGTGACCGATGAACGTATCACGCGCTTCTTTATGACAATTCCTGAGGCATGTCAATTGGTGCTTGAAGCTAGTACAATTGGAGTAGGAGGGGAAATTTTTATTTTCGATATGGGAGAATCGGTTAAGATCATCGATTTGGCAAAGAAAATGATCAAATTAAGTGGACTTCAACTTGGAAAGGATATTGAAATTAAAGTGACAGGTTTACGACCTGGAGAAAAACTATACGAAGAGTTGTTGAGTGATGGAGAAACGACATTGCCTACACATCACAAGAAAATTCTAAAAGCAAAAGTGCAAGTCACTGGTCAACGTGAATTGAATTTAATCGCTGAGTTAATTGATTTGTTTCACGAACAAGAAAATCACAAGATTGTTGCTAAAATGAAAGAAATTGTACCTGAGTTTAAAAGCAATAATTCAATTTACGAGCAGTTAGATAAATAGTAAACCAACCTTATTTTAAAGATGATTTCACCTGCGAAAATTCAAGTACGTTTTGCTGATTTAGATACAATGGGCCATGTCAATAATGCGATTTACTTAAGTTATTTCGAAAATGCACGTGTTCATTATTTCAATCAACTATTAGGGTTGGATTGGGATTGGAGGAAATTTGGTTGCCTTGTTGTGAAAAATGAAGTGAATTATTTCCTACCTGTTTTTTTACAAGATCAACCAGAAGTGGAAATGCTACTTGAATCTGTTGGCACGAAGAGTTTTACTTTGTTATATGAGGTAAAAGTCAACGGAAATGTCGTTACCACTGGGCGTTCGGTAATGGTTTGTTTTGATGCGAAAGCAAATGCGACAATTCCAGTTTCGGATGAATGGAAACATGCGTTAGCTCAATTGAGAGTGGCTTCCAATTAATGTTGAATCATGAAATTAGTTGAATTAAAAGATCGTACACTTTCGATTGAACCGATTTATGTCGACTCCGTCGAAGATGAATCTACAATTGTAGTATTTCTACATGAAGCCTTGGGATCTATCGGGCAATGGAAAAGCTTTCCTTCTATCATCTGTCAGAAATTAAATCGAAATGGTTTTATTTATGAGCGAATGGGTTATGGAAGTTCTTCCAAATTAAATGCCGCTCGAACAAATCGCTATTTACATGATTATGCATGGGTTGAACTACCCGAATTGCTTGAAACGATTATTCCAAAGGAAAAAAAGGTAATTTTAGTTGGTCACTCCGATGGCGCCTCCATTGCTTTGCTTTATGCTGCGAAATTTCCTGATCGCGTGAAAGCAGTTGTCAGCATGGCAGCACATGTAATTGTGGAAGATGTAACGTTGAATGGAATTGCACCTGCAGTAACAGCGTTTCATGCAGGAAAACTTGATGGTTTAAAAAGATACCATGGAGACAAAACTGAAGAACTGTTTTATGCGTGGGCGAATACCTGGAATTTACCAGAGTTTAGAGAATGGAATATTTGTGATGATATTGCGTCTGTTCAATGTCCGGTTCTTGCTTTTCAAGGAGTAAAAGATCAATATGGCACAAAGAAGCAATTGGAATTGATACAAGATTCGATTAAAGTAGGAAAAGTAATTATCCATGAAATTCCAAATTGCGGACATCATCCACATTTAGAAGCTTTGACTGAAAGCGTGGATTTAATAAGTTCCTTCGTAAATAATTTAAGATAAATTATCACTTCCTTTTTTAAAATCCTTGGAAAATATTACCATGGTAGCTATCTTTGCAGTGTGAAAATAGAAGATGAATTAAATGTATCCTTTTTATCGGAGCAGCATAAGCTTACGGTAAATATCCGACATACTTCCAATGTATTGAGCAACTACCAAAATGGGCTAATGGCGAAGTACGATATTTCTATGCCTCAATTCAATATTCTTCGAATTCTTCGTGGTGCAAAAGAAGCATTGAGCGTGCACACAGTGAAGGATCGTATGATTGAAAAATCGCCTAATACAACGCGTTTGATGGATAAACTCATCGATAAAGGTTTAATTGATCGTATTCGTTGTGAAAAAGATCGTAGAATCGTTTATGTTACAATTACAGAGCAAGGCTTAAATGTGCTTTCTGAAATTGATGCTGAATTCAAAACACAATCCATTATCCCAAAAACCTTAAACGATCAAGAGGCTAAACTACTAAATGATTTATTGGATAAATTGCGAGCAGAATTTGCACATTAATTTCATTAAAAAACCCACAAATCTACATTCATGGGTTTTAAATATTATATTTTGGTTTAAAGCTATTTCTCTGCTCTCTTTCTACCAATCGATTGATAATAGAATCCTCTGGCGTTCATATCTTCAGTATCAAACAAGTTACGTCCGTCAAAAATAACTTTGTCGTTTAGTAACTCAGCAACTTTATTGAAATCTGGGTTTCTGAAAACTCCCCATTCCGTACAGATTAACAGTGCATCGGCTCCTTCAATAGCTGCATATTCATTTTCTGCATATGCAATTTTGTCGCCAATCACATTTTTAACATTCGGCATCGCTTCAGGATCGTAAGCTGTTACTGTTGCACCAGCATTTACCAATTCATCAATCATATACAAAGCCGGAGCTTCGCGGATGTCATCTGTGTCTGGTTTGAATGCCAATCCCCAAATTGCAATTTTCTTTCCTGTTAAATCTCCACGAAAGAAGTTTTTCATTCTAGGGAAAAGAACAGTTTTTTGTTCTTCATTTACTTTCATTACAGCATTCAAAATCTGAAAATCGAAATTTTCTTCTTTACCGCTTTTTACCAATGCTTGAACGTCTTTTGGGAAACAAGATCCTCCGTAACCAATTCCTGGAAACAAAAAGCGTTTACCAATGCGGTCATCTGAACCAATTCCAATGCGCACTTTGTCCACATCAGCACCAACCAATTCACAGAAATTAGCAATTTCATTCATGAAGGTAATCTTTGTTGCCAAGAATGAATTGGCTGCATATTTTGTTAATTCAGCAGATTTTTCATCCATGAAAATTACTGGATTTCCTTGACGAACGTAAGGTTGATACAATTCACCCATGATTTTCATCGCGCGCTCAGATTGTGTTCCGATTACGACTCTGTCTGGTTTCAAGAAATCATCTACTGCAAATCCTTCACGTAGAAATTCAGGATTAGAAACAACGTCGAATTCACACACCGCATTTTTTGCAATTGCTGCATGTACTTTTTCGGCTGTCCCAACTGGAACGGTACTTTTATCTACAATTACTTTGTAATCGGTAATCAGTTTTCCAATTTGATCGGAAACACCCAAGATATAAGATAAATCGGCTGAACCATCTTCGCCTGGAGGAGTAGGTAAGGCTAAGAAAACGATCTCAGCATCTTTTAATCCTTCAGCTAAATCTGTAGTAAAACGTAACCTGTTGGCTTTGATATTTCGTTCAAAAAGAACGTCAAGATGCGGTTCGTAAATCGGAACTTCACCATTGCGCATGCGTTCAACTTTCTTTGCATCAATATCTACACAAACTACTTGATTTCCAGTTTCAGCAAAACAAGTTCCTGTAACTAACCCAACGTATCCTGTTCCTACTACTGCGATTTTTTTCATTTATTTTTTCTCCATGAATGAAGCAACTCCGTTGCAAATAGTTTCCAATTGTTCTGTCGTCATTTCAGTGTGAATTGGTAACGAAATAACGCGTTCTGTCAACCAATCTGTGATCGGTAAATTTGTTGATTCACTTCCAAATGCACTAAACATTTTTTGACGGTGCGCTGGCACTGGGTAATAAATCATTGAAGGGATATCCAATTCAGCTAAATGTGCATTTAATTCATCACGATCAATTCCTTCCAATGTCAATGTGTATTGGTGAAAAACGTGTGATGAGTTTGCAGAACGAGCTGGAGTATTGATCTCAGCATATTTTGCAAAGAAATTATCGTAATGATCAGCTACAGCTCTACGTTTTTGATTGTATGTATCCAATTCACGCAATTTAATTCTTAAAACTGCAGCTTGAATTGAGTCTAATCGTGAGTTACAACCTACAACATCGTGGTAATAACGTTTGCTTTGACCATGATTTGCAATCATTCTAATTTGAGCAGCTAATGCATCATCGTTTGTATACAATGCTCCTCCATCTCCGTAGCAACCTAAGTTTTTAGAAGGGAAGAATGATGTACATCCGATGTTTCCTATTGTCCCTGTTTTAGAAACTGAACCATCAGCATGTGTGTAATCACATCCAATTGCTTGGGCGTTATCTTCGATTACAAATAAGTTATGTTTTTTAGCAATTGCCATCAATGGATCCATATCGGCTGCTTGTCCGTATAAATGTACTGGAACAATTGCTTTTGTTTTTGGAGTAATCAATGCTTCAATTTGATCCACATCGATGCAAAAAGTGTCCTTATTTACT
>Ga0233377_1000135_pt1 | contig 44574 bp, 32 predicted proteins | sample ElkDunMinimDraft_6_FD_191540 | JGI IMG/M metagenome (GOLD analysis project Ga0233377, IMG submission 191540) | Fecal eukaryotic communites from dung pellets of Tule Elk in California, USA - Elk Dung E36 | ecosystem: Host-associated > Mammals > Digestive system > Large intestine > Fecal | place...
CGAGAATTTCTTTAAATCGAGGCATGCCGTTCGAATTTCCAACTTCTATAATCGTTTTCAACTCTTGATCGCTCAATGTTGTCGTCGTTAAGTTATTTGCGCCAGCTTTACCTAAAGTTCCGTCAATACCATGACACGAAGCACAGTTTTCTAGGTAAAGTTGTTCTCCATCAGGCAATGCACCTGATTCTTTTTTATCAGCTGTTTGCACTGAATCTCCACAAGAAGTTAGTGCAAACAATCCGACAGTAATAATGAATATTCTTAGAACCATGATCCGCCTAATGCTGCTCTAAATGGCCAAGGAATACCTGCTAAAATCAATACCAAAGCAATTGTGTAAAAAGTGGAAATGATTTTATGTTTTTTAGAAACATCTGCTTTCTTTGATTTAGAATGACCAATTGTGATCAAAATAAATGCGATAACCATTAACATTACGTGCTCTAGGTTATAGAAACGATACATTCCACCGTTTGTTTCTGATTTCATCCATCCTTCAATGAATAATACTTTGTTAGAGGTAAAGTATAAAATCCATCCCAATAAAAATTGCGTGTGAAAAGCAATCATTGCGAATAGGTTTAATTTACGATCTCCTTCTGTATAAGCTGAAGATTTTAATTTAGATACTGCGTTGAAAATTGCCACAACAAGAAGTATAAGTGCAATCCAACGTAATCCAGAGTGTGCATGTACTAACATAATATAAGTTTTTACACAAAAATAGCTTAAAATGTGAACTAAAAGGAACTTTACTTTGTTTTTTGCTTTCTTAAAATTTACGCGAATGAAAAGCTGTTTTGTGATGTTTTTCGCTAATTTATTTCTGTAAACCGTAAATTTTGCCGATTTTTGCAGTTCAAATAACTTCATTAAACGTGGGAACAACAGTAAAGCCGTATGGCAATGACGATAAGAGCAAAAAGGAAGAAGTTGCTGACATGTTCAACAATATCTCTAAAAAATATGATTTTTTGAATCACTTTTTGTCTGTCGGTATCGATAAAATTTGGCGTAAAAAAGCTGTTGCTCAATTAAAAGACATTCAACCTAAGCGTTTATTAGATTTAGCGACAGGTACAGGTGATTTTGCAATAGCTTTGTTGAAATTAAATCCAAAGGAAATTATCGGGATGGATATTTCTAGCGGAATGTTGGAAGTTGGTCGTCAAAAGATGAAGGATAAAAAGGTTGATCACATCATTTCGATGCAACTAGGTGATTCTGAAAACTTGCCATTTGAGGACAATTATTTTGATGGATTAACTGTTGGATTTGGTGTTCGTAACTACGAAAATTTGGAAAAGGGATTGGGAGAAATGTTACGTGTAATTCGACCAGAAGGAAGAGCTGTGATTTTGGAGTTTTCTAAACCTAAGAAATTTCCAGTTAAACAATATTATAAATTTCATTCCAAGTATTTGATTCCTTTCTTTGGGAAATTGGTTTCAAAAGATAATCGAGCTTATACATATCTACCTGATTCGATTGAAGCATTTCCTGAAGGTAAAAACTTTGAAGCGATTATGACGAAGGTAGGATATAAAAATGTACGTTCTAAAACCGTTTCAGGCGGAATTGCTACTATTTATATCGGCGAGAAATAATTTATTATTTAATAATATATTGAGCACACATTTATTGTGTGCTTTTTTTATGCCTTGTAGTTAAAGTCGTAGACACAAAAAAGGGACATCTAATTGATGTCCCTCGTTTACTTCGTAAGAAATATATTATTTTTTCTTGTCAACTTCTACAGTTGCTAACTCGTCAGCTTGGTATTCACCAGCATCCAATTTAGATTTCAATTTCTTGAATGTTTCAATTGTATAGTTTACATCTTCTAATGTATGTGAAGCTGTAGGGATGATGCGTAACATGATTGTATCTTTCGGTACAACTGGGTAGATTACGATTGAACAGAAAATGTTGTAATTTTCTCTCAAGTCGAATGTTAAATTCGTTGCTTCAGCCAAATTACCTTTCATGAATACTGGAGTTACACAGCTATTTGTGGCACCAATATCAAATCCAGCATTTTTAAATCCAGATTGTAATGCGTTAGCAATTTCCCATAATTTAGCTTTGAATTCTGGGTGATCTTTCAATAATTGTAGGCGTTTACGTGCACCAACAGTTTGTACCATTGGTAAAGCTTTCGCGTAAATTTGAGAACGCATGTTGTAACGCAAGTATTCAATTACTTCTTCTTTTGCACAGATAAATCCACCTACTGAAGCAAATGATTTAGCGAACGTACAGAAAAGCACATCGATTTCACTTTGTACACCTTGTTCTTCACCTGCACCTTGACCTGTCGCTCCCAATGTTCCAAATCCGTGTGCATCGTCAACAAATAATCTAAAGTTATATTTTCCAGACTTTCTGAATTCAACGATTTCTTTCAATTTACCTTGGTCACCCGCCATTCCGAATACACCTTCAGTAATCACTAAGATTCCACCTCCAGTTTTTTCTACCAATGCAGTTGCATGCTTCATTTGTTTGTCAAATGATTCCATGTCATTGTGTTTAAATACAAAACGTTTTCCTGTATGCAAACGCATTCCATCTAAGATACAAGCATGAGATTCACTATCGTAAACGATAACATCGTTTCTTCCTGTTAAGCTGTCTATTGCAGAAACCATTCCTTGGTAACCGAAGTTCAATAAGATTGCGTCTTCAGCTCCCATGAAATCAGCGATTTCATTTTCGAATGCTTCGTGCTCACTTGTTTGACCAGTCATCATACGAGCACCCATTGGGTATGCCATTCCGTACTGTGCTGCTGCTTGCGCATCTGCTTCACGAACTTCAGGGTGATTTGCCAAGCCTAAGTAGTTGTTTAGTGACCACACTAAACACTCTTTACCTCTAAAAATCATTTTTGGACCTAATTCTCCTTCTAATTTAGGAAAAGTAAAGTATCCATGTACTCCTTTTGAGTACTGTCCAATTGGACCTCTATTTGTTCTTATCTTGTCAAATATGTCTTGAGCCATATCTCTATTTTTTACTGTTTTATAAAAAGCAAATGTACATAGAATCGCACTACTAAACACGTTATCGTGTTATATTTATTAACATTCTAGTAGTGATATTCAATAAAAAATCCCGTGAGAAATTCTCACGGGATTTATATAGAAGAAATTTATTTCTTATTTTTTCTCAGCTTCTGCTGCTGCTGCTTTTTCAGCTGCTACTGGTCTAACAAACTCTCTGTCTGTTGTCGCTTTAGTTCCGAAAGAAGCATCTTTTGCTGCTGCTTTACCAATAAAGTTTTTAGCATCTGCTTCTTTATTGTTACGCATAGCTGCGATCGCTTTCAAATAATTTCCTTGAGCTGATTCAGCATCGTCAGAGTCATCTACAGTTTTAGTTGCTGCATTGTTATCTCCGTTCAACAATTGAGCTAACGCTTTGTTGAAAGAAGCATCAGATCCTAAGTTAGAAACTGCTGAAGCGTATTTACCTTCCATGATATCGATGATACCTTTGTTGTAATTTACTTCTTTACCAGCTCCGTTAGCTTGAGCAAATAATTGTTTTGCTTTAGTTCTATCACCTTCAGTTGCTGCGATTGCTCCTAAGTTGTTTTTAGCGATAGCGTTATCTTTGATACCGTTTGCTTTCTCAAATTGAGCTTTAGCATCTGTCATTTTGTTTTGCTCGTAATAAACTGCTCCGATGTTGCTAACAGCTCTGTGGTCTTCAGGGAAGTTCTTAGCTGCAACTTGGTACAATCTTAATTTTTCGTTCAAATCATTTGTTAAAGTAGCTGTAAATAACAACTCTTCTAATTTTAATGAATCTGGGTTAGAAACTGAAATTGTTTTCAATTCTTCGTCAGAGAAACCTGTTAAATCATATACAACGTTGATTTCAGAACGACGTAATAATGGGAAGATGTCTTTATCCAATTGAGTAAAAGTTTTACCCATTGCACGCATTTCTTCTTCACGTTTAACTGGATCACTGTACATTTCTAATACACGTAAGATTAAGTTTTTCTCATCTTCGTTGAATTTAGAAGCAGATAATTCTCTTTTGAATCCAGCGAAATCTTCACCACTTCCTTTCAAAGAGTAAACTTCTCCTTGTGCTGCGTCATTTTTCGCTTTTTTCGCAACACCTGCCATTGTTTCTTTTGCTGTGTTAGCACGGTCAGTTGACAATGTGTTATTTTTATCTTCTTCACCTTCTGGAGATGCATAACCAACGATTTCGATTGTTTTAATCGCGATTTTAGCATTCGTTTGAGCTGCTGCTAACCACTCTTGTGTTGCAACGATATCTTTATCTTTTACTTCAGCTGCACGAACGTTAGATTTACCTTTCTCGTAATTGATTTGAGAAAATTGTCTTTCTTCTGTTACTCTTTTGAATTGATCAGCTTCGTAAATTACTTTGAAATCTTTATTTACTAAGAAAGGAGTAGTGATAGTTGCATCAGCGATACGTGCTACATCTAATTGCTCTTTTTCTTTTCCAGCTTTGAAAACTTTTCCTGTAACTGTCAATGCAGATTCAGCCATGTCAGCTTTGTAAGGAACAACATCAGTATATGTTACTTTTCCTCCAGCTTTGTATTCAATAACTGTTCCGTTACCTGTAGCTTTTTCACCTTGTACATTTAAAGGCTTCAATGGAGTAGAAGCTAAATATGGAGTGATTTCTGCAGATACTTTCTTTTTAATTCCTTTTTCAGGGAATTGAACATCCACCTTAACTCTTACTGAGTCACCGTGCATTTCTAATGGATCTGGATTAACAGTATAATCTAAATCTTTTAACATATCACAACTAGTTGCTAGAGAACCAGCAACAGCGATGAACGCTAACCCTTTAATACTTTGTTTTTTCATAATTCTCAATGTATAAATTCTTACCAATTGTTTGCAAATCTAAGTAAAAAATATTCTTTTCCAAAGATTTTTGTTTTTTATAAATTTATTCGTTTTCCTTCGCAAATACCTTTGTAAGTGTGTGTTCCGCTAGATTGTAATGAAGTTGTGAAATTGTTAAAAAATGTTGTGGGTGCATAAAATTTGCATTTAGATCATTCATTGGCTTCAATACGAAGGCTCTTTTTGCTAGAAGTGGATGCGGAATTTTTAAATTTTCTTGATTAACAACTGTGTTGTCGTAAAATAGAATGTCAATGTCAATCGGTCTGTCGGAATAGTTTGTAGAGAATTGTCGACCAAGGTTTTCTTCTATTTTCTTTAGGTTATCCAGTAATTCGTTTGGTGAAAGTTCTGTACTTAATTCGATACAATTATTTAGATAGCTATTCTTTGATTCATAACCCCAAGGTGGACTTTCATATAAACGTGAAATGTTAGTTACAGTTCCGTATGTTTGTGCTATCTTATCAATTGCTTGTTCGATGTTCAATTCACGGTTTCCTAAATTAGAACCTAGTGATAAATAAACTACGTGAAGTTCTACTTCCATTCAAACGTATTGATTAAATGATAAAGGTCTTTTTCCAAGTAATTTAATGATGGTTTAAGTGAGTCGTAATTCGGTACGCTGTTAAAGTATACTACACCACTTACAAAATTTGTTGTAGAGTCTGTTAAATAGAATTGGAATGGTGTTGCAACGTCACCTTGTAGTTTAAATATGGTTCCGTAAACTTTTTTGTCCTTATTAATGTAATTTTCTGTTTCAATTCCAGTAGCTTTTATCTTGTGCTCACCTACTTTATCATTTGAGTAGTTAACGTATGCCGATAAAGGTTCTACTATTTTGATGTATGAAAAATTAATTACTCCGTTTAGTGGACCTAATTCGATGTCTTTGTGACAAGTTGATTCAGTTCCTTGTTGAACGTTCTTTACTGTGTATAAATTCGAAACTTCAAATTTGTAAGGGCAATTATCGTTGTATGCAATGTATGTTGCAGCTGGAAAGTCTGTTCTTAAATAAAGAGGAGGTTTAGGTACAAACGTTTTTTCTGTACAAGAATAGAATCCCGTCAATATAAGTGCTATGATAAGTGCTTTTTTCATTCTTTGTAAATTTCTTCTTCAAAGTTAGAATTAATTTTATCCTAAAGCCACATCTAAGATCATCATGACAGTAAATCCACCTATAAATCCTAAAACGGCAATGTCAGTAAATTTATCGCGTTGCGTTTCTGGAATCACCTCTTCTACTACCACATATACCATAGCTCCAGCAGCAAATGCTAATGCATAAGGAAGTATTGGTTCAACGTAGATTACAGCCAATGCGCCGATTACTCCAGCGATGGGTTCAACGATTGCAGACATTTGACCGTACCAAAAACTTTTTCTTCTACTTGCACCTGCTCGTCTCAATGGCATGGCGACTGCAAATCCTTCTGGGAAATTCTGTATACCAATTCCCAACGCCAGTGCAATTGCTGCAAAAAGTGCCTCTTCGGTTCCTGTAGCTGCTGCTCCAAATAGTACTCCGACAGCTAGGCCTTCGGGTATATTATGTAAAGTAATGGCTAATACCATCAGTGTTGATTGGTGTAGCTGGGTTTTTACCCCTTCTTTTTCATCGTGTTTGAAATTGATGTGTAAGTGAGGCATTAATTTATCTAAACCAAACAAGAATAATGCTCCCGCAACAAATCCTACAGCTGCAGGCATCCATTTTAAAGATTCTGAGTATAGCTCGGCTGACATTTCGATGGCTGGAGCTAGGAGCGACCAAAAGCTCGCAGCAATCATTACTCCCCCCGTAAAACCTAACATTGCATCTAGTACACCTCGATTTGCACCTTTAAATAGAAATACGAGTGCTGCACCTGCTGCTGTTGAAAGCCACGTGAATGTTGTCGCGACAAGAGCAGCCACAACTGGATCTAATGATTTAAAAAAAGTATAAATTACATCCATACGAAGTATTGAGAAACAGTACAAATATACTAAAAGTTAGATTGGACTAACTTTTCTGATTGCATTTTTTTCAATTTTATTATTGATTTATAAAAATTTAACTATCTTAGTAGCCAGTATAACAATTAAAAACATCGCCTATAGTATCATTTTACTCGTTTAAAGTTTTGAAAATTTATTGATTTCAATCAAAAGTGAGTATTATGGGTATGAAGCATTTGGATGACAGTGTTTTAGTGAAAGACTATGTCGACGGAAATGAAAAGGCATTTGAGGTGTTGGTTATGCGTCACAAGGATAAAATCCACCGTTACATTTATTTAAAAGTGAAAGATCAATTGTTGGCTGAAGATATTTTTCAGGAAACATTTATTAAGGTCATTCATACCATCAAGCTGGGTTCTTACAATGAAGATGGGAAGTTTTTACCTTGGGTAATGCGTATTGCTCACAATTTGGTAATTGACCATTTTCGTAAAAACAATAAAGTTCGTATGATTTCCGAATCATCTTCTAAAAATGAGGATTTCAATATTTTCAGCACATTGGCACTAGATGAATTGAATATCCAGGATCAAATCACCATGGATGAGTTGAAAAGTCAAATGGTTAATTTGGTTGATTACCTTCCAGATACACAGCGAGATATTTTGAAGCAACGCATCTTTCAAGATTTATCTTTTAAAGAAATTGCTGAGTGTGAAGATATTAGTATTAACACTGCTCTTGGTCGTATGCGTTATGCATTGATCAATTTGAGAAAGTTAATTGAGAAGCATCAATTGGTTACAGACTTTTAGTTTTCATTAAAATAAGTAGACGAACACAATTTATACAATAAAAATATAGTTAAATTTGTGTAAGTCTAACTATGATAGAATCTACAGAGCATAAACACTTTCCTTGGTTTACAACATTGTTTTCTGTGTTGCTGGTAGGGATTTATGCTGTGATGGCTCTTTATTCGAAGTCATTTACCATAAATCAAGGATTGTTAGAAAAATTTGGTGCACCTTATGCTACTCAAATTTACAATGGTCATGTCTATGGTGTTATCACAAATAATCTCATTCATTTAAACATCCTTCACCTGTCAGCCAATCTTCTTGGGTTGTGGTTGTTTGGAGCTTTCTTAGAAAGGCGAATTGGATGGTTTAAAATGGCCATGCTAGGATTGGTCTGTTCTATTTTTGGATCTATGTTGCAATTGACCTTAACTGATGATGCTGGATTAGGGATTTCGAGTGCTATTTTTGGATTTTATACATTGATTCTCATTTTATCGTTTAAAGATCGACGTTTTCGTATGCGCTACATCTATACTTTAGGTGTATTAATTTTAGCAGCCCTTTTGTTGATGATTATTTACAATCAATTGTTTGGTGAAGAAGCGGCAATTGAGGCTAAAATTGGAGGAATATTTTGGGGGATTTTAATGGGCTTGGGTCAGCGTGAAGGTGATGTGAGATGGCAATTGTTAACCCTTTATTTGCTACCATTTTCCTTAGCAGCTGTCACGCTCTTTTATTCACCTTGGTCAAGTCAATGGCAACTGACTAAAGGAATCATTTATCATCAAAAACATGATTTAGATCGAGCGGAAAGCTATTACAAAACGGCAATTCAATTGGATGGATCAAACAAACTTGCAAAGGATAATTACAATTTAATTCGAATTGAACGTCTTTCATATTTAGCCTACAGCGCTCATCAAACAGGTGAGTTTACCATGGCACGCAGGTATTACTTAAAAATCCTTTCGATTGAAAAACGAAACCGCTGGGCAGCAGATAACTTAAAAGAGTTGCCATAGCGTTAATCATCTAAAATTATGCGACAACTTTTTATTTTACTATTTGTTACTTCCTCGGCGTTTGCCCAAAATACAGATTCTATTTTTTTAAGAAAAATCTACAATGAAGCTTTGAGCAAGGGTCATTCTTATGAGAATTTGCGAAGTTTGTGTAAGGATATTGGTGCGCGACTTTCTGGATCTGCTGAGGCTCAAATGGCAGTAGAGTGGTCGGAGCGATTGTTTAAATCGTACAATTTTGATAAAGTCCATTTACAACCAATACAGGTTCCATATTGGAAGCGAGGTACGACAGAAGCAGGTTGGATTCGCAAAGAGAATCAATCATTGCAAAAAGTTGAGCTCCTTGCTTTGGGGGGAAGTATTGCCACAGATGGAATGTTGGAAGGTGAGGTGGTCGAATTTACTCATCTCAAAGATTTAAAAGCAGCCTCTCGCGCTCAAGTGGAAAATAAAATTGTGTTTATCAATCAGCCGATGAACGAGCAAGATATTGTGACCTTTAAAGCATATGGTGCTTGTGCTGCTATCCGTTCAAATGGTGCTGTAGAATCATCAAAGTTGGGCGCAAAAGCAGTGATCATTCGCTCATTGGCTTCTCAAGTTGATGATCACCCGCATACAGGTGTAATGAATTATGTCGAATCAGTAAAGAAAATTCCAGCAGCTGCAATTTCAACCAGCGATGCCGATTTATTAAGTAAATTATTGAAAAAGCAGAAAGTCAATTTTGTGATGCAACTGAATTGCCAAGATTTAGGGATGGTTCCCTCTTTTAATGTAATAGCAGAAATAACAGGAACGGAATTTCCTAACAAATTTATTACTGTTGGTGGACATCTTGATTCGTGGGATGTTGGCGAAGGAGCACATGATGATGGAGCAGGAGTGATGCATTCATTGGAGGCTCTTCGTATTTTAAAGGAGTTGAATTACAAACCTCGACATACGCTAAGAGTCGTTTTCTTTATGAATGAGGAGAATGGTAACAACGGTGGAATCAGTTATGCAAAATGGGTAAAAGAGAAAGGTGAAGAACATATTGCAGCAATTGAAAGTGATCGCGGTGGTTTTGCGCCAAGAGGATTTCACTTGGATGGTCCTGCAGAGAAGCTTGTATTCTTAAAAAGTTTAGAGCCTCAAATGCGACCTTACGAGTTGCACATATTTGAAAAAGGTTATGGTGGTGTTGATATCACACCTATGAAAAAGCAATTTGAAGGCATTGCATTATTTGGTTTTGTTCCTGATTCACAACGCTATTTTGATTTTCATCATGCGGAGACCGATGTTTTTGAAGCTGTGAACAAGCGTGAATTAGAATTAGGATGTGCTGCAATTGCATCTTTAGTTTATTTCATTGACAGACAGTTTTAAAACTTTTCGTTTCAGGTCTCTTTGTTTTTTTTGGAACAATAATTGTCTGTGCTTACAAAATTCTATTGGTATGAAAATTACATTAAACAAAGTGATGCCGATTCCGCTCGCGTCAATTAAACATGGAACTTCTAGTATCTGGGGAAATGATGTTGTGTTGGAACCGGGTAAAAAGATCATGCTTAATGCTGCAAGTGGAAAGGGGAAATCGACATTTACGTTTACTACGTTGGGTATTCGGTTTGACTACGACGGAACAATATTGTTTGACAATAGAGATATTCGTACCATTTCAACTGATGAGTGGACAGAATTAAGGAGATCTACCTTGTCAGTAGTTTTCCAAGATTTGCAACTTTTTCCGTCTTTGACAGTTAAAGAAAACTTGTTACTAAAAAACAGTTTGACAAACACCTATACCGAAGCTGAATTGTTGCAACAATTGGAATATTTAGGTATTGGCGATAAATGGAATCAGAAATGTGGTTTGCTTTCCATGGGACAGCAGCAGCGTGTGGCGATTATTCGTGCATTAGCTCAACCGTTTAAATGGTTGATTATGGATGAACCATTTTCACATTTGGATGAGGAAAATACACAATTGTGTTTGCAATTGATTGAAAAGCGTACGAATGAGTTGAATGCAGGATTTGTACTTACAACATTGGGTGATGATTACCATTTTCCATACGATTACACTTTAAATCTTTGATGCCATGTTGAAACAGTTATTATTCAGAAATCAAGATAGAAAGCAATTGGTAATTGCGATGATTGGTTCATTTTTAGGAATTACATTTTTAATAACGTCTATTCACTATTTAGTTAAAGTGAATCAATTTGGAAAAGGTAATGAGATTTTAGGACCAAATACTATTATTGTTCAAAAGCGTGTCAATTCTGGTGCAATTTTAGGATTGGCAAAGACCGATTTTTCGGACCGCGAGTTGGAAAAAATGAAGGCGGAAAAATTTATTACGGATGTTAAGCCAATTATTTCGAACAATTTTGATGTTTCCTTTCAAACGGATGATCCACATGTGCCTTATTTTAGGTCAGATGTGTTTGTTCAAACGGTTGATCCAAACTTCTTGGATGTAAAATCAGATAAGTGGAAATGGGAAAAAGGCGATACGATTGTACCGATTATTTTGCCGCGCGACTTTTTGGTGATGCTAAACACCTTTATGAGTGCAAGTGGAATTCCACAAGTTTCTGATGAATTAGCGATGGAAATCAAATTTAAGTTTACGATTAGTAACAATGATAAAAAAGAATTTATTGGTGCTCGCATCATTGGATTTACGAATGAAGTTGCATCAATTTTAGTTCCTGAATCATTCATGGAATATGGAAATGAGCATTTTTCTTTGGGCGCAGATAAGAAGATTACTCAAATCATGATAGCTGGCGATGAAAATCAGTTTGGTTTAGTGGAGGAATATTTGGTAAAGTACGGTTTGGAATCTAAAAATTCGCAGATGGTTGTTGGTCGATTAAAGAGTATTGTAAGTACCCTGATTTTAGTCATCCTTGGAATTTCTGTAATCGCTGTATTTGTTTCATGTCTTGTTTTGATTCAGTACTTGCAATTGTTAATGTCGAAAAACGCTTATGAAGTACGCACTTTAATTCGTTTGGGCTATCATCCAAAAATGATTGTGAGGACGTTTTTCACTTATTTCTTAAAGATTTTCGGCATGATAATGGCCTTTGGAATTGCGGTATTTTATGTGTTTAAATTACTTCTCGACAAGGTTTTTTCTGACGGAGGATTGGCATTGGACACATCCGTTAGTCTTTATGCTTTTGTGGCATTAATTACCGCCTTTATATTGTTTGCTATGGCAAGCTTTATGACGGCTAAAAACGGTGTTGCAAAAGAGCAGTAGTAGATAAGTTGGCATTAAAAAAGGGAAGATGATTAGTCTTCCCTTTTTGTTTATGGTTGAACAATTATAGTGTCTGTGTCGTATGAATATGCTGAAAAATATCCCAAAGCCTTGTTGGTCCACATGAAGTTAGGATTTCCATTTGCAGCGGTGAATGAAGATGTATTCACTTGCAATTGATTGTAATAGTTATACATACTCATGTTAATCGTTTGTAGTTCAGTAATGACAGTATCACCTATTTCAAACACATCTAGCGGCTGACCTTGCATGATATTACCATTTGTAAAATCATCTTTTGAAATGTTTAGTTCTGAAAATTTATCGTATCGTTTTCCACCATAGGTATAAACAATTTTGTAAGCATTTCCCATCGTGGAAGGGTCTTGAAAAGAATATTTTACCACATAACCTTCTGGACTAAAGATCGATGCTTCTACATATTCAGATGTTGAAGGTAACAAAGAAATTGGTGCGTTTAAAAATTGTGTTGCTTGGTAATCAACTCCATCATGGATTACTTTTAATGTATAATTTGCTCCAAATGTCGGCGCATAATTGAAAAGTTTATAATTGCCATTTTCTGTAAAAGGGATGATGGTTTCAGGTCCGCCATTTTCACTAATTGTAACAGTTGCATTGTTAACAAAATTATCAGCATATCCATCAAAGTAACTACTTGTCATGCTTACTTGAACTAACACAACGCTATCATTGGCAATGTAATTTGCAGTAATCACCGCTTTTGGTTGCGTTTCATTTAGGTCAATCTTAATTTCCTTTTGGCAGGCAACAAGTAAAATGCATGCTGCTATTAACATTATAGTATTACTTCTCATCTTATTTAATATTGAAATTGTAAGTAATAGAAGGAACTAGTTTAAATAGGGAAGTTTGGATAGCTTTCGTTTTCCCTGGGTTGTGTTCGTCCTCCTCGAAACGTATTGTGAATGCATTTTCTCGACCATAAACATTGTAAATCGAGATATTTAAATTGTGTTCAAATTTTGGTCGCTCCTTAAAGTAAACCGTCATACCAATATCCATACGATGATAATTTGGCATTCTATGTCCATTTCGCTCTGTGTAATAAGGCATAATTGTTCCATCAACCATGTATTTTCCTGCTGGGAAAGTCACGGCATCACCGGTGTAAAAGATAAAAGTGGAGGACAAGGCGATTTTTTGACTGACGCGGTACATCGCAACTACTGCAATGTCGTGAATTCTGTCTTGACGAGCAGAAAATGCGCGACCTTCATTAATGTCATCAAATTGTCGAAGTGAGCGTGAAAGTGTATAGGATATCCAACCTGTAAATTTGCCTTTCTTCTTTTCAAGTTGAATTTCTAGCCCGTACGCTTTTCCTTTACCAAAGACTAATCCTCCCTCAATTTCTTCGTTAAAGAAGAGATTTGCACCATTTCTATAATCAATTTGATTGGACATGTGTTTGTAGTAGATCTCAGTCGTTAACAAGAACATGTTGTCTTTAAAATTTCTATAGTAACCCATTGCAACTTGATCGGCAATTTGTGGTTTTACATTGTTGGTACTAGGAACCCAGATATCAGTAGGACTTGCAGCTGTTGTGTTGGATAATTGATGTAAAAATTGAGTATTTCTATTATAAGCAAGTTTGATGGAGTTCTTTTCAGATAAGACAAAGCTCATTGATAATCGCGGCTCCAAAAAATGATGATATTTAATGGATTTTCCAGCAGCGTAATATTGCTCACCTATTTTTTCACCATAGGCATCGTATTCGTAAGCTTTACCTTTACCCATGTAATTAAAGCCAGAATACCTCAATCCATACATGATTGAAAACCAATTTCCAATCTTTTGATCGTTTTGAATGTATGCTCCAAATTCCATTGCATATTGAGCTGGAATTCCAAGTGTATTAAATCCAGGGATGTTTGAATTTAGTTCTCCAGGTTGGAATTGATGGTAAATACCATTTATTCCAAATTTCATGGAGTTATTTCGGTTGATGTAATAATTGAAATCTTGCTTCACATTCCAATCTTGAATGGCTGATTTCAATCCAAGGCGATTTTCCTTCGCGCCAATATCAAAGCTGTAATTAAAGTTGCTATAAATAACGGAAGTATTCGCAAACATTTTTTCATTGATGATGCGATTGTATCGAAGTGTACCAGTAGCATTTCCCCAATTGAACCCAAAGATGTCGCTAAATGAAAAGTTATCGCGACCGAAATACCCTGATAAATAGATGCGATCTCTATCGGATAATTTATAGTTAGCTTTTAAATTTAAATCGTAAAAGTAGAGGGAGGTATTTTTTATGTCCTTGTCCTTCGCTGCTTTCAAAAAAAGGTCAACATAACTTCTTCGACCAGAAACAATAAACGAACCTTTGTCTTTAACGATTGGGCCTTCTACTGTTAGACGTGAGGAGATCAAACCAATTCCGCCAGATGCTCCAAATTTCTTATTGTTTCCATCTTTCATTTTAACATCCAAAACGGAAGATGCTCGTCCGCCAAATTCTGCTGGGATTCCGGATTTGTATAGAGATACATCTTTAATTGCATCAGAATTAAAGACGGAGAAAAAACCTAATAAATGTGATGCGTTGTAGACTGGCGCTTCATCAATAAGTACTAGATTTTGGTCAGCACCACCGCCACGTACGTAAAATCCAGCATTTCCATCACCAGCTGATTTAACACCTGGCGTAAGTTGCAATGTTTTTACGATGTCTTTTTCTCCAAAAAGTACAGGAATGGTTTCGATTGATTTTGGCGTTAGGGTTGTAACCTGCATTCCAGATTTGGTAATGTTGTCGTTTTCTTTTGTGGCCGTAATTTCAATTTCAGCAATTTCTTTAACCGCTTTCATTTCGAAAATTTCAACATTGATGCGCTTGTTCTCAGTTAAATCAACAGCTACTTCTTTTTGATCGTAACCTGTTGCCCTGTAAATTAAAACATACTCACCTGCAGGCAAAGTGATGGAATAGAAACCATAGCTATTCGTCTTGGCTCCCAAATTGGATGCGTTTTTTACGATCACCATTGCATCAAATAGATCCTCTCCATTCGAACCATCTTTCACAGATCCACTGACAGTATAATTTTGTCCATAGGATGTAATTGAACAAACTAAGAAAAATAAAAGAAAAAGGAGTTTAGTTGCTGAAAATTTCATAAGTTTTAGTTTTACATTTCCTTGTGATGTGCGGGTAAAATCGTTTTTACTTTCGTTACTCTATCATGCATAACGATACTTCCAGTGACACCGACATTTAGTGAAGAATTTCCCGGTAATTTTATCAATTTATGACATTTAGCTTTTACTTCTTCGGGTAAACCACAGTCTTCCGAACCTAGCAAGTAAATTGCTCGTTTTGGATGTTCAAATTCGTGCAACCATTCTGCATTATCATCAAGTTCAACCCCTACTAAACGACAGTCATAAGGGATATTGTTTAGCAAATCTTCAAATTTATCGTAATGAAAAAGTGGAATTCTAGACCACGCTCTTACCACATCAGAAGATTGCTTTTTGTATTTGTTTTCAACTGTAAAAATGTACTGAGCACCTAATACAAAAGCAGATCTCCACAGGGTTCCTAAGTTGTGATGTGTTTTTCCTCTAAAGATTCCGATGGCGTAATAACCAGTGTCATTTTTTGTTTGCATGTTGCAAATATAAAAGCTATTTATTTCTTAACCTCATTTATTTATGAAAGGAATTTATTTGTAAAGCCAATGCGTTCTATCAATCGCAAGTCATTTTTACCGCTCAAAATGTTGATTAACCTTTTATGTAAATAATTGATACTGTAATCAATTATAAAATACTTTTGTATTGCATTATAAATACTTAATTTTTAAGTTATGACAGGAAAAAAAATAACATTTGGAAGAATCTTTTGGCCAAGTTTTGTAGCTGTATTAATTGCTTCGTTTGTAGGTCTAATCATTTTTGTTTTCGTAGTTAGTGGTATCGTTGGTAGTTTAACTCCAAAGTCGACCCCATTGAAAGCACAAGCGAACTCCATTTTGCATATTAAATTGGATGGGCCAATAGCGGAGAGTGCTTCCTCTGAGTTGGATGTTACCTCTTTTAAAGTTAATTCAACTGTTGGTTTAGCTGATTTACTCTTTGGTTTGGAGAAAGCAAAAACTGACAATACGATCGAAGGTTTATTCTTGGAATTAGGTGCAATTTCTTGTGGTTATGCCACGGCTAAGGAAATTCGCAAGGCGATTAATGATTTTGAGAAAAGTGGGAAGTTTGTTGTGGCATATAACTCAGGAGAGTTTATTGGTTTAGGAAAATACTACATCTCTTCTGCTGCAAATGAGTTGTATGGTTTTCCAACTTCTACGATGGAGTTTTTAGGATTGGGTGGTGAATTGACTTTCTTTAAAAACACCTTAGATAAATTAGGAGTGGAGGTACAAGTAATTCGTGGTTCTAATAACGATTTTAAGAGTGCTGTTGAACCATTTTTCTTGAATAAAATGAGTGATTCTAGTCGTCTTCAAATGGAAACTTATGTGAATAACATTTGGGCTGACATGCGAAATGACATTGCAGCAGATCGCAAGGTTAGTGCTGAAGAATTAAATCGTTTTGCTGATGAGATGTTGATCAAACGTGTTAAAGACGCTGAGAAATATAAGTTGATTGATGCTACGAAATACCGTGATGAAGTTATTTCAATCCTTAAAAAGAAAGTAAAAGTAGCTGAAGAAAAAGATTTGAATTTAGTTGCCTTTGAGAAGTATGCACGTTCTAAATTTAGAGATGATCAAACATTAATGCAAGATGCGAGTCCAAATGTCGCTGTAATTATTGCTGCTGGAGATGTTTCTGTGGATGGTGATGGTTTGTCATCCAATAGTATTTGTGCTTTATTGCGCGAAGCTAGAGCGAATAAAACGGTGAAGACAGTTGTTCTTCGTATCAATTCACCTGGAGGAAGTGCATTGGCGAGTGATGAGATTTGGAGAGAAGTTAAGTTGACAAATGAGAAGAAAAAGGTGATTGTTTCAATGGGAGATGTTGCAGCTTCTGGAGGATATTACATTGCAGCACCTGCCGAACGTATTTTTGCTGAGCCGACTACCATCACTGGTTCGATTGGAGTATTTGGAATGGTTCCTTATTTAGGTAATTTCATGAATGATAAGTTGGGCTTGACATTTGATTACATCAAAACAAATAAGCATTCAGCTTTTTCATTGAATCGCAAGTTGACTGCAGATGAGTTGAGCACTATTCAAGCTGAGGTAGATGATATTTATGCTGATTTTCTTCAACGCGTTTCTGAGGGTCGAAAAATGACAACAGAGCAAGTGAATAATATTGCTCGTGGTAGAGTTTGGACAGGAACAGATGCAGTTAAGATTGGTCTAGTTGATGAATTAGGAGGTTTGAAAGATGCGATTGCGTATGCTGCTAAAGCTGCTGGAATTAAAGAAGCGAAAGTGCTATACTATCCATTAGTTGGAGATGATTTTATGGAGGCATTGTCAGAGCAATTAGAAGCGATGGATCAGAAAGCTACTGTTAAAAGTAACGGATTGCCTTTAGAATTGATTAAGCATTATGAGAAATTAAAACAAGTTGAATCAATGTCAGGAATTCAAATGAGAATGCCATTTACAATTGATTTTCGTTAATTGAAATAGAAGTTAAAATGTAGGGGAGCATGTTTGTTCCCCTATTTTTTTGTCCTCAATTTTTAAATAAAATCGAATTCTCACAATTGATTTGCATCGTTGTTACCGATAATGACTATCTTGTCGACTGTTTTTTATTGAAGACCAATTACTAAATGAACGGCGAGGAATTTTTAAAATTACTGATTAGTCCTGCAAATGTTTTAATTTCATTTTTAGTTTTGCTAATCATCATAGCGTATACAATGTTTAACGCTAACTCTATTGATGACTTAGAAGAAAGAAGGGATTATAAACGCAATGTATATCACAAATTATTCTTTTCAGGTTTATTTGCGGTTTATTATATTGGAATTTTCAAGGGGGGAGATACCTATGCTTACTTCTGCACCATGGAAGTTTTACAAAATTTGATGTTTTCTGATTTTGAGAAGTACCTAACCATTGTGAATGATCCTCCTTCTATGGAATATTACCTTGGCTATTTTGACTTTAAGATAGGTTATCCACCACGTTTTATCTACATGGAGGAAGAATCATTTAACGTAGCAAAATTTCTTTTACCTTTTCACATCATTACATTTAATAGCTATTTAGGTTTGACCTTTTTATTGGCATTTATCATGTCGATAGCAAACTGGAAAATTTATAAAATAGCTAAAGCGTCTGGCATTTTTCAGAAGACTTTACTTAAGATATTTGTTCTTTATTTACCTTCTGTAGCTTTCTGGTGTTCAGGGATATCTAAAGATATGCTGGTTTATACTTCCATTTTGTTTTGTGTTTATTATATCTATTCTATCCTTCGTTTAAAACCAAGTTTTATTAAAAAGGTTCAGTATGTTGTGGGATTATTAATCTTCAGTTACATCATTTATCGCACGAGACCTTTTATTTTATACCCTCTATTAGTTCCAATTCTTTTAATGGGAGTTTCGGGAATCATCAATCGCATTAAGTCATTTCCGTTTTTACGGATGATAATTAAAGGTGGAGTATATGTTATAATGCTCGTTGGTATTGTGATTGGTTTGTCTTTGATTACGGCAAATAATTTATTGGAATCTAGTGAGTCCTTTACTGAAGCAGTAATTGTACAGCAAGATTTTAAAAATAATACAGGGGTTTATGGGGCGGATGATTCGAAACGTTATGATCTTGGTATTAGTGATTATTCACCCGCAGGAATAATTAGAGTGGCTCCATTAACTATTTTGACAGGGATATATCGCCCTTTTATTTGGGAATCTCTATCTCTATCATTGATTTTCAACGGGTTGGAGAGTTTGTTCTATCTTTTTATGACATTTTGGTTCTTTTTTGTGAAATTTAGAACACGATTGAGTGCGTTTCAAACCAATGAATTGTTATCTTTCGCCATTGGTTTTGTATTCGTATTTGCGTTTATTGCGGGGTTTACTTCCATATTATTTGGAGTTTTAGTTCGAATTAGAGCACCGTTGTTACCATTTTTAGGAATGCTGTTATCCATCGATTATAAATTATATCTTAAATCGTTGGTGCCATCTACTAATTAATGAAAATTTGAAGGCTAGTAAAAATATTGCTCGAAGTATATTGTTGACTGTGTTGACCTTGTTTCCAGCACATCTATTTGGAGTCATTGCTGGAGTTTTTATTGCACGTATTCTTGGTCCAGAAGGCAAAGGAACTTTCACAATCTTCTATGCAGATGAACATTTGTTTCGAACGGTATTTGGTTTTACTTTAACCAACAGTATTATCTTTTTTGTTGCTAGCAAACGAATCAGTGTTGAGCGACTAAAATCCATTGTTACAGTTCTTATTTTTGGAACAGTGGTACTTTCAGCAATAACTTTGTTTGTTTGGATTAATTCAAAGTATGTTCACTACTTCATTCCATCTTACGAGGTTACCAGTTGCTTGATAATTCTATTTTTAGCAACCATTTTTATTTCTCAGATAAATACTGCATTTACGGCGTATTTTCAAGGATTGAAGCATTTTAAGATTGTCAATAAGGTTTTGTTGCTAAATGGTTTTTATGGGTTTCTTCTATTTTTAGCTGCCTATTTGTTACATGAAAATAATTGGTATCAAGTTCAGTTAATTGATATCATAGCGTTAAGTGTTTTAATTCTATTAATTAGTAGTTTGCATTGGTTTTACTACTATTTCAAAACAGGTTATGTTAACTTTTCATTCGACTTTAATTGGAAAGATGATTTTAAAGCTTTTTTCAGATTTGCAGGTTTAAATCATTTATCTAAGATTTTTATTTTTCTCAATCACCGCATCATTTTGTGGTTTATTGCACTTTACTTAGATAATTGGCATGTTGGAATTTTTTCCTTGGCAATTGGATTGGCACAAGTTCTAACATCATTTTCAGTTGTTTTGGAATCCTTTCTTAGTTCCGAAAATCGAGTGGACCAAGCGGCAATTTTTTCTATTTTTTCACGTGTTCAGTTTACCCTAGTTTTTACGATTTGTTTATTGGTGACTATTTTAAGTCCTTATCTAGTTCCCTTTATTTATGGCGTAGAATTTACTGAATCTATTGGTGTGTTAAATATCGTAATTGTTGGAATCTTATTTGCGTATCAATCTGGGAATTTCAGTAGTTTGTTAGTGGCAGGCGATCAAATCAAGTACAATGTTGTTTCTTCAAGTATGGGAATTTTAGTCACCGTCATAACTGCACCGTTATTAATCGAAAAATACTCAATTATTGGTGCTGCTTATAGCCAATTGATCGCCTACTTAACTGTATTTGGGTTTCAATACATCACCATTCTCATCAAGACAGAAGTTGATCGTAATCTCTTTTTTATTACACGCTCAGATTTCAAATACGTGTGCAGCCAACTTCGAAAGCCTAATACAGATTTACCAGAATAATTAGCTGATTGCGTCAAAGTATTTATCCAAGTATAGATGATTTTCAATTGATTCCGTATGGATTTCAATCAATTTAATTCCGCCATCTGGATTGTACGAATAAAAATCGTTCATTTGATTTAGCAACTCGTTTTCTGATTTTGCTGAAAAGTAATCCACTCCGAAAGCTTTCACCAGATCTTGTGCAATAAACGTATGTTTTGCTTCAAAGTAACCTGGATTTTGTTTCGAATTACGAGGACCTTTAATGATATTGAAAATCCCACCACCACCATTGTTGACAAGGATGATTCTCAAGTTCGGAATCTTGTAATTATTCCATAATGCGTTGCTATCGTAGAAAAATGATACGTCACCTGTTAACAAAACATGCATTACATCTGGTCTTGCGAGTGCCGCACCAACTGCTGTTGAAGTGCAACCATCAATTCCTGAAGTTCCACGATTGGAGAAGTACGTCATGCTTGCAATTGGATCAAAAAGTTGACAATAGCGAACGATTGAACTATTTCCCATGTGAATATGAGAATGTTCTGGAATGCAATCCAACATCAGTTCAATTGCTTTTAAATCTGAAAAAGGTACATTGTAAAGGAAATTTACAGCCTTATCTTGGGCGATAAAATCTCGCTGTTTCCATTTACTTCCAAAATTACTTGAAGTTACAGCGGGTTTTTGATCAAGTAAGTATTGGATGAATGTTGATTCATTAACTTGAAATGAATGCGTCAATGCTTCAAATGTGTTCATTTCTGGAAAATCGTAACCAACTTTCCAATGCATTTTTGGTTTATGTGTACGGAAGTAGGCTTTGATACGCTTAGAAACAATTGCTCCCCCCATTGTAATTAATAAATCTGGAGCGAAGTCTGCTAACTCTTCCTCTTTAATTCCTTGTAAGGTTCGATCGATACAGTGAATCCATTTCATTGAAACCAAGTTGGATGAATTTTCCACTAAAATGGCAATTGATGGATCGTCGGCTAGGTTTTTCAGTAATTCTTCGAGGTAAGGTTTTTTGACCATTTGCCCGATTAGAATCAATTTTTTATCCAGTTTAAGTCCTTCTTTTATAACTGAAAGCTGTTCCGTAGTTAATTGGTCTTGCGGAGAATCCCACTTGATTAATTGCGGCAACTCGTCAGAAATTTCTGTGATTTGATACAAAGGTTCTTCCAATGCGATATTAAAATGGATGGGACCTTTCGATTGAAAAGCGATTTTTGAGAACGCTTCAATTGTCAACGATCTTACTTCATCGGCTTCCATTTGTTCGTCTAATTGCACTTCGGCTTCAATGTGATTGGTGTATACGCCACGTTGCACAATTGTTTGTCCATCACCTTGATTGATCCATTTCTCTGGTCTATCAGCAGAAATTACAACCAAAGGTATGCATTGATAATAAGCTTCTGCTACTGCTGGGTAATAATTTAGCATGGCTGAGCCTGATGTACAAACTATCCCAACGGGCTGTTGAAGCTCTTGTGCCATTCCCATTCCTACAAAAGCTGCTGAGCGCTCATCGTGGATTAAAATACATTCAAATGCAGGATGTTCATCAAAAGCAATTATTAAAGATGAATTTCGTGAACCTGGCGAACAAATTACTTTCGACATTCCTGCTTCGTAGCAGCTAGCCACAAAGGATTGAACCATTTTTTTATCAGATGAAACCATGCTACAAATTTACCTATTTATGGTATTTAAAGGTATTAATCTCTGATTAAATTACATTCGATACCTCTTTTGTGGTATTCTACACCTTGTTAACCATTTTTGGAATGATTTTGGTCTGCTCTTTGCCAAAAAAATACTTATTTTGCGGTCAATTTAGAATGATTTTAAATTGATGAATTAAATTTTAGATATGATTTCAATTACATTGTCAAAGTTCGTTTGTGCGTCATTGGTTGTTTTGTCAACTGTGCCATTTGTTTCTGCTCAAAAAGGAAATGATTTATTGAACCGTGGTTTTTGGAAAGAAAAACCAACCTTGGATGTGGTGAAGCAAAAAGTAGCTGAAGGACATGATCCTGCTCAAATTGACAGAGCGCAATACGATGCAACATCTTTAGCTATCAATGGTGATGCAAGTAATGATATTATCTTATATCTATTGGAGCAGAAAGGAAATGATGTCAATAAGAAAACACATGATGGTCGAACATATATGTTTTGGGCAACGATGAAAGGCAACTTTGAAGTAATGGAATATTTACTTAAAAAAGGAGCTAATTTGAAACATGTTGATGAAAAAGGAAGTTCAGTTATCGTTTACAATGCGATGAATGGGAATAAAAATACAAAAGTGTATGACTTTCTTGAAGCAAATGGAGTTTCAATTAAAAATGAGCGAAATAAAGCTGGTGCATCTTTATTGTTGTTGATTAGTTCGCATTTGAAATCATTAGACGAGGCGCAGTATTTTATCAAAAAAGGAAATGCTTTAACCGATGTAGATGACAATGGATATAACATTTTTGCATATGCTTCAAAAGGAGGTAATAGAGATTTTTGTGAAGAATTGATTAAAAGTGGTATTGATTCCAAAGCCATTGCAAAGGATGGAGGAAATGTGTTCATGATGGCAACTCAATTCGGAAGAGGGGCGGGAAATACGCTTGAGTTTTATCATTATTTAGAGAGTTTGGGGAATACACCTAATACAAATACAGTAGATGGTATGAACCCGCTTCACATTCTTGCTCGCTTTAAAGATCATGCTACGATTGCTTTTTTTATACAGAAAGGTTGCGATGTTAACATGGTAAACAAGGAAGGGAATACCCCATTAATGTTGGCTGCTGGTGGACAACAAAATTTAGATATTTTCAATTTGTTCTTTGAGAAAGGTTCAAAATGGAATCATAAAAACAATGAAGGTCAAACTGCGTTGACTTTGGCAATCATGAATAATTCTACTGAAGTTGCTACATTATTAATTGGCGCTGGTGCATCTGTAACAGCAATCGATAATGACGGAAATTCATTGAGCTATTATTTGGTACGTTACTTTAAAAACAAAGAAGATTACGCTTCAAAGTTGAAGATGTTGTACACATTTGGGTTTAAACATAATTTGACTCAAGGAAAAGGAAATACCTTATACCATGTTGCGGTTAGAGAACGTAAATTGGAATTACTTCCAATCATTGCCGAAGATAAATCAATTGATTTAAATGCATTGAACGAAGATGGTATGGCGCCTTTGCATTTAGCAGCTTCGTCTGATACAACAGGAAAGTTTATTACTTCTTTAATTGAGCTTGGTGCAGATAAAAATGTAACTACTGAATTTGGAGAAACGGCATATGAACTTGCTGCAGAAAACGAACTTCTACAAGTAAATGGAGTTGATTATAGCTTTTTAAAATAAATCTGAAAATGAAAAAGTTTTTTAGTACACGTAAACTTTCAATTATTGCGCTATTGGCAATTATTAGTTTTTCTTTTACATCTAGTGAAAGTGAAGTGAAATATAAATGTATGATTCAAATGATGAATTATACTGGAGAAAATGCTTACGTTGTTATTTCTTTAATTAAGCCTGACGGTAATTATGATAAAACATTACATATGGCAGGAAAGGACAGTGAATGGTATCCTGATTTTATAAAATGGTGGGGCTACCAAAAAAAGGCAAAGGATAAATTGGATGGGATTACTGGTGCATCAATTGCTGGTGGACAAAGAAGTATGTCCTTGATCAAAGTTCCTGCAACAAAAATTGATAAAGGGTATAAATTGCGTTTCGAATCAGCAGTTGAAGGTCAATCGTATCATACGAAAGATGTTGAATTTGATTTAACAACTGCCAATGTTAACCAAAAGTTTGATGGTAAAGGATACGTGCGTTATGTACGTTTAATTCCTGCTTAAAATATTATAAATGACACGTTCAATATGGCGTTTGAGCCACCTTTCATTGGCATTGGTGGCTTCTTTGTTTTTAATTCTTGCCTCCATTAGTGGTTTGTTTCTGGCGTTTGAGCCAATTCAAAATCGCATGGATAATAAATTTTCAACGAAGTGGAATGCCGTTCCTTTGTCGACCGCTGTGGATTCGCTAAAAGCGCATAATTATGAGGTGACAAGCATAGAACGTGATCAGAATGGTTACTACGTTGCAACTGTCTTTACGGAAGATGGCGAACAATTATCTTATCAGTTTAATCCAGAAAGTGGACAGAAAACAGGTGATGTAATTAAGCAAAGTTCGTTTTATCAATGGATGACAACCTTTCACCGTTCTTTATTCTTAGATCAAATCGGTCGATTTTTTGTTGGTTTAACTTCGTTGATTCTCATCTTTATTGCAATTTCTGGAATTGTATTAGTGATTCAACGATCTAGGTCGTTAAAATCATTGGTTGACAAAGTTGAGAAAACGCTAAACGTTCAATTTTACCACATTGTTTTTGGTCGACTGGCATTTATTCCAATCCTATTTATTTCGGTAACAGGTGCTTATCTTTTTCTACAACGTTTTGAAGTGATCAAGAAAGTTGAAACGCCACTTGTGCAAGTTGATTTTGAAAATTTAGCGAAGGATCCAGAAACATTCGAATTCTCTAAAATTGAAATAGCAGATATTGTAAAGGTTGATTTCCCTTTGTTTCCCGACGAAGAGGAATTTTTTGTTGTGCAACTAACAGACCGCATATTAGCCGTTAATCAGTTTGATTTCTCTGTTTTAAGTGAAGTTGAGATCCCACAATCTACTGTTTGGTCTAATCTTAGCTTGGATTTACATACAGGTCGAACGAATGTTGTTTGGGCATTTATCCTTGGTTTAGCGAGTATCAGCATTCTTTATTTTATTTATTCTGGTTTTAAAATGACTTTGTTGAAGCAGCGTGCTAAGACCAAGAATAGGTATAAATTGAACGAGAGTGAATTATTAATTTTAGTCGGATCGGAATCGGGAAATACACAGAATTATGCTAAGTTGGTCTTTAATGAGTTGATTAAAGCAGGGGTGAAGGTTCATATCTCTGAATTAAATAATTATAAATCTTCAGCATCAATAAAATCAATACTTGTCTTTACGGCGACGTACGGAAATGGTGATGCACCAGCAAATGCGGCTAAATTTTTGTCGAAGTGGAAGAAAGATCCTGTAAAGCAAGATTTCACTTATTCCATCGTTGGATTTGGCTCTCTGGCTTATCCTGATTTTTGTCAATTTGCAATGGAAATCGAACAAGTTTTTCAATCGTTTCCAAATGCTCAGCAGTTAACGCCTTTATCTAAAATCCACAATCAATCTTATCATTCGTTGAAGACGTGGGCTAGTAGTTGGAAAAGTAGTTCTGGTTACGCTTTAGAACTGCCAGCAAGTTTGGAAAAGGAAAAAATGCCGGGTTCTGCTTTGCTATTATTGGATAAACAGACTGTGGTGGATCACGATCATGAAACGTTTGTTTTGCGTTTTAAAGTGTCAAAGGAACAGCGTTTTCAATCAGGAGATTTAATTGCTTTTTATCCCCCAACAGATCCTTTTGAGCGTTATTATTCTATCGGAAAAATTTCCAAAGATGAATTTGTGATTAGCGTTAAATTGCACGACAAAGGAATTTGTTCTAATTATTTGAATGCACTTGAACTAGGACAGCAAGTTGAAGCTTCTTTTAAACGCAATGTCGCATTTCACTTTAATCCGAAACGCGCCGCTATATTAATTGGAAATGGAACGGGAATCGGTCCTTTCTTAGGAATGATTCAAGAGAATTGGAACCGCAATGAGGTACAGCTTTATTGGGGTGGTAAATCGCAACTTGGTTTTTCTTTGTATAAATCTTATGTAGAACAAGCGAAAGAAGAAGGTATGCTTTCGGCATATCATTGTGCTTATTCTAAAGGTGAAGAGGGAAAGGTTTACGTAGGAGATTTGGTTCAAAAAGATGGTGAATTGATTGCAAAATCTTTGAAAAATGGAGCTATCATTTACATTTGTGGATCTCTTGCAATGCAACAAGATGTGCTTGCCTTTATCGATAAAAGTACCTTGACATTTTCGAATCGTCCGCTTAGCTATTATCAGAAGAAAGGGCAATTGAGAATGGATTGTTATTAGAATACAGAATAGCAGTTTAATAAATAACTTAAAATGAAAAAGCTCCGTGATTTTACTTCACGGAGCTTTTTTTATATAAAAATTGGCTATTAAAATCGAATTAGTTCTTCCAATGCCACTTTAACTTTGTCGGCATTTGGTAAAAGTGCTGCTTCCAATGTTGAATTTAATGGAATTGCCGGTGTATCAATTGCTCCCACGATTGAAACTGGAGCATCTAGGTACTTGAAATTGTCACGTTGAATTCTTCCTGCTAATCCAAGTGTAAAGGATGCTTCAATAGATTCTTCCGTAACCAACATCACTTTACCATGCTTTTTAGCAACTTCGTTGATTAAGTCCATATCCAATGGATGAAGTGAACGTAAATCGACGATTTCTACTTTGTCTTTCATCGATTCACTTGCTGTCAAAGACCAATAAACTCCATGGCCGTAAGTTATGATAACAACAGATTCTCCATTTTTGACAGCAGCTTCGCTCGCATGTTGAACAATTCTCCCTTTTCCAATTGGCACAACGTAGTCTTCATCTGGTTCGATAGACATTGCGCCTTCTGTACCTTTAATTTTAGACCAATATAAACCTTTGTGTTCTAAAATTACAACTGGATTTGGGTCGTAATATGCTGCTTTCATCAAACCTTTTAGATCAGCTCCATTTGATGGGTAAACGATTTTTACACCACGAATATTTGTCAAAACAGATTCGACACTTGATGAGTGGTACGGTCCACCAGAACCATAAGCTCCAATTGGAACGCGAATTAGAGCACTAACTGGCCATTTGCCATTTGATAAATAATAAGAACGAGAAACTTCTGTAAACAATTGGTTCAATCCTGGCCAAATGTAATCTGCGAATTGAACTTCAACGATTGGCTTTAATCCAACAGCTGCCATTCCCACCGTTGATCCGATGATAAATGCTTCTTGAATAGGCGTATTGAATACGCGATCGTCACCAAATTGTTGTGCTAAGGTTGCTGCTTCGCGGAAAACTCCACCTAAGCGTCCACCAACATCTTGCCCATATAGCAACGATTCTGGATGTTTCGCCATGATTTCTCTAACTGCAAATAAAGCTGAGTCGACCATCACAGTTTTTTTCTTTCCTTTTGGCTCGCGTTCACCTTTTTCTTCTGTAATTGGTGTTGGTGCGAATATATGATCTGTCACTGATTCTGGAGATGGATCTTCGGCATTAAATGCACGATCAAAATCTGAATCAACTAAGGCTTTTACGCGATCTTCAATTTCATCCAATTGTGTTTCTTCAACACCAAGCGACAATAATTTAGCCACCAATTTCGGATAAGGATCTTGTTTTGCTGCCTCTTCTAAATCGTCACGGTACCATTCCTTACGAACACCTGAAGTGTGGTGACCAAGTAACGGAACTTTTGCGTGAATGATAAATGGACGACGTTCTTTACGTACGATTTCGAATACTTCTTTTACCGTTTGAAATGATAAATCGAAGTCAGACCCGTCGATTGAACGAACTTCCAAACCATTAAATCCTTGTGCATATTTTGCGATATCTTGCGCTCTTGTTTCTGCTGCGTTAGCTGAGATATCCCAACCATTGTCTTGAACTAGAAAAACGATTGGAAATTGCTTTAGAGCCGCCATTTGAAATGCTTCGGAAACTTCTCCTTCTGTGCACGAAGCATCACCAAGAGAACATACTACGACTGGTTTTTGATTACCGTAGTCTGGACCAATTCCTTTCTTTTCTTTGTATTGAATTCCCATTGCAACACCGGCAGTTGGAATGGCTTGCATACCAGTAGCTGATGATTGGTGAGGAATTTTAGGCATATCTTCACGATTCAATGATGGATGCGAATAATACGTTCTTCCACCAGAAAATGGGTCGTCTTTTTTAGCAAAAATTTGTAGCATCAACTCGTATGGAGTCATACCAATTGAAAGTAAAATACTATCATCACGGTAATAAGGAGAAACCCAGTCTTGCGGAAGTAATTGCATACCCACAGCCAATTGGATTGCTTCGTGACCGCGAGAAGTGGCATGAACATATTTTGCCGTAACTTCTTTGTTTACTTCGTACTTCTCGGATAATGTTTTCGCAGTGCTCATCAACTCAAAAGCATTCAAAAGTGTTTTTTTGTCTGTCTTTGTTGAATTTGTATTTCCTTTTTTCACTGTAGTTTCTGCCATGATACTTTTAAATTCTAGCCCAAATATACGATATCAAAGTTGTTTACTTGACGATTTTGCGAATTATTATTGCGCCATTTTTATCGACCATTTTTACTATGTAAACTCCAGTGTGCCAAGGTTTGGTGTCGATTGTAGAAGTTGAATTAGCTTTTATAATCATCTTTTCTACTACAATTTTACCATTCAAATCGGTAATTTCAAGCGTTAAATCTTTAGAATCAGCAAGGTTAATCGTTAGTAAATCAACTACCGGATTTGGATAAATTGATACGAACTGCGCTTCAATATCGTTAATTGATAGGTGATTAATGTTGATCGTTTGCGTAGTTGAATGTTGACATCCTTCGTTGTTTTCTACTGTTAATGTCACAGTGTATGTTCCATTGCTAGCGTATTGATGCAACGGATTTTGAACTGTACTCGTATTTCCATCACCAAAATCCCAAGAATAATTTACTGCATTTGTAGAATTGTTTGTGAAAACTGCATAAACGTAATTCGATAAGATATATGAGAAATCAGCAATTGGAAGTGCTACCACTTCTACGTTAAATACAATTGGTGTACTAATGCAGTTATTTGCTGAAGTTTCGATAACAGAAATTTCATAGTTTCCTATACTAGTAAATGCCATGTTTAGCGAATCAGCATTTGTCCCTGCAATAGTTGATGCACCATTCATAGAAACTGTCCACTCGTAAGTACTAGCTGCATGTCCTGAAACTTGAAATAAATGAGGTTCGTTAATGCAAACTACACGTTCAGCTGAACCGGTAATTGTCGGTGCAACGAGTTCAAATTGCTCAATTGCAAACCAGATTGTGTCACTAGAGCATCCATTCAAGTTTGTTGCTATTACTCCAATTTGATAGGTTCCAGGAGTTACGAAATTTAATGTTATTTGAGCGCTATCGCTTGCTAAACTAGTTGTAGCGTTATCTTGAAACCATGTGTAAGTATGATCAGCTATTGCTTGCACTTCCAACACAATCGATTCTCCAGCACATAAGCTGTTTTGAAGGTTGGAAATTGGTGTTGTAATGATTTCGGGTTCTTGCATGATGTGAAACCAAATGGTATCGCTAGAACAATACACTTCGTTGAATTCCACAACAGCTAGGTCATATGTTCCAGCACTTGGAAAATTTAATGCAATGTTTTTTGTGTTTTGCGACAATACTGTTGAACCTGCTTCGTCGAATAAAGTCCAACGGTAATAGAATAGATCGTTTCCTGCTATTTCAAAATTTGTTGTTTGATTGTGACATAAAAGTACTGTGTCAGGACTAACTCTTGTTGGATTAGACTTGGTCATCTTTACCAAAAAGTCTGTTGTTCGCGGTAAAAGAGTGTCGTACCAAAATGGAGTAGGAGGATTTTCAAATGTACCATTGTTACTTCCATCTAGCATGTGTAATCCAGGAGTGTTTGAGGTGTAAAATTCATTGTAAATTTCCAGATTGTTTAAACGTTCTGTCACGGGTTTACTGCCGTAGACATAAGGTAGCGTTCCTAATCCAAACGGTTGACCGTAAATGTAAGGTACAGTTGGATCTGTTGCCCCGTGCATGGAAAGAAGTGGAATGTCGTTGTGTACAATCAATGTTGTATCTTCGATTGCACCCCAATAATTTAGTCCAGCTCTAATTGTTGACGTTCGATTGGTGTTTCCGCCTGAACAATCCAAGCAACCTAGGTTGTTAACTGTACCACCCCCAAACGTACTGGCAGGTCTTTCACTTTCTAAATCCATATAAGCAACGTGCAAGGTAATAAACCCTCCAGCCGACATTCCTCCGAAGTAAATATAGTTGGTGTCAATTTTATAGGTACTTGCATTTGCTTTAAAATAGCGAACGGCTGCTTTTCCGTCCTGAACCCCTCGATATACTGCTCTTTCTGCACTTTCTGCGTCCAATGGGTTGAATCCTTTTCGGTAATCGATCGTTGCGGTTACATACCCTTTTCTAGCAAATGAATCGCACAATGCAACCATATCGTCAACGTCTTTAGAGCCATTTAGGAATCCTCCTGCATGTGCGAAAATAATCAGTGGTCGATTGGGGACAATATCACCTGTAGGCTGGTACACATTTAAGTACAAATCTTCATTCCAGTAGGGCCAAACCCATTGTGGCGCTTCACCATATTTCACATTGTTTTGCGCCGTTACTTGATTAAAAAGTGCATGTCGATATCTACTTTCAGAATACAGCGATTGAGAAAATGAATTGAGCGTTAATACAAGCAGTGTGAGTAGAATAGTAAAGCTTTTCATATTGTAATTTCGTACTTATTGATTTACAATGATATGAAATTTCACTCAGCTTATTGTAAATTGAGTCCGATCTTTTCACGAATTCGCTAATAAATCAATGGTTTATGTAATAATTTAGTTGATCCCGTCCGATCGTAGTTTGTGAAACTGGTTTCGAAGTGATTTTCGGAGCGAGAATTCCTTGCTCAAATTTTGGTGTACCTACCAATACACGCGCTTCGTCCCATAAATTTGCTTCAATAAATGCATCCAAAACTTGTTTTCCTCCTTCAATGATTACGGATTGAATGGATCTTTTGTACAATTCCTGAAGTATGTCTTGCGGTTTCATCGCTACCAATTTAATCCATTCTATATGTGCTGATTGTTCACTTTTCAGTGCGTTAAAAACCAATAGTGGTGCTTCATCGTTAAAAAGAGATGCTTCTGCACTAACTTCTAAATTACTATCAAGTAAAATACGAATGGGGTTTTTACCTTCAACTTCACGAACAGTTAATGATGGATTATCAGTCAACGCGGTATTTTTTCCAACTAAGATGGCACTTTCTTCTGCACGCCATTGGTGCACAATTTTTTTAGTTTCTGGTTGCGTTATCCAGTTGATTCCCGTTTCGTTTTCCACACGTTTTTTGTCCAAAAATCCGTCAGCTGATTGCGCCCATTTTAAGATAACGTAAGGTCGTTTTTTTTCATGAAAAGTGAAAAATCGTTTGTTTAAAGCGCGACATTCATCTTCCAAAACGCCAGTTGTAACTTCAATTCCTGCATTTTTCAATCGTTCTATTCCCTTTCCTGAAACTTCAGAGAAAGTATCTACACATCCAATCACAACGCGCTTGAAATTGTGTTTCACAATCAAATTTGCACAAGGAGGAGTTTTTCCAAAATGCGCGCAAGGTTCCAATGAAACATAAATCGTGGATTCATTTAAAACTGTTTGATCAATTACTGAATTAACAGCATTTACTTCTGCATGTGCTTCGCCATATTTTTGATGGTAGCCTTCGCCGATAATTTGACCCTTGTGAACAATGACAGCTCCCACCATAGGGTTTGGTGCTACGTTTCCCTTTCCTTTTAAGGCAAGGTCGATGCAGCGCTTTATGTAGAATTCATCGTTCACTGTTTATAAATTTGAAAGCCATTGCATGGTGTCCACTCTGTCTGCGTAATCGGATAAAGTCGGTCGTTGAGCCTCACCAAAAGGCGTGTACTTACTTCCACACACAACTTGAATCGACTCCTTGTGTTCTTCAAGGTACGCATCAATTTCTGCTGGAGATTTGTAGTAATGATAATGTACCATGGCAAGAGGAGAATGTAGTTCAGTTGTTTCACGAAGCAAAACAAAATTATTGTCAAACAACGGCAATACATTCATTAAGTAAACAGCTTTGTTATAATCGTAATTGTTGCCGTATTTAAAATGGTTGATGACATCACTGTGCTGAAATATTCCTTCAAAAAATGTTTGTAGCGGATAGTCTGTTGGAAGAAGTAGATGTGATACATTTCTGCAACCCAGGCCGTAATAAGAGAAAATATCCGATCCCAATTCGTGTAATTCTTCTTTCGATTCACTACCCGTCAAGACAGCCACTGATGTTCTGTTTTTACGAAAAATGTGCGGATATTTCCCAAAATATTGTTCAAAATACAGCATCGAATTGTTACTTCCTGTTGCAATTACGGCTTCAATTTCCCCAATTTTTCCATCCGATAGAATGATGCGTTCTTTTAAATTGGGTTCAAATTTTAACAACACAGATACCAATGCAGGTAAAAGCGTTTTGTCGTCTGAACTCATTTTGCAAACGGCGCAATTTCCGGACATTACAACGCATAAAAAGTCGTGAAATCCCACCAGCGGAATGTTTCCAGCCATGATGATACCAACTTTTTTAGGCGAAGATGTGAAGGAATAGGGGGTAAGCCAATTTTCTAATTTTTCAACAGTTAACCAAGCACCAAGTGCGTTTAATGATTGACGAACAGATTCTTTGGTAAACCATCCATTTAATTGAAATTGCTTGTTGATGACACCTTGAAGATCTAAAAATTCTTCTTCTGTAATTCCAATCTGTGTTCCTGGAAATACTTGTTCCTTCCCCAATGCCTGCATTACTTTCCCAAGTTGAGAAAATGCTTGTATAATTTGTTCTCTTTTCACGGTACAAAAATAGCGAAATTAAAGGGAAATTGGAAGTGTTAGAAATTCCATTTTAAACTACGATTATCGAGGAAACTGAATGATATTTTCCAATCAAAACGTGCTTTTGATTGGTTGCCATCTGAGTATGCACAATAAATTCCAAGTCGCAACCTTCTTTTGGATAATTTGAAAACACGTTCCAAGCCCAAAAGTAATTCATAATGTTGCCAACTAAATTCAGGCACATACAAAACGCCACCTCCAAGCACTAAGCCAATTCTCGCCTTTTTCATGAAGGGCAATTTATTCAATAGCGCACCATTATCGTGGTGGATGAGGTGACCAGCAAAGTAGATGTCTTTGGTTGGCAGGTTTGATCGCAATCCTTGAAAGGAATTTAGTGGGTCTGAAAACCAAATGGGATCACTTCTTCGAAAATATTTGTAATCCGCATCGTAAAGTGCTTTTGAACTTAAGAATTTTCCAGTGTTAGCGTGGTAACTTGTTGTACCGAGTAAACCTAATTTGAATGTTTGTTGAATCCCCAATCGGATGTATTCATGGTTCACGTCACTTCCAAATAGTTGAGGAATTCCACGTTCGTAGTACAAGTAAAAAGTTGGCCATTTTGAACCAAGAATTACCTTTCGATTTGGTTCGCGCATGTATTTTTGTCCTGGCGTATAATAAAATGTTCCAGCAAGAATAAAAGCTTGGTAGGTTTGGAATTTTTTAGCATCATTATTTGGAAGGATACTATCAATTTGTGTTAGAAATTTATAGCGATCGATGCTTCTACGTTCGGAAAATGAACCTTCAGTTTTTAGTGTAAATCCATTGAAAAGTTCGTAATCGTGGTAGAGGTTTAATCCTGTTTTTTCGTAGAAATTTTCTCGTTTGTAGACTTCTGTAATGGCGTCATTCCATGTCACGGTTCCAAAATCATGTTCAAATTCGGCGGCAATTGTTCCCAGGTGAAATGGGTCATAGCGGTAGCGCCACCAAGTATTTCCTTTAATATCAGCATTTAAAAATCCGATGGATGCTTCTGAATAGGAATCGAGTGTACGTTCATCTTTCCATTTTTTAAAGAAAAATACGTTTGGTGCTACACGTGGACCGGCAATATAGACTGGGCGTAGCATTGTGGCAAGTGAACTGTAGGTCCACTGTGTTTTCTTCTCTCGATTTCGGTGGTCAATTCCAAACCACAATACTTTCCAAACTGTAATCTTATTGAACTCCCGATCTAATGAATCTAGGTATTCTGCTCGATTTTGATAGGCTTTAATACTGTCTTGCACAATGATATAGCGCAATTCATCTGCCGATAATTCCGATTTTCGTTTGTCTTTCCAGTAGCTACTATCTCGTTCGTAAGCTTCTTGTTCGGTGACTGAAAGTTCATTTTTGAAGTGTTTTTTCTCAAAAGTAACATCAAAATTATAGTCGTAGAATTTCGCAAGATTATGGAGGTACGTTGGTTTTTTGTTGTACGTAACACCGTAGTTTAGCTTTTGTTCGGTCAAAATACAAATACTATCGCCGGGCGTTTCAAAAGTTTGTTGAATAGAGAAATAGTCGTAGATGAGTAAATTTCCTTTGTTTAGTGTAAAATCAAGTTTTTGAATCAGCCACACCGAATCAATGACCCAAATGTAACCTTCCAAGGTAGTTGTTGCAATGTTTCTTGGCGTGATTTTTATTTTGTGGATTTTGCGACCATTTTCGATGTATTGCTCCTCAATTTTGTATTTATAGCTTAGAATTCTGGGTACAGAAATGGGCGAGCTAATTGGAGTTTGGTGCAGATCATCGAGGTGAAGTAAATTCTGGAAGAAATTAAAGTTCGATTTGACCGTGGTGGTGTAGTACATATTGTTTTGATTACCCCTTAGATCGAAAGCATTTCGTACTTCTTTCACTTTGTTGTGCGGTTCAAATTGTCTTGTTAGTTGTACTTCCAACAAATTCATGCTGTTTGCAAATGCTTGATCGGCTGTTCTTTTTTCGGCGAAAGGATCTTCGATTACATCAACTTTTATAGGCTCTTGTTTATTCTTTTTTTTCTTGGTCGAAATGGAGTCGTCGGGTGTAATGCGTTCGGTTGATTTTATGTAAACCTCACATGAATGAGCTTGTTTCCATGGGTTGATAGCATCTCTTTTTTCAACAACTTTTAGAATAATATCTCTTGCGGGATTTCCTTTTTTCGCGATTATTTCTACTTCTCCAAATTCCTTCAGATTTAAAGGCAATAGAAAGATGTCTTTTTGCTGATCAAAATCGCCCATTCCAAGAAAGATTTCTCGTTCTTCATAGCCGCTTGCTTGTACAACTAAATAATATTCACCAGGAAGTAATAACAATTCGTAGTAGCCAAGATCATTGCACACAGTTCGTTGCGTGGCATCATTTTTTACGTACAATTTAGCCCCGGGAATTGGAATATCCTTTTCATCGGTGATTGTACCACTTAATTTTCTTTGTGCAGTTAGTTGTAAACAGAAGAAAAGAAAGAAAAAAGTTAAGAGTGATTGTTTGTTCAGCATTTAGAACGTAGTTAAGGACTTCGTCTTAACTATTTTGAAGCGTTTTTCTCTTGTTCTTTCAAGAATTCCATGTGTTTTTCCATTCTACGCGACATGTATTTTCGCATTAAATAAGAAAGCAATGTGATTACAGGAAAAAGGTACATAAAGACCCAACGGTTGAATCCTTCTGTGAAGCATTTGTATGTGATGAAAACGGTTAGTACGATTGTTAAACCGAGCCAAAGATTGATCATTATTTTATTGTACGTCTTCATGATTGTTGATTTTTCTGTAAAGATACATTTTTTCAGTGAAAGCTTTATTTGTAAAAATTCTTTCTCATTTCGGATGGTCTAATCCGTGTGATTTCTGTGAAAGTATTGCTAAATGCCCCAAGTGTCTCGTAGCCAACCTTATTTCCTATTTCAGCAAGCGAGAGATTGGTTTTTTGTAATAATTCTATCGCTTTAATAATGCGCAAATGTTTGATGTACTGTAAAAAAGAAAGCTTTAATTCTGTTTGGAAATAGCGCGACAATGTGCGTTCAGAAGTGTTAAATTTAGCGCTAACTCCTTTTAAAGTTAAATTCTCTCCAATGTTGTTAGCTAGATATGCTAGTACTTTTTTAAGATGCTCATTTTCTGTAATTGGTAAAATGATCGGAACTGTTTTTGCCGTTAATGGATGGATTACTTGTAACATCGATTGTAAAAAGATGTATCCTTCATCACCTGGTAGTATCATTTGTTCACTCCATTTTTCAGAAAATTTAATCATTTGAATGATGAGCTCATCTGCAGGATAAATACCCAATCGATTGACAAATGGGAAATTTACGTGTTCGTTGATTCCAAAATAGATGGATTGAATGCTAGTAGCTTTCTCACTTACTCGTAATATGTGCGGAATACCGATCGGAATCCAAAAGAAATAGTGTGAAGGTACAACAAATGTTTGATTCTCGACAGTGATATAAGCCACACCATTGTCGATATAACTTAATTGCCCTTTCGAATGTGCATGCAACTCAATGTAGCGTTCAAACTTTTCATGAATTACAAATACTCCTGAAGGTTCATTTTCGATTGTTGGAAGGTGTTCGGTTATTGTCATACTGCAAAAATACAAAATTGGCTTGAATGAGTAAATTATTGTCAATTTTAAAAAAATCAGTCACATGGAAACGCTTTAATTTTGTCGGTATGATATAAATCGATAAACCCAGTGAAATTCAATTTTTTAATCCTAAGCTTTTTAAGTCTTTCTACCACCATTTTTTCTCAAGATACAATTTCAGTTACATTACAAGATATTTTTGTTTTAGCGGAGCAGAATAGTCGCTCGGTGAAAATTGCTACCTATTCCAAGGAAGAAAGTAGTGCTGATTTAAAGATTGCCAAGTACAATCGTTTGCCTCAAATTTCTGGTAGAGCAAGTGCCGATTATGCAACGAACATGCCTATTTACACAAACGGAATATTTCATACTCCTGAGCAGCACGATGTTGTTCATTTTCTTTACAATACGGGAGCCGATTTTTACATGGATTTGTATAAAGGAAGTCAGCATTTGATTGAAATTGAGGATAAGAAAATACGCGAAGAGTTAGCTTCTCTTACGGTTGATGAGCAGAAAAATAAAGTTAAGTTTGATGTATCGTTTGCTTTTTTAGAATTATATCGTTCGTATCACTTCAAAGCTGTTATTGAGAAAGATATCGAAGATCAATTGCATCAATTAGCTGAAATTCACAATTTATTTGAGAGTGGGGTTGTACTGCACAGCGATGTACTTCGAATCGAATTGGAACTTTCAAAGCGTGAATTGTTGTTAGTAGAAATTCAGCACGACATTGAGCGTTTAAATCAGCAAATAAAATTGCTAGTTGGTATGAAAGGAGATGAAATTTTGCAACCGGTATTATCGATCATTCAACTGAATATCCCCGAGTTTCAAAGCAATTATGAATGGGCAAGCCATCATGCGTTCCCTTTGCAAAAATCACATCTTTTGGAAGAGTTAACCTCCTTAAATGTAAGGAAACAGAAGGCCGCATTTTTGCCAACTTTAAGTCTTGAAGGAACATTTACCTTCGCCAATCCTCAGATTTTTTTGTATCCCTATAATGAGTCGTGGTATTCGCTGGGAATTGTTGGATTAAAATTGCGTGTTCCAATTTCTTCTTGGTATGCCAATAAGCCGCAAGTTCAAAAATCCAAAGTGGCACATTTGCGACAGGAGGAAAGCCATTTACATGAATTGGATGAGTTGAAAAATGAATTGCTCAATGCTGATTTAAATTACAAAGATGCTGTTAAGAAGCGCATTATTTGTGAAAAAAACATAGCATTAACAGCTGAGAATTTAAGAATTATCAAAGAAAATTATTTTAAGTCAACGGCATTAATTACTGATTTATTGGATGCCAATATGAATCACTTAAAATCAATTTTTGACTTAGAGACAGTCAAAATTAAACAGTTACAATATTATTATCAGATTGAATACATCAAAGGAGCGTTATGAAAAAGAAGAGGAGTTTAAGAAAGCTATTTCAGTGGAAAATCAATTGGAATTTTTCGGATAAGTTTATTACACGCATTACCAATTTATTTGCTTTGATGATTGTACTCGTCTTGGTGGGATGGGGTATTGGGAAACTGTATGAAGAATATAAATATGAATTTACTAACGACGCGCAAGTAAATGAATATATCAACCCGATAGTAGCGCGCGTGGGTGGTTTTATTGTAGATGTACGATTTGTTGATAACCAAGAAGTTAAGAAGGGAGATACCTTACTTATAATCGACTCAAAGGAATACATTTTTGAGGCATTACAACAAGCTGCTTTGTTGGATCGTGAAGATGCAAACATTGCGGTTATCAACAGTGAGAAGGCCATTCAATTAAGTAAAAACGAAGCTATTCAAAAGAAAATTGAAGCACAAAGGGCGAAGGTTTGGAAGCAACAGTTGGAATACGAACGTTATGTGTATCTGCACGAACATCAGTCGACCACAAGTCAAAAACTAGAAAATGTGCAAGCGGAATTGGAAGTTTTGAAAAGTGAATTATTGTCATTAGAACACGAACTGATGGCTGGAAATGAGCGTTTGCAAGATTATGAAGTGCGAAAATTGGTTGTGGATGCTGAAAAAAAGCGGTTAGCAGCAAATTTGGGTAGAAAGTCATTGGATGTTGCATATACTGTTATTGTAGCTCCTTACAATGGTAGAGTAGGGAAGCGTAGTATTGAAGTGGGGCAAATGATTAATCCTGGTCAGGTGCTTGGGCACATTATTAATGATGAAACACCAACTTGGGTTGTTGCCAATTACAAGGAGACGCAAATTCGAAATATTCAAATGGGCGATGAGGTGGAAGTGGTAGCAGATGCCTATCCAGATGAAGTTTTCAAAGGGAAAGTTATTTCACTTGCGCCGGCAACAGGTTCGGCTTTTAGTTTGATGCCACCTGATAATGCAACGGGAAATTTCGTAAAAATCGTTCAACGTGTTCCTGTTCGTATTGAATTGCATGATATAGATGCACGTAAGTTGCTACGTTCGGGTATGAATGTGAACGTATGGATTCCAAAAAATTAAAATGAGCGAATTATCTAATTCCTTCAGATCCTGGGTTCCTGAATGGTTGATTCGAGTCATCCTATTCAGTAGCTTAATGCCGAGTATGATGCTATTTTTCTTGCCAGGAATAAACTTGCAGGCGACAGCTGGATTTTACGGCAGCCAACCCAATGATGCACAATTTTTAATTGTATTATTCTATGCTGGATTTGCTGGGTTTTATGTTTTGGAACGACGATTTTTTCAGTTTTTTCAAATAAAAACCTATTACATCTTATTTCATGGCTTACAGTTGTTAAATTGCATGCTTATGTATTGGATCAAGGATATATGGTGGATTTATCCTTTACGTGTTTTTCAGGGAATGTTGTTTGCAAGTGCAGTAATCCTTTCGATCTCTATGATTTTCTCGCGAATGGAAAGTTCCAAAGCCAAAATTGGTAGTTATTCTGTATTTTTTGGTTTATTACTCGTTTCTTCGCCCTTTAACAATCTCGTTTTTTCTTCCTTCGTGGACGATATAAATTTTAAACAATTGTACGCTTTTGCAGCATTGAGTTTTCTTCCAGGCTTCTTTTTGATTGCTTTTTTGATGAAGCATGTCAAACACCAGCGACCATTTCCCTTGTACAAATTGGATTGGGCTAGTTTTATTTTGTATTTAACGATATTCTGTTGCCTTGGGTATATGGCGGTTTATGGACAAGAAATGTATTGGTTTTCAAGTTATAAGATAATTTTTTGTACCTTTTTAATTGTTATTTCCTTTCTATTGTTTCGTTGGCGACAAAAGCATAATAAACGAATGTATATTCAGTTTGATATCTTCAAAAGTAAGCGATTCTGGATGGGGTGTTTTGTTTTATTTGTGATGTATATCGAACGCTTTTCGATCACCCTAACAAATCAACATTTTAGTTTAGTTTATGGTTTAGATCCTGAACATTTATCCTATCTGAATGTTTTTGACATTATTGGGATCACCATAGGAGTTATCGTAGCAAGCAAGTGGACATTGACCAAAGTTCCAATCAAATACATTTGGATTTGTGGGTTTTTCTTCCTTTTTATTTTTCACTGGTTGATGTTTAATCGATTTGTTGGTCAAGCCGATGAAGATCGATATTGGGCACCGTTATTGGCGCATGGAGTAGGAGTGGGGTTAATAATGGTACCTACTATTTTGTTTGCTATTTCCACCGTGAGAGAGCAGTTTAGTGTGTCGGCTGCAGCAATTTGCTTGGGTATTCGATTTTTGGGGTATGTTGCATTTATTTTAATCATCAATTATTTCGAATTGGCTCATAGATCCATCCATTTTGAACATTACCGGCAAGTTATAACTGCAGACAATACCTTAGTACATGATCAAATTGCCCTGCGGTCCAACGAGTTGATATCACATGGTTTACAGTATAATCAGCAACAAACAGCACTTAAAGAATTATACAAAGATGTTTATCAGCAAGCGCAAATTCGCACAGCGATGGATTTTTACGAATACATGATGCTTGTAAGTGCGTGCATGATTGTCACGATTTTACTTTTTCCTACCTTAAAATTCCGTTATGAAAAATGGCGTGAGATGAAAATTGCACCGGTATAAAAAAAGCGATCCTAAATGGATCGCTTCTGTAAAACTTAGAATTTTTTAATTACTCTAAAATCAGCAATTTTGATTCAGGTTTTAAACCATTAATGGAAATACTCACAAGGTAAGTTCCTTTTTTCAAATGTGTTAAATCAATTTTTTCACTGCTTGTGTTTTCAAACTGCGAATCATAAACTGATTTTCCGGTTAAGTCAGTAACTTGAACCGAAATTGATTTAGTTTCAAGTTCAGAAAATACCAGTTGGACAACTCCTGTTGACGGATTTGGATACATTTCAATTGCTATTTTCTCATTATTAATTGCAGTTTGCTGGTTGGGTCTAACATTAGCTGCTGGTTCACTTTCATCTATAAAAATTGGAGCTACCATAAATTCAGGTAATTTGTTGTTGTAAGAATCAAGAATATTAGTTGCCAAAGAACTAGCTTCTTCATCTTTGCTTGAAAGTGCAATTGACTGAAGCGTAGAAATGATTTGATTATCTAACTTTTCCGTGTTCCAATCTATTTTTTTGTCTAACTCAAAAATTGTTTCTAAACAGAAAATATAGTCGGCTGAAAATCTATTTTCGTTTTCATTTAGAATTCTTTTAAAATTCTTTTCATCATTCCTAGAACTGTAAATTGAAAGTAATTCTTTAGCGAATTCTTCTCCTTTAAATAAATTCATGTAATAAAGTAAACTATCGGTCTTTTTATCACTTGTTGCTTCGTTATATAGCGACGAGATAAACTCTTTTTTGTATTCATATAGATCTTCTTCACGTAAACTAATTTCTTGAAAAATTAATTGTTGAGCAGAAGGTTTGTTTTGATAATTAACGATATCCTTCATTATTGAAGTTGGTCGTTGAGTTGATTTCAAAGCATGTATAACAGAATTAGATAACTGACTATTTGCAATCAATATTTCTTTCAATTTGGAATCGGAAATAGTGGAAAAGATCAGTGATTTCAATACTGTATCACTCAAATATGGAGAAGCATTTGCAAGCGCATTGATTGTTACTTCCGAAGAAGGATGTGAGTTGATCAACATTAGTAATTCATCCGTTTTCCCATTATCAATTACTTTATTTAGGCTGTCAACAATAGACATTTTTTTATAGTAAAGATCAAAGCGTGGTTTTTTCGTGATGACTGGAAATTTTGTTGGACAGGTATTAGCATTACTATATAAGTAATTTCCATAGCCAAATTGTTGATGTTGTGAAAGAACTATCATAGGAGCAGTGTTTGTGAATGTCAAGGGTTCGTGATTTGCGTCGCCCAAATGATAATAATTTACTTGATGTGTTCCCGTTCCGAGTAAAAAGTCAGTCGCCCCATTACCAGTGTACGAGAATCTATTTCTTGCTGTATTAGTGTTTCTTGCATCTTCTTCAGATAAACCTCCTGGGCGCCCCTGTTGATAATCTATTCTACTGTTTGCTGCAACTGCAATATCGGCATAATTTATTGGTGCAAAAAATTGATTGCAAAAGTAGCGTAAACCTCCAGCAGCATCATTTGGACCTGTCATCCACGCTCTACCATTGTTTCTTTGTGCTTGAGTTCCAATATACAGTGATGAAAAGTTGTTTTTATAAAGAGCATTGTGTAAAACCCCAGAATTATCTATGATGATACCATAGCTTTGAGCAGTAGTTCCATCAACTGATGTCAAAATGTTTTCCTCTACCTTGTATTTGTCGCCTGTCGAGATGAATATTCCCCAGGTTTGTAAACGGTCATCGGCGTGAATTTTAAACTTATTTCTACTAATAATTTGATTAGTTGCATTTTGCGAAGATACTCCTGCAACGCAGTTTTCAAATTCGTTTCGTAACACGGTGAATGGCTTGCCATTAATGTTCGAAACAAGAATACCTGTTCTTAAATTTTTAAAAATCGAAGGTTTAACATGTTGTTCGGGACAATCATAGCCAATTTGAGTCGCAGGAAAGCAGGTGCTTAAAACTGAAAATGTACTATTGAGAGCCAATACTCCTATTCCCCAACTATCTTTATCTGTATAAAGTTGAGTTGCACTTTGCAAGAATTTTGAAGCTGTAATTCGAATGTTTGTACACCTGTTAATTAAAATGTGCGCCACTGGTTTTCTAGATTGAATGAAATTTTCATCCCACTCAAAACTGCTAGATGTGATAGTTGACAAATTCTCTGTTCCAACATTATAGATCGAAAATTGAATACCGTGAACACAATTCAAAAATGTTGCGTATTCCGATGCTAAAATGATACCTCCATTATTAGTGTAAGCATAAGATTCTGGCAAAATCTCACCTTCATTTTCATTTCTTTTTGCTAGAAGAACACCATTGATTGCGTATTCGATCTTCGATTTTCCTAGTATTTTAAAAACTCCTTGTGATGTATTCGCAATCGTATGTTGTGCTTCATAAGAATTTCCCCAAACTTCCACTCCAAGCCAATATTCATCAGAAGGACAACGGCTATCCAAAGTTAAAGTCGTATTATCTGTAATGATTAATTTTCCACCTTGCATTCCACCAGTTCCATTTTCAACAACCAGTCGCGCACCCGGTGCAAACTTCAAGGTCATATTTTTAATGGTAAGGGTTTTTCCTGGAGGTATTCGCAATTCACTCTTGATGTAAATCGTTGAATTAGTTGGAGCCACAGGATTTGAGTTTGCGGTCCAAGTTCCATTGTCAGCAATAAAATTGTCAATGTCGTATGTCTGTGAATCAATACAAGGCGATCTACTAATTTTAGAAAATATTTTTTCTGATAGTATCTGCTTTGATTGTAGAACATTACTATATAGTTTTCTATGCTTGAATGTAGTTTCTTTAAACGTAAAATTCTCAGCAAGCATCTTTTTATTTGCTAGTTCCTCATTGGAATTAGCATTTTTTGTTGCTGACGAATGTTGGGCGTAACTGTTTGCAGATAAGAACAGCAAAATTACAATTGCGGGTAATTTCAGTAGTTTTTTCATAAGCTTTTTTCTAAATTTCAAACTAATTACTGATACTCAATGTTATAGTTGTGTAATGTATGCAAAATATTTATTTAAATGTTGTATTTTGAAATTTAGCTTACAACTTATGTAAGATTTTGATAGACAGAAGCTTTGTTTTTATATGAAGTTAAAGTTGGTTACAAGTTTCAAGTTGCAAATTACAAATTACAAGTTGCAAATTGGTGTATAATGTACGTTTCCTCCCTTGAGAAGAACAAGCCCCAGCTGGTGCGCGAATGTTTCGCGTTCCATAACTAATTAGAATGTAAAAAGTCCAAAACTTTTCAAGCCGAGTGTCATCAGATGCTCGGTTTTGTTTTTTTTAAAAAATAGTACGTAACTTAAATAGACTATGAGCCGTAATTACAAATTCCACAAACCAGAAGCAGCTTACTTTGTAAGTTTTGCAGTAGTTGAGTGGACAGATGTATTTACACGAAATGAATACAAAGACATCCTACTTGATGGTTTAAGATTCTGTCAAAAAGAAAAAGGAATGGAAATCTTTGCATGGTGCATCATGACAAATCATGTTCATTTAATTTTTAGAAGTTCAACAGATTACAAACCAGAATTATTACTAGGAGATTTCAAACGGTATACGAGCAAAGCAATCGTTAAAGCAATTCAAGAAA
>Ga0233377_1000138_pt1 | contig 43919 bp, 45 predicted proteins | sample ElkDunMinimDraft_6_FD_191540 | JGI IMG/M metagenome (GOLD analysis project Ga0233377, IMG submission 191540) | Fecal eukaryotic communites from dung pellets of Tule Elk in California, USA - Elk Dung E36 | ecosystem: Host-associated > Mammals > Digestive system > Large intestine > Fecal | place...
TACTTTTGTGAGTTAATGGAATAGGTGAGAGGGATTGGAGAGTAGTTTGTCAAGAGTCAAGCAATGTAAGTTAGCAACCGAATAGTTTTCGCCACCACGACCGATTTGCATTTCGTAATGAGGTTTTGTCTGCAGGATTCCCTCGCTGTGTATATATTGTTTCATCAAGTTTCCCGAAATGCAGTTCTTTTAAAATTTCTGTCTCTGGGTCAACAAAAGCATAAATTTGTTTTTGTCTGTAAACAAGAATGTATGCGTCTATATGATAATCTAATGCTGAATAACATATGTCGTCTACAAGCTCAATGTCTGGTTGACCAAAAATACTCAGTAACTCATGCTTAGTAGTGTTGTTATCTTGAAGGTATTTTGTCGACAATTTAATTTGACTAATTGTTCCGTTTTCAACACCAAATGAGGCACCTGCTGCGTAATGAACCCAACCCGAATTATTCTTTAGCAATTCAAGTCTAGTAGAAAAGTTTAAGTTTTCGTAGCCTTTATGATCAACATATATGTCAACGATTTTCGTTAGGTCTAAGTCATAAATAGTTGAGTTAAGGCGAACTTTTCCAACCTGGAATGAATTAGCTTCAAATCTTCTGTTTAAAAAAATAGTACGTTTAAATTCTGGTGTCATCTTCGCTTATAACTTGTTTATAGAATATTGGTGCTTTTGTTTATTTGGTGTAAAGTGAATGCTTAAGTTGCATGTATTGCATTCCAACGTATTTTTTGTTTAAAATGAAATTGTACCAACCTTGATACTCAATATTTATTATTTTTTCTTTCAATTTTGTTAAGTCTAACCAGGTTTCAGTACCTGTTTTCCCAACTAGTTGTGGAGTTATTTGAATTGCAATTGGAACGTACTCGTATTCCATGTTTTTTTCATTAAATACTCTAACTTCTTTGATACGTAATTCGTTGATTTCTGAGATTGGAGTAATTGTGTAAGTATTCGGAGGATAGATAAAGCATAAAGCACCACCTTCGTAATGTACAATGATTGGTTCGCCGAAAACATTATTAAGCGGATTACCATCATTATATGCATAAACTATTGAATTTAAAATTTGTTGTTGACTAACCTCCCAAGTGAAAGTAATACATGAGTCAACATCAAGGCTGTCTACAACTGGAAGTTTTGTCAATTTACAATATTTAGGTGATTTATCGGAAATGTTTGTCGATTCTAAAAAGAAAATTTCCTCACCGTTAAATGCATTTTTAGAAACTGCTCCAATTAATGTACTATCATTTTTACCATGATACTCAAATAGAAGTGAGTTTTGGGGAGTGTCATAAATTCTTATCCAACGAACACTATCTATATTATCGGTTTGACTCCATATGTTTGAAGTCAAAAATGTAATTAATAATATGTTTAATATTCGAGTCATACAGTAATCTCTATTGTTTTCGGGCTTTGAGTGTGTGCGGATTTAGCTACGCTGATTTTCAATTCGGAGCACACCACGAAGTAGCACCGAAGGTAAACCCGTGTTATACTCAGTAATTATTTCCAGTTCCATTTTTCTTCATTGATGTATTTTATTTTCAAGTGGTCAGCAAGTTCTTTTAGTCTGACTTTCACTTTGTCAAAGTCAGTTATCTTATCCTTTGGCAAAATAAATGATTGTCCACCTTTTAATCTTACAAAAATTGTATGTCTGTTTTTTTCTTTCCATTCTAATGATTGTTGCACTGTTGTTAAAACATGACCGCTAACGGTTTCGGGCTTTGCGTTCGGGCGGGTTTCGGAGCACAAATCTTCAATTTTGCACAAAAGTTGATGCGAGGTAAAATGTTCAATTAACCAAGTCATCCTCAATTGAGACAAAGTGCTGTTTGCGGTTATGGCTTTTTCGGTCAAAGTTATTTCCATTTTTCTGCATTGCTAAATGTTTCAAAAGAAAATTTAGTTTCTATGAATTCTCCTTCTGTTTTTTGCTTTTTGTTATATGCTTCGTCCGCCAAATATAGTAATGCTTCAAAATCCATTTCTTTAGGCATACTTGTGGGATTTTCCAAAACGTGGTTGAAAAAATCTTTTCCATTTGCAACTACACAACATCTAACATATAAAAAGTAATCTGTTGAAAAGAACTCGTTTTCTCCTTTATATGAATCTGGTCCAATATTAGAAGCATAAACTAAACCGTCTAGTTCATAAAGTTTGGACGTTAATATTTCAGCAAATTGTTTTATGTCTTCGATAGTCATTGAAACAAGTTTTTTCAGTGCTGGTCGTAAAACAGCATCATCATCACCTGTTTTTTTCCAATTAAAAGTTGAAATTATTTCCCAAAAAACTTCTTCGTCCATTGGTTTATATGCTGAAATAGGTTTGTCAGGGATATTTGTCAAATCGTTTGTTTCTATATATCCTTTGCTTATTTTCTCTTTAATAAGTTTTTCAATTTCTTTTGAACATTCTGCTTTTGTGGCAAATTCTTTTTCATTGCTACGTCCTTCAGTTCCTAATTTCCCCCATTGAACAATATACTTTTCGTTAAACTGTTCAATTGTCCAAAATTTATTAGAGTCACCCGTTTGGTTGATAAAAATTCGTTTTATCTTTGGTTTTGTAAATATGTTTTTTATCCATTTCATCTTTTTCGGTTTGTTTTCATAGCCTGACGGCTAACGTTTTCCAAATAGGCAAAGGCGCCTAACAAATCTAGTCCTTTTGGCGCTTTTGCTTATTTGGTGTTAGCTGTATTAAACAATTCATCCGAATCCATTAATGTAAAGATCAAAAAAAGTTTTAGTTCTTAAATTGTATCTTACATTAAAATAATAATGCCAGCCATCATAAACAAGAACATGATTTTCCTTCCAAAATCCTAGTTCTTTTATTCGGTTATCAAAGAAACAATTAATATAAATTATTGAATCTCCTTTTTCAATAACATAACCCAAGTACTGTTTGGTATAGCAATTTAGACTATCTGAGATAAAAATATCCTTGTTATACATGAATGATTTAAGTTCCGTTTCAATTTGTATGATCAATTCTAATTCGGGCACAAATCTCCTTGAATTTAGACCTTTTGCAAACATTCTCAAAGGATCTATTTCCATGGTATTTAAACTGTCCATTTTCTGACGAAATTTAAAACTATTACCAAAAATCACCCCTTCAAAAGCGTCTGTTTTAAAAACTAAATTGCTATCTGGAAAGATTAACTCAGTTGTTATTTGTCCATATGTTGAGAAACAAACAATAAAAATTGAAAAAGTGGCAGTTAAAATTTTATTCATGGGTAGTTCTTTCTATTACAGCATAACGGTTTGCCGGCTTTGCGAAGTAGCGGATTAAAAAGCACAAATGTTCAGCTTTGCACAAAAGTTCAATCGAAGAACTGCCGTTGAATTTAGCACTAAATCCGCCATTTTGCCAAACTGCTGTTGTACGCAGGCATTTTAGTATTCTATTTTATTTTCTGGTCGTTGTTGCCAAATAGCCAAATATTGTCTTGTCGACATTTTTCGAGCAGAGTTTTTAGCTTTGTCGGCATATTCTCCTTCGTAAAGTTCGTCAATAGTCTCAAACCAAATTTGCAACCATCTCCCAAAATGCTTTTGTTCAATGCTATAATTTAAATTTTTGTCAACATTGATATGCTTTTGCGTTGGGTTTCCTTTGAATTTTGCAACTCCAAACAAATTAGTTTCCCAAAAATCAGTCAATTTGTCAAGATGCTCTGGCCACTTATCATCTGAAATGTGAGCATTAAAAATTGGCACCAATAGTTCGTCTACTCTTACTTTTGAATAAAAACTATTCACTAAAATATTTATGTCGCTTCTGTTATCAATTTGTCTCATTGCGAATCAATTTAGTTTTCAAGAACACTTTTAACTCTTTCTACTTTATCATGTTTTGATAGAGTTAGGCGTACAATTGAATCTTCAACTGCTATTAAATTGTGAGGAATGTTACCATCCAATGCAATAATATCGCCATCTTTCATATCATACATTTCGCTTTGCACACCTAATTTTAAATTTCCCTGTATTATGTGAATTATAATTGGGAAAGGCGTCTTATGCTCTTTCATAACCTGTCCACTTTTTATAAGAATTCGTATTTCTTTTGAAAATGAAGTTTCAACAATAACCTTTGATATAACATGGTTTTCGTTAAATTCAATTTCGTCGTTAAATGATAATTTGTCCATATGGTCTGTTTTTATGCTTGCGTACAACGTTTTGCCGCCAGGCGCTCGGCCCAACTTTTAAAGTAAATTATAGTTCCGAAGTTAAAGTTATTTTCTTTCAATTTAGTGTTGTTGCGAAGTGAGATCTTGGGCTGGCGCTTGACGGCTGTTAGTAGCATTTCTTTTTCTTAACCATAAAATCACCAAACTAATTGAAAGAATAATTAAAGCCGAACCAATAATATATGGGACAAGAGATTTTTTCAATTCTATTCCATTTTCATCAATTATTGGACGAGTCATAACAACAATTCCAATTAACATAGAAATTAATGTCCATCCGATTTTGGAAGTTACATCCCCCAAGAATAATCCAAATATTCCGTATAGTATTTCTTCAAATATGGATTGTTTGGTTTTATTATTTTTTTCAATTTTTCTCACTGCTTACTTTGTTTGGAAATGCATGGTTTTCAGTTGCTACTAACTCATATATAACCCCTAAATATACATTTTTTATTACACAAAGCTGACCTATATGGTTGTATTGGCGAAGTTTATGTTGCCTATTATCTTTTCAAAAAACAACATTTGCTTTAGCTAATTAACATTGAAAGGAGATGATACGATTAATTATATTGTTTTACCAATTTCTTAGCGCTATCTGCTGCAATGATCAACCCGCCTGCTAACATGATGATGTCTTTTAAAACCAACCTTCCAGCTCCAGATAGATACGGAAATCCATGCTGTGGGGTAGGGAAGTCTCCACCTAAATTGGGTACATACACCTCAGGTGTGGTAATTAGAAAGGTTAAGGTAACGATCGACATGCCAAAGGTGAGTAAGCCGCCAATCATACCGATTTTTGGAAACCAAATTCCAAGTAAAACAAGTAAACCTATGATGCAAATAACAGTGCCTAAACCGTATGAAAATGTATATGTTCCATTCTTTTTATGCCAATCTATGTTCTTTTGTACAACCTTGCCCTCAGGATTTTTATACAGCGTGTATTCCGCAACGCTTTCACCTTGCTCGTTAACTACTTTATTGCCCGAATTGTTGTAAAAGAAACTCATAAATGGACTGTTCGATACAAAGGCAACAATTCCATCCGCCTCATATTGATACACTTTTAAACCACCAATCCACGCCATTACGATGAATATTGCAATGCGAATCAGATTGATGAAATGTGTTTGCTTGGTCGCTAAAAATAATACGATGTACTTCATAATTTTCTGTATTTTAAATCAAATTAAACATTTAGAGTTTTAAGAAGATCGATTGTTTTATTCGTTTAACTAACAATCTATAACTCCTAAATTTTCAATCGAGTAGAAACCTTACGTTTAAAATATGAAATTTAATTTCAAACTGTTCTGCTAATTTAACCATTTTAATCCGAGCTTGTATTGGAACAAAAATGCAGTGCAATTTTACATTAGTTAAAAATTTGTACACTTTCGTTATCGACGTTGTTCTCTCTGAATGATTGTATAACTTCGGCTGATGCTTCCGTATAGCCACTAGGTAGGATGAATTTACTGTCATTGATGGTTTTATTGTTAACCTGCGACCAAGTTGTTGTTGCTAGAACGATCGAGACGAATAGTAATAATTTATTTTTCATTATGTTTTATTTTTATTGATGATAAATTTTCAGTTGAAGTAATAGCAACTTTTGCGAGGGCGAAACTAGTCGTATGCTTTGATTTCACGGTTAATTTGGGACGAACCAAGTCAAAGCTTGTACAAACGTATTCTTTAGCTACTCGTAGTTGCGCGAAATGTCCTCTTCATTTATTCTCAATTTATCATCGTTAAATGTCATTTTGGTTTACGATTAATGTTTTAATATTAAAATCTAGTATAGAGCAATACAGTTGCCAAATGCAATGGTTGCATCCACAATTGAAATACTTTAGTAAACCGATCGATTTTAGCGTAACAAAGAAATATGTGTGGTTGTTGAGTGCTTAACTTTATAAATTACAAAAGAGATAGTATTGATAATACAACGTATATGAATAAATGTTCTTTCATTAATTAACTAATTACTTCTTTTAGTCTGCTGGTTGTCTTGTTTCATCAAATGAAAAATACGTTACATGCGTCCAATTAATATACGAGATAGAGTTAAAATTCCACATGTATTTCCTCTCGTTACTTTCCTCGAAAATCGATGATGGTTGGTATATGTTAATTAGTTTTGAGTTCGGTAATATAGCCATTCGCTTAATTGAATGAATTCTTAGTTGTGTAATTTGCGTGTTTTTACTTGCGAAAACAGGTGAAAAGTCTTGTATGAAATAGCAAGATTTCCTTTGGAATGGAAATTTATTTCTGATTAGCTCTAGCCAAGTAAAATTTATCCGTCCATTTTATCTAATTAACGATTGTTCGAAACGTTAGATTAATCCTCGGAGAGCTTACTTTTTTAGTTGGAGGAAGTCGGTGCAACCAATGTGTTTGGGTATTGTCTTTCATGATCAACAAGCTGCCATGTTCCAACAGAAATTCAACTTTTGCTTTACTTTGTTTGTGCTTGAATGCAAATTTTCGTTCGGCTCCAAAACTCAGAGAAGCAATTGCTCCGTTTTTCTTCAGGTCGGATTCACCATCGCTGTGCCATGCCATTCCTTCCGTACCATCGTGGTATAAATTGAGTAAGCAAGAATTGTAGGATTCGCCCGTTTCTTGTTCAACAAGCGCTTTTAACTCCAATAATTCCTTGGTCCAAGGGAGTGCTTGTTTTGTTGTATTAGAGTAGGTGTACTCAAACGGTTTTTCACCGTACCAAGCAACTTTTCGTTTAGTGATTATTTTCTTTCCAAAGATGATGGCTTCATCGTTTCGCCATTCGATGGTGTGAAGTAAGAGCTGGAAATAATGATCGGCCAATTGACGACCTAGAACTTTACCATAATAATGAACTGTTCCATCGTAAGGTAACCAGTTTTTTGATGAACTGAAAGTTTGGTCAAATAAGTCCATTTTTAGTGCGAATTTAAATCCATGATTTTATGAAAAAACAAGTTTTAGAAGGTATCCGTTTGTGCACTTTCCCAACCAATTATTGCCGTTTTTCGCGTATTTCCCCACATGTACCCGCCAATATTTCCAGATGCTTGAATGACACGGTGACAAGGAATCAGGAATGCGATTGGGTTGCTTCCAATGGCTGTCCCGACGGCTCTTGCTGCGTTTGGTTTTCCGATCTCTTCAGCAATTTTTCCATAAGTTGATAGTTGTCCCAAAGGAATTTTCAGAAGTGTTTCCCAAACTTTTAATTGAAAATCAGTTCCTTTTAAATGCAATTTAATTTCTGGCAGTTTGTTCCAATCGCTTTGAAAGATCAAAAGTGCGTTTAGCTGAAATTTATCTTGTTTTTGGATGAATGTGGCGTAAGGGAAATGGTTTTTTAGGTCAACTAATGCCTTTTCTTTTTCGCTCTCAAAAGCAATGTAGCACACACCTTTAGTTGTGGATGCAACAATGAGGTTTCCAAATAGACTAGGAGAGAAGCTGTAGTGAATCAGGAGGTTCTTACCACCGTTTTTGTATTCTCCAGGCGACATTCCCTCCACGCTGACAAATAAATCGTGTAATCTGCTTGTTCCGGAAAATCCTGTTTCCATTGCGGCATCAAACAAAGTGGCTTGTCGTTCTTTTAATAATTGTTTGGCGTGCTCAATACTTAGGTATTGCAAGAACTTTTTTGGGGTTGTTCCAGCCCATTCGCTGAATAATCGCTGAAAATGAAAGGGACTTAAATGCACGTGTTTAGCAATTTCCTCCAGGTTTGGTTGCGATTTAAAATTCTCCTTTATATAATCAATTGCTTGAGCGATTCGTTGGTAATTGAGTTCTTGTTGTGCATCCATCACATTTCTTTTGGTCTACAAATATCCGAACTATTTTGTCTACATAAAATCCGAAACTTGCTTTAAAGGTAAAGCATCTTTGAAATGGCGTTTAAATTTTTGTGACATTCCACGATCCGTAAATTTTACTATTGTAAAAGAACTATCCCAAGCAATAATTTCAATTTTTGAATGTTCTAATTGCAAATTTCCAGTTTCCCAAACCTTATCGTTTCCGTCTGCGAATGGTAAGTCAATCAAATTGGGATTAATTTCTAGATCTTTTGGAAGAGCTGAAAAAACTCCCCATATCATCTGAGAATCAGATTTTCGAACACAATCCATTTCATCAGCAGCAAGCAAATGCCAATCTTCCTCTAAATTTATTGGTAAACTCTCCAGCTCGATTGTATTTATTTCTAAGTCTGTAATCAGCCACTTAAATTCACCAATTTCCTTCTCTAACGGCCTTAGCAATTCATCTAGATTCGTGTGAAACTTAAGAGTATCTAGTTTTCTAATTATCCAATCCATTACAATTGTTTTTCGATTGAAGTTTATCGTTTGAAAAGTAATCAAAATATTGACGTTAAACCTTAAAATGTGTATAAATCCTCTTGAAGGAGGGAAATCAATTAATGAACAATTAAATTTTCATTTTGACCCAATAATACCCTGATTTTACTTTCAAAATTGTCCTAAAACTAATTAATAGAAATGTTGATGACCTTTTTCTTCGGAACTAGATACTTCATTAGCCAAATAGTAGAGCAAATAACTCCACTTTTAACTATTAATTGTCCAGTTTTAATTAATAATCCATTATTACCTTTCATAACAATGTCATAAGGATCATAAAAAGCATAAATGTAGGTATATATTACATAGATTAATAAAACTAGAAAAATGAAGATAAGTAATTTGTTAAGCCATCTTTTATTAATTGCAGTTTGAAGTATAAAGAGGCTGAGTAAAATTGTTAAGAGTATAAATTTGTAACGGTTAATTGATCCACTTGTAAAATAGTAATATTCAAAACTTAAGAGGTAGTAGCTCATACCTATTGAAGAAATAAGAAGATTTACTGTCCTCTGGTATAAATCCGTCTTTAGCGTCGTTCTTATATCTTTAATTTCAAAAAATGATCGCTTAATATTGCTCGAAGTAGGAGTGTTTAACTTTTTTCTTGATAAAAACCAATTGATGAATAGATAAAAACCGATTATAGATAGAATTAGCATTATCCAAATGTGATAGCTTAAAGCACAATTGAGTTCGATTCTAGTTTCATTCTCTTCACAAGGTAGAATTCTAGCGGTTAACTTTCCAAAAGTATTGGTATAAAGTTGTAATAGTAACAACACTATAACTGTTGCAGCGCTGGCTAATGCTAATTTTGATCTTTTATTAGACAATGTAATCTAGGTGTTGATTGTGAATAAAATTTATTTTGTAATGCTTCATTACTTGATTGTAAAACTCAACTTATACTTACCCATTGGCTAATTCCTTCGATTGCTTGAATATCTCTGCAAGTAAGTCATTGGTGTAACCACCTTGCTCGGCTTTTTCTAGCTTCGTCCTTATCAAGTCAATCTCTCTTTGTAGATTTTTAGCCTGACGAATTAAATCATTCACCAATTCGATTTTACTGTAAGATTCCTTTCTTTCAACTTGTATTTTTTGCCATTCAACGGTAGGTTCTGTCAATGAAATACTTTGTCTTCTTATAATTAATCGCTTTGTGGTGTCAATGTACACCAATAACGCATCAAATCAAAAAATATTTTTCTTCACTTCAAAACCAAAAAGCCCTGAATTTTTCGTCCAAGGCTTCTGTATGCTATCATAAAACCAAAATCTTACTCTTCGCTTTTGTTTTTAATCGCCATTAGTAGATTGTAAGCACCTTTTGTAACAATGGTTTTTTCGGAAAGTGATGTACTTAATATTTCGGTGAATCCGTTTTCGGTGTTACCAATTTTCACTTCTGTCATCTCGAATTGCTTGTTGCCATTGGTGATGAAAACAAATTGCTTGTTCTCAAAACGAACGATGGCATCTTCTGGTAATGCCGTTGTGTTGTTGGATTGAAGCTCAATATCGGCCGACATAAACATGCCTGGTAATAAACTTTTATCCGCTTGCTTGAAGCGACATTGCACCTGCGTTCCGCTATTGTTCTCCAAATTTTGACTAATCAGAAAAATTTCACATTCGTACTTCTTTTGCGGATTGTTAGTTGTGGAAGCGTATAATTTCTGTCCAATCGCTAATTTATTGATGTCTTTCTCAAAAACAGTTAATGACAACAAAATATCGTTCGGATTGACCAATTCAAACAACACATCACTTGGGTTGACATATTTCCCAATGTTGACATTCACCGCGGCTACATAACCCGATATTGGCGCATAGATGTTGATGCTGTTGGATAGGTTGTCGGTTGTTAATTTTTGTGGATTTAAACCGATCAATTTCAATTTTTCTTCCAAGGATTTGATCACAACACGTTGCGTTTGATACGTTGCTTTTGCTTGCTCAAAAACTTTATCGCTTGTTGCTTTGCTCTGATTCAGTTCTTTCTGACGATTGAATTCGCTTTCGTGGACAATAAATTGGGCTTTTGCCATCAAATAATCTTGTTGCAATTGCACGTATTGCACATCTTCCATCACAGCCAAAACTTCGCCTTTTTGTACGTACATTCCGTCCATTAGTTTTGTCGACTTCAAATAACCGCCCATTGGAACGCTGATAGAAACCATGCTTTGCGGTGGAACGTCGATTTTACCGTTCAATTTAACTGTTGAGGAAATTTGTTTGGAGCTCAATGTTCCCGTTTCAATACCTGCATTTTTATATTGATCTTCCGTTAAGGTTATACTGTTTTCGATGGTTGTGCTTGATTTTGTTGACTCCACAGTTTGTTCGCTTCCACATGCTGATAAAAGGGCGATTAAACTACTGGTTAAAATGATATTTTTCATAATCAATCGATTAGTTGTTGCTATAATAATTTAATTCTGCGATGGCATTGTTTCGACTGTTGATCGCGTCGATGTAATCGCTTTGAATGCTTGTCGCTTGGTTGATCAAAAGAACCCATTCCAGGTAATTGATCTCTCCATTCATGTAATGTTGATTGGCTGTTTTATTAATGATTTCAGCGTTTTTCAGCGCTACAGTTTCAAAATACGTAACGGTTTCATCGCTGCGTTTGAAAGTTACCAAGGCCATCTGATACGCATTCTCAAAACGCTTCAAATTCATTTCATATTCATTGTTAGCAATCAACTCAAAGGTTTTTGACGCATTGACTCTAGCTCGCTGTCCACCGCTAAAAATGGGAATTCCCAAACCAATTTGCCCCGATTGAAAACGCAAAGAACCATTGTAATTGATGTTATCAGCGCCCATTCCGCGCATTCCCATCACATTGTAGGCAAACGTCAGATCTGGAGCCAATTTGGAACGTTCTACTTTGGTGTTTAACTCAGCTACTTTCTGGCGTTGTTCCCAAAATTTAATAGACGGATGTGTCAAAGGCATACTGGAATCGATGGAGACAACACTCGAATTGTTCTTCGTTCCATTTTCAGGAACTAGGGGAGAAGTGGTGTTGAGCAATAATTGAAATTGCAGTTGAATCAATTGTAAATCTTGGTCAACTTGTTTTAATTGCAACAAAATTTGTCCACGTTGATTTTCAGCAGTTGCTTTTTCCAAAATGTTGCTTTCTCCTTGCTCAAATCGCAGGTTGACTTTCTTTACAAATTCGGAGAAAATACTATCATTTCGTTCCAACAATCGACGTTTTTCTTGCATCGCCGCGAACGCGTAATACGCTTGTGTGACTTGCTTTTTCAAATCTGCTTCCAACATACCAACGAGCAATAAACTGCTTTTCCATTCTTCATTAAGCAATTGTTTTTGTCGCACATAAACCGTAGGGAAATTGATCGTTTGTGCAATTCCAACTCTCGTATCGGCATAAAAACTGTTGATTTGCCCGTATTCCGCCACAATGTCTGTTGGTTGAATGCTCGAACCCGATTTAATCAATTGTTGCTGGTATTCGCTACGCAATGTTTCGTTTTTAACCGATAGGTTATTTGCCAAGGCTGTATCAATTGCCTGTTGCAAAGAAATTGGTGTTTGAGCTCTACTCGCTTGAAAGGAAAGTGCACTGAATGCTATAAAAAGTGCGATAATGTTTTTATTGATCGTCGGTTTTTTGTGAAACAACAAGTATAAAATTGGTAACATAAACAAGGTTAAAAATGTTGCGATGAGTAATCCGCCAATAACGACTGTTGCCAATGGGCGTTGAACTTCTGCTCCTTCGCCTGTGCTTATTGCCATCGGTAAAAATCCCAGAGAAGCAACAAATGCGGTCATTAAAACCGGTCGCAAGCGGACTTTCGTTCCTTGAATAACAACGCGTTTGAGGTTGGTATAACCTTCTTTTCTTAAGCGGTTGAATTCAGCAATGAGGACAATTCCATTCAGAACGGCAACACCAAATAGCGCTATAAATCCAACACCAGCACTGATGCTAAACGAAATGTCTCGAAGTGAAAGTGCTAAAATTCCACCAATTGCAGAAAGCGGAATGGCTGAATAGATGAGCAAACTCTGTTTCACTGAACCGAAAGCGAAGAAAAGCAACAAGAAAATCAAGGCCAATGAAACAGGTACAGCGATGTACAAACGTTCTTTTGCTGCTTCCAAGTTTTCAAATGCTCCTCCATAATTGATCGTATATCCTGCAGGAAGTTTGATTTGAGCATCCACTTTTTGCTGCAACTCTTGCACCATACTTTGCACGTCTCTTCCACGAACGTTGAACCCAACGATGATTCTTCGTTGCGAATTTTCACGTTGAATTTGATTCGGTCCATCAACGATTTCAACTTGAGCAACGGCATTCAATGGAATTTGCGATCCGGATGGAGTAGGGATGAGCAGATTTTGAACATCAGCCAATTCTTTTCGTTTCTCATTTTTTAAACGCACCACTAAATCAAATCTTTTTTCTCCTTCGTAAACTGTTCCACTTGCTTCTCCTGCAAACGCAGTATTTACTACTCGATTGATGTCACTGATGGACAATCCATATTGCGCAATCGCAGTTCTGTTATATTGAATGGTGATTTGTGGCAAACCTGCAACTGCTTCAACATACAGACCGCTGCTTCCATCGACCGTATTACAGATTTTACCTAGCTTCTCAGCGTAAAAAGCCAATGTATCAAGGTTCTCTCCAAAGATTTTACAGACTACGTCTTGTCGCGCACCGGAAATCAACTCATTGAAACGCATTGCCACGGGATATTGAAAACTAAAAGTTACACCAGAAATAGCTGTTAGCGCCTCGCTCATTTTCGCTTCCAATTCTTGGTAGGATTTTGCCGAAGTCCATTCTTTTCGATTTTTCAAAACTATGATCATGTCAGAAATATCAATGGGCAAAGGTTCAGATGGAACTTCGCTCGTACCTGTTTTCGTTACTACGCTTTTGACTTCTGGGAATTTCTCTTTTAGAATTTTAGAGGCTTTCGACACAGCATCGATGGAGGTTGTTAAGTTACTTCCAGGTAAAACACGGGTTTCTACCGCAAAATCACCTTCAGGCAAAGCAGGAATAAATTCACCACCTAATCGTGAGAGTAGGAAAATCGAAATAACAAATAATGACAAAACGATTGTGATTGCTACCTTTTGCATACGCAATACTTTCACCAAACTGCTTTGATAAATTCGTTCTAGAAAGTGCATCATGCGATCTGAAAACGTTGTTTTGTGCGAAATTTTCTTGCTTAATAACAAGCTACTCATCATCGGGATGTAGGTCAGAGAAAGGATGAACGCTCCAGCTAAAGCAAAGGCAACGGTTTGGGCCATTGGTTTAAACATTTTTCCTTCAATTCCTTGCAATGTAAAAATCGGTAGGTAAACAATGAGGATAATTATTTGACCAAAAACGGCACTGTTCATCATGCGTGAAGATGCTGTTTGCACTTCTTTATCCATTTCATTTTGTGAAAGTTGATCAACCTTACTGAATTGTTTACTTGAATAGAGTTTATGCAGAACGGCTTCGACAATAATCACCGCTCCGTCGACAATTAAACCAAAGTCGAGCGCTCCCAAACTCATCAAGTTTCCACTTACGCCAAAAATGTTCATCAAGATGATGGCAAAAAGCATAGAAAGTGGAATTACGGAGGCCACAATTAAGCCAGCGCGGAAATTTCCAAGGAATAATACCAGAACGAAAATCACAATCAGCGCGCCTTCCATGAGGTTTGTTGCAACTGTACTGATGGCGTTGTTTACCATTTTTGTACGGTCGATAAACGGCTCAATTGTCACACCTTCGGGCAATGTTTTCTTGATTTCTTCCACACGATCTTTCACGCGCGTAATCACTTCGTTGCTATTGGCGCCTTTTAGCATCAAAACAATCGCACCAGAAACTTGTCGCTCGCCATTGTAAGTCAAAGCACCATATCGCGTAGCACTTCCCAACTTTACTTCGGCAACATTTCCAATCAACAGCGGAATGCCATTTGGTAGGTTTTTCACAACAATCGATTCGATGTCGCTCTTGCTGCCAACCAATCCTTCACTGCGAATAAATAGGGCAGTTGGACCTTTTTCAATATAAGATCCTCCTGTGTTTTGGTTGTTGTTTTCCAAAGCTGTAAATACATCGGCAATGGTAACTTCATATGCCAATAATTTCTCTGGTTCAACAGCAATTTCGTACTGTTTAAGAAGTCCACCGAAACTACTAACATCTGCCACGCCCTTCACACCAAGTAATTGCTTGCGAACAATCCAATCTTGAATCGTTCGTAACTCCATGGCGTCGTATTTATCTTCGTATCCTTTTTCTGGTCGAACAACATATTGGTAAATTTCACCTAAACCTGTTGTAACAGGCGCCAAAAATGGTGTTCCAAATCCTTTTGGTAACTGTTCTTGCACCAATTGCAAACGTTCGGAAATTTGCTGACGAGCCCAATAAACATCGACATCATCTTCTAAAACGATTGTAATGACAGACAAACCAAAGCTGGAATAACTACGTAATTCCTTTAAATGCGGCAAGTTGCTATTTGCTTGTTCTATAGGAAAAGTGATTAGTCGTTCTACATCTGTTGCGCCCAAAGCTGGAGCAACTGTAATAACTTGCACTTGGTTGTTGGTAATGTCTGGAACGGCATCAATTGGCAATTTTTTTAGTTCAAAAACGCCATAGCCGAGAAGGGCAATAACGAAAAGCCCAACGATGAGTTTGTTCTTAATGGAAAACTCAATGATTTTGTTTAACATACATTTCAGTTAATTAATTGACCTGAATGCACCAATTAAAATACGGTGCAAGACACAAACATCTTGGTAGATGAAGTGCGAAAAAATGGACGGAATTAATTAGCTAAAACGCGGCGGCTGCCAGATGTTTAACAGATTTGGATTGGAATACGTATGTTGATAGAAGTTCGACTGAATAACAGTTTCTGCTTCATCGATTTTTTGTGTAAAAGCAAATGTTGGTTGAGGAACTAGCGTTACCACTTGAATTGTTTGCACATCAAACGATTTAAAAGGAAGATTTTGATGATCCTTGTGTGCATCGTCTGGGTGTTTGATTTCAGTTTCGTAGTGATCACTCAAAAATTCAATCAACGATGAATTATCCCATTCCACATGTTCCAAGTAATGGTGCACCAATGTTGGCAATCGCAAAAGTTGACCCAAAGCAGTATTTGCCATGAGAAAAGCACATAAAAATGATATTGCGATGAATTTATTCACGCCTCAAATATAGGGAAATAAGTTTTAGCTTGTTTTGAGGGAAAGTGTAAAATAATTTAAGTGGTAAATGAGGATGATTGTTGGAGGAATGATGGAAAAGTCCAAAATTGATGGTTGTATTAGATTTATTAGTTCTTATTGGGGTTTTGAATCTTGTTCATCCTTCATTTTTTAATGTAATTCTTAAATCTTGTCAAGTTGTTGAGTTTAAGGTTGTGTTTGTTGATTGAAGTACAGTTGGTTAAATTGTTAATAGTTGTAAATTGCCTTCAAATATCTATACTATGAAAACAACATTAACTCTTTTATTAGTGACAATTTACTATTCTGTAAGTTCACAAAGTTCAAATTGGTTCAACTACACTTGTAGTAACAAAATCTATGATTTGTCGGCTAAAGGAGACAAATTATGGGTAAGTACAATTGGTGGTTGTGCAACGGTAGATCAAAGTACTGGCGATGTAAAACATTATAATAGAGCTAATACTGGTTTACCTGACATTTTTGTAGGATCAATGTATGTTGCGGAGAACGAAAATATGTGGTTTGATATTCACACGAGAGGAATTACCAAGTTTGATGGAGTAAATTGGTTGTCGTACAACCAATTGAATTCAAATATTTCAAGTGATAATATTGCCAATATTCGAGAGGACGCGTTTGGGAATGTTTGGATGCTATGCATAAATACAAATAGCATTGTTAAGTTTGATGGTATAAATTGGTTCACGTATAATTCAACTAACACTTCCTTGCCTTCAGAATACATTAGATTTTTTGAAATAGATAATTCAGGAAAGCTATGGATTATAACGGGATATTCTGGATTGGTTCAATTTGATGAGTCATCCTTAATTGTTTATAATACAACAAATTCACAAATCCCTTCAAATTCAATTAGTGCTTTAGCAATTGATGATATTGGAAATGTTTGGCTAGGATTTAATGGATTGGGAATTTCAAAGTTCGACGGAGTAAATTGGAATGTCTACAACATGACGAATTCTCAGATACCAAGTGATAGTATTGGAACAATAGTTATTGAAAATTCGATTGTTTGGGGAACTTATAATGAACAATTTGGAGGTATATTTCGCTTTGACGGAATCAATTGGACAGATTTTAATTCGAACAATTCGGCCTTGCCAGCAGAAGATTTTCTTCAATTTGAGATTACATCGAATGGTGATAAATGGTTGGTAGTAGGAGATTGGCCAACTAACAAACTTATCCAATTTGATGGTTTAAATGTTGAAAATCATGACATTACTAATTCGCCACTCATCGGTAACATAATTCTAGATATTGACTTTGACTCCGATGGAAAATTATGGATTGCTGACTACGGTCAAAATTCAAATGGTGGTCAATTGGTCGCATATCAAAACCATAATTGGGAAAACTATCATCAACAGACTAGCGTTAGTTGGCTTCAACATCAGAATGACTCGGTAATATGGTTGGGTATGTACAATAGAATTGGTCGTTGTTAATGGTCAAACCACTATCTTTAATATGTCTAATTCTGGTCTTCCTTCTAATGAAGTAAGTGGCGCAGTCGTTGATACGAATAACAATGTCTGGTTCGCAACATCTAATGGATTATGCATGTTTGATGGAACGACTTGGACAGTATTTAATACAGCTAATTCAGGAATTCTAGAAGATCGAATATACGATATTTTAGTTGACTCTTCTAATAATATATGGCTTGCAACACAAGCAACTGCTGGACTACTAAAATTTGATGGAACTAATTGGTCAAATTTTAATACTAGCAATTCAGATATTGGATCAAACTTTATTAACGATTTGGAGTTGGACCAGAATGGTCACTTGTGGATAGGAACCCTAGATAATGGTATTACCAAATTTGATGGAACGAATTGGACCGTATATAATTCCTCAAATGCAGCAATTCCTGACGATAATGTTTTATCTCTTGGGATTGATAATCAGAATAACGTTTGGATTGGAACATATTTTGGAGCCTCTTTATTTGATGGTAGTAGTTGGACCTTATTTAATGTGACAAATTCAGGCATACCTCATAATACTATCCTCGATTTTGAATTTGATGATTTTGGAAACGTCTGGATGGGCACAGCAGGAGGAGGAATTGGTGTCTATAATGCAGATGGAGTGTCTTTGAATGTAAATGAGATTGGTACTCTAGCCGATAATGCGATTTTCAAACTATTTCCCAATCCATTTGACACAGATTTTCATATTGAAATTGATCATTTATCAATTGGGGCCTCTCTATTATTGTACGACGCTATTGGTTCATTGATTGAGAGAATTGAATTGAAGAGTGTTAAAACACATGTGTCGACTATCGATTATACGCCAGGTTTTTACTATTATACTATTGTTAAGGAGAATAAGCTATTGAACGCCGGGAAAATTATAAAACACTAATAGTTCTGAGTGAAATTAAGCTGTAATTGATCATTTAAACGCATAATTAGCTGTTAGACTCAGTGATAGTTTCATTTTTTAGTATGAAGATGATTTTGTTCTTAATCACTCAACTTCCTTTTGTCTTTTTTGCCCAATTTATTGATCTGCAATTTGGTATAATAATGCACTTTTTCGTGGTACAAAATCCAACCACCAATTATCCCGATTGCGCTTCCAATCAAGATGTCGAACAAGCGAGCTAAGAAAACTTCGGTTGTATTGTGTGAAAGTTCATTGCCTGATTCTGCTAAAAAGATCGTTAGAATGGTGATGAAAACAACTGCAATTGCATAATTTCGGACAATTAGAAATTCCACAATAATTTGTAAAACAATAATTCCAATCACCATAAACAAAGGTGTCGGGTTGGAATAAGCAATTCCCCAAGTCAATCCCAAACCGATAATGGTACCAATGATGCGTTGTGTTCCTCTGGTCCAAATGTGCTTGGAACTGGAACCTTGCATGACAGCCAAACAGGAAATGGGAATCCAATACGGATTTTCGATGTCGAGATAAAGTGCAACGGCTAATGAAATGGCGATGAAAAGTCCAAAAACGAGTGATTCAACAATATTGGTGTGGGCGTCTTTATTTGTTTCAAAAGTCAAGCTTAGTCCGTTTTTCTTGAGTGTCAACAAGCTATAAACTAATGCCAATCCGCAGGTTAAAATAGTTCCTAAAGCTACATATCCAACTTTTGTAGGGATTGTTTCCGGATCAAATGGTGTACAAATGGCGGTTGACGCAATCATAATGAAGAAGAAATTTCCTGGCGGCCTTGTCATCTTCAGTTGATGCAAGGAGTAATGTATTCCAAAACTGAGGACTCCCAACGCAATTGGCGCTACGATGCTATTGAATGAAAACAGTAAACCAACGGAATACGATAATGTGATTCCGAAGCAGCACGTCATCAAAATGATCATTCGTTCAACCAAATTATCCGATTGGATGTAAAGAATGGACAATCCTGCCAATGAAGCCAATTTTCCTGCTTCCATGTTGTCGGTAAGCCAACCAATAACCATCGGAATTCCAACACTCAATCCAGCCACAACGGGCAAATGCCATTTTCTCGTAGTAGAATTAAATGTAAACAAGGATTTCATCAACGTTGATTTTATTGAAAAAGCTTTCAGATTCTTTCATTCGTTAAAAGCCCTGCAAAAGTAGTGAAAATCTACTCCCAAATCAATCTACAGCTCCGTCAATTCGTCTTCGTGAATGCGGTAATTGAAATTTCTGATAACTGGTCTTCCTCCGCCGTCAAGGGAATAATACTTGATTGTGAGCATCATGCTATTTTCATTTACAAATATTAACCTCTCTTCAACTCAAACCAATCAGTTGGGTCGCCATCGTAATCGAAGGTTTCTTTGAAGATTGTTGTTTATCACATTTTATTCCAATAATTCTACTAATTCCAGAAAGTTGATGTTGTTTTTGGGGGAGGGGTGGAATCAATATTTTGCTACTAAATCATCATTTTTTTGTCTTTATGGATGTAGAAACGAGCTTAAGTGAATTGATATAATCAGTATCAAACTCAATTGTTCTAATGTCTCCAACTTTAAATTTCATTTGACCAACCCATTTTCCTTTTGGATCAAGGTTATCCATTATAAGTTCTTTATTGTCTATGAAATGAATTCGTCCTAAGTAACAAGCTGTTTCTGATTTTGTATAGACTTGAAAAACGCCAAAGTTATCAGATAAATAGTTTAGAATTGTTTCGAGATCTAATAGAGTAATCATGTCTTTCTCTGTTGGCTGAAGTCCCTTTAAGTTAATTACTTTTTCTCTCCATTTCTCGTCTGCTTCCCTGCGATAACCTTTAATATTTTTGTGTCTTACAATGACATAGCCGTCAATTATGTAATCTACAGGATTGTATTTCATTAAAGTCCAGTCGTCATTATAATCAACAACATAACCAGATATTGGTGTTTTTCTGTCCGTGAATGTTACAGAAACTAATTGACCGATATGTTTTTTCTTTTTCACTTAAGTTATTGTTAGATTGAGCATAACGTTTTGGTTTGACTTTCGTTTTAACGGGACTTAGTTGCTGTTAGTGATATTAATTTGTTTTTGCCAAATAGGAACTTGATCTATTTCATTTTGAAAATCAATTTCTTTCACAACTGATTTGGAAATATTTCCTTTTGGATCTATGTCTGATTTCGGTAAATAAATTCCGAAATTTTGATTCGTTCGAAATGTCCCAATCATGTTTTCATTTCCTGAATCTATGTCTAATTTAACAACATAGTCTTTATTTTTTGTTGTTTTATGTTTACAATAGCCAATTACTCCTTTTCCATTAATAAACGTGCAAAAAGAAATTAAATTATGAAAGTCTGAGAAATTGGATTGTAGCACATTTATTTGGAAGCGACCATTATTTAAACTGACTTCTGTTTCAGTTTCAGGAAATTCGGAGTGAATTAAATTTTTTATTTGATCAATTGTATCCTCTTGAGAATTTTGGTCAAAAAAAATATTTTTTTCATATTCATTGATATCAATTGGTATCCAATTTGGATCATTCTGAGATGCAGGAGGTACAATGTAATGATGGGATTTTTTCTTAAGCAATCGACTTCCACTTCCGTAGCGGAAATAAATCACTATTGATATTACGATTAATGTGAGAATTAATTTTGGTTCCATTCTTCAATTAGCTCTAACGGGCCGCGTATTGGCGATAGTGGCGGATTAGAAAGCCGAAACTTTCAATTTTGCACTAAGCTAAGCAACAGCCTTTTATTATTTTCTAAATTTATGAAAAAAGGAAATATAAAAGGCTGTTGCGACAAAAAAAGGGAGAAACTTCAATTTCTCCCTTATCCCGCCATTTCGCCAATGCGATGTTAGCGGCAGTGTTTATAAAGGACTCGCACTTCTCCAATTTCTTTTAGGAAATATCTCCTTGTTTGTTGTGTATGATAAAGTTGATTTATTCTTATGTGTACTATATATTTTAGTATCTTCTAAATTTTTCTTTATACAACTTAGTACGGCTTTTCGTGGATGCTTTTTATTTCCCTCTGCTGAAACAATAAACATTTTGGGAGCAAACTTACCTAACCAAGTCGAACTAATATTGCGACGACTACCGTGATGTGGTAATTGTACAAAAGTTAAATTTTCAGTTGTAAAACCATTACTTTCCATGTCATTAAAAGATTCTACACCCGCATCGCTTGTTAATAAATATCTTCTGTTTTTACTATCTATTAATTCAATTACAGTCGAAGATAAATTTTCTGGAGATGCATCGTTTTTCTCATCGACGATAATACATGGTTTTTGTAATTCACTTTCTTCATCTACTTCAGAATATGATTTTGTAAAATCATATTTCTTTAAAAAGTCAATATTTGTAAAAATTTGAACTTTATCATTATAATATTTCCTACTAGGGGACACAATCTTAATTTGCTTATAATTGATTACATCACTTAGAGCTTCATATTTTTGTATATTATGATGTTCACAAAGTTCATTTAGTTCTTGAACTTTTTTAAATGATTTATACAAGTGTTCAATGTCATCATCTTCTTTTCTTTTAGCAGACATTTTAATATTGTGTCTAAGTTCATCACTTATAAACTTTACTGGATCGTTATAAATACCATAGTCAATTTCATCTCCGAGTTCTTTTACTATTTCAATTAGACCATTTATATGATCTGCGTGTGGATGACTGTTTATAAATGCTAATTTTCTTTTCTCATAGAGATGTGGTTCTATCCACTTCCTATAATGTTCAACAACTTTTTTTCCATTTTCTTGATTTCCTCCGTCTAAGAAAAATACAAAGTCACTTTCGTTTGGATTTCTTCCCCAAATTACAATAGCATCACCATCACCAACGTATAAAAAATCTATTATAAAATCCATAATTAGTTACTTGCTTCAATTCTTTTAGTTATATATTTAGTTTGTTTTCTATAAGAAAATAAATATATTAAACAGATGATTATTAACAAAACGTACTCTTGTGTTTCTAATGACATGTTTAAGTAATTTTTATTAAGAGAATAGTATAATTTACCAATTATTACCATGATTATCATTGTAAATAATACTCTGAATTTATTATTTGTTTCAACCATTATATCAAGTTTTGCATCTTTTTTTGATGCTTCAACAAATAATTTATAATCTTTAAATTTTATAAATCGTATAAATTTAAGCAAAGGTTCAAAAATGATTGAAGATAATCTACTAATAGTCATACCAAGAAAATAAAATAAAAATGCGCTAACTAGTAAATTGTCATAATTAATGTTGTACTCTGTAAACTTGTTAAGCAATACAACAAATAATATTCCTGGAAGTAAGTTATTAAATAAATTGTAAGAAGAAAGTTTGTTAAATAATTCATTCATTTTTTTCTAGGTTATTTGGTTAACATTGCCGCTAACTTATTTATACACGAAACTATTTTTCGTTAATAACCATTTGTAACCGCTTGTAAACGCTTGTAATTCCTTCAAGACAAATGATATTAAGTGAGTTGGTTTCTCTTCAAATCTAGTAAAATAAACCAAAAATGCAATCAAAAAGCCTAAAACCAGTTATTTATGCCTGTTTTAGGTGATAAATTATACGCTCAAATGGAAAGCTGCCAAATAGCGTTTTGCTTGTGCAATGTGGCGCAGGTTGTGGTAAATGACAAAGCGGAAGGTGTCGCCCAATCGGATGGTGATCCATTTGGAGATGGTAATGTTGATTTTAATGGTAGTGAGGTTCTTCGTTTTTGCTGTTTCGAGTAATTCGAGCAGTTGGTTTTGTTGCGCAACAAAGGTGTCGAGCACGTTTTTACTCAAGTTGGAATGAATGGGGTTCATTTCCTGGAAGGTTTTCATCTTGTTGAGTTTTTCCTTGGGCAACATGCTTTTTGCAAAGTAATTTCCCAAAATTCCACTCTTAAAATCTGGTGTCGGTGGAGTAGTGGATTGCGCCATTTTTTCCTTGATCTCTTTCAAATAAAATGTTCCATACAGGTTTAAATGCTCAATGCATTCAAGGATGCTCCAACTGTCATCCGACGTTCTTCGGTTCAAATCTTGCTCCGAAAGTTTACTCAAATTTTCTACAAATGCACGGTTTTCAAGTGTAATCGCTCTTAATTCCTGAAGTGTTTGGTCAACATTTAATTTCATCTCGTTTTTTTATGCAAAATTTTGAATTTATTCCCTTAAAATAATTAATTGAAATCAATGTTTTTTGAGTCGCGACAATGTTTCTGGTGACATGCGTAGGTAATTGGCAATGTGCTTGTTCGCCACGACTTGAAAAAGTTTCGGGTTGCGCTTAAAAATTCTGTCGAATCGTTCTTTGGGAGAATCGATAAGTAAATCTTTTTCGCGCTCAATTTGCTGCAAAACTAAGTCTTCCAAGATTTTTATGTAGATCGTGGTGTTTTCCGAACTCGCATTTACCCACGACATAAAATCGGCTTTTTCGGCTATCAAAACCTCTGTTTCTTTGATGGTTTGCATGAAAAAATCAGACGCTTGCTCGGTGATAAATGAATCGAGCACAACAATCAGATCGCCGTCGTAACCAAATCGTATGATCTGCTCGTCGTGTTACTGGTGAATGGAAATCTTTATGCTACCACTTTTGATAAAATAGATCTTGGTGTCGACCGACCCCGGCGATTTAATGAATTCATTTCGTTTGAAAATGACTTTTTTGGAGAAAATGCCTGAGTTGATTAGGGCTTCCATAGGTGAAATTAGAAATATGAAGTTAGAAGGATGAAATTAGAAATATGAAGTTAGAAGGATGAAATTAGAAATTAGAAAATTGAAAATTGAAAATTAAAAATTAGAATTTCACGTTTAAGGTCATTGTTAGGTTATCGAAGTAGGTTTCACCGCGTTTGAAGAAGTTTTTGATGATTCCATTTTCTGAGAAACCTAGTTTTTTGTATAGTTTTAATCCAGCTTCGTTGGCGGTGTACACTTGCAACCAGATGAGTTCAAGTTGCTCGTTTTCTTTTGCCCAATCAACAATAGACGATAGTAAAGCCGTTCCCAAACCTGTATTTCGCCATTCTTCGATCATTCCCATTCCGATGACAGCGGTATGTTGCATCATGATGCGTTGATTGCCCGTGAGGTCAATGTTGCCGATGATTTGATTTTCGTATTCCGCAACGAGCAACAAGGAATTTGAATTCGTTAGAAACGATTGAATCCAATTGCGTTCTTGTTCAACAGATAGCGTAATTTCTTGTCCAAATTTTGGAATGTACTCGCTTTGTGGAATATAGATTTTAATGCAATTCAATAATTGTTCGGCATCACTTATTTCCGCTTGTCGAATTAAAGCTGATTTTCCATTTTTCAGTTGTACATGGTTGGCTTGAAATTTAGGCATCTATTTAGTTTCTAATTGTGAAAAATATGTTTGAGATAACAATGATGCAGAGCAAAAGTTCAAGCTTCAAAATGTATCACTCAACACGAAAAACCTTCTCCGAAGAACCGTCGCTGTAAATGTAGAACAACAAAGTATTTGGTTTGTATTCTGCAGGTTTTCCTAATTGATCGACGATTTTAACTAATTTCTTTCCATTTGGCGTTAACTGATCGATGGATAAGTAGAGTGCTAAATCGTATTCGCAATCTTCACCAGAAGGATTGTACAATGAAAAATCATCGTCTTCAAAGCATTTGAAAGTAAGGATATCCCATTCTGCAATTCCATTACAAACTTCTTGTTTCGGGAAAGGGAATATATTTCCAGCAAAACGTTCGTTGTAGCGTCCGCTTAAAATCCATCCTGAAGAATCTGAAGTTTCCAATTCAATGTATCGATACGAATTCCCATTTATGGTTTCTGTCCCAACTCCGATTACTTCGACGCGCGCCGTGTCGTTACATTGAAAATTACTTGCTTGCGTTGAAATGACCCATGTATCACCAACTTGCGCACCAAAATCAAACAATAATTTAAAATCTGTTTGATCCCAAATAAAAACAGAATCATTCGATTGATACGTGAATTTTGTCGATAATAAAGATGGTCCGCTATAGATCGTTGTGTCACCAACCCCAGGGAAATTTGTGAAACTTGTAAATCTGTGTTTTTCGACATTAAATTGCTTACACGTTTGTCCAGCTATCACAGAATCGTTCACATGCTTAATTGTGTAAAATCCATTTTCGCCCAAATTCCAGTAGTCGTAGTGCCATACTGCGTTGTTAGATACCCAAGTTTGGGAGAACGAAAATGTTGCCATTGCAACGAATAAAAGAGTTGTAAGTTGTTTCATGTGATGAAGTTAAGCGATTTATTTTAATGATACAATTCTATATGAGCTTTTTTGACAAAATTCTGATTGTGATAAAGGATGAAAGGGTGGAGTATAAGAAGTTTAAGTAGAAGGTCACCACCCCTAACCCCGCCTAAAGGCAGGGAACTTAATCCCACCTTTTTACTGAGTTTTATTATTCATAAATTAAATATTGATTATCTAATACATCACCACAATTAGCTTATAATGGTTTAATCTGTTCTCCGCCTTGAGGCGGGGTTAGGGGTGGTGAAAAATCGAATAACATTTACATCATTTTTTTATCCAACAACTCATTTTAAATCAATACTTTTATTTCTAAAAAAGTAAACGACTCTAATTGTTTTAAAATATTATTTCAAAGCTTCCACATTCCCTAAACGCTAATTGCATGAAAATTAAATCGCTCTTTTTGTTATTTTTAGTTGCAGCTGCTTGTTCGCCAGCTAAGTCTGCTGATAAAAGGAAAACAGAACATAAAAGTTCTGTTGCGAGTGAACAATCTGTTGAAGATTCAGAGGAGATAGTAAACGATTATCAAGCTAATATGGTGGCATATGTCTTCAATCTCGTGGATTTAAAAGATATTCATGAAAAGGATTTGGCATTTGTTCCTGTAACCGACGTGATTCAATTATCGGATCACAAAGATTCACTTTTAACTCCAGCATTGCATAATTCGTCGGATTACATCGCTTTAACAGGAAAGTTACGTGCACGATTTTTAAAACGTTCAGGCTATACTGAAAATGATAGCATATTTGCATACAATTTAGAGAACGATAAGTTGGTTCGTGTGGCAGTGAAAGACGCTGAAGTAGCTGCAGTATTGAATGCATATAGTAGAACGAATGATTGTCCGTGTGATCAATATTTATACATGTTTGGCTTTACGATGCCACGTTCTTTGTTCGCTGAATTCCCAGAACACTTCAGAAATTCTTTTGTTGATTTAGGCCAACAAAACAGGTTTGTGCCAGGTGGAATGAAGGCAATTCATTGGAAAAAAATTAGCAATGACCAGTTTCCTTTTTCAAAAAGTAGTCGACAGGCAGAAGTAAGAGCATTGCGACCGCAAAAAGTAGCTAAAAAATACAGCGCAGCCTACGAAATTGATGGTTACAAAATTTTTGTGCAAGATTACATTGAATCGTTGGATGTGATGCATGTGGATTTTCGTCATGTGATGATTGTGGATGTAAAAACAAATACTATTGTCAAGGATATGTTGATGGAAAGCTCTGAAGGTGTCAACCCAGCGCCTTTGAATGGTGGTTTATCCTACGATGAATGGACAGATTACGGTTCTCAATTTGCAGGGCAACTATTAACGGGTTTCTCGAGCGTAATTTTTGGATTTGAAAATTTCTCCTTTGGTGGCGATGCGTTCTATTTTATGGCAGAAGACGATAAGTTTATTGCGTTTCATACAGATAGCAGACATTGATTTAAGAAGGTTAAATCGTTCATTTTTGCTAACATCTGGGGTGATCTGCCTTGGAAAGGTTTGAAGTGATAAACAAATCCATGTTAATCGACCAAATTTTTGCGATTCTTAGTTTTTGTTTAAAATTGTCAGCTTATGACATTACTTCATTCACCTAATTTACATCATTTTTTAGTCATGACGCTACCTGATATAAGGTCGTGAATTGCTCTTCTTTGCGGATTACTATGAATTGTAAAGAAAGAAATAGCTCCCAGAAAAATCTTTGCTAAGTAACGAATATAGGACTGTGTAAGCGTAATTTTTTGAGTTGGTTCTGAATGTTCTCTCACTCTAATTCCCATCATAAGGTTACCTACTGTTGCGCCTAAAGCGACACAAATTGGTTCATAAACAACGAACAAGCCAGCCAGTAATGTAATTCTTAACCAATTCGGTACATTTTGAAAGTTTTCTAATATCTCAGTAAAGGTGAACATCAAACCTACAATCAACATGTAGTCAATAAACATCGATTGAATTCTATCTTTCAGGTCAGGGTAGTTTTCTTCCATGTCTTATTGTTTAAATGGATCTTTGATTGATGCTAATTTTCCAACTTCTTACTGTCATTTCCACTTTTTTTACTCACAATTTCTACCAAGGACTTAAAATGCTCATTAATTCCCACGATTTGACTCAGCATTTTTACAGATTGATCCATGTTGTCCATTCCTGCAAATTGATTGTTTTTCTGGAAAGTTGAAACAATGTGTGCATAGCGCTCTTGCTCTTCAGCTGTTGTAATTTGCATCATCGTTTTTAACTTCAACAAATTGGCTTCTGCATCTGCTGTCAACGTCTGTGCTTCAGCTTCATAATGCTCCAATACCAAGTTTTGAATTTCTTGCGCATTCATCAATGGCACAATTTTATTCGCCAATTTGTTCATGTTACGATAAGACCCTTGCAATTTGAATGGAGGCTCGGTACGATAAGCATCCTGCATTCCTGCACTTTGAATGTACATGTCGTTGACTTGTAAAACGGTTTGACGAACGACCAATAAATTTGTTATAACAGCAATGCAATCATTCACATCAGAAGTTGTGAGGTTGGATTTTAACTCTGGAAGATTGGTCTCTCTATTGCCGACATAGCTTATCAAAGCATATAAATCGTCCATGTTTTTATGAGCAACCAACTGTAAATAGGAGTTCTCATTGATCACGTTTTCAATTAAGCTCAAGTCAAATAAGTTTCTACTTGCTCCAGCAACGTCTCCTAAATTGTACACATCCGCACGATTGGCCAACATGTCTGGGATTTTAAATTTAGTTCCACTTTCTGTGTATGGATTTCCTGCCATGACTATGCAAAAACGTTTTCCACGTAAATCATATGTTTTTGATTCACCATTGAAAATTCCATCAATTTTTCGCTGTCCGTCAGCTAGTGAAATGAATTGTTGTAAAAACTCAGGACTGCAATGCTGAATGTCATCGATGTAAAGCATGACATTGTCTTCCATTTCAAACGCTAAGTTGAGTTTCTCTAGTTCTGCGCGTGCTCCAGAAGTTTTGGCTTCAGAAGGATCAATACTATAGATTCGGTGACCAATTGTTGGTCCGTTGATCTTTACAAAATGTAAGCCCATCGTTGCAGCAAGGTATTCCATCAAAGTTGTCTTTCCATAACCAGGAGGGGAAATTAAAAGTAACATTCCCATTCGAGCGGTTTTTTTGTCCAAACCAACCGTTCCCAACTGCTTTGCTAAATTTGCACCAATCATCGGGAAATACACGTCGTTAATTAACTTGTTACGCATGAACGAGCTCAACGGTTTTGCTTGCATTTCATTGATTTTTAATTGCTTTTCATAGTTGGCAATCAAGGTGCGTTTTTGTGTTTGAAACGCTTTGAAATGAGTAACAGTTTGGCGTTCGAAATAGTCCAACGTTTCCAGAAATTGGTGGTAATTGATAACCATCGAACCTTGGTCGATAAGATCATGACTTCCCTTCAAATCTGCGATTGTTAAGTTTGCAACATTTTCTTTTACTTCAAATCGCGTGTTATTTCTCAACAGGATTAAATTAGCTGCTTCTTCAATGTAGTTTGATGAAACTGATAAAGTGCTAAAATTCACAAAAGCAATCAACCAATCTTGAATGGTGTTCCATTTTTCAAGGTTGCTCCAATTGGAAGTTAAGATGTTTTGCTCAAAATTATTGAACTCATTTTTTTCTTGTAAGTACGCAAAAAAGCTTTCTTTTAATTCCAATGCAGTACTACTGCAGCAAATAAAATGTGGTGTATGTAACTCTTCCATCAAGTAGGAAGCCATCGCTAAAATCAGGTTCGTTTCTAATTGAATTGACGTTTCCTTGATCTGTTCTACAAGCAATTGGTACGCGTTACTAGAATTTAATGGTTGTTGGAATAAATTTAAAACTTGATGTGCATTCTGTATTTTTTGTGTAAAATTTTCTTGCGTTGATTGATCTAATTCAAACCAAAATTGGAGAGCTCGAGATCTCACTTGCGGCGCATATTTTAGCAGTCCTAGCTGTTCGCTTGTCTTTTTTAGCGCTTCAAAAATTGCAATTGCATCCATGTTGTGAACGCCCTTAACATACCCACCAGCATATTCTTGTTCAATTTGCTGATTGATATAGGATTCAACGTCAATGGTAGGGTCAATTTTGTACTGTTGAAATGCTCTGTGAGCCAAATAAGACGATCGATAAACGCTCTTGTTTTCTGAAACGTAATCTTGGTTCCACACACTTTTATATTGTTCTAATTCAGTATTCGAAATCGCTTGATAGAAATTTGTTCCCATCAAATGGAAGAATAACTTTTCATCACGCTGAACAATTGTAAGTGCTAATGCTTGTTTATTGACTGCAAACTTGTATTGACCAAGAGAAATAATGTGTTGACCGTCAACAAAAAGTTCTTTCTTATCTTGCAGTGTACGAATAGCTTGTTCTTGGGTAAGTTTTAGGGTGTTGATTAGATTTTCAGCCTTCCCAACATCTCCTAATTCTTGCAACTCTTGACTGAGATTTCTAACTTTCTCAATCATTAAATCGCCTGCAAAGAAACTAAGAATTTCCTCCGTGCTATCGTAACTAGCTGCTTTGTTTTCGATGCTTTTGAGTACACGCAATCCGATTTGTTCTAAACTTCCTGTTCGCTTATTGATTTGTGTAACCAAGAGCTCTTTTTTTCCTTGAAAAGCTTTTAGTACTTCATCACGTTTATCAGCAATTTTAGCTACAAATTCTTCGAAATCGGCAAATTTACTTTCCAATTCTTCGATGTGAACGCTAATTTTTGTTTGGTAGTTTTCACATTTTTCAATTGTATCAGAAAGATCAAGAAAGTTGACAATGCTTTGCTCCAAAAGCGTCATTTGTGCATGAAATTCACCAACCGCTTCTTTTGATTTTAAGCTGCTAACTTTTCGTTGCAACAACGCTTTTACCTCATTAATCGACGCAAAAAGAACGGAAATTTGCTCAATAATTTTTGTTGTCTGTGTCGAATCGGTAATTTTTAGGCTATTGAGAATATCAATCAGTAATTCTAATTGGGTGGAAGTAGATAAAATGAGTTCTTCCAGTTCCTTTGCTTCAACAACCTTCGTGATTGCTTCGATTTGAACTTTTTGATTTGCTATAGATTCTTTGTAAGGATCCAAAGCGTTGTCTTGAAGTAAGAAATCGATGGTTTTTTGAGAAAGTTGCTCGTTGAATTCTTGTAATTGTGTCAATAATTGCTCAACCTGTCCCAAATCCATGTATCGCACGTCTTTGAGTGTCAAAACATTTCCTTGACAAAGGCGAACGCTATGTAATTGTGCAACTAATTGGTCAACACTGTCGAATCGTTCGTTTCGAATCTTTTGCGATAAATGTTCTACTTCTTGTTGCTTGGCTAGCACTTCCTCCGTTGCAAATTTGATTTGCGCTTGAACCTTAGCGAATTCATCGATTGCAGTTTCTGAAATAACTGCGATTTCAGTTAGCGGCTCTGCAAGATTGAACGTCCCATTTTCTGCCAGCCAGAAATAACTATCTGTAATAACTCGGGATTGTCTACTGATATCTTCGTATAGTCCTTCGTAACTATCTTCCTTTTTTGTAAGTTGAATGATTTCAAACGCTTCGGCCATTGCAGAAACGATGTCCTTGTTGCCGATTTTGTACAGGACATTGTCGCGCATTGCTGGATTTTCAACTAGGGTAGAGGTATAGGGCGTTTGCCAAATTTGAACCTGATGATGTCGAATTGCCTCTTGTTCTGTTCTGAAATAAATTAATTTTCCATCATTAAAAATGGTAAAACCATTACAGATAATTGGCGTGTGAACTTCCTGTAAAATTACATTGTAGGAAAGTAGCACATACGTATTTGTGTGTCTTTGGTAATAGATATACAAGTAATCTTCACCGTTTGGAGCTGGAACTACACGTAGAAATTCCAGATTATTGATGCCATTTTCAAAAAGTTTATAGGTCCCGTTTTGTAGGTAATAACCATTAGAAAATATGATTCCTTGATCGTCTGGAAGTAGAATTCCGCTTTCCAGTAAACTTGGAATGTTGTGAACTTCTTTTGTTCGAATATTGTATATAAATGCTCTTGAATCTTCTTGATAAGGTTGAATTTTCAAGGCAATTAGATTGCCCAAATCGGCATAAAAGTAAGAGGCGTCATCCAGTTGTTGATCTTTATTTTCAACCGGTTCAGAATAGATTCCTAAACCACTCGAAGTGTTGTCTTCGATCTTAAATGTGATGTCGCCACCAATCGCTTCGATGAATAATTTATCCTTAATGGAAATATGAGGATGCACACCTAGTCGACGGTCTTCGAGTGTGGTTTTGACGAAATTAAAACTGTATTGCGCAGCTGACTTTACCTCGTGAATGCTTCTGTCATCAATATATTTTAAGGTTGCTCCGTCAATATAAAATTTAAATGCTTTTCGATCTTCTACATCTTTTGATGTTTGAAAGATCATGTAAAGGTAATTCTGTGTGCGATGGAATTTGGAGAAAAACGCTTCGCGGTAATATTTGTATAAATTTTTAAAATCCGTTTCAAATTGCTCGTCTTGAATCAACTCAAGTGAAGTTGGTTCGAAATGGTTGTTTTTGAATTGGTAGATGCTAAAAACATCCGAAAGATGGATCTCTTCTCGTAGTCCAAAATGTACATTGTATGCAAAAATACAGCAATCATCTAGTGCGATAATTCCACGCGCTACACCATTGTGCTCTGTTGTAATACGTTGATTGGCAATAAGTGCAAATTGCTCCGTGTTGAAAATTGCTTTTCTTCCTTCATTCAATTGATTTAATCGTTCACGAAGAATAGCGCTTTGCTCGTGCAATCTGTTTTTAATGATTTCGTATGTGCCAGTTTCTAATGAGACTTTGTTAGTTGCCATTACTAAAATGAATTTTGAGAAAGAGAAAGTGTGGTGAAAATTGAATCAAATGGCGCTGTAAGAGTTATCAAACAACGCCATTTAGTTTACATTTTATCCTAATTTACGGTTGTTGAACCCAAGTTTTCCAACAGTTTCAATTAAGTTTTGGATAAATGGCTTGTCTTCTTCTGTAGATGCGTTTTGCATTTTTAAGAGTACACTAGAGATGGTTAGATTTTTCAAATCGTCGGTGCTAATTCCATATTTATCAGCAAATCCTTTGATACGATCTAACAAATCTCCATTGTTAGTTCCATCACCAATCAGTGCTTGCTTAATGTGTGTTGCATTTTCACTTTCATTAATTAAACGATCAAATCCTTTAGCAGTTGTGATTTGATTGACAATGTTTTCGAAGAATAAGCTTTCACCTCCAACGATATCAATTTTAGCAGTTTTCATTGCTTCAGCTAATACTTCCGCTTGTGCATTGGCAATGTCTTTCTGAATATTGATTTGTGCTAGGGCAATATCTCTATCTTTTTGTACCAAGATTTTAAACTCTTCGTGCTCTTTACCAACACCATCCAGTTTTTTCATAGCTTCTGCTTTTTCCTCAATTCCAGACGCTTCTGCAAGTGCTTTCATTTTTAGAACATCCGCTTCCATTGTTCCTTCTTTCAATTTTGCCTCAGCCATTTTCTCAACGATATGTGCGTTCACAATTCCCTGACGTTCTTCAGCAGCTGCTTTAGCCAACATTACTTCAGCCTCAGAAATACCAAGTGTTGCTTCTTCTTTTGCTTGCGCATCTGCCAATATTTTTCTAGCCTCAGCTTCTTTAGTAGCAGCTTCTTTGCGTGCCTCAGCATCGATAACTACTTGTTTAGCTTTCTCTTCAGCTGCAATTTTCTCTGCTTCGGCTGCTTTTACTGTTAAAATCAATTTTTCTTCAGCAGAACGAGATGCTTCAGTGATTCCAACTTGTTTGTTACGTTCAACTTCACGTAAAGCCTCAACATCTTTAATATTTTGTTGTTCTTCTACAACGCCTTTTTCAAGTTTTACGCGCTCTTTGATAACATCTTGGATGTTCTTCTTTTCAACCTCAACCGTTTTTTCCTTTTCAATCTGAGCAAGTGTTACAATCTTTTCACGTTCTGTAACTTCTAACATGCGGTCTTTCTCTACACGTTCAGTCTCAACAGCATCAGTTCTCAATTTATTTTTCTCTGCAATAATTACCTGACGTAATTTGTTTTCCTCCTGAATTGCAAGTTGTTCTTCCGTCTTAATTCTAACCGTTTCTGACCTCAAACGTTCTTCTTCACGAACTTTAGTAATTTCAGCCTCTTCGCGCGCTTTGATATTGTCAATTTCACGTTTTTGCTTTTCTTCTTTTTCTGCCATTTGACGGTCGAGTTCTAAGATTGCTTCACGTGCTTCAACGTTTTGTTTACGAATAATCTTTTCTTCTTCTCTGCGAATTAAGTTTGCATTGATGTTTTGTGCAGCCGTTAATTCTGTAATTTTTTTAATTCCTTCAGAATCTAAGATATTTTGTGGACTTAAAAACTTCAATTCTGTTTGCTCCAAATAATCAATAGCACAGTCGTCCAAGATGTAACCATTCAAATCCGTACCGATTACGTTCAAGATCTCATCTCTAAATTCTCTTCGAGCTTCGTATAATTCTGTGAAGTCAAACTTTTTACCTGCGGTTTTTAGTGCTTCAGAAAATTTTGCTTCGAAAAGGTGTGTTAATGTGTTTACATCACTTGCGCGTTCACAACCAATAACTTGAGCAACGTTTAATACATCGTCAACGTTTTTATTAACGCGAACAAAAAATGCTACTTTAATATCAGCTCGAATATTGTCTTTACAAATCAATCCATCATGTTCCAATCGATCAATTTGTAATTTTTTGACAGAAATGTCCATGATTTCCATTTTATGCAAGATTGGAATAACATACATTCCTCGATTGAAGGCAACTTTACTACCTCCCACACCTGTTCTAACGATTGCTTTGCCTTGAGGGATTTTTTTATAAAACGTTGCAAAAGCGATTAGGATTATTAGTAAAAAGAAGCAAACGCCACCAATAATCATTAGGGAAATTCCTCCTAATCCGTCTAAAATTGAACTCATAAGTTATTTAGTTTAAGTTAAAATTTGTATTTGTTTTTAGTTAAGCACATTGTGCAAATTTATTTCTGGTTGTACCCAGTAAAAACGTTTATCATCAGATTCCTCCAAAATGGTGATCGCTGAATTAAAGGCTATTTCTTGCCCATTTTTACTTTTAACAAGCACCTTGATTACATCAGATTGAATGGTTAGTTCTGCCGTTCCAAGTGCTTCATCTTTGATCGTTGATTTAAGCGTTGCAATTCGACCAATTAAATCGATAGCTTCTTCGCCACTATATCCCATTTGTTTGTAAATTTTTACGAAGGGTTTTGTTGCCCATCGAGTTAGAAAATAGGAAATGATAAAAATCGGAATCAGAATGAGAATTGATTTCAATCCCCATGAAGCAAGGTCAAAAAACATACTGCTTGCCATCGTAAATATCCATGCGATAAATTTAAACATGCTAATTACTACCATCATCGGAACTTTTCCAATATTGATGTAGCTAAGCACCTTTTGAAACGTTGAAGGCTCAGTGCTTACATCCGAATCGCCATCTGCATCTAAATCAGAATCCAAGTCAACATCAAGATCACCAAGAAAATCGCCTGCAATAAACGTTATAATCCAATATAGCGCTGCAATTCCGAGTAATGTTGTCATTACAGCATTTGGTAAGGGATGAAAAAGCATTGCAATTAAGCCAATGATAATACTCATAGAGTGTAGTTTTTAGAGCCCTAAGTTCTTTTTTATTTCTTCAATTTCAAAATCAATTGTGATACTATTGTTATTTAAATAGTTATCGATAGCGCTTTTTGCGTCTACTTTCGATTTTGCAATTTCGCCGTATGCCATTGCTAAAGCCTCTTGGTCTTCAACCTTGCCTTTCATTCTTTCAAGCATTCCTAAAGTGTTATTGCTGTCAATTTGCGCTAATTGTTTGTTGACAAGTTTGGTAGCATCGCTCACTTTAACGCGTGCTTTGATTGTTTTTAGCTCTCGTTCCCATTTGTTCAAATTTTCTTCCAAGATCTGGACATTCCCAAACATTTCAATACTTGTTTGTTCGTGCATTTCAGCTTGTTGATCCAAACGAATTGCTTCTTCGGTATATTTACGTTTCAAAGAAAGTGCTTCTCTTGCTAATTCCTCAGCTTTAGAAATGTCAAGTTCTTGCTTTTGACTCTTTTGTAATATCAAGAGTGCTTTTTCACCATAGGTTGTTGCTTCTTTTATTGCGCTCTCTTTTTCGTTCTTTGTGCGAATGGCTACAGCTTTCACTTGTGCGTATGCTTCAGTAGCTTTTGCAATATCAACTCGCAATTCACGTAAACCCTGTTCAGTCATTTTTACAGGATCTTCCATTTTGTCTATCGCCGCGTGGATTTCTGCTTGACCTATGCGGAACAATCGTTTAAATATATTCATAACTTATTAATTTAATTGTTGTTGTGAAAATTCTATTATTTTACCTGAGTATTCATGAAGCATAAGACTCAATGAATTGAGTGCCGCCTCAAATTCGTTGTAATCCAAGTTTTCAATTTGGATGGTATAGCGGTACAAAATTTTAGTTCCTTCCTCATTTAAAACAAAAGCTCCATGCAAAACATCTCGATTCTTTTGAAGAAGCGCTTTGTACATTCCCATATCATCTTTCTTCACTGCGAATAAGAAGCATTCAATGATTAAGATAGGAGGGACTACACCCAAAATCACTTGACTGATGCCATCATCCTCGTTGCTGATTTTAATGATTCCAGATTTGTCATCTTGGTAAAGTACTTCGTATCCCGAGCGTTGTGTGTACTCCAAAACCTTGTTTAAGTAGTTTACCTTCATAGGACCAAATTTTTTATTTTCAATATTTGTAGTTAACTTTACGCTATCAAATTTAGCAAAATATTTATATATTGCAAAAAAAATTAGCAGAATAGTTAAATTAATGTTTTGATATGACCAAGATTGGGAGTAACTTAAAGAAAATTAGGCATACTAAAGGGTTGAGTCAACAGGCTTTTGCTGATGTGTTTGGCATTACACGAGGTAATATTTCTTCATATGAGGAGAATCGAGCAGAGCCAAAAGTGGAAGTGATTATTCGAATTGCTAATTATTTTAGCATACCGTTGGAGAATATTTTAACAAAAGATTTATCTATAAATGAGATTTTACAATACAACGCTGATAAGTTGTTGGAGGAAGAACAGCGTTTGGCTAATTTCAAATTGAAAGAGATTCCATTTATCAACGACGATATCTTAGCCAAGGTTTGGCATCATGAAATGGACTTCAGTTCGCATCTTGAATTTCCTAAAATTTGTTTGCCAGCTACAAGTTTGGAGGCAATGATCGCTATTTCTTTTAATGAAAACATTCCGCATCACATCCAATTTGAACAATTTAAATTGTCCGATGTTCTAATATTTAAAGATTTGAATGCGGATAACATGCATCTATCACACGATCGGTTTGGACTGTATTTAATTGGTGATAAAATTAAGTTAGGGAAATATGTGATGATTAACAATCAATTGCACTTGGAGGTTAATGCTGAAATTATACTTCCAATTGAAGATTTTAGTGATTTCTGGATGATAAATGGTGTTTACTCAACTTCAATTTGAGGGTGAGTTGGATGCAAAAGCTATTGTAGTTTGAAGGAGCAGGATTTGTACGCATTACCTGCGATTTAATAAGTAGTATATCAAACGCATCTCCTATAATTCGTCACTAATTATCAATTAATGATGAACCATTTCCATGTAGTTTCTGTTTTCTAGTCTGAAGCCACGCCAAAAAGAAAGTTGCAGATCCAACGATGAAAATAAAAATTGCTGTACCCAAGGTTCTAGGTGAATAACTCGGACAAAGATATGATTTTTTTAAGGTTGTGAATAAATCTGTTCTAGCAACTTGTTCGTTCAGTAAACATGGAAAAAACATGCCAATTAATTGCAACAACACAATACAGCCTACCGTAGTTAAAGCAATAGCTTTTGCATATATTCGAAAAGTGGAAGCATTTGGAAGTAGTAGTAATAGTATGAATAATCCGATATGAAGGACGAATACAAATTCGGAGAAAAGTAAAGCAAAATCGTGAATTGGTTGGATGAAATCTTCTTGAAGTGCGCTTGTTGTAAAATATAGGTACATTGTTACAAGAAAAACAAAACCATAGATGATCAATACTATTTGAAGGTAATTGCTATAAATATTTTTTGTACTGTATTTTGACATTTTTTAATTCTTGTACCTAGTTGATTTTACTTGCAAATACAAATTTTAATCAATCTTCTTTAAATTTTCATCATACAACCCAATGAGTAAACTATTGCCCTTTTTGTCAATTTTTAGTCCGCCAAATTTTGCATTCACGTAGCGTTTTGCGTGACCTTCCTGGAAAAAGTAAGACTCCGCACCAATGTTAATATCCCAATAGCCGGTAGACGTATATTCGATTAAATGTTCTCCTGAATTAAGAGGTTTTAGATTTTTTTGAAAGCGTACTTTTTTTGCTTGTTTATTTTTATCAAGCGTTACTACACAATATCCTCTTTTGGGAATCTTTTGATTGTTCATGTCCTCCGCCAGATTGTAACGTAATTGCATGTAATCGCCCTGCATGAGTGAGCGTGGGTCAACTGGAGCTAACTCGATCAACACCAATTGTCCTTCATCAATTAATTGCTCTTTTTTGACCACTGAATAGTTGAAATAAATCAACAATAGAACGAGATTTAGCAAAATGATTGCCCATTTATATTTTTTCATGTGTCGACTTTTTTGAGATTAACCAATACAACCCAATAAACAAAATACCAGTTACAAACAAAAGAATTGATTTTGTAAGTAAAGTGAAATTCAAATCATAGTAAAATTCTGAAATGAAATAGATGAAGGAAAGCGCTGCTAGCACAAATCCTGTTCTGTAGTTTACCAGAAAACTTAGTAGCAATAAAAGCAATGATCCCGAAATTCCAGGAGAAATTGCTGTTGGTGCTAAAGTGAGGAAGCAAATGATATAAATTCCCAGCTCATACTTTTTGTTGTTTACATTCAATCTTTTAACTAGGCTTGAAATCAAGAAAAGAATTAATCCGATATGAATCACGGATGACGTCCAAATAAGTTTGTTGGGGATGGTCATTGAATCATTTTTCAATAGAATAATTAAAAAGATAAAAGTGAAGGTTAGAGCAGTTCTCATCGGATTGTACAACTTTGAAATTGCTCTACTATGGGTCAAAAATTTTGCTTCTTTTAGCAAGATAAATGACAAAAGGATGGCTAAAATTGAGATGTAAAAATGAATAAGATTTGGTAGATTATTAAGGAGCATTAGCGAAATTAAACTACCATTTATAATTACAATGTTGATAAATGACAATATGAAGCTTTGAACGAGTACCAAGGAAATTACTGCAGTTATAATACAAATATAGCAGATGATGTTTTCACTTGAAAAGAGATTTCCGCAAGCCATTCCAACGAGTATTAATCCAATGATGTAGATTGAAATACTGATTGTGTCTACTAGGATTTTATCATAGAATTTAATCAAGAAAACCGCTCCGTAGATAAAAATCAAGCCTGTTACGATTAAGCTTATTTCGGAGTTGTAGATTCCCGTAATGAAAAGGAAACCAAGAAATGCCAAGCTAGCTAAAATTCCTCCAATTACAGAAAGTATTTTTATTGCAAGTGATTGATTCCCATCGTCTTTTTGATAATCCGCCAAGATAGCATCTTCATCAAATTCAATTGCGTTTTCCTTACCAAGGTCGAAACGCTGTAAGTACTGGATAATATCCTCTCTATTTTTCATTGTTCCATCTTTTTTGAGTGTCCAGCAAATTTTTAATTGTCAAGGTTATACTTGCAATGATGAACAAGCAGATTAGCAAAAACATTCCTTCGCTGCTTGATAGATTGATTAAATATGCAGCTATCACAATGATGATGCTAAAGGGAATGACGGAAATGTAGAAGCCATTTTTTGCTTTCATTCCGTACCAAATTCCGATGCTGTATGTGGCAATTATTAAAATCAGTAGGATCGTGAATTGCGGAGATGTATCATGAAATATACCAATAATCAAACCAACGGTAGCATAAAAAGTTACTGCTAAGCCAAGGGTATATTCAAACCAACTATCGGACTCCGTTTTACGGAAATAAAGAAAGCCAAATAATGCAACTAAATTTACTAGAAATAGGATAGAGAAAATCGAAATTTGTGACCAATCATTCGCTACCTGTTCGGAGTACAATATTATCGTTGTGTTGACAAGTACGAGAAAAATAAGCCAAAGAGGTGAAAAACGAGCTATTAGCGTCCAAATGGTTATGAAAACTGTCCATCCCAAAAAGAAATCGTAAGCATTTGCTCCCGTTTGATAAATCTGGCCATAAACGGCAAAAAGTACTCCAACAAGAACTGAAACACCAGAAAGAATGATGTTGCGTGTTAATTGATTAAATTTCGGATGTAAAGAAACAAGTGTTGAAGCGACAATCAATCCTTCGATTAATCCAATCTTGATGAATTTATGTAAATCTGCCCAGTTGTAGGCAAAGAAGAAAATGATACCTGAAACTGAGAATCCTATTCCTAAAGTGATGAGAAAATTCTTTAAAAAGTGGAGCCACGCTTCTTTGTTATTATAAACGTGTTCTTGCAATGCTTCTTCAACCGAATTCTCCGTAACATTACTATGTCGACTTATGAGATGAATATCTTTTCGCTGCATTTTTTACGAGTTTATGGTCAGTTTAAAATCGTTCGTCTTCATTTTTTGCTATTCTAGTTATCTAACTGAATGCCAGTTGTGGTACAAACTTAAGTTCAATAATATGGATAAAATTCGAATTTGATAGTCAATTAGAAAAGAAAACCGTACACTTAAAAATAGTTATGTGCACTAGCAATTGATATTCTCCAAGACGAATGTAAATACAACACTTTCTTTCAGGAAAGTACTTTCTAAAGTGAAAGTAATGATTCTAAGTTGTTTAGATGTCACTTTCTTTGTTGTACGTATAATTTAATATAAATGAGTATGAAAACAAATGCAAGAAGAGTAGTGGAAAATATGTTTGCAGTTTTTGCAAAGCAGGATATAGAGGGAATAATTGCAACTTTTTCGGAAGATGCTGTATTGATTCACCATGGTACTCAGATAATGCCAAGTGCTAAGTTTGTTGGGAAAGACGGTGCTCGCATGTTTTTTGAATACAATATCAATGCGCTTGATGTGGTGTATTTTAACACGAATGAGTTTATAGAAGCAGGTGATGATACGTTAATTGTTTTAGGAAACGAGCATTTCATATCCAAAGAAAATGGAGCTGAAATGAAAAATAGATGGGTTCAAATTTATACTGTTACAAATGGCTTGATTTCTAAAATGGAAGAATTTGCATCTTCTGCAACGCCTGAATCGTACGGGGGAAATGCAGGTGGATTGTAATTGAATTAATTTAAACTAAAAAATATACGCGATGAAAAATTTTGTTTTATTCCTAAGAGCGAACAAAAGTATGGATCCAGGTGCATTTGTTGATCCAAAAGAAGTTGAAGAAAGAGCCAAATGGTTGAAGGATGTTCAAGACAAGGGGATTGTAAATTATCTAGGTGGTACAATGCCGCCGATTCCAACGATGTCAACGTCACTTTTTGCGGATGGAACAGTGAAAGAAGGACCTTTTATGGAAAGTGAACACTTTTTAACTGGTTTTTTAATTATAGAGGCAACTGATTTAGCTAATGCTCAGATTATTGCTAACAGTAATCCAGTTTTGAAAGCTGGAGGAAGTGTTGAAATTAGAGAAATCATGCTTCGATAAGCGTGATAGCCGTTTAAATGAAATTTAAATTGGTGGTTATATTTCAATTTATTTCACTGTTTTACAAATTTCTTTGAATGTGTTCCGTCCTTAAAATCCAAGGAAATAATGTACAATCCATTTGCAAGATGACTAACATCTAAAGGAATAGAGTTGCCATGGTTTAAATTATAGGCTTGCGTTTTTAGCACTTGACCATCTACCGCTGTGATGTTGATTTGCTGAAAATTCTGGTTTGCTGATTCAAATTGAAGGTGTAGTACGTCTGTTGCCGGGTTAGGGTAGATGTCAAATGTCATGAGCGCTGGTGATTCAATTGAAACGATTGGATTTGTTATTTTCCAAGTTTCTTTAAGCCTAACATTTGAATGGTTTATTCCTGTTGTGTAAAATAGAGCAGATGAATTTGTAAAGCACATTCCACCGCGTCTTGCATCGGAAGGTAATGACGCTAATTGGTTCCAGTCCGAGTTTGAAAAATCGTAGTGCCACATGTCGTTGTAACTCGTTTGAGAACTGTCTACGCCTGCAACGAGAATGAGTTGATTGTTGTAATTTTGAAGTGACGCATAAACTCTTCCATCAGCTGGGAAGGTGCTCTTGAGATCCCATTCGTTTAAAATTGGATCGTATTCATAGAGGTCTTTTGTATAATTTCCCGCAGCATCTAATCCGAAAATCAAATATCCTTTGGCATTGATCGCAGTTGAAGTAGCGCGCCATCTTCCTCCAAAAGGCATGTTTCCTTTGAAAGTCCAATTGTCGAAAGTCATATTGTAAGCCCAAACTTCACTGGTTGCAGCTGATGTAGCGGTCGAACCACCAATAAAATACGCGGTATCGTCGATAACAAAACTGCTCATTCCTTTTCGTCCAACACCAGGAAGTGGGGTTTTACTTTGCCAATTATCAGTTGTAGGATCGTACATCCACAAGTCATTTAAATTTGTTGAACCAGATAACCCTCCAAAGATAAATCCAACAGTCCCATTCGAAAATCCACTTGCATATTGACGATCCATTCCTTCAGGCAAAGGGGCAATTGTTTCCCAAGTATCTGTGAGCATATCGAACGCATGTATGTCTCGACTAGGAATCCAACCGGTTTTCAGTCCAGTTCCGCAATACGCAGTGTTTCCAATAACAAACGAAGCCCCATCATCTCGCTCCGTATCAGGGAAATCAGCAACTTGTACCCACGATTGACTGAACACTATTGTGCTTACTACGTGAAAACAAAAAAGGATAGTAACTGTTGTTAATTTCATGCTTCGCTATTCATTTAATGGTATTTCACAAATGTCGAAATGACTAATTAGGGTGATAGGATTTTACCGAATTAATTCGAAATCGTGAGTGATTCATGTACATGTGCGTTTGAATCAATTACTTTCAAGATTAAATCAGCTACATTGGCACGCGAAATTCGAGACGTTTTTGGTTTGATGTCTTTGCCGAAATCGTAGGTACTCACATTTGGAACGTTGGTTAAACCACTTGGTCGAATGATGGTCCAATCAAGTTGACTTTCTTTTACAACTTTTTCTTGTGCTTCGTGGTCCGCACGCGCTGCAGGCATTACGAGTTTGAAAAGTGCTTTGGTGAACAGTGGAAGTCCGTGCCAGCTTTCTCCAATTCCCATCGATGACATTACAACCAATCGTGTAGTTCCTCCATCTTTCATTGCTGCAATGATTTTATCTGTTGCAAACGCTCTGAATCCAGAATTCTTATACAGTTCATTTGATCCAAGCGTACACACCACAGCGTCCTGACCTCTAACAGTTGTTTTCACAGCATCGAGGTTACTAAAATCACCAGTTATAATGGTAACTTCCTTCGAAAACGAAGGTAATCGACTCGCATCACGCATCATTACAGTTACTTGATGTCCTTGGTCAAGCGCTTGCTTCACGACTTCAATTCCCGTTTTTCCTGTTGCTCCAAAGATTGCTATTTTCATAATTTGTCTATAAATGGGGATTGTACATTAAAATTAACTAATTATTTGACACGGGAAAGATCGCTCTAAATTTGATTGTAGAATGTGATAATTAACTTTTAAGGTTCGTTTTTCGTAATTGATCTTTTCTACTTGAAGAAAGTATCCAATACTCTCAAATATCCCACTATCTTTTATAAAACTTCACCATTTGGCCAAACAAACCAGACCAATTGACTTTTCCGTAGTTTTTACCCATTCTGACGATAATTATGTTCTCAGTTGGATGTACATAAACGTATTGACCAAGAATTCCTTGAGCCATGAAAGCACCATCTTTGGAAGGTATCCACCATTGATATTGGTAACCGTCATAACTTCCTTCAGAGCTGTCTATTTTTGTTGATTCCTCCACCCAAGCTTGCGACACGATTTGTGTCCCGTTCCAATTTCCTTTGTTCAAAA
>Ga0233377_1000140_pt1 | contig 43088 bp, 36 predicted proteins | sample ElkDunMinimDraft_6_FD_191540 | JGI IMG/M metagenome (GOLD analysis project Ga0233377, IMG submission 191540) | Fecal eukaryotic communites from dung pellets of Tule Elk in California, USA - Elk Dung E36 | ecosystem: Host-associated > Mammals > Digestive system > Large intestine > Fecal | place...
TCGGTAGGGGTCGGCAACGACTATGTCGGCGAGTGGGGCGTGGCCGTCGAACCGGAGGGCTTCCAGGCGGTGCTGGCCGAGCGGTTAACCAGGCTGTTTCGGGGATGCGAGGTGGCGGCCGTGGGACGGCACGATTATGCGGAGGACAGCTTCGTGTACGCGGTAGATGGCAAGATCGTCACCAGCTTTACGCCGCACCTGCCAGGCACTCGGTGGGGCAGTGACACGGACCGGATCAACGAGCTCATGCGCGAAACCGGCTTGCCTCCGGAGAAGTTGGATGAAGAGGCATGGGAGGCGACGTGGGATGACATGTACACCAACAGGATCTCGCATGCGTTCTTGCTGGCGGCCAAGATCACTGGAGTGGTGTTCACTCCCAGCATCCTCGACGGACCCCTACTTGTCGGTCGCGCCATCAGTCAGTGATCACGAGGGTGGCGTGCACTGATGCCGCGGGTGGCTACCGGGTCTTCCCGGGTTACGGCCCAGCCGAGGTTCAAACCGCCGGTGTCCGGGCTACGGGGGAAGCCTCAAGTCCCATCACTGCCTGCTCAAAGCAGGTCAGTGCCCGAGAACCTGAGCGGGTGCCCAGTCGGCGGCGTTCGGCCGACAGCAGCAGGGAGAGGTGGCAAACCAGCTCCCGGGGGACGTCGAGCGTGGCACGATAGGTGATCACGTGGAGCTTTCTGGACTGAGGACGGGCTTGTGGTGAGACCTCTTCTACCGAAAGCTCCACGCCTGTTTCAGGGGCATCGCGATCTATCCCGGTTCATGTCAGCGGGCGCCGCTTTGAAGGCATCGAATCACAACCGCCCTTATTGATCTTGGTGAGATCACCTCACTGGCTGGACCTTCGAGCCCGCCTGCCGTGACGTGCATATACGCGCAGTGATCATGAGGGTGAGAGCGGGACAGGTCGCCTCATCGGGGTCTGCCGCCATACGTGGCTGGGGGTGATCGATGAGTTGGGACCTCGTTCCTTGGCCCCGGCTCGTCGAAATCCTGCCCTGGTCCTCGCGCCAGGTTCAGCGGAGTTCGCCTTCCAGCAGACCCATGATGACCTTGGCGTGCCACTTTCCGTCGCGCCGGAAGGCCTCACGCATACGCCCCTCCTCGACGAAGCCCACCTTCTCGTAGACCCGGCGGGCTGCCTCGTTCTCGGCGATGACGGTCAGCGAGATCCGGTGTAGCCGCATCTTGTCGAAGCCGTAGCGGCAGATCGTCCGCATCGCGTCGGTGGCGTACCCCTGGCCCCAGGTGTCCTTCTCACCGAGATAGATATCGAGCATGGCCTCGCCGATCTCGGGTTCGGCCTCCCGTAGCGCGACGATACCGATCGTTCGGCCGTCGAGTGTCTCGATCATCAGGTTCACGTTGCCGTAGGAGTCGGGATCGCGCTCCTCAAGCTGCTTCCTGGTGAGATCCAGCGACGGCGGATAAGGAGCATCCATCCACCGCATGACCTCAGGGTCGCTATGCCAGCGCCACAGAGTCTCAGCATCCGATGGTTCGATGGCGCGCAGCTGTACGCGATCTCCAGTAACCATGCCGGTTTCCTACCAGAAAGCGGAATAAGCGTGCGAGTCGTTTTACAGGCAGCGGCTAGGAAGTCTTGGCTGTACAGCCAGGAGGGCGAACGACAGCGGAACTCGATGGACGTCCATGGCCACCATTCCCGCAGGTCAGGGCCTCTGGCCTTGACCGCTCGCGCCCCATCTGGACCATCGGCCGTCGTAGCGGAGCCGCGCCGCCGTCCCAGGATGAGAGCCTCGACGGATCGGCCCTAACGCTACGCGGCACCTACGGCATCCCTTGGATAGGCGCTGGCCGTTCGGCTCTCTTACCTCCTGCGTCTCGTGCAGGCAAAAATCGCTCTGGCCCACTCTCGGTGACGCCGTGGTCAGGGCCAGAGCCCTCGCCGGGTTACAGGCAGGAAGAAAAACGGGTGCTTTGGTGGTGATCAATGGCAGAAACGGCCTTGTGCCGCTGGCGCTGGGAGTGGCGCTGGTGCCGGTGTACGCGGCACTCAACCCCGCGCATCGGTCAATCCGTCACATAGATGATTGGCGGAGTCGACGATGTCGAGGGTAGCGCCCCGGTCGAGCAGTGCTCTCACGACGGCCAGGTGCTGGTTCGACGCCGCCCAGTGCAGGGCCGTCATGACGGACCTCGCGACGTCTTCCCGCCGGTCGGGATCGTCGTCGTCGTCAGCCCGTCTCCCGTCATGCGCCCCAGTCTGTACAGCGGCGGCCTCGTGATCCATCGGGTTTCACCGGGGCAGGCCGGTTTGGGCAAGGGGGAGGTCGTGAAGGACTTGCCGAGTCTTCACGTCACGCTCCGGGCCTCGAAGCCTGATGGCACACCGCCGGAGTCCGGACCAGCCCGAGTTTCCTTTCAGGAACAGGAAGACGTCCGCCGAGGGGCCCCTCGGCGGAGCGCCGCTCGACCGGGCTCGGGTGCCTGGGGCATGCTCTGGGGCATGATGGCTCGTACTGCGACGCGGCGCGATCTGCCCGCGGTCATCGCGCTCCTGGTCGGTGAGGACACCGTGGTCGATCCCCGGACCGTTGAGGTCGACGAGGCGTATGAGCGGGCCTTCGAGGCCGTTGATGCGGACGAGCGAAACGAGATGATCGTTCTGGATGAGGGGGACGGAACGGTCGTTGGATGCCTCCAGCTGACGTACATCCCTGGCCTGGGACGGCACGGACAGGAGCGGGCGCTGATCGAGGCAGTCCGGGTGCGTGCCGATCGACGCGGGGCGGGCCTCGGGCGTGAATTGCTCACCTGGGCGATCGAGCGCGCCCGCGCCCGTGGGTGCACCCTGGTGCAGCTCACCAGCAACAAGCGGCGCACCGAGGCCCATCGTTTCTACGGTTCCCTCGGCTTCGTGCGCAGTCACGACGGGTTCAAGCTGTCGCTCTGAGGCTCCTGTCGCCGCGGACCGGAGGGGAATGATCAGAGATAGCGTCGAGCTTTCGGATTCGATATCCATGACGATGGATCATCTGCCGCAAATCATCATGCGGGGTTCGGTTATGGCGAGGGGTACGTCTGGCGGTGACGGCGGGCCTTTTCGCGGTTTCCGCAGATGCTCATGCTGCACCAGCGGCGACGTCCGCCTCGTGAGGAGTCCAGGAACAACCAGCCGCATCGCCCGCATGTCCTGATCCGGCCGGGCGGGAGGGTGAAGACCGCGTGAACCGCGAGCAGTGACAGGACCGTGGGAATCGCTCCGGGGGCCGTCCAGTCGGCGGTGTAGTCGTCGAGCGCGGCGTCGATCCGCTGGACCTGCCCGGCTCGCGTTCCCTTGCCCGCTCGTTGCAGGAGTGCGCCGAAGGGTTCGGCCGGCACGGTCTCGCCGTCGGCGATCGCGCTGAACACGGCCCACGCCTGCTCGCGAACGGCTCGAACATCCCGTACGAGACCGCTCGCGGAGTCCTCCGCCCAGGCCGGCACCTCGTCGAACAGGCCGGCGGACGCGCACCAGGTGAGGACGTCCGAGGGGGTGTTCAGCAGTTCGACGTCCTCGACCGGAAATGTGCGGTCGAAGACGGTGTTCGTGAGGTCCAGGACCGGGTGGCCACCGATGAAATGGGCGTCCTGCCAGGGTGGTCGGGTCTGGAGGGTCAAAGTAACCATTGTACCGAGTGTATATGGTTTCCAGCCGGTGGCCGGTGGCCGGAGCCGTTGGTCAAGGGCTGGGGTTGGTCTGGTGTGCGGCTCGGAGCAGGGGGATCGTCGAGGTGGCGTGCGGGAGTCGCGGTCAGCGGTCACGCGGCCTACGTGACCTACGCGGCTCGCGCGGCTCACGTGACCGTGACCCACGTGACTTATGCGCCTGCGGGCCTACGTGCATGCGTGGCTTGCGTGGCCTATGTGTGATCTACGCGGCCTGCGTGGTCTGTGTGGCCTGTGTGGTCTCTCCCTTGAAACGCCTCCTGAGCAGGACGGTCGTCACGATCGCCACGGTGGCGAATCCGACCGAGCACCACAGAGCCCAGCGCCAGCCCGCGAGGAGTGCCTCGGGGTCGGCGGAGCCGGCGGCGAAGTGGGCGGCCACCGAGGTCACGACCCCCACGCCCACGGCGAGTCCCAGCTGCTGCGAGGCGTTGATCAGCGCGCCGGCCGTCGCCCGCCGTCCCTCGTCGGCGCCGTTCGTGCCGGCGATGCTCGTCGTGATCAGCGCGAGGATGTGGCCGGCGGCGTTCACGGAGGTACCGATCAGGACGAGGGTGAGTCCGTGGTCTTCGGGCAGGCCGGCCATGACCACGATGCCGATCGTCTCGATGACGATTCCGTAGAGGAGGACGCGGTACAGCCCGAAGCGTTCGACGAGCTTTCCCGCGTAGATCCCGGTGACGACCGCGATCACGCCCGAGAGGGAGAACGCCAGGCCGGTCGCGAGCGCGCCGAGACCGAGGTGTGTCTGCAGGTAGAGGGTGAGGATGAACAGCATTCCACCGTAGGAGCAGATCAGCAGGACGGTGACGAGGTTGGCCGCGCCGATGGCGGCCGTGCGGAAGATGGAGATCGGTACGAGCGCGTTGTCCTTCCTGGACTGCGCCCAGACGAAGAGGGCGATCGCCGGCACCGCGATCCCCGCGGAGAGCAGGATCGGAGCCGACGACCAGCCGTACCTCTCCCCTTCGGTGAGGGCGAACACGAAGGCGACCATGCCCGTGGTCGCGAGGACGACGCCGATGACGTCGAGGTGGCGGGAGGCGCGGGTGTCCCGGCTCTCGTCGAGATGGATCCTCGCGAGGAGACCGGCGACCACGACGACGGGTACGTTGATCAGGAAGACGGACCTCCATCCGGTGTACTCGGTGAGAACGCCCCCGAGCACCATGCCGGAGACGAAGCCCGCCGACAGGGCCGCGCCGTAGACGCTGAGAGCGCGTTCGCGTTGCGGTCCTTCCGGGGTGGCCGCCTGGAGCAGTCCCAGACCCGCCGGGGCGATGAACGCGGCGGCGATGCCCTGCAGGGCGCGGCCCGCGATGAGCGCGGTCGGCGACCAGGCCAGGCCCGCGAGGAGCGAGGCGAGGCCGAAGCCCGCCAGGCTCCAGATGAACGCCCGCTTTCTTCCGAAGAGATCGGCGACCCTCCCTCCGAGGAGGAGGAAGCCACAGAAAGTGAGCGGGTAGGCGGAGAGCACCCAGGCGACGCCGCCTCCGGGGCCGAAGTCCAGGCCCTCGCGGATGCTCGGGGCGGCGACATTGATGATCGAATAGTCGACGGCGACCAGGAACTGGGTGCCGCAGATGACGGTGAGCTGCCAGAACTGCCGGGACCTGAATCCGCCCTCAGGGTTTCCGGTGGTGTGCGACGATGTCGCCTTCATTTTCACCCGCCCTTCGCTTTTTCCGACCATCGGACCGGTTCATCCGCCCTTCGCTTGCCGACCATCGGATCGGTTCACCCCCCTTTCGCTCTTGCCGGCCATTGGACCGGTGATTCCAGTCCCGGCGCGGTCGCCTCCCGGATCTCGCCCGTCCCCGTGAGGGCTTCGGCGCGGGGGTGCGGTGTTCCGCGTGACGGGTGACCCGCGTACGGGGAGGGATCCGCGCGGGTGTCGGCGGAGAGGAACATCCGGTGAAGCTGCCTCACGGCGTTGAGCACCTCGTACTCGGCGCAGGTGATGGAGATCCGCCGGGTACGGACTGTCATGTCCCTCACCGTGATGCCGTGGGTCGCGAGCGCGTCCGGCAGGAGTCGCGTCCGGGGGTGGCGGGGAGAGAACCCGTGGCCCACCAGTGACACCTTCCCCATGGGGCCTGACCAGCGGCATCCGCTGAAGGCGCCCGCCGCGCGCAGGCCGGCGAGCACCCCGTTCACCTCGTCCTGGTCGGTGGCCTTCACGACGAACCGCAGGGAGTGGCCGGAGCCGTCGGAGGCCAGGTGGTCGAGCATGTCCACGGACAGCGAGGGGTCGGCCAGCATGGCGGCGATCGAGGTCAGGGCGGCGGGGTCGACCCCGTCGAGCCGGCAGCGGAGCTGGCCTGTCCGGTGGGCGATGCCGACGGTGGTGAACCGCTCGCCGTCCGGTGGGGTGGTCGCGTGGGAGCCGGTCACCCAGGTGCCGGTGGTCTCGGTCGCGCTGGAGCGGACGTGGAGGGGAACGCGGTGGGTGCCGGCGTACTGGACGCTGGAATGGGCGAGCACGGAGGCGCCGCCCGCGGCCAGCTCGGCCATGTCCTCGTAGGAGAGGTGGCTCAGCTTGCGGGCTTCGGCGACGTATCGGGGATCGGCGGTGAACACGCCCTCGACGTCGGTGAATATCTCGCACACCTCGGCCCGTAGCGCCGCGGCGAGGGCGACGGCGGTGGTGTCGGAACCGCCTCGGCTCAGGGTGGTCAGCTCGCCGCTTTCCGCGGCGATGCCCTGGAAACCGGTCACCACGGGGACGTAGCCGGCCTGGATGCAGTCGCGGATCAGGTCGGGGTGAACGTTGACGATGCGCGCGCAACCGTGCACTCCGTCGGTGATGATGCCGCCGTCGCGGGCGTTGAACGAGCGGGCGGGTACGCCCAGTTCGTGCAGCGCCATGGCGAGTGCGGCGGCGGAGGCCTGTTCACCGGTGCTGAGCAGTATGTCCAGCTCGCGGGCGTGCGGATTGTCGGTGAGGTCGCGTGCCAGTTCAAGCATGGCGTCGGTGGTGCCGCCCATCGCGGACACCACGACGGCGACGGATCCATCGGCGGCGGCTATGCGCTGCGCTGCGTGACTGATCTTGCTCACGTCACCCAGTGATGTTCCGCCGTACTTCTGTATCACCAGGCCCATCGCTCACTCCTGCGTCACGTGCTTCCTTGGGAACCGTCCGGGCAGGCCGGGCCGGTTTTCCGGCCCGGCCACCGCGGCCTCCGTCATGGTGTTTCCTGGCTTTCGCGCCGCAGCCGGGACGGTGTGCCGAGCCGTACCGATTCGGCCGCCGCCCACCTGTAGTACAGCTGCGCGTCGTTGTCGGACCGCATGCCCGCCGCACCGTGGATCTGCATGGTCCGTGTCGTGACGGTACGGGCCAGGTCAGAGGCCGCCGCGAGGTTGGCCGCCGCGTGCGCGGCCGCGTCGCGGTCGTGCACCAGCAGGCGCGTCGCGTCGATGTGCATCGACAGCTCGCTGAGCCGGAAGGACAGGGCCTGGAACTTGCCGATGGGCTGGCCGAACTGGCGGCGTGTCCTGGCGTGGTCGACGGCGTGGTCGAGTGCCGCCTGGGCGAGGCCCACCAGATACGCCGCCTGGCGCACCCGCGCGTTGGCGAGCGCCGTCTCCCACGCGGTGGAGGAGTCGGCTCGGGCGACCGCGGGCGTGCCCTCGAACTCGACCTGGTACGCCTCACCCCGGCTCGTCTCCTCGTGGCGCCGCGTCGTGATGGACGGATGGCCGGCGCGCACGAGCGCGAGGCGCGGTCCGGTGGTGCCGGCTCCGCCCACGACGGTTCCGCCCGTGTCGGCTCGACGCGTGTCGGCTCCGTTCGCGCTGCCTGCGCCCGCGCCGGCGTGACCCGTGTCGGCTCCGTTCGCGCTGCCCCCGCCCACGACGAAGTAGTCGACCTCCGCCGCGAACCCGACGAAGGACCGCCGCGCGAAGATCGCACCGTCCTGATCGGACCATGGCTCGGCCGCGACCGCGAGCGCCACCGGCTCCTCGCCGAGATCGTCGGGGAACAGTTCTCGCGCGGTGAGCGTGTCGAGCAGCGGCCCCTGGTACAGCACCGATCCGAGGAGCTCGGCGAGCCGTACGGTGTCAGGGGTGCGCAGCGCACCGAGCCCGATCAGCCCTTCCCACACCATCGCGCGGGTTTCGCGGCTCTCGTCGTCGGTGTCCCCGCCTTCCGCGCGGGGCCGATCGGTCATCCTCCGTACCAGCGGCGCCAGATCCCCGTCGAAGAAGTCGGCGAACGCCGTGGTCTCCACTGTGGTCATCGTGTTCCTTTCGGTGTGGAGCCCCCGCCTTGAGACGTGGGGAGGAAGTCAAGACGGCAACCCCAATTTCGATGTGGCGATGAAGAAGAGCATGATCTCCGAGGAGCCCTGGGCGAGTGTGAGTCCCGGAGCCTCGCGGAACGCGGCGTCGAAGACGCCCTCGGCGAGGGCCTCGGGGTCGCGTGCGTCCAGCAGTGCCCATGGCCCGAGCAGTTCGACCGCCGCGAGCGACACCTCCTTGGCCGTCTCCGACGTGTACCACTTGGCGGTCGCCGAGTGGACCTCGTCGGGCCGTTCCTCGTGCAGGTTGGTTATGCACCGCCACGCCAGCAGGCGGGCCGCGCGCACCCGGGTTTCGAGCTGGGCCAGCCGCTCCTCGCAGCCGGGCGGTGCGTGCTCACGCAGCGCGGACAGCGTGCGTTCGGCCTTGGCCGAGTGGTCCAGCCCGGTGCGCTCCAGCGGAAGCACCCTGCCCAGCACCTGCCACCCGTCGTCGACCTCACCGAGCACGTCCTCGCGCCCGACCCGGATCCCGTCGAGCGTCACCAGGTCGAACCGTTCCTCGGACAGGTTCCACACCGGCTCGATGACCGTGCCCAGGCTCTGCAGCGGTACCAGGAAGAGCGTGATCCCTGAGAAGTTCACCGGGCCGGTCGACGTGCGGGCCGCGCACAGCGCGAACTCGCTGTGCTGCGCCTTCATGTTGTAGATCTTCCGCCCGTACAGGCGCCAGCCGTCGCCGTCGGGCTCGGCGCGCGTGGTGAGCGACGCGAGGTCGGATCCGACGTCGGGCTCGCTGAACAGCACGTTGGCCGTGATCTCGCCGCGGGCGAGGCTCGGCAGGAACCGTTCCTTCTGCTCCGGCGTGCCGAACAGGTGGATGGCGTTCCCGACGATGTCGATGCCGAGCGAGTGCACGTTCTCGGGGACGCCGTGGCGGATCATCTCCTCGGTGAGGATCGCCTTCTCCACGATCGTGGCGCCCGACCCGCCGTAACGTTCCGGCCAGTTGATCGCGAGCCAGCCGAGTTTGCCCAGCCGTCGATGCACGTCGAGCAGGCCGCTCTCCTGCCCGTACGGCATCCGCCGGGACTGTGCGATCTCCGCGCTCACCGCGTCCTCGCACAATAGCTTGCAGACCTCTTGCCGGAAGCCGTCCTGCTCTGACGTGAAGGCCGGCATCATCGGACACTCACCTCGCTTAATCTGTCGCGCATCACGTCGGCCAGGGTCTCGACGTGTGCTGGTTGGAGCATGGTGTAGTGGTCGCCCCGCACCACCTGGATCTCGTCGGCGTAGGCACGCCATCGGTCGAGTTTTTCCCGCTCGGGGTCCTCGGCGCACAGCAGCACCACCCGGCCGTTCACCCGCGTGGGGCGGAAGGCCAGGAGCGCGCGTACGTTCGCGGCGAACACCGGGAATCGTTCGGCCACCTCGGCGTCGTCGGGTTCCGCGCCCATCTCCGTGACGTCGGCGGCGAACCACGCTCTCAGCTCGTCGTCGCCAGGGTGGGACGGCCCGTCGGGGAGGGCGGTGTCGAGCGCGAACGTCACGGCGACGTCGCCGTCCTGGCGCGCCATGTCGAGCGCCACGGCTCCGCCGATCGACCAGCCGCCCAGGTGCAGCGGCCCGTCGGGCTGGGCCTCGCGGACCGCGGACAGGTAGGTGGTCGCGAGCTCGGACAGCCGCCGTCCCTCGGTCACGCCACCGTGCAGGCCCGGATCCTCCAGCGCGTAGACGGGCCGGTCGTCACCCAGCAGCGCGGCGAGCGTGACGTAGGGCGCCACCGATCCGCCCGCCGCGTGGACGAGGAAGATCGGCGGCTTCGTGCCCCCATGACTGAGTGGCACCAGCGGGGAGGCGGGCGGCGGCCGCTCCTCCGCCGGGGCGGAGGGGGCCCTCCGCAGAGAGAGGGCCTCCTCCCGTTTGCGCCGGAGTCGGAGCCGCAGCAGCGCGTCTCGTTTCTCCTCCAGGGTGGAGGGACGCGAACCGCCCATCAGCGCGACTCTTTCAGCAGCCGGTCGAGTTCCTCCTCGGACAGGTCGGCGACCTGGGCCTCCAGTTGCGCCACCTCGTCGTCGCCGAGCAGCGCGCGTTGCGCGTCGTCGACCTGGGCGGCGAACTGGCTGAGCAGCGGGTAGCTGAACAGCCGTCGCGGGTCGAGCGTGACCTGGAAGGCGTCGCGCACCCGTGAGATCATCTGGGTCACCTGCAGCGAGTTGCCGCCGAGGACGAAGAAGTTGTCCTGCGCGCCGACGCTCCCGGGGTCGAGGCTCAGCAGGCTCTGCCAGATCTCGGCGAGCCGGCGCTGTGTCTCGGTGGTCAGCTCGACCTGCCCGGCGTCGCCCTCGGGGCGGGGGTCGGGCAGCTTCGTCTGGTCCACCTTCCCCGCGGAGGTGAGCGGGAGCTGGTCCAGCCGCACGTAGTCGGTGGGCACCATGTGCAGGGGCAGCCGTCCGGCGAGGTGTTCGCGCAGCGCGTCCGGCTCGAAGTCGCCGACCACGTAGGCGGCGAGCCACGCCGACGTCGTGCCCGCGTCGCGCACGGTCACGACGCACTGCCGCACGCCGTCGAAGCTCTCGATGGCGTGCTCGATCTCGCCGAGCTCCACGCGCAGTCCGCGCAGTTTCACCTGACGGTCGACCCGGCCCAGGAACTCCAGGTTGCCTTCGCTGTTCCAGCGCGCCAGGTCACCGGTGGCGTACATGCGCTCGCCCGGCGTTGGGGCGAACGGGTCGGGCAGGAACTTCTCGGCGGTCTGGTCGGGCCGTCCGAGGTAGCCGATGGCGAGACCGGCGCCCGCCATGTGGAGCTCTCCGGGGACGCCGACCGGTACGGGCCGCAGTCCCTTGTCCAGGACGTAGGCGCGCTGGTTGGCCATCGCCCGGCCGATCGGCGGCGGTCCGTCCAGCGGCTCCGGTGGGCACAGGTAGTCCACGCACGTCACGGTGACCTCCGTCGGACCGTATCCGTTGTGGAACTCGCGTCCGGGCTTGCGCCACTTGTTGACGAGGTCGGGGCCGAACGGCTCCATGCCGATGAAGCACACCCGCAGGTCGTCCAGGGTGGACGGATCGAGCAGCCCGAGCACGGCCGGAGGGATGTCCACCATCGTCACCCGCTCGCGGGCGAGCAGCGCCTGCAGCGCCTCGGGGTCGAGCAGCTCGGAGCGCGGCGCGCCCACGATGGTCGCGCCGGCGGTCAGCGTCGAGAAGACGTCCGACACGCTCACGTCGAAGGCGGGGTTGGAGAACTGCAGGATCCGGTCGTCCGGCGTCACCGAGAACATCCGCTGGAAGGTGGTGCAGAAGTTCGCGACGGCCCGGTGGGGGACCATCACTCCCTTGGGGGTGCCGGTCGAGCCCGAGGTGTAGATGACGTAGGCGGTGTCCTCCTGCGCCATGCGCACCGAGGGCGGCGAGACCGGGCGCCCGTCGAGCGCGGCGGTGTCCAGCAGGATGCGTCCCATGTTCGGGGGCAGGAGGTCCGCGAGATCCGAGGTCGTCACGACCGCGACCACGTCGGCGTCTTCGAGCTGGTAGGCGAGCCGCTCCGGCGGATACTGCGGGTCGAGCGGCAGCCACGCCCCGCCCGCCTTGAGCACGGCGAGTTCGGCGGCCGGCAGGTCGAAGCCGCGATCGAGCAGCACCCCGACCACGCTCCCCGGCGCCACCTTGAACTCCTCGACGAGCGCGTGCGCCAGCCGGTTGGACCGCTCGTCCAGCTGCGCGTAGGTGAGGTCCTCTCCCGCGAAACGCATCGCGACCGCGTCGGGCGCCTCGGCCACGCGCGCCGCGAACAGCTCGTGCAGCAGGCGCTCGTCGCGCTCGCCGGGCTCGGGGTTCCATTCGGTGAGCACGCGCAGGTACTCGCTGTTGGGCATGATGTCCAGCGAGTCCACCCGGGTGTCGGGCCTGGACAGCGCGTCGGTCATGACCGTCGTGAAGTGTTCCACCAGGCGCTCGACGCGCTCGTGGTCGAACAGCTCGGAGGAGTACTCGATCCACACGCCCAGTCCGCCGTCCGGCAGGTCGTTGATCTGGAACGTCAGGTCGAATCTGGTCGTCTCCGGTTGCGGGGTCAGCATTTCGACGTCCACGCCGGGCAGGCGCCAGCGCGCGATCATCGGCTCGGGCAGCAGGGTGAACAGGTGCGCGACGAGCGGATTCCGTCCCGGGACCCGTTCAGGGCCGAGCTCCTCGATCATCCTGCCGAACGGCATGTCCTGGCGGGCCATCGCGTCCAGGACGGTGTCGTTGGTGGTGTGCACCAAGTCGCGGAACACCGGATTGCCGCTGAGGTCTCCGCGGACCGCCACCGTGTTGGCGAAGAAGCCCATCATGGGTTCGGTCTCCGAGCGGGTCCGTCCGGAGAAGACCGATCCGAGCGCGATGTCCTCCTGGCCGGTGTAACGGTTGATCACGACCTGGTATCCGGCCATCGTCAGGGCGAGCAGGGAGACGTTCTCGGCCTGGGCCAGATCGCGGATGCCCCGCGCGAGATCGTCGGGCAGGCGGGTCTCGTAGATGCGGCCGGCCCCGGTGGGCGCCGACGGGCGCTCCCGGTCGCCGCGCCACTCCAGCGGTTCCATCCCGTCCAGCGCGGAACGCCAGGACTCGATCTGCTTGACCGGCTCCTCGCTGAGCAGCCAGAGCCGCTGCCAGGCCGCGAAGTCGGCGGGCTGCAGGCTCAGTTCGGGGAACTGCGAGCCGCTCGGATCGCTGTAGCGGGCGGTCAGCTCCTCGGCGAACTGGCGCGAGGACCATCCGTCGATGACGATGTGGTGCCAGACGATGGACAGCACGTGGTCCTCGGGGCCCAGGCGCAGCACGGCGAACCGGTAAGGGGGCTTGTTGCGCAGGTCGAACTCCTCGCGCACCTGAGCGTCGATCCAGTCCTGAACGGACTCCTCGGTCCCGTCGGTCACCGGCAGGTCCCACGTCTCGGGCGGCGGATCGACCACCTGGAAGGGCACGCCGTGCTCGTCGCCGAACCGGGTGCGCAGGCTCTCGTGCCGCGTGACGATCCCGCGCAGCGCCTCGGAGAGGGCGGCCACGTCGAGCGGCCCGCGCAGGCGCATCGCGAACGGCACGTTGTAGACCGGTGCGCCCGCGACCATCTGGTGCAGGAACCACAGGAATCGCTGCTGTTCGGCGATGGCCATCTTGTCGGTGCGCGGGACGGCGACGATCCGTTCCCGTTCGGCCTTCTCCGCCACGCGCTGGCGGACCTTCCGCTCCAGCAGGGCACGTCTGATGTCGGCGACGTTACGCTCTTCGGGGTTTGCCATGATCCTCTTCTCCTCCTTCACCGTCGCACGCTCAGCGGTCGCAGATCGGTCCACACCCGCGCGATGTGTTCCAGGCACTCGCTCTTGTCGCCCTCGACCCCGGCCTCGCGCCAGCCGGGCGGGATCTCCCTGCCGGCGGGCCAGATCGAGTACTGCTCCTCGTGGTTGATCACCACGGCGAACTTCTCTTCCACAACGCCTACCTTTCTTGAGGTACGAAGGCGGAAATGTCGGTCAGTTGAGTGAGGTAGCCATCGAGTGCCCTGAGCCCGTCCACCGTCGGCCGTGCCAGCGAGGCCGCGTGCCGGTCGAACCGCCGGGTGTCGAAGTGCCGGGAGCAGTCGGTGAACATCCGGTCGAACTCCACCGGCGCCGCGTCACGGCCGGTGGCCGCGGGCAGCAGCAGGTGCAGCCCGGCGAGCCTCTCGTCGGGCTCGGCGATCGCCTCCAGGCGGTCGCGGAACCGCGCGTAGCCGACCCGGTCGAGCCCGCACCGGGTGGCGAGCACGTCGAACGCGTCGGCGAAGCGCAGCCTCGTCGGCCACAGCACGTGCATCGCGCCGTCGGGCACCTCGAGGTCGCCGATCGCGGCGCGTGCCACGAACCGGCCGACCACGTCCACCGGCGTCACGTCGGTCTCGGCTTCCGTGGGGAACACGCATCCGGTGCGCGCGCACGCGTACAGCAGGTTGTGGGCGAGGGAGTCGGGGTTGGCCACGCCTGTCGCCTGGTGCGGCCAGACCTCACCGAGGCGGTACACCACCGAGCTGACGCCCTGGCGGTGCGCGTCGGCGAGCAGGTGCTCCGCGACGTACTTCGATCGGTTGTAGCCGTCCGCGGCGACCTGGTCGAGCGCCGGGATCTGGTCCTCGGTGATGCGCGAGGCGTCCGTTTCCGGGGGGCCGAAGATGCTCAGGGTGGACAGGGTGTGCAGGCGGGCGCCGCCGGTGGAGAGCTTGATGAGCTCCTGCACGCCGAGCACGTTGGCCGGGCGGTGGTCCAGGTAGCCGTACAGGAAGTTCACCGCGCCCGCGGCGTTGACGACAGCGGACACACCTGAGGCGATCGCGTCGAAGCGCCACTGCGGCAGGCCGAGCAGCTCGCGGCCCAGGTCGCCGGGGACGACCTCGACCCGTCCGGCCTTGATCGCCGCCGGTAGCTGCTGCCAGGCGGACGTGAGCCCGTACCGGTCGAGGGCCTCGGTCAGCCGCCGGGCGCCGTCGGAGGGGTCGGAGCTGCGTACCAGGCAGATCAGCTCGATGTCGGAGCGTGTCAGCAACTCGGCGAGGATGTGCGCCCCGATGAACCCGGTCGCGCCGGTGAGCAGCAGGGTCTGGGGCGGGCGCCACGTCAGGTCGTGCTTGATGTAGGCGAGTTCGGCGCTGTCGTCGTCGACGCCCTGGGCGAGCCGCGCGGCCTGCGCGCGCACGGTCGACTCGACGAGCAGATCCCTGGGCCGCACCGGCCTGCCCAGCCGCTCGCTCACCGCGGTGGTGAGCCGGTAGGCGCTCAGCGAGGTGCCCCCGTAGTCGGAGAAGGGCACGACCACCGAGACCTGTTCGCGCTCCAGCACCTCACGCCACGCCGAGCAGAGCAACTCCTCCATCGGGTTGGCCGGCGGCTCGATTCGCTCGGCCGGGCCTTCCTGCCGTGCCGTCTCGGCCACGATGAGCGCGGCCAGCGCCTTGCGGTCCGCCTTGCCGTTGCGGTTGAGCGGGAGCGCTTCGAGGACCACGATCTGGTGCGGGACCTGTTCGGTCGGCAGCTTCTCGGCCGCGTACTCGCGAAGGTGTTCCACGGTGGGGGTCTCGTCCGGTGAACGCGGCGTGACGCAACCGACCAGGGTGGCCTCGGGGGCCTCGCCGAGCACGACCGCCATCGCGTCGCCGACGAGCGGATGGCCGGCGAGGGCCGATGAGACGTCGCCGAGTTCCACCCGTACGCCACCGATCTTGACCTGCTCGTCGAGGCGGCCGTTGAAGTGCAGCAGCCCGTCATCGCCGACCCGCGCCAGGTCGCCGGTCCGGTACAGCTTTTCGCCGGGGATCTCCGGGAACGGGTTGGCCACGAGCACCCGCGCGGTGCGCTCGGGATCGTTGAGGTATCCCGCACCGACGCACTCGCCGCCGAGGTACAGCTCGCCGGGGATGTTCCTCGGGAGAGGATTGAGGTTCTCGTCGAGGACGATCGCGGCGGTGTTGTCGATGGGGCGCCCGAGCGGGATCCGGTCGACGTCGGCGTCCGTGACGTCGTGGAACACCGACCCGATCGAACACTCCGTCGGCCCGAACGTGTTGGTGACCTTGAGGTCGGGAAGCAGCGCGCGCAACCGGTGCACCACGCCGGGACCGGCCGTCTCCCCGCCGATCAGCATGCGGCGCAGGCTCGACGTCGCGGCGCGCAGATCCTCGCGCGCCTCGAGCAGTGAGACGAACGCCGTGAGTACGGACGGTACGAAGTCGGTCGTCGTGATGCCGTAGCGGCCGATGGTCATCGCGGTCTCCTCCAGGTCGAGGATCCCGTCGCGGTCCGGTATCACGACCTGTCCACCGGACGTCAGCGGCCACAACACCTGCCACATCGAGGAGTCGAACGTGGACCGGCTGTTCTGCAGCGTCACGTGGTCGGCCCCGTCACCGAACCTGCGCGACATCGTGGTCAACCTGTTGACCAGGCCGCGGTGGTGGTTGAGCGCGCACTTGGGGGTGCCTGTCGAGCCGGAGGTGTAGAACCCGTAGATCAGGTCTTCGGGCCCGGGTTCACGGTCGGCCGGCGGCGGTTCGAGGTCGGCCGGATCATGCGGCGGCTTCGAGCAGTCGACAATTACCGCCGGAATGGATAACCGCAGTTCGGTTACCGTGTCCATCGTTGCCGGTGACGCCAGAATGGCGGGTGGCGACAGTTCGGCGACGATCGCCCTGATCCGGTCCGTCGGCCAGGCCGGATCCAGTGGAACGAACGCCGACCCTGTCTTCATCACCCCGAAGAGCGCGGTCGGGAATTCGCACCCCTCCGCTATCAACACGGGTATCAGATGTCGCGCGAGTACGCCGTTGCCGATCAGTCGATTGGCCGTTGTATTGGCCGCGGCGTCGAGGGCGGCGTAGCTCATCGTTATGTCCCGATAGCGAATGGCGGGACGATCCGGCGCATTGTCCCGCTGTTCGTGGAACAGATCGAGAACCGTGCTCTGCCGGGGGAACGCATGTTGCGGACCCAGTGATAAGTGAACGGCGGTTCGGGCATCTTCGATCAAGTGCGTCTGCTGATTGCTTGACATCGTGCTTCCATGGTCTCGGCTGGCAACAGGTCCTTTGTCAGGCAGATCGGTCACTATTCAGATGGGTGGGGTTCAGGTAGTCGTGGCCGACTTTCGGCGAGCACCGCGAGGGCTGTGAAAGGGTGTTCGTCGCGTTCTCGGTCGCGTCGGCCGACTATCTCGGTTTTCGCTCGGACATGCGAGGGTGATAGATCTTCGTTTCAGGATGGATCATGCGTGCGGTGACCATACTTTTTCTCCCGGCCCTAGGTGACGTGGGTGCTGCATGAAATATTAAGTAACCGTCTTAACTAATTTATCGGTTACTTCCATAGTGGGACGCCGGTCCCGGATCCGCAAGCTCGGACGTCGCCGTGGTCGGTGTTCAACGGCTGTGAGCTGCACAGATGAATTCCTGGACCATGTTGAGTCGCAGTGGGGGTCCGAGTTCCCCTCGTCGCGACGGGTTCGCACCCCATCTGAATCGATGACGACACAAACGTTGATTTATGGCTTGCGGACCGACCCCCCAGAAGGCGGACCAAAATGTTCGGGCGCCGGTGTGACAGGCGGCCGCCGCCCGGGAGGGAGGTGAAAGGCATGCCCGTCCGTACCCAACCCGATGCCCACTAATCCACGAATCACGTTTTTCTGTTGGATTCGCTCGAAAATGGACGATGACCAGCGGAGGGTCGAAGGACGATCAACGCGCCCCCGCGGCAGATGAATAGCCGGCGGGTAATCATGGACACCTCTCGGCGCCCTTGATCGACTCGGGAAACAGAGCTGGTGCGGCGTCCGTGAAGATCGTGTCGGCATTACCGGAGGCGGGTGCCGAGGTCGTCGACTCACGAGGCGTGAAGGATTGTCATGCGTGGGTAGTGTGAATGAGGTCCGGCGTATTGATCATCGGCGCGGCATCCCGCCCGGCGGGATAAAGGAGGAGGCTGTGGAGCAGGTCAGCGACAAAGCACGGGTCGGATTGTTCCAATCGGGAGGGCTCTCTTCCCTCGCCGTCGGAGTCTGGCTTCGCGAGATATCCACTCCGACGAGGCACTATCTCGCCGATATCGGTCAATCAGATATCGCGGATATGGACGCACTCGTTTCTTCTCTGCGAAGTTTCGGGGACGAGGTCGTCGTTATGGACTTACGGTCGCCGATGGCCTCCATGGCGTCGGATCTGCTGCGGTACGGCGCCCGTCACGACGGCGGTTACTGGAACACGACCGGCGCGTCCCGCTTCGTGCTCGTCAACGAGATCCTGCCGAGAATGCGGGCGGATGGATGCCGGACGTTCGTGCACGGCTGTGTCGGCGGGGGCAACGACCAGCGCCGGTTCGCGCGCTACGGCGCCCAGGTCGCCCCGGAGATGTCCGTCGTGGAGCCGTGGACGAGCCCGCGGGCGCTCGAACGGTTTCCCGATCGCGCCGCCATGCTCGCGGCGGTCACGGAGCACGGGCTGCGCCTCGACCAGGGCAGCGGCGCCGACCGGTCCACCGACGCCAACCTCGCCGGCATCTCGCATGAGTCGGCCGAGCTGGAAGACCTGGAAACGCCGGTCACCCGCCTTCGGCCGAGGTGGAGCCGATGGCCGCAGGAGACCTCCGCCGAACCCGAGACCGTCACCGTCGTCTTCCACGAAGGACGCGTCGCCGACGTCAACGGCAGCGGACCCGACCCGGTCGAGTGGATGGCGCGGGCCAACGAGATCGGGTCACGGCACGGAGTCTGGCTTCGTGACGTGGTCGAACGGCGCATCATCGGCACGGTCTGCCGGGGCGTCTACGAGGCACCCGGCCTGGAACTGCTCGAACGCGCGTGGACCCGCGTCCTGCAGGCCGGCCTCGACGCGGCGGGCCGCGAGCTCTACGACCGGCTGGCAGGCGTCCTGGGCGCCGCCCTGTACGAGGCGCGGTGGCTCGACCCCGCCGCGTACGCGGCGCGGGACGCGATCGACCGGCTCGTCGGCGAGATCGGCGGCAGCGTGACCCTCTCCGTCCACCGCGGCGTCGTCAGGGTCGAGCGGATGAAGGTGGCCAGTGACGTGGTGCAGCAGACACGGTTCGGCTCGGGCGGTAACCGCTGGAGCGAGATAGTCGCCGTCTAGGTGAAAGGAGAAGGTGATGCGTGAGCGTCGATTCGGTCGGCTGGGCTGGATGGTCGGCGACGTCGGCTACGGAATGTGGGGAATAGCCGGAGGTGAGGGCGGATGGACCGGTGCAGACGGTGAGGGGGGTGACGCCGCGTTGGACGAGGCCGTGCGGCTCGGGTGCGACTTCTTCGACACCGCCTGGATCTACGGCCGAGGAGAAAGCGAGAGGATGCTCGGGAAGCTGGTGAGGAGGCACCCGGAGCGCCGCCTCCGCATCGCGACCAAGCCCCCGCCGAAGGATCGCGAGTGGCCCTCCACCCGAGACTCCAAGCTGTCCGAGGTGTATCCACCGGACTACCTGTGGGAGTGTCTGCACCGCAGCCTCGACGGGCTGGGCACCCCGTCCGTCGACCTGTTCCAGTTTCATGTCTGGGAGGACGCCTGGGCGCACGACGCGGCGTGGCAGGACACCGTCACCGAGATGAAGGAACGCGGGCTGATCAAAGGCGTCGGCATCAGCGTCAACCGCTGGGAACCCTGGAACGTGCTGCAGACCCTGCGAACCGGACTGATCGACGCGGTGCAGGTCATCTACAACATCTTCGATCAGGCCCCGGAGGACGAGCTCTTCCCGGCATGCCGTGAGCTGGACGTGGCGGTGATCGCACGGGTGCCCTTCGACGAGGGCACGCTCACCGGCACCCTCACCCGCGAGACCCGCTGGCCGGAAGGTGACTGGCGCAACACCTACTTCGTCCCGGAGAACCTCGTCCCGAGCGTGGAGCGCGCCGAACGGCTGGCACGGATCGTGCCCGAGGGCATGACCATGCCCGAGCTCGCCCTGCGCTTCATCCTCCAGAACCCCGACGTCACCACCGTGATCCCCGGCATGCGCAAGCCCGCCCACGTACGCGCCAACATCGCCGTCAGCGACGCCGAACCCCTGGACGAGGAGCTGATGGCGCGGTTGCGCGAGCACCGCTGGGACCGCCGACCCACCGCGTGGTCGCAGTGAGCGCCCCGTCGAAGCCCATCGTGTTGTGGGCGGTGCCCCGATCCCGGTCCACGGCGTTCCTGCGCATCATGCTCGAACGCGGCGATCTTGAGGTGGCCCACGAGCCGTTCTCGTACCTCCAGACGGACGGCCACTTCGAGTTCGCGGGCCGGCACGTCACGTCGCCGATCGAGTTGCTCGACGCGATGCTTGAGGTGAACGCCGAAGGGCGGCGGGTGTTCGCCAAGGACACCTCCGACTACACCTACACCCCGCTGTTCGAGGACGAGCGCCTGTTCGGCGACGTCATCAACACCTTCATGATCCGGGAACCGAGGAGTGCGATCTCCTCGCACTACGCCATCAACCCCGAGGCGACCCTGGACGAGTACGGATTCGAATACCTGCACGCCATCTTCGACGCCGTGCGGTCGGCGACCGGCGAGATCCCCCTGGTGATCGACGGCGACGACCTGGTGGCCGATCCGGAGGCGACGGTCCGGGCGTACTGCGAGCGGGTCGGGCTGGAGTTCATGCCCGAGGCGATGCGCTGGGACCCCGGTCAGCAGGAGAGCTGGCAGCGCACGAACCGGTGGCACTCGGAGGTGGCCGAGAGCAGCGGGCTCGTGGCGAAGGCGCCCGAGCGGCGCGAGACGCCCGACACCAACGAGCACCTGCGCCGCGTCGCCGAGCATCACCAGCCGTTCTACGACGCGCTCGCGCGCCACCGCCTCACCTTCCGGTAGGGCCGGTGGGACCGGTGGGAAGATCGGTGGCGTGCGGAGCCATGACGCGCTCGCGCGCCACCGTCTCACCGGTGTCACCCCAGCTTCCGCCGCATGATCGGTCGATCGTCACGAGGGCGGGCCACCTCGGAGAATCCGGCGCCGAGGAAGGCACTGGCTATTCCCGTCATCGCCGTGTCCGCACCCGCGCGTTTCCCCTCGCGAGGTTCGACCGGATAGCCCTCGGCGGTCTCGTAACCCGCGGAGGCCGCGTACTCGCAGACGGCCTCCAGGACGGCCGGCAGCAGCCCGGAGCCGCGATGCTCCTTCTGGACGTAGACGCACGCGATCGCGCAGACCGGCTCGTCGTCGACGCTCGCGAGGAGCGGCGAGCGCTCCAGTCTCGGGAACGACGAACGCGGCCCGAGCGAGCACCATGCCACCGGCGTGTCGTCGTCGTAGACGACCACGCCGGGGGCCGGCTCGCGCTCGGCGAGACGACTCATCGCCCGCTTGTTCCCCTCGCCCTTTCCTTCCGTCCACTCCGCGATGGACAGCCGCCAGTGCATGCACCAGCACCCGCGGGCACCTCCGTTGCTTCCGAGAACCGTCTCGAAATCGCTCCAGGTCTTTGTGGACAGCTCTCTGACGGTCAGGGGGCCGGACGCTTTCCGATCGCTACGGGTGTTCATCGCCGCACCTTCCAGCTGGGGTCGAAGGCTTGATGTACGTGAGCGTTTCTCCGGTGTGTGGTGAGATCGCGTCAACGCCGGTGGACCGCCCGGGGGCACTCGCCCCCCCGGGCGGGGCCACGGACGGCCACGAAGGCCGGTCACCTTCACCCTGTGACGGCCCATCCGTGGGGTGACCACATGTTTTTCTGTCTTCGCCACTCACCTGGAGCGTCGTACGACATGCAAGTAACTGCTACAGCGTTTTTACAGGTTACTACAGATGCGGGACGGCCGTGGGCGGCGGACCGAGGGCCGGTCCGCGGCCCACGGTCTTCGTGACTCAGTCCGCGACGAGGCGGGTCCGCCGTCCCTCGTGCTCGCGTTGGCGCCGGATGACGTAGGTGCCCGGCGGGCAGCCGGTGGCGCCGTGCTCGGGATGGAGCAGGTACGCGACGGCCGAGGTCTCGAAGACACCGATCGCCAGCTGGTCGGAGTCCAGCACGTGGGTCGTCCAGCGGCAGGTGCCGGGGTCGGCGACGAGCGTGTGCGGGTTGCCCCCCGGGGCCGCGCCGCGGAGCAGTTCGACCCCTTCGCCGGGCACGTCCTTCCACTGGGAGTCGGACCAGACCTTCACGGACGAGGCGATGACGGGGAGCGGGATGACGATGAGGTCGCCCTGGGCCTGGAGGCCGTGGACGACGGGGATGCTCGCCGACCGCTCAAGGTGGTCGAGTACGGCGAGCCCGGTCTGCCGGGAGAGCGATGCGAGAGTCACGGTCATGGAGATCACCTCAGGTTCGGCGGAGAAGAAGGGAGTACTGCTCGGCGGAGAGCCCGTAGGTCCAGCCGGCGGCGGCGATCGGATCGTCGAGGAAACCCGGCACGGTCAGCCCGTAACGGCGGCGGTGCCCGTCGCGTTCGACGGACCCGTTGACCGCCAGGAGCACCCTGGTCTCCCTGCGCATGTCGTAGAGCCGCAGTTCCGAGCCGGGGTTGCCGGGGTCCGGAGCGGAGGCGACCAACCGCAGCCCGGCCCGGTCGATGTAGGACGCCCAGCCGATGTGCTCGATCGCGCACCGCCTGACCTCGACGTTGGACTCCCGCTCGATCCGCTGGACGCTCGGATCGGTGATCACCCAGGAGGGCACCCACGTCCCGTGCCAGGCGTGTACGTCCCACCCGTCGGCGTAGCGCGCCGCGGGGCCGTCCGCGCCGTGCAGCCGTACCTCGCCGTCGTCGCCGCACACCTCGGTGCGCATGGTGACGGGACGCTCGGAGATGACGCACACGCCTTCACGAGGCCACCACCAGCTACCTGACCGGGCCACCGCCGCCCACAGGTCGAGCTGCCGGCTCTGTTCGGGGGTGAAGCGCACGCCGGCCACCCGGCGAAGAGCGTCGTAGTGGGCGATCCAGGAGACGCACTGGGTGTCGTACCAGGTGCTCGGAATGCGGTGTCGCGAGTCGTGCGCAGACAGCAGCGGCATGCGGAGCGAACCATCGGCCGATCGTGTGAGCGGGTTGCGAACCTTCTGGTGGATCAGCTGCTCCATCGACCGATGGCCCCATCCGGCCTGGGTGTCGAGTGCTACGCACAGCTGTCTCATCAGAGAGGAGAACCGGGACGGCAGCGGCCACGCGGACACATCGTCGACGGTTTCCGAAGGCCGTGGACGTATTCCCGGTGGGACGGTGGCCAGAGCCGTGATCGGTGAGGGGACCCAGTGGAAACGCGGCGGAGGGAGCCCGATCAGGTGGTACAGCCCGGAGATGGCGGCCTCTGCGGCCGGACGGTCGGCGGGCAGCGTCGACAACGCCCTGCCCAGCCATTCCTCGCGAATCTCGGCAGCTTCCCGCTGCGGGAGAACGCTCACCGGATGAGGGCGGCGTCGCCCTTTCTATCGATCATGTCCGGAATGGTGACAGATCGACGCGGCATCTGTCCACCGAGGATGCGCACGGAGCCGGACGTCGCGCGGCAGGTCATCTCGCGACGGTATTGACGACGCGTGGACAGCGGCCGCGAAAATCTCCCCGGTTATGTCGACGCACGTCGCACGGAGCCGATCGCCTTTCCCCGCGCCATGATTCTCGTCAGTCTCTTCGCGGCGATTCTGCTCTTCTCTCTGCTGGTGGGGTGATTCCCGCCGGCGTCGGCGGGATCAGGTGGCCCTGTCGTCCAGCTGCACGATCCGGTGCAGTTCACCCCGTGGGTGGACCGCACGATCTTGTCGTGCGCCCAGCGGTCCCGATAGAAGGTGTCGGCGTTGCGGCCGCCCCGGTAGGAGACGTCCCTCAGGTCTGAGGAGTAGAGGCCCCGGCTGAAAAACCGCCCCACCCGCAGTAGCGCGTCCGCCGCGCCCGCCGGCACCGGCCTCTCGGTGATCCGCTCGTTGAGCATGCCGTGTATCTACCGGCGGGGGTGCCGCACAACCGACCACACCCGCAAACTCTGGGTGTTCATCCCATTGCTCTGAGGCGCCGCCGTCCGGGAGTCGCGGCGAGCCTGGCGGCGCGAGTGTTGAGATAGTCACGTTCCGGAGCGCTCGCCGTAAGGTTCGCCGCCGTGCGGTAGTCCTCGACGGCCGCCCGCCCGTCACCGGCCATCTCCAGGAGGTGGGCACGGGTCGCGTAGAAGCGGTGGTGATCTGCCAGGCGGCCTTCGGCCTTGATTGTCCCGAGCATGCCGAGGCCGGTCGCGGGGCCGTGTGTCATGGCGGCGGCGACAGCGCGGTTGAGCGAGACCATGGGGTTGGCGGACATGCGTTCCAGCAGGCCGTACAGCGCCAGGATCTGCGGCCAGTCGGTCTCCTCGGCCGTCGCCGCCTCGTCGTGGACCGCCGCGATCGCCGCCTGGAGCTGGTAGGGGCCGACCGCGCCCCTGGCCAGGGTGGCGGTGACAAGCGCGACGCCCTCGGCGACGGCGTCGCCGCCCCACAGGCTCCTGTCCTGTTCGGCGAGAGGGATCGGGGTGCCGTCAGGGGCGGTACGGGCGGGACGCCGCGCGTCGGTGAGCAGCATCAGCGCGAGGAGCCCCGCCACCTCGCAGTCGTCGGGGAGCAGGTCGTGGGCCATCCTGGCCAGCCGGATCGCCTCGCGGGACAGCTCCACACGCTGCAGGTCGGGGCCGGCGCTGCTGGCGTAGCCCTCGTTGAAGACGAGGTAGAGCACATGCAGCACCGAGCCGAGCCGTCGTGCCCTCTCCTGGGCAGACGGCATGCGGAACGGGAGCCCCGAGGCCTTGATGCGCTGCTTGGCCCGGCTGATCCGCTGCGCCATGGTCGACTCGGGCACCATGAACGCCCTGGCGATCTCGGCCGTCGTCAGGCCGCCCACGGATCGCAGGGTGAGGGCGATCGCCGACGCCGGGGTGAGCGCGGGATGGCAGCACAGGAACAGGGTGATGAGCGTGTCGTCCCGATTCGTCTCGCAGGCGTCGTCCGCCGGCGGAGCGGTCCGCCGGTCGGAGGGTTCCCGGGTGGCGACCAGTTCCTCCCGCCGCCGCCGCGCCCGCTCGTTGCGGACCTGCTCGGTCATCCGGCGGTACGCGACCTGGATGAGCCATCCGCGCGGGTTGGCGGGGACACCCTCCTTAGGCCACTGGTCCGTGGCGGCGATCAGCGCCTCCTGGACCGCGTCCTCGGCGGCGGCGAAGTCTCCGAACCGCCGGGTGAGCACGCCGACGACCTGCGGCACCAGCTGGCGCAGCAGGTCGTCGGCAGGAGGGCTGGCCAACGGTCACGGTTCTCCGGAGAGCGGGTTGTCCGGGGTCACAACTCCTCTGAGGGAGGGGCCGACATCACCTGGCGCAGCTCTATCGGCATGTTCAGCGGCCTGCCGCCGGGGCCGGGGGCCGCGGAGACGTGGGCGGCGAGGTCGATCGCGCGCTCGGGGCCTTCGCAGTCGATGATCCAGTAGCCGACCAGGAACTCCTTCGTCTCGGGGAACGGCCCGTCCGTGATGACGGCCGCGCCGCCCTCCCCGGCCCGTACGATCTTGGCCTGGTCGGGGGCCGCGAGCCCCTGGGCGTCCACGAACTCCCCGGCGTCGACAAGCTTCTTGTTCGTGTCGTGCATGAACTGGATGTGGGCCTGGAGGTCCTCGACGGGCCAGGTGTCGATGGGCGGCACCTCGTCCGTTGTCTGCCCGCTGAACTGCATCAACATCATGTACTTCATGCCATCGCTCCTTACGTTCGAGCGTCCTCTTCGACGCTCTCACCCACGGGTAGAAGCAGGTGACCGTGTTCTCGACATTCTGGCCGACATCCGGCGAAAAAAGTTCCCGTCACAGTGCCGGAGCGCGAAGTGTCAGGTCAGGGCGGGACAATGCCGGAATTCTCACCTCGGTGCCGTGGTTTCGTCTACTGCCCATGCCGATGAGAGCCTTGAGAGGCCGTTGGGAAGCGGCTGGGAAACCGTTGGGAAAGAGGGGACGATGGCCGCACCGCTTGAGTTCGCGATCGACACGTTCGGGGACGTCACCGCCGACGCGGACGGAAACCGGCTGCCGTACGCGCAGGTGATCCGTAACGTCGTCGAGGAGGCCGTGCTCGCCGACAGCGTGGGGATCGACGCCATCGGCGTCGGGGAGCACCACCGGGACGACTTCGCGATCTCGGCTCCGGAGATCGTGCTGGCGACGATCGCCGGCCGCACGGAACGCATCCGCCTCGGCACCGCGGTGACCGTGCTCAGCTCGGACGACCCGGTACGGGTCTTCGAGAGGTTCGCGACCCTGGACGCGGTGTCCCGGGGCCGCGCGGAGATCATTCTCGGCCGAGGCTCGTTCACGGAGTCGTTTCCGCTGTTCGGTTTCGACCTGGCCCACTACGAGGAGCTGTTCGAGGAGAAGCTCGACCTGCTCTCCCGTCTCCTGGAGGAGGGCCCCGTCACGTGGCAGGGGCGGCTCCGCGCCGGGCTGAAGGACCAGCACGTGTATCCGAAGACGGAGTCGGGCCGGCTGCGCACCTGGATCGGCGTCGGCGGCAGCCCGGAGTCCGTGGTGCGCGCGGCGAGTTACCGGATGCCGCTCATGCTCGCGATCATCGGCGGTGCGCCGGAGCGTTTCGCGCCGTACGTCGACCTGTACCACCGCGCCCTCGCCCAGCTGGAGGTCGAGCGGTTGCCGGTCGGCGTGCACTCGCCGGGCCACATCGCCGAGAGCGACCGGCAGGCCCGCGAAGAACTCTGGCCGCACTATCGGGCGATGCACGACCGTATCGGCCGCGAGCGCGGCTGGGGCCCCACGACCCGGAGCCGTTTCGAGGCGGAGGCCGACGAGGGCTCGCTCTACGTCGGATCGCCCGAGACGGTGGCCGCGAAGATCGCGAAGACCGTGGGCGCGCTCGGCGTCAACCGTTTCGAGCTCAAGTACAGCTCGGGGACGCTCGCGCACGAGAAGCTGATGAACACCATCCGCCTCTACGGCGAGGAGGTCGTGCCGCGGGTGAGGGAGCTTGTGGCCAGGACCTCGGCGACGGCCCAGGCCGGGTGAGCCGAGAGGCGTGACCGTCACCCCGAGGGAGTTCATCCGCCGATCGCGGCCCACAGGGTGTCGAACTCCTGGGGGGTCAGGGCGTTCAGGCCGAAGTCGCCGGGATAGATCGGCCCTTCCGCCAGGAAGCCGTGCTCGTCCTCGATGTGGCGCCATGAGTAGGTGCGGGCGATGCCGTCCGAGCCAAGTTCGGCGTGTCTCACGGGCCAGTACTCCCCGCCGCTGTCGATGACGGTCTCGAACAGCCACACGTGGCCGTCACCGTCCACCCCGTGCCAGTACAGGTGCGGCCGGTCGCTCTCGTCGAGCGCCCGGATCGTTTCCCTGCGGCGATCCTGCGACATCGTGCTCCCCGGTGTTCGTCAGAAGGCTGAGTGTTCGGTGTTCGTCGAAGGCGAGTAAGGGCTCAGGGCTTGCCAGAAGTGGCCGAAGGGCGCATACCCTGCCTTTTGTTATGTTGCGTGTTCTTGGTCCGCTCCAGGCGGAGATCAACGGTCGTACGGTGGACCTCGGCACCTCCCGGCAGCGGGCCGTGATGGCCAGGCTTGTCGCGGCGGGCGGACACGTGATCTCCACCGATCGTTTCATCGATGACCTGTGGCGCGGGCAACCTCCGCCGAAGGCACTGGCCGCGCTCCAGGTCTACGTGTCCAACCTGCGGCGGGTGCTCGAACCCGGACGGCTGCCGCGCACGCCCGCCACGGTGCTGGTCAGCGCCGTACCGGGCTACCGCCTGCGGTTGGATCCCGATCAGGTGGACGCCTGGTCCTTCCCCCGCCTGGTCGACGCCGCCGGGGCCGCGCTCGCCGAAGGGGACGGGGCGCGGGCACTGGAGGTGGTGGACCGGGCACTCGGGTTATGGCAGGGGCCCGCGTACGGGGAGTTCGCCGACGACGAGTGGGCGGAGCCCGAGGCCGCGCGGCTCGAAGAGCTGCGGCTCGTCGCCGTGGAACACAGGGCGGAGGCGCTGCCACCTGGGATCGACCTGGGCGGCCCTGGCCGGGCGTGACACCCACAGGATCGACCTGGGCGGGCTCGGTGACGAGGACGTGGCCCTGCTGCTGCGCGAGCGCTCGGGGCGGGAGGTGGACGCGGTGACCGTGCGGACCGTGGCCGAGCGGACCGGCGGCAACCCGTTGTTCGTCTGCGAGACCGCGCGGCTGATCACCACGGACGGCACCTCGGCCGCCCGCGCGCTGCCCCCCGGCGTGCGCGACCTGATCCGCCGCAGGATCGCCAGGCTGCCCGCGACGGCGCAGCGGGTCCTGCGGGACGCGGCCGTCGTCGGGAGGGACGTCGACGTCGACGTGCTGCTCACCCTGGAGGGCGCCGAGGAGGACGCCGCGCTCGAAGCGCTGGAGGCGGGCGTGGTGACCGGGCTGCTGACCGAGCCCGCGCCGGGGCGGGTGCGCTTCGCCCACGTGCTCGTCAGGGAGACCCTTTACGAGGACACGCCCGTACTGCGCCGTACCCGGCTGCACGGCAAGGTCGTCGGCGCGTTGGAGCGGGTCAGACCGGGGGAGGTCACCGCGCTGGGCCACCACGCGCTCGCCGCGGCCACCCCGGCCTCGGCGGGACGGGCGGTGCCCTACGCCAGGGCGGCGGCCGAGCAGGCGAGGGGGATGCACTCCTATCGGGAGGCGGGGGTGTTCTACCGGGGAGCGTCGATCCAGCCGGGCCGCCACGTGGACCAGTCGCTCGTCGACGCGCTGGTGGAGGCGCTGGACGGTGCCGACGACGAGACCCGCTGCCGGCTGCTGGCCACGCTCGTCTTCGAGCTGGAGGGGCACGACGACGAGCGCTGCCGGGCCTACAGCGCCGAGGCGGTCGAGATCGCCAGACGACTGGGGCGTACGGACCTCGTCTGCCTGGCGCTCAACGCCCGCTACTTCGTGCTGCTGACACCCGACCGCCGCGACGAGCTGGAGGTCGTGGCCCGTGAGCTGGTCGAGCTCGGCGACCGCGCGGGGCTACCCGGGTACGCGATGCAGGGACACCACGCCCTGTTCATGGTCAGTCTGGGCCGCTGCGACCTCGCCGCCGCCAGGCACCACGCGGATCGAGCCCTGGAGCACTCCACCGCCGGCCAGCTCGGCCTCGCGCTGGGCGTGCTGTCCATGCTCGACACGCTGATCCTGCTGATCAAGGGTGACTTCGAGGGCGCGGAGCGGTCCTACCTGGCCATCGCCGACCGCATGATGGCCGCCGGAGGGGCGAACGCCCACATCGTCGGGCCCATCGGCCGGTTCGCGGCGAGGCTGGCGGGCGGCCTGCCGCAGGACATCCCCGAGCTGCTGGCGCTGTACGAACTCGTCCCCGAGGGGGTGTCGGACATCCTGGTCAGGGCACTGGTCGCCGCGGGGCGCGTCGCGGAGGCGCGGACGTACTGGCAGCCCGACCAGGAGCCCCGCCTGGACTACTACTGGCTCCTCTGGCAGGGCCTGCGCGGGGAGAACGCGATCGCGTTGGGCGACCGGCGGGCGGCCGAGCACAGTTACGAGGTCCTGCTGCCCTGGGACGGCGAGCCGGCCGGGATGCACTCGGGATCGATCACTCTTGGGCCGGTCGCCCAGATCCTGGGCGACCTGGCCGTCTTCCTCGGCCGGGACGCGACCGCACACTACGAGCGGGCGGTAGCCGTCGCGGAGAGGATTGGATCACCGCACTGGGCGCGCAGGTCCACCTCGGCTCCGGCGGACCGTTCGAGGACGGGCCAGAGCACCTTGTCCTCCATCGTGTGGTGGTGGTGGATGCCCCGGTTCAGTGTCGTGATGAAATCGGCGATGGCGCGGGCACGAGGCCGATCGGCCGACTGCAGGCCCTCGGCCAGCTGGGTGGCGAGCGTGGCGAGGCGGCGGACGTCACCGCGCATCGCGCGGTGGGTGATCTGGAATCCCAGAAGTTCCGGGGTCATGTCGAGGGCTCCTCGGTCGGTGCGGGCTGCTTACCCGGCCACGATGCCGCCGCCCTCTTATGGGCCACTTGGTGGTCACTTGGTGGTGAGCCGTGGCCTGTCGGCACGCTCGTTTCCCCCGCGTTCCCAGGCGGGATTCGAGGGAGTGGGTGGGGTTCATCGCGGAGAGCGTACGGTGGTCCGGGTTGGCCTCTATTGATTTCGCATCCCGCTGCGGAGCCGTGTATGGTTACACCTGTCCGCAAGCGAGAGCGACCCGGACAGGCCCCTTTAGCTCAGTCGGCAGAGCGTCTCCATGGTAAGGAGAAGGTCTACGGTTCGATTCCGTAAAGGGGCTCCAGCCTAAAGGCCCTAACCTCCTGGTTAGGGCTTTCGGCTTGGTTGGCCTTAAGGCAGGCAAAGGCCGGCCAGAAAACACTCAAGGTTCCTGACACGTGAGCGGGCATACTGGGGCAACCCAGAAGAGGTCGCCCTGACCTGCACAAGTACGCAGGCACTCTGCGGGTCGGGTATCCTTGCGGGGTCGGTCGATTTCGTCGGCCTCAAGGCGGAGTAGCTCAGCCAGGCAGAGCAAACGGCTCATAATCGTTGTGTCGCCGGTTCAAGTCCGGCCTCCGCTACTACCCACCGGGGCTTCTCCCAGCAGAGAAGTCCTGTCGTGGGTTGTCCACTGTCCAGAACGTAGAAAGGCACTCCCAAGTGGCTGCCACCGACGTTAGGCCGAAGATCACGCTGGCCTGCCAGGAGTGCAAGCACCGCAACTACATCACGCGGAAGAACCGGCGTAACGACCCGGATCGGCTTGAGCTGAAGAAGTACTGCCCCAACTGCAAGACGCACCAGGCGCACCGCGAGACTCGCTAGTCTGCGCGAAGCCTTCCGCCGCGGGCGGGAGATGAGTGCTTCATCGGCACGCACACACTCCACGGAAACCGGCGTCCTCCAGCGAGGCGCCGGTTTGTCGTGTCCACGCAGTTTTCTCGTCCGGGCGTTGACCGGTGTCGGCCCCAGCAGTTCGGTATCCGCAAAGGAGCACGATGGCTCTGAACCGTGACTTCGTCGGGCGGGCGTCCGCGCCCTCCTCGCCGTACGAGGTCAGTCGCGTGAAGATCAAAGAGTTCGCGACGGCGATCGGGGACGACAACCCGATCTACCGGGACAGGCAGGCGGCCCAGGCGGCGGGGCACCCCGACGTGATCGCGCCGCCGACCTTCCCCATCGTGTTCAGCCTGATCGGGGGGACGATCCTGAGCGACCCCGAGCTCGGCCTGAACCTCGCCATGGTGGTCCACGGCGAGCAGCGCTTCGAGTACCGGCGGCCGATCCGCGCCGGAGACGAGCTGGTCAGCGTCTCCACCGTGACCGACATCCGCAGCGTCGGCCGCAACGAGCTGATCACCGTCAAGAGCGACGTCAGCACCGTCGACGGTGAGCCCGTGTGCACGACCTACAACACCATCGTCGAGCGTGGAGGGGCGGGCTGACATGGCCGCGACGGTCAAGTACGACGAGGTCGAGACGGGTCAGCAGATCCCGCCCGCCGAATACACGGTGCGCCGCGCCAACCTGGTGATGTACGCCGGGGCCTCGGGCGACTTCAACCCCATCCACTGGAACGAGCGTTTCGCCAAGACCGTCGGGCTTCCTGACGTCATCGCGCACGGCATGTTCACCATGGCGCAGGGCGGCCGGTTCGTCACCGACTGGGCGGGCGATCCCGGCGCGGTCGTCGACTACGGGGTGCGCTTCTCCTCCATGGTGGTCGTCCCCGACGACGAGCAGGGGGCCGTCATCACGGTGAGCGGGCTCATCGAGGAGAAGCTTGAGGACAAGCGCGTGGTGGTCGCCCTGACCGCGAAGTCCAGCGGTTCCCGGGTCCTTTCCAAGGCCCGCGCGGTGGTGCAGCTGTCGTAGGCGCCCCGTCACGGGCGCCGGGTCCCGCTTCACGGCACGCTCCCGGGCAGGGGCCGAATCTTCTTCCTGTCGCGGGGTAGCTCCCCAGCATGAGCGAAGTACCTCCTAACGTGACCGGCCTGGCCGAGCGGCGGGCAAAGGCGCGAGCAGAGCGGGACCACGCCACCGCCGACGCGCTCCGTGACGAGATCAGAAGCGAGGGCTGGCTCGTCCGGGACACCGCCGACGGCTTCGAGCTCATCTCCTCTCCCTCCTTCGAGGTGTGGCCCACGGTGAGTTCCCTGCCCGAAGGGGCGGAGCGGGACGGTTCGGGCGGGCAGCCGGACGACGCCACGGCCCAGGGACGGGTCAGCGCCGAGGACGCCGAGGACGCCGAAGGGCGGGACGACTCCGCGGATCCGGGGCGAGTCGCCGAGGCCGCGGAACCCGGACGCCACCCCGGCCGGCTCGGAGACCTGGACGCCGAGCGGGTCGCCGAGACCGAGGCGGCGCCCCAGCAGAGGCCGGAGGGGGCGGAGCTGGTCGGCCGGACCGACGATCTCGGCGGCCATCCCGAGCGGATGGTCTCCTCCCAGCTGCTGTGGGACGCCAGCCTGTCGATCTCCCGCCTCGACGAGTCGATCACTCCTCCGGCCGATGCCGAGGAGCCGGAGGAGGCACGGCCGACGGTGACCGTCGCGCTGCTCGTCGACGGCCGACCCGACGAGCTGCGCGAGTGCGTACGATCCCTGGTCGCCCGTACGGAGGCGAGCGTCCTCGCCCTCGACCTGGGAAACGTGGACGGCGCGGGAGAGGTCCTGGAGGAGCTGGCGCAGGAGTTCCCCCGCAGGGTGCGAGCCTGGCACGTGGCCGAGCTTCCGCACTGGAGGGGCGGTTCCGCCGGGTGGGGCGAGAGCCGCGACAAGCTGCTGCGCCTCGACTCCTCCGATGTGCACGTCGTGATGGACACCTCCGTGGTCCTGGACGGCGACGCCGTCACGCCGCTGGTCAAGGCGCTGGACGACGACGTGACCGCGGCCGGCTGGAAGGGCGTGAACCCCCGGGAGGACTGCGAGCAGTGGTTGGAGGCCGAGCCGGGCGAGGTCCGGGGGCTGCTCGGCCACCTGTTCGCGATCAGGCGTGACGCCCTGCTCGCCGCGGGCGGCTTTCCCGCCGAGGCCCGCTACTATCGCAACGCCGATCTGGAGCTCTCGCTCGGGCTTCCCGGTGTCCTCGTCGGTCTGGGCAAGGATCTCCCGGTTCACCAGGAACGGCACCGGGGGCAGGACGGCGTGGACCGCGAATACCGTGACCGGGAGTCGCGGCGCACCTACGACCGGGTCCGGAACCTGCTGCGCTCCCCGTAGGCTGGTCCCGGATTTCGGCCGGGTGGTGGAGAGCATATGACGGAGCGGGTGTCGGAGACGGGGGTACGGCTGGCGCCGTACACGACGCTGGGGCTGGGCGGGTCGGCCAGGATGTTCGCGGAGGCATCCTCCTCCGAGGAGATCGTCGAGCTGGTGGAGGCGTGCGACTGGGGGGCGAAGCCGGTGCTCGTGCTCGGCGGCGGCAGCAACCTGGTCATCTCGGACGAGGGGTTCGACGGCCTGGTGGTGCGTGTCGCCTCCAGGGGGGTCGAGATCGAGGGAGACCTGGTCACCGCGCAGGCGGGCGAGGACTGGGACTCCCTGGTCGAGCGGATGGTGGCGGAAGGCCGTTCGGGCCTGGAGTGCCTGTCCGGCATCCCCGGTCTGGTGGGGTCCACACCGATTCAGAACGTCGGCGCCTACGGGCAGGACGTCTCCCAGACGATCGCCGCCGTCCGGGTCTACGACCGCCGCCACGGCGAGGTGCGGGACCTGACCGCGCGGGAGTGCGGGTTCGCCTACCGGCACAGCGTGTTCAAGGAGAGGCTCGAACGCTACGTCGTGCTCGCGGTCACCTACGAACTGCCCCGTGACGCGCTGTCCGGTCCGATCGCCTACCGGGAGCTGGCCGCCCGGCTGGGTGTCGAGCTGGGTGACCGGGTGCCGCCGGCCGAGGCCCGTGCGGCGGTGCTGGGACTGCGGGCCGGCAAGGGAATGGTCCTGGACGCGGACGACCCGGACACCCGCAGCGCGGGGTCGTTCTTCACCAACCCGATCCTGGTGGCGGCGCAGGCGGCCGAGCTGGAGCTGCGGGCGCCGGGGTTCCCCCGCTGGGACATGCCGGACGGGGGGGTGAAGGTCGCGGCGGCCTGGTTGATCGAGAACGCCGGGTTCCCGAAGGGGTATCGGCGTGGCCCGGCCCGTATCTCCACCAAACACACCCTTGCCCTGACAAATCCGGAACTGTCGGCCTCGACCGAGGAGTTGCTCGATCTGGCCCGCGAAATCAGGGACGGGGTCTTCGAGAAGTTCGGCGTAACCCTGGTCAACGAGCCCGTGATGGTCGGCACCCGGCTCTGAGGATCTCCGGATCCTCCGGCCCCCGAGGCCCTCCGAGGTGGGAATGGGCAGTTGATTCCTACTGCTATGGTCTGATGGAAAGACCCGAAGGGGAGTAGTCCCAATCGCGTGATCGACATGCTGGCGCCTGAGGCGCCCGGTCGCGCGGGCCTCGGATCCGGCCGGTTCGGCTCGGCTTCGCGGCGGACGAGACCTTCGGCCTGGCAGGCATCAACTGGATGCCGCCGGGCCGAAGACGTGCCCGAGACTCCCCGGGTATCCCCTTCCGCCCGGCTGCGTACGCGGGAAGGGCACTTTCGTTGGAAGCGTTCTGGATCAGTCTTGTAGTGATCTTCGTCGCCGAGCTCGGCGACAAGAGCCAGCTCATGGCGATGACCTTCGCCACCCGGTTCAAGCCGTGGCCGGTCCTCGCGGGAATCACCCTGGCCACCGCGGTGGTCCACCTGTTCAGCGTCGCGCTGGGCGGGCTGGTCGGCGACTTTCTCCCCACCACGGCGATCACGATCATCGCCGGCATCGCCTTTCTGGGCTTCGCGCTGTGGACGCTGCGCGGGGACGAGCTGACCGAGGAGGAGTCCCAGAAGGCGCGGCGCACCACCCGGTCGGCGATCATCGCGGTGACCGTCGCCTTCTTCCTCGCCGAACTGGGTGACAAGACGATGCTCGCCACCATCACCCTCGCCACCCAGCACGGCTGGTTCGGTACCTGGATCGGCTCGACGGTGGGCATGGTCGCCGCGGACGCGCTCGCCATCGTGGTCGGCCGGATGCTCGGCAAGCACCTGCCGGAGAAGATCATCCGGTACGGCGCCGCCGCGGCCTTCGCCGTCTTCGGCGTGATCCTGCTGCTCGAACCGCTCATCGCCTGATCAGGGTCCGTACGACCGCGCGTGCTCGGCGGTGGTGGAGCGGTGGGCGACGCGCGGCCGGGAGACGGCGCCGTCACGGTCTCGGTGCCGCACTCGCGGACGAACCGGCGGATCGCCGCGGTGAACGGCGCGCAGGCGAGGCCCTCGGTCGACGGCTCCACGCAGCCCCCGTTGAGCACGTGGGCGCCGTCGACCGTGGCCCGCTCCGCGAAACATCCGATCAGGCGTGACCTGCCGGCACCCGCCTCGCCGCGAGTGGACGGGTCACCGCCGCGCCCTTGCGGGCCTGTTCGAACGCCTCGGTCAGGTCCGCGAGTCCCCTCTCCCGTCCCACGAAGACGGGGCTCACCACCTGACACAGCATGTCATGTCTTAAAGCTGTTATCTCCTCATTTTTCGCTCGGTGAAATCGGAGGTCAGGGAGGCAGGGAGGTCCGGCCGGGCGGGCGGGGGCGGCCGGGCTCTCGTGACGGGGTCATGCGGGGGCGATCTTGCCGAGGAGGCCCCTGCGGCGCCTCTCCGAGCAGTGATCCCTCCTGCTCTCCTCCGCCGCACGGACACGGCGGTAGTCGTCGGCCTCCTTGCGGAGCTCGGCGGTCCGGTGGGCGACCATCGCGAGGTGGAACTCGGGACCCATGAGGGTTCCTCTCTGGTGTGGCGCCTCGCGGCGCGCTTTCCTTACAGACTCAAGATTCGTCCTAAGGCCCCCGGTCCCACATCGGGAGGATGTCCTATCTCCGGACCGCTCCACGCCCCGCCGCCGCCCGGCCCCTCCCTAGTGCGCCTAGTGCGACGCTCCTCATCGGCTGAGGACGAGGAAGGGCCGCGCCGAGACGCCCTCACCGATGGTGGAGGCGCACGCGCCGGACCGTTCCTGAGCGCCCCCTCCGGGTGAATCGGTCGTGCCGGCCGGAGGTTCGCCGACACCGGTGAGCGCGGTGTACACGGTCCGGTTTGGAACTAATCACACCAGTGGGCATTCTGGAGGGGTGTCAACTATGACGACCTCGCTCAACGACGTGGCCACGTCCAACGTCACGCTGCGAAGCTTCCTGCACGGCCTGCCCGGTGTCGATCGTGTGGGCGCGGACCAGCGCGCCGCGATGCTCGGCACCCGATCCATCAAGACCACCGCCAAGGCCCAGGCCATCGACCTCGCCATCGGCATGGTGGACCTGACGACCCTGGAGGGGGCCGACACCCCGGGTAAGGTCCGCGCGATGTGCGCCAAGGCCGTCCACCCCGACCCGGCCGACCCCTCCGTGCCCAAGGTGGCGGCGGTGTGCGTCTACCCCGACATGGTCGCCGGGGCCGTGGCGGCGCTGAAGGGCTCCGGCGTCAAGGTGGCCAGCGTCGCGACCGCCTTCCCCAGCGGACGCTCCTCCCTCGACGTCAAGATCGCCGACACCACCTTCGCGGTGGCGGCCGGCGCCGACGAGATCGACATGGTGATCGACCGGGGCGCGTTCCTCGCGGGCGACTACCTCAAGGTCTTCGAGGAGATCACCGCGATCAAGGCCGCGTGCGGCAGTGCCCACCTGAAGGTGATCCTGGAGACCGGCGAGTTGTCCACGTACGACAACGTGCGCCGCGCGTCCTGGCTGGCGATGCTGGCCGGGGGTGACTTCATCAAGACCTCCACGGGAAAGGTGCAGCCCGCCGCGACCCTCCCCGTGACGCTGATCATGCTGGAGGCGGTCCGCGACTTCCTGGCCGTGACCGGCCGCAAGGTCGGGGTGAAGCCCGCGGGCGGCATCAGGACCACCAAGGACGCGATCAAGATGCTCGTCCTGGTGAACGAGACCGTCGGCGACGGCTGGCTCAGCCCCGACTGGTTTCGGCTCGGCGCCTCCAGCGTCCTCAACGACCTGTTGATGCAACGCCAGAAGATGACCACCGGCAGGTACGCGGGTCCCGACTACTTCACCCTCGACTAAGGGCGTTCACATGTTCGAGTACGCACCGGCGCCCGAGTCGCGTGGTGTCGTCGACATCAGGCCGTCCTACGGCCTGTTCATCGGCGGCGAGTGGGTCGACTCCCAGGGCGAGAACCGCAACAAAACCATCAACCCGGCCTCCGAGGAGGTCTTGGCGGAGGTCGCCTGGGCCACGGAGGCCGATGTCGACCGGGCGGTCCAGGCCGCGCGCAAGGCGTTCGGCGTCTGGTCGGCGATGCCCGGCTCTGAGCGGGCCAAGTATCTGTTCAGAATCGCGCGGATCATCCAGGAGCGCTCGCGCGAGCTGGCCGTGCTGGAGTCCCTGGACAACGGCAAGCCGATCCGCGAGTCCCGCGACGTGGACCTGCCCCTGGTCGCGGCCCACTTCTTCTACTACGCGGGCTGGGCCGACAAGCTCGACTACGCCGGGTACGGTCCCGGCCCGCGCCCGCTCGGGGTGGCCGGCCAGGTCATCCCGTGGAACTTCCCGCTGCTCATGCTCGCGTGGAAGATCGCCCCAGCGCTGGCCTGCGGCAACACGGTCGTCCTCAAGCCCGCGGAGACCACCCCGCTGACCGCGCTGCTGTTCGCGGAGATCTGCGCGCAGGCCGACCTGCCGCCCGGCGTGGTCAACATCGTGACCGGCGCGGGTGAGACCGGCGCCGCCCTGGTGAACCACCCCGATGTCGACAAGGTGGCCTTCACCGGCTCCACCGAGGTCGGCCGTCAGATCGCGAGGTCGGTCGCGGGCACCGGCAAGAAGGTCACGCTGGAGCTCGGAGGCAAGGCCGCGAACATCGTGTTCGAGGACGCCGCGCTCGACCAGGCCGTCGAGGGCATCGTGAACGGGATCTTCTTCAACCAGGGCCACGTCTGCTGCGCGGGCTCGCGCCTGCTGGTGCAGGAGTCGATCGAGACGGAGCTGCTCGACGCGCTGAAGCGACGGCTCGGCACCCTGCGGCTGGGCGATCCGCTGGACAAGAACACCGACATCGGCGCGATCAACTCCGCGGCCCAGCTCGCCAAGATCCGCGAGCTGTCCGATCTGGGGGAGGCGGAGGGCGCGGAACGCTGGTCCCCGGCCTGCTCACTGCCCGACAGGGGCTTCTGGTTCCCGCCGACCATCTTCACCGGTGTCGCGCAGTCGCACCGGATCGCCCGCGAGGAGGTCTTCGGCCCCGTGCTGTCCGTGCTGACCTTCCGCACCCCGGCGGAGGCGGTGGAGAAGGCGAACAACACCCCGTTCGGCCTGTCGGCGGGGGTGTGGACGGAGAAGGGCTCGCGCATCCTGTGGATGGCGAGCAAGCTGCGCGCCGGCGTCGTCTGGTCCAACACCTTCAACCGTTTCGACCCCACCTCGCCGTTCGGCGGCTACAAGGAGTCCGGCTACGGCCGAGAGGGCGGCCGGCATGGGCTGGAGGCGTATCTCGATGTGTGAGCACAACCGGGCAAGGCGCCGTCGCCGACGCGCCCAGAGCACCCGGGGTCACGGCTTCGCCCGGGTGGGACGGCCGATGCCGCGGGGCTGGTTCGCCCACCGGTGCGGTGTGAGCCGTTGCGGTCAGATCTTCGTGCCGGCCCGGCTGGCACAGCAGGAGAGCACGTGGAGAGGGCTGGGAAATGAGTAAGGCGGAGAAGCCGGGCCGGGCACGGGCGGGCAGGCGGGCGGGTGACGAGGACGGCGGAGACCCCGCCGGCCGGCCCGCACGGCTCGCCGTGCGCAAGACGTACAAGCTGTACATCGGCGGGGCGTTCCCGCGCTCCGAGAGCGGAAGGTCCTACGCCGTGGCCTCCTCAAGGGGCGACTTCCTCGCCAACGCGTCCAAGGCCTCGCGCAAGGACGCCCGCGACGCGGTGACGGCCGCGCGCAAGGCGTTCGGCGGCTGGTCGGGCGCGACGGCGTACAACCGGGGGCAGATCCTCTACCGCGTCGCCGAGATGCTGGAGGGCCGCCGGGCCCAGTTCGTCGCGGAGCTGGCGGAGACCGGGACGAAGAAGGCCGGGGAGGTCGTGGACGCGGCCGTCGACCGGCTGGTCTGGTACGCGGGATGGTCCGACAAGATCGCCGCCATCGCCGGGTCCTCCAACCCGGTCGCCGGGCCCTACTTCAACATCTCCTCGCCGGAGCCGACCGGCGTGGTCGCGGTGGTCGCCCCCGACGAGCCGCTGCTCGGGCTCGTCTCGGTGATCGCCCCGGTGATCGTCACGGGCAACACCTGCGTCGTAATCGCGAGTGAGCGTGCCCCGCTGCCCTCGATCACCCTGGCCGAGGTGCTGGCCACCTCGGACCTGCCCGGCGGGGTGGTGAACATCCTCACCGGTTCGGTCGCCGAGATCGCCCCCTGGCTGGCGGCGCACATGGACGTGAACGCCCTCGACCTCACCGGGGTCGCCGACGAGGGCCTGGCGGTCGCGTGTGAGGAGGCGGCGGCGGAGAACCTCAAGCGCGTCTTCCGCCCCGCCGCGACCGACTGGTCCGCCGATCCCGGCACCAGGCGCCTCACGGCCTTCCTGGAGACCAAGACGGTCTGGCATCCCACCGGGGTCTGATCAGCTGAGCGGGGCGTGGCGGGTCCAGGGACGGGCGGTCTCCAGCTGCCCGGCCAGGGCGAGGAGCTGCGCCTCGCCACCGGGGGCCGCGACGAGCTGGACACCGATCGGCATGCCGGTGGAGTGTCTGCCGTACGGGACGCTCATGGCGGGCCAACCGGCCATGTTCCACGCCGCGGCGGCGGGCGCGTACGTCAGGGTGACGCGGGCGTTGGCGAGGAGTCCTCGGCGGCCCCAGCGCTCGGCGGGCGGCGGTACGGCGGCGAGTGTCGGGGTGACGAGCACGTCGGCGTTGCCGAACCACTGGTCCGCCCCGTGGGCGCGCCAGCGGTCGCGGCCCGTCGCGCCGTCCGCCCCGACCTTGGCGAGCAGCCGGCCGACCCTCGCCAAGGATCGGGTGCGCCGCTCCAGCCCGCGCGGGTCGAGCCCTTCGGCGTCGCCGGCGGCGCACGCGAACCAGGTGGCCACGGCGGCGGCGGCGAGCCGGAGGGACATCCGCTCGGTGTGCTCCACCACGATGTGCCCCGCCGCGCCCAGGACCTCCGCCGCCTCGGTCACCGCCCGCTGGAACTCGGCGTCCACCGACAGGCCCGGCGGCAGCGGCATCGGCGCGACCGCGATCCGCAGCCGTGGCGGATCCGACAGGGTGAGCCCGCCCGGGTAGTCGTCGATGGCGCGGCCCACGCCGAGGGCCTCGCTCTCGCCGGGTGTCGCCAGCGACATGTCACCGGCCATGACGGCGAGAGCGAGGGCGAGGTCGGCGACGGTCGTGGCCAGCGGCCCGTTCTCCGACATCCGGTACCAGTCGTGCTCGGGAGGCGGGACCACGCCCTGACCGGGCTTGATCGAGACCAGGCCGCAGCAGGCGGCCGGGATGCGCAGCGAGCCCAGCCCGTCGTTGCCGTGGGCGAGCGGGACCATTCCCGCGGCCACGGCCGCCGCGCTCCCGCCGGAGGAGCCGCCGGGGGTTCGCCTCGGGTCCCACGGGTTGCGCGTGACGCCGTACACGTTGTCGGAGACCCCGGCCAGGCACAGCTCCGGCACGTTGGTGATGCCGACGACCACCGCGCCCGCCGCCCTGAGCCTGGCGACCACGGGGTGATCCTCGTCCGCGGCCACGTCGGGCGTCGCTGCGGAACCGTTGCGTGAGGTCTCACCTTTGACCGCGACATTGTCCTTGACCGCGATCGGCACCCCGGCGAGCGGCAGCCCGGCGAGGTCCTCCCGCTCCTGCAGGACCCGTGCCTCGGCCAGCGCCCGTTCTGCGAGGACCACGCGGAACGCCCCGACGCGCCCGTCACGCTCGGCGATGGCGTCGAGATGCTCGGCGACCACCACGGGTGCCGTGACCTTCCCCCGTCGCACGGCATCCGCGATCTCCACTGCGGAACTTCCCACCCACGACATGCACCGAGTGTGGTCCGGCGAATGGGTGAGGGGAAGCGTCCCACATCTCAATCCGATGACTTGTCCGGCCTGTCGGCGTTATTTCTCCCGGTGTATCCGGGTTCCCGAGGTCAGCGTCGGGGGTTGGTACGGCGGGTGGCGGTGGCCGACAGCGGATCGTCGGGCCAGGGGTGCCGGGGATAGCGCCCACGAAGCTCGGCGCGGACCGCGCGGTAGCCCTCACGCCAGAACGAGGCCAGGTCGGCGGTGACCGCGGCCGGGCGGCCCGCGGGGGAGAGCAGGTGGATCACGAGCGGGACTCCCGCGACGCGCGGGGTCTCGACCCAGCCGAACAGCTCCTGCAGCTTGGCCGCGAGCACCGGCCGCTCGCCCGAGTAGTCGATCCTGATCCGCGACCCGCTCGGCACCTCGATCCGTTCCGGGGCGACCTCGGCCAGCCGGGCGTTCCACGGCACCAGGCGGTGCAGGGCGGAGACCACGTCGAGACGCTCCAGGTCGGACCGGCGGCGGGCCCGCGACAGCTCGGGCTCCAGCCAGCGGTCGGCCGCCTCGATCAGCGCCTCGTCGTCCGTCGCGGGCCACGGGTCGCCGAGCGTACGGCGGCAGAAGGCCAGCCGCTCGCGCAGGGCCACGGCCTCGGGTGTCCAGCGCAGGATCGACAGGCCCTCCGAGCGCAGGCCCGCAAGGACGGCGGGCCGTACGTCCGCGCCGCGGAGCGCGCCGCTGGACAGCTCGATCGCGCCGAGCCGTTCCACCCGGCGCGCCGACACGTCTCCGCGCCGCTCTCCCGGCGGCACATGCCAGGTGATCTCCTCACCGGAGCCGTACAGGGAGGCCGCGGCGAGCCTGGCGATCTCCTCGTCGATCACCACCGCCTGCCTGATCCTGGCCGACGCCGCCCCGGCGGGCCGGTCCGCGACCGCGATGGCGAGCCACTCCGCCGTCCCCAGCCGCGACCCGCGCGGCAGCTCCGCGGCCGTTCCCGAGGCCATGAGGTACGACCCGCCGCGCCGCCGCGCCACCCGCTCCGGGTAGGCGAGCGCCACGACGAGCCCGGCCACGGCGTCGTCGCTCCCGGCCCAGGCCGTCCGTGCGCTTGTGGGGGTGGTGTTGCCGGCGCCGACCGCCTCGGCGTCGCCGCCTCTCGCGGGTTTCCCCGCGGCGTCACCTTTCCCCGGCCGGCCACTCCCGGTACCGGCCGGTCTCCGTCCCCGGTGCCGGTCGGTGGCGGGGACGGCTCGGGCCAGGCGCCCCGCCTCCTGGCGCCACCGGGCGGAGAAGCCGTCACCGCCCTGGCGTGCGGAGCGCCAGACCGCGACCAGGTCGTCGCCCGCGTCCCGTGGCAGCTGCTCCGACAGCAGTGCCACGACCTCGGCGGCACGAGGACCGGCGCCGATCCCGTCCGCTCCGGTGTCCGTCCCCGCGTCGATCAGAGCGCGCGCCAGGCGCGGGTGGACCCCGGCCCCGGCCATCCGCCGCCCCCGGCCGGTCACCCGGCCCGGGGGAGGAGCGCCCGGAGAGTGCCCGGGCCCGCCGGGTGTCCGCGAGGTGGCGGGGGAGTCCAGCGCGCCCAGGGCGTACAGGGTGCGGCGGGCGGCGTCCATCGCGGCGGGCGGAGGCGGGTCGAGCAGGGCGAGGCCGGTGGCGGCGGGATCGCCCCAGCAGGCGGCCTGGAGGGCGAAGCCGGTCAGGTCGGCGAGCGCGATCTCGGGCCGCGCGTGCTCGGGCAGCCGGTCGTGCTCGGCCCGCGACCAGCACCGGTAGACCACGCCCGGCGCCTCGCGTCCCGCCCGCCCCGCCCGCTGGGTGGCCGAGGCCCTGGAGGCGCGGACGGTGGTGAGTGAGCCGAGACCGCGGGCGTGGTCGGTGCGGGGCTCCCTGGCCAGGCCGGAGTCGACCACGATCCGCACGCCCGGCACGGTGAGGCTCGACTCGGCGACCGAGGTGGCGAGCACCACCCTTCTCCCCTCCCCGGGGGACAGGACCGCGTCCTGAACGCGGGGCGGGGCCTGGCCGTGCACCTGGAGGACGTCGACGCCGGGAAGCATCGCGGCCACCCGGCCGATCTCGCCGACGCCCGGCAGGAAGCAGAGCACGTCCCCCTCGTGCTCCGCCAGCGCACGCCGTACGACGGCCGCGACGTGGGCGAGGAACGCCGGGTCCACCCGCATGCCGTGGGGCGGTGCGACGGTCCCGGTGGGCGGCACCCATACGGGCGTCACGGGGTGCATGGTCCCGGAGGCGTGCACGATCGGCGCGGGATCGCCGGGGCCGCCGGGGCCGCCGGGATCGCCGGGATCGCCGGGATCGCCGGGGCCGCCGGGATCGCCGGGATCGCCGGGGCCGTCGTGGGTGCCGGAGATGGCCGGGCCCTCGGATGAGGGGAGCCCGTCCGTGCCGCCGGGCGGGGGGAGAGCGCCGGGGGAGCCGAGGAGGCGGGCCCAGGGGGCGGCGTCGGCGGTGGCGGAGGTGGCGACGATCCGCAGGTCGGGGCGGAGCGTGGCGCGGACGTCGAGGAGGAACGCCAGAGCGGTGTCGGCGTCCAGGTGGCGCTCGTGGCACTCGTCGAGCAGGACCGTGTCCACGCCTTCGAGGTCGGGGTCGCGC
>Ga0233377_1000141_pt1 | contig 42992 bp, 39 predicted proteins | sample ElkDunMinimDraft_6_FD_191540 | JGI IMG/M metagenome (GOLD analysis project Ga0233377, IMG submission 191540) | Fecal eukaryotic communites from dung pellets of Tule Elk in California, USA - Elk Dung E36 | ecosystem: Host-associated > Mammals > Digestive system > Large intestine > Fecal | place...
ACCAGCACCACCAATACCACCGGCACCAATATTAAATGTAAATGTTTCACCAGGCGTAACAGCAACAGTTACTTGTGAGAAAGCACCACCTCCTCCTCCTCCAGCGCGTGGATTAGATAAAGGAGAAACTTGACTCAAGGTTCCACCACCTCCACCACCAGCACCCCAAACACCGAATGTAACAGAAGTCACACCGTTTGGAACAACCCATGTCTGAGTTCCCGGAGTAGAAAATGGTTCAAAGGTCTCTTGCGCCAAACTTGCAAAAGCCAAAAAAGCCATCATTAAAGATAAAATCTGATTCTTTAACAGCTTGATCATAATAGTTATTTTGTTCATAATTAATTACTTAGACGTAAGTAGGATATATTTTCGACTGCAAAACTACATTAATTAACGTTAGTCGACTAACATTTAACATATTAAATTCAACCTAAACACCGCAAACATCTCAATTATAACAACATAGCCTTATAGATGTGAATTTTTTAACGCATTTGGATCATGTTTGTGTTTAAATAATAAAGCAAACAAGATCATAATTATGAAAGCGTAAGCTGCAAAAGACAGCCAAATACCAGTCCAGTCTAAACTTCCGTCACTTAAAATGAAATAATTGTCAATTACAATTCCACTAACAAAACTTCCTAGGATTGCTCCTATTCCATTGGTCATCATCATAAACAAGCCTTGTGCACTTGCTCTAATTTTTGGTTTAGCGGTCGTTTCAACGAACAAAGAACCAGAAACATTGAAAAAATCGAATGCCATACCATAAACGATACATGACAAAATAATCATCCACAAACCATCAGCAGGGTTAGCATAAGCTAATAGTCCGAAACGTAACACCCAAGCAAACATACTAATAAGCATCACCATCTTTATTCCAAATCGCTTTAAGAAAAAAGGAATTGCGAGGATAAATAAAGTTTCAGAAATCTGAGAAATAGACATGATAATTGTCGAGTATTTTACTACTAACAAATCAGCATAAGCCGGAACCTTTTCAAAACCTGATAAAAAGTTATCGCCGTACATGTTCGTCAATTGCAAAGCCGCTCCAAGCAACATTGAGAAAAAGAAGAACAGAGCCATTTTGTAATTGGCCATTAATTTAACAGCATCCTTAAAGATATTGCTTTTAACTGTTTCATCTTCCACCTTAGAATGGGGTGGACATTTTGGCAATGTTAGCGCGTAAACAGCTAGTAACACTCCAGATATACCTGCAATGTAAAACTGACCAGCAGTTGCTTTAAAACCAAGTAAATTTGTGATCCACATTGCTGCGATAAAACCCACTGTTCCCCATACACGTATTTTAGGAAAAACATTAATTACATCCGCATCCTTATCTGATTTCAGAACTTGATAAGCTATAGAATTGGAGAGTGCCAAAGTTGGCATATAACACAACATAGCAGCAAATACTACCCAGAAAAACATAGTTGGATCTGTTACGGTAGATAAAACAAACATTGCGATTGCGTTACCTAAGTGTAAAAAACTGTATAAGCGTTCAGCATTCACCCATTTATCAGCAACCAACCCCATCAGAGTGGGCATAAAAAGTGAAGAAATACCCATTGTAGAAAAGATTGCACCAAATTCAAGAAATGACCATTCTAAAGTTTGGCTACAATAATTACCGATAGTGATTAACCATGCTCCCCAAACAAAAAATTGAAGAAAGCTCATTGCTGTTAATCGAAGTTGAATCGAATTACTCATAAAAAATGTTGAACTAATTAGATGTACGTTTATTTATCTCATCTCTAATTTTTGAAGCTTCTTCATACTCTTCGTTAGAGATTGCTTCATTCAGTTTGTTTTCAAGTTCTTCGAGTGATAGCGAATGAAAAGGATTAGAGCTAGTGGTTTCAAGTTCTGTTTTACCTTCATCAAGAGGTTCTAATAAGTCGTCATCTAGTAGGATTCCAGCGCTTGCTAGAATTTTTTCATTTGTATATATCGGTGCATTGAAACGTACACCTATAGCAATTGCATCTGAAGTTCGCGCGTCGATATCGTACACTTCTCCAGCTTTATCACACACAATTTTCGCATAAAAAACACCTTCAACAAGGTTGTAAATCATAATTTCTGTCACTTCAATTTCAAAAGTAAGAGCAAATGATTTAAATAAATCATGTGTTAACGGGCGCGTTGGAACCATCTTTTCTAATTCGATAGCTATTGCTTGTGCTTCAAAACCACCAATAATAATAGGTAGTCGGCGATTTCCACCAGTTTCAGCTAAGACCAAAGCGTATGCGCCTGATTGAGTTTGACTATAAGAAAGTCCAGCAATTTCCAGCTTAACTTTTTTCATCTAATTTGAAATGAATTGCGAATTATTACCAAAAAATTAAGGGAAGCATCGAAATACTTCCCTATAATTTTGTAAAGTTACTATTTAATTCCGATTTATTTGGAAGCTTTGAATTTTTTTATTGCTTCAGTCAATTTCGGAAGTACTTCAAATGCATCACCAACAACTCCATAATCTGCTGCTTTAAAGAAAGGAGCTTCAGGATCTGTGTTGATTACTACGATAACTTTCGACCCGTTTACACCAGCTAAGTGTTGGATTGCTCCAGAAATACCAGCTGCGATGTATAAATTCGGACGAATAGCGATTCCTGTTTGTCCAACGTGTTCGTGGTGAGGCCTCCAACCAATATCAGAAACTGGACGAGAACATGCTGTTGCAGCACCTAAAGCTTTCGCTAAATCTTCCACCATCCCCCAGTTTTCAGGACCTTTCAATCCACGACCAGCAGAAACTACCAATTCAGCCTCTGGTAATGGAATATCTCCTTCAGGGAAATTTGTTCCTAAAACTTTGATTTTACTATCACCTGCATTTCCAGCAAACGCCTCAACCGCTGCAGCTCCACCAACTTCTTCAGGTTGAATAGAGTTTGGCAATAATGAGATAACTTTAGTTGCAGAATTTACTTTCACAGCACCAAAAGCTTTTCCAGAGAAAACGTTAACTTTAATTGTACCATCACCTTCAGGCAAAGCAATAGCTCCTGAAACCAAACCTGCTTTTAAACGAACAGATAAACGAGGAGCGATGTTTTTTGCCACATCATCGTGAGAAAATACGATTGTTGTTGCACCAACTTGTGTTGCAGCGTTTGCAATCATTCTAGTTAATTGTTGATCATCAGCATTAACTAAAGCTTTGTCAACCAAAACTTTTGATGTGCCATAATTCCCCAATTGTGCTAAAGAAGCGTCATCAACATTACCATTGGTAACAACTGTAACATCTCCTAATTTTTTACCATACGTTACGGCTTCGAAAGCATTTTTCCCTATTCCGTTAGTACTATTAATGTATACTAAAACTGACATTTTATGAATATTATTAAATGAATAACTCAGTGATTAGATCACTTTTGCTTCGTTGTGTAACAATGCTACTAATTCATCCATGTTATCTGGTGAAATCATTTTCACAGAAGACTTAGCTGCTGGTGTTGTATAACCAGTATATGTAGTTAAATCTTCAACAGATGCAGCAGGAACTACAGTTAAAGGCTTAGTACGTGCAGCCATAATTCCACGCATATTAGGAATACGTTGTTCTGCCATTCCTTTAGCACAAGAAATCACTGCCGGCATTTCAACCTCAACTGATTGAACTCCTCCCAAGTATTCTTTTTCAACTTTCAATGTAGAACCATCTACATCTAATTTACAAGCCAATGAAATAAAAGGCATATCTAACGCTTCAGCAACCATTCCACCAACTTGAGAACCGTTGTATTGAATCGTTTCTTTACCAGTCAAAATTAAATCAAATCCATTTGTTTTTGCATATTCAGCGATTTGCATTGCAGTAAAATATGCGTCTTTAGGATCTGCATCGATACGAACTGCTTCATCTGCACCAATTGCCAAGGCTTTACGAATTACAGCTTCATCAGCAGCATTTCCAACCGTAACAATCGTAACAGTTCCTCCTTTCGTTTCTTTCAACTCCAATGCTCTAACCAAAGCATACCACTCATCGTAAGGATTAACAATATACTGAACACCATTTTCATCAAACTTTGAATTACCATCTGTAAAAGCAATTTTCGAAGTTGTGTCAGGCGACTTTGAGATACCAACAAGTATTTTCATGTTTTATCGAATTAATTTCTATTAACGGTTACAAACTTAATAAATTTAAAACAGAAAAACTATAGCAAAAATGAGCTAATTTTAAAAAAAATTATTGTGAGCGCATAACATATTTCACATTCAACTCCATGTATTTAAAAGGCTAAAGAATATATTAATAAAAATTTAATCTTTTCACTAACTAACAACACGAAGAAATATACTTTTCCTCACATCCAAAATTGGATGAATAAAAGTTGAACAACATGCCATAAAATATGTTATTTTAGCTCGAATAATTCATCATTTTAAATCTTTCAATTACATTTGAGCCATGAGTGATAAAAAAGCAAACGATGTAAATTTTCATTTCGGTTTTCGTAAAGAGAATTACAAACTACTTTTGATTGGGCTTGCAATCAATATTATTGGTTATATTTTAATGATTGGTGGAGGAACGGATGACCCAAATGTGTTTAACGAAGAGGAGTTATTTAGTTTCACGCGTTTAACGATTTCGCCAATTTTAATCATCGGTGGTTTTGTGGTGATGATTTACGCTATTATGAAAAAAAACAAGTCGTCTGTTGCCAAAACAGAAGAATAAGCTTTTAATCCATGAATTTTCTTGAAGCAATCATTCTTGCCATCATTGAAGGCTTGACTGAGTTTTTACCTGTATCATCTACAGGTCACATGATTATTGGTTCCTCATTAATGGGAATCGCCGAAGATCAATTTACAAAGCTATTTACTATCGTTATACAATTAGGAGCAATTCTTTCAGTTGTTGTTATCTATTTCAAACGCTTTTTTCAATCTGTTAATTTCTACCTAAAACTTTTTGTAGCATTTTTACCCGCTGCAGTTTTTGGAATTTTATTAAGTGACAAGATTGATGAATTAATGGAAAGTCCAACAACAGTAGCCGTTTCATTGGTTATTGGTGGTGTCATTCTGCTATTTGTTGACAAATGGTTCAATAAGCCAACAATTGAAACTGAACAAGAAATTTCATTTGCTACGGCACTTAAAATTGGATTTTTTCAATGTATTGCAATGATTCCTGGAGTTTCGAGATCTGCTGCAACAATTGTTGGAGGTATGTCACAAAAATTATCTCGCAATGCCGCGGCAGAATTTTCGTTCTTCTTGGCTGTACCAACAATGTTAGGTGCGACGGCAAAAAAGATGCTGGATTTCTTTAAGGATGGAAACACATTTACAGGCGAACAAATCAATTTATTGATTGTAGGAAATATTGTAGCGTTTATCGTGGCGTTTTTAGCTATCAAATCATTTATTAGCTATGTTACGAAAAATGGATTTAAAATATTTGGTATTTACCGAATTGTCGTAGGATTAATCATTTTGATTTTAATCTTTGCGGGACATGATTTAAAAGTGGTGTGATGTTGAGAGAATTTGCGGTAGGAAGTACCATTTTAGTGGATAAACCTTTGGGTTGGACATCTTTTGATGTGGTGAATAAAATTCGTTGGAATTTAAAACGAAAGTTAGGTGTAAAAAATATTAAAGTTGGTCACGCAGGAACCTTGGATCCACTAGCAACTGGTCTATTAATTCTATGTATTGGAAAACATACAAAATTGATTGACACCTACATGCCTGGTGAGAAACAATATACTGGAACTATTTTAGTTGGAAAAACAACTCCATCTTTTGATTTAGAAACAGCTTACGATCAAGAATTTCCGATCGATCATATCACTCCAGAATTATTAGAAGAAGTACGCTTGACATTTTTAGGTGAACAAGACCAAGTACCTCCCATTTTCTCAGCCAAACAGATTGATGGTAAACGTGCTTACGACATCGCTCGAGCAGGTAAAACGGTTGAAATGAAAAGCAACAAAATTACCATCTCAGATTTCAAAATTGATGCAGCAACATTGCCAGAAGTAACTTTTGATGTTAGTTGCTCAAAAGGAACTTACATTCGTTCAATTGCGAGTGACTTTGGAAAGAAATTGAATTCTGGTGGGACATTAATTGAATTGCGAAGAATCCGTTCAGGAGAATTTCATATCAATGATGCCAAGTCAGTTGATGAATGGTTGGAATTTATTGAAAAGTCTGATTTATAAATCTATAAGTGTTAAAAAAATCATCGTTAGTAGTTTTTAAAGTTAATTTGAAACATTAAAAACAACTAAATATGAAAAAGAAAAATTTAGGGTGAATATTTTTATCCATGCTTGTACTATCCATTACAGCTTGTAAGAAAGAAGGATGCACTGATCCAAGTGCAACTAATTACGACGAAAAAGCAAAGAAAGATGACGGAAATTGTATAATTCCTACTCAAGACAGCAGAACAAAATTTATTGGTTCTTATCACATGGTTGATAGCGTGTTTGAAAATAACGTATTTGACTCAAGATTAGAATATGTTATGAATATCACAACTAATAACACAAAGAGAGATACCATTTATCTTAATAACTTAGCAAATTCTCCTGCATCCAACATTGCACTAGTTGCTGGCAATCACTTTTCGCTGCTATATGGTGGCGGAGTGCAAGCTACTGGAAGCATCTCAGGCAACACCTTTACCTACGAATACCAAGGTGGTAATACTACCATTAAAGGCAAAGGGACAAAATATTAAAGTCTACTAATAAATCAACACATAAAAAAAGCGTCTTCATCGACGCTTTTTCAGTTTATTTTCCTTTTAAAATTCCGTAACTCTCTTTTCCTTTAAAATTGGAGAATAAGATTAAATCACCCGTTTTTTGATCGAGAGCGAATGATTTTGGAGAACTAATTGTCTTTGTGTCTTTGCTATGATTAACAACATAACGTGATTGCGCTCCAGAGTTTAAATCCATCTCTACAGTCGCTAAAACCGTGTTTTTAATACCAAAGCGGGGATTATAAAAATAACCATCTTTATGCGAACCAGATTCTGAATAATTTTCATCACTATCGTTGAAATAGAAAATCAATTTGTTATTCTTCATCACACTTGCATACGAACTGTACGGTCCACCATCATTAGTAGAAATTTGATTTTTCTTAATTTTTTGAATCCAATCAAATTTTCCTGATTGCCCAATCTTAAAAGCAATAATATCATTGTAATAATAGGTGTACATATAAGTAATCATGCTTCGAGCATCCGAAAAAGTTCGCACCATGACATATTGCTGTTCCATAACTCCAACGATACTACCATCAGCCAAAATTTGTGCTTCTTTCATTTGGTAATTATAAAGCGATGGCTCATCTTTACCTTGACTTTCACGTTTCTCAACACGATTAATTTCTCTTTGCGACCAATCTTCCGTGATGAAACTTCGCTCAAAATCTTGGAATCCTTCTTGAACGATTTCTTTGTTCTCGAAATCCAACTTCATGTAAAACACTCCTTTTACACCTCTAAATTCATTGGCACCATAAACACCAGTAATTGTAAAAGTTGTACTGTCATCCGTATTCACTGAAATTGCTTCAGCTCGTTTTCCCGAAAGTGGAATGGTGTAACGATCTAAACCTTCATCCTTACTTACTTGGTAAATGTGCATGTTTTTATACACCAAATCCGGTTGTCCAATTCTACGTGAATCCGTTCGCTCAAACTCCTTTAAAACGAAGAAATAATGTCCCGCATTTGTTAACAGGTGATTGCTGATTTGAGAAAACTGAGATTGAAATGGAACTTCATATTCTCCTTCATCTACTTGCTTAAACTTGTCGTTATAAATAGCGTAACCATAAACATCATTTTCTTTCTTCTTAGCTGAAAGCAACCATAAAACCGCAAAATATTTCTTGTCTTTGGATTGTATAAATTTCAATGGCGTTCGCGACATTCCTTTCAAAACATCGTATTCTGCAATCATTTTCGATTCTCCTTTCGGTTTTAAATCATAACCATAAGGTTGAACAAACACTTGCTCTTTTCCATCTCTCGCGTTCGATAAAAAGATTGCAGGTGCGTCGTCAATGATCATCGTACCCTCGTAATTAGCAATGTTGTAATTAACAGCAATTGAAATACGATTGGTAGAGGTTTCATTTAAATCATCGAAACGCGATAAATAGTAACCACCGACAAAATTACCTCCTTTCCAACGTACTGTATAAAAGTCTTGCTCATAAAAGGGTAGAATGTCAATCAAAGTTCCAGATCGACCTTCCGTTTTTCCCCATTTCAAATCTTGCTGACTAAGGCCGACAAATTGAACAAGAATCAGTATTAAAAAGGAAATATATTTTACCATAGGTTCTATTTTACTAGCTGAACTCCAGTGTAATTTAAAGGAGAAATCAGCTTTAATTCTGCTTTTAATGCATCAGAAACATTTAAAGTATCAACGAAAGAATGCACAGTTTGTTTTGTTACACGCTCATTTTTTCTAGTCAAACCTTTCAATGCTTCATAAGGTTTTTCAAATCCTTCTCTTCTCAAAATCGTTTGAATTGCCTCTGCAACTACCGCCCAGTTATTTTCTAAATCGTCTAAGAATGCTTGTTCATTCAATAACAATTTATCCAAACCAGTCAATGTTGCTTTTAATGCGATAAATGTGTGAGCAAAAGGCATACCAACTGTTCTCAAAACAGTAGAATCTGTCAAATCACGTTGTAATCTTGAAACAGGCAATTTAATAGCTAAATGTTCCAGCAGCGCATTTGCAATACCAATATTTCCTTCTGAATTTTCAAAATCGATCGGGTTAACTTTATGCGGCATCGCGGAAGAACCAATTTCACCTTCTTTCAATTTTTGCTTGAAATAGTCTTGAGAAATGTATGTCCACATGTCTCTATCTAAATCTAACACAATCGTATTGATGCGCTTCATGGCATCGAAAAGTGCTGCTAAATTATCGTAATGTTCAATTTGAGTTGTCGTTTGCGAACGATCTAATCCCAAAACATTGTTTACAAAATGGTTTCCAAAATCCACCCAATCGTGTTGAGGAAAAGCTACAAAATGTGCGTTGAAGTTTCCTGTTGCTCCTCCAAATTTTGCTGAAAAAGGCACTTGATTCAATAAAGTCAATTGACGTTCGATGCGCTCTTGAAAAACTTGAATCTCTTTTCCTAATCGAGTCGGAGAAGCCGGTTGACCGTGTGTGCGTGCCAACATTGGAATATCTTTCCACTCATTTTTCAACACATTTAAACGATCTACCACTTGTTGAACCAACGGCAAATATTGCTCTTTTATGGCATCACGTAGCGACAAAGGAATAGCAGTATTGTTAATATCTTGCGATGTTAAACCAAAGTGAACAAATTCTAAGTATTGGTCTAATCCGAGTTCCTGCATTTTCTCTTTCAAGAAATATTCAACAGCTTTAACATCGTGATTGGTTGTTTTTTCAGTGTTTTTAATCCACAAAGCATCTGCTTCTGAGAAATTCGTACACACATTGCGCAAGGCTGCAAATTTATCTTTCGGAAATCCCTTCAACGGTTCAATACCAGATTCAACTAAGGTGATTAGGTATTCAACTTCCACGATAACGCGGTATTTGATCAATCCAAACTCAGAAAAATAAGGTTGAAGTTCGTTTGTTTTACGTTGGTAGCGCCCATCAATAGGGGAAATTGCTGTTAAACTGCTAAATTCCATTTCTAGTATTTTAGATAAATTACAACTTGTAAGTTGCGAAAAAAATAAGTGTCAAAGATAGTAAATTATATCTCAATTGGGCTAACTAAAAGGTTTTAGTATTTTCAACTTTTAGGAAAATCTTCAAACTGTAACTTCGCTGAATAAATGTTATTTTTGAAGCATGGATTCAATTACCCAAATTGTTGTTGGCATAGCAACCGTTGAAGCTGTAGCAGGAAAAGAACTGAAGAACAAGTCGTTTTTACTTGGTGCAATTTTGGGTACACTTCCAGATTTAGATGTTTGGATTGGAAAACTCTTTTCCTACGAAATGGAATTGGCTTTTCACCGATCGTTTACGCATTCCATTTTAGGGATTTTGGTTCTAAGTCCGCTGATTGCTTTTATTCTGTTCAAAATTTGGCAACAACTATCTTTCAAAAAATGGATGCTTGTTGTAGCAGCCACATTTGCAACACACATCCTCATTGATTTATTCACTTCGTGGGGCGTCCAATTACTCTACCCTCTACCCGATCGATTTTCATTTAAAACCATTTTTGTTGTAGACCTATTTTATACTATTCCGTGGATCATCTGTTTAATTTTGGTTTTCCGTAGGAAAGAATTCTCGCACCGATTGCGTCTTCTCAAAATTGGATTTTTTGTCAGTTCTTCTTACTTATTATTGACTGTCTTCATTAAACTTTATGTGGTAAATCAGGTAGAAAAGGCACTACAATCAAAAGCGATATCCATAGAAAACCTCATCGTGAAACCGACCTTTTCCAATTGTATTTTATGGAATGTGAATGTAAAAACTGAAGATGCTTACTTGATTGGAAATTATTCTTTGCTCGATTCACAGCCATTTCGCGTAGCAGAAACATATCCACGCGATCGAAACTTGGAAAAAACATTCATGTATGTGCCAACTGTCCATCAATTAATGGAAGTGAGCGAATATTGGTTTACCATTCACAAAGCAGAAAATGATAATTATGTTTTCAACGATTTACGATTTGGAACCATTGAATTGGAAACGGGTGTGAAACAATTTGCGTTTTCTTACAAAATTCGCTCAGCAAAGGAAAATTTTGCCATTGAACCGTTGCCTAAAACTTTTCGCGATGGGAAACAAACGTTACAAAATACGTGGAATCGTTTGAAGGGAAATTAAAAAACCCAACTCCGAAGAATTGGGTTTGCAGTATGATAGTATGCTAATATCAAGGATTTGTAGAGAAAATAGATCCGTTTGCAATCAATGCTCTGCGGTTCATTTTTAATATATCTCCAACCCATTGAGCAAAATCTTCTGGTTGCAATACTTTATCTGGATTTCCATCTGTTAAACCACCTTGGATACTCATATCTGATGCAATTGTACTTGGCGTAAGCGTAATAACACGAATGTTTAGTTTTCTCCATTCTGCCATCATTGATTGAGACAATGAAATAACTGCTGCTTTCGAAGCGCAATAAGCAGACATGTTTGGTCCACCTTTTAAACCTGCAGTGGAAGCAACATTAACGATATCTCCTTCACCATTTGCTTTTAAGAAAGGTAATGCCGCTTTTGAAGTATAATAAGTCCCGAATAAATTTGTTTGAATTACTTGTTCCCAAGTTGCAGATTCCATTTCTTCAATAGAACCGAAGTTTCCGATTCCAGCGTTGTTGATCAAAATATCAATTCCACCAATCTTTTCAGCAGCTTCATTTACACCTGCAATCACTTCCGCTTCACTGTCAACACTAAAAATCACATAATCAGCTTTCACACCAATTGCTGTCAATTCTGAAACAGTTTGTTTAAGATTTTCCTCGTTACGACCTGTAATCACAACATCTACACCTTCATTTGCCAATTCAATAGCAACTGCTTTTCCTAAACCTCTTCCACCACCGGTAACCAAGGCCTTTTTTCCACTCAACTTCATGTCTATACTAATTAGATTACAAAGTTAAGGAAGTCTGTTAAACTGAATCTGATTTTACAAAAATTTAATGTTCCTTCGGCTCGATCCAATCACCGTGTTCGGCAATCAAATCAATTAGTGCTTGTACCGCTTCCTCTTCGGATACATTTTTGCGAACAACGGTTTTTTCCTTGTATAAATTGATCTTACCAACTCCTACTCCAACATAACCATAATCGGCATCTGCCATTTCACCCGGTCCGTTTACGATGCAACCCATGATACCAATTTTGATTCCTTTGAGATGCGAAGTTCGAGCACGAATTTTTGCGGTTGTTTCTTGTAAATCGAATAAAGTTCTACCGCATGATGGACATGAAATATATTCCGTTTTAGAGATGCGTGTACGCGTTGCTTGCAGAATTCCAAAGCTCAACGAATTGATAAATTGCAAGGAATGATTTCCTGTAACCCATAAACCATCACCGAAGCCATCTACAAAGTGTAATCCAAGATCTGAGGAACTGTGCAATTGAAATGTTTCCTCGTCTGTTGTTGCGTAATCTACCTTTAAGATAATTGGATTAAGTATATTGTATTCAGCTAAATCTAATCGAAATTTGCGAAAAATAGGCGTTTTATGTTGTTTAGATGAACATACCACGAAGACAGCATTTGGATGTTTTTGCAGTTCTTCAATTGACCAATCCGCATCCAAATCAATGGCTAAAAAATAGTTGGATTGACCTTCCATTTCCGACCTATCAACATAAGAAACTAACGGTGTGTATTTACTATCTTGATTGCTTTTCCAAGTACTAAAATCCTGTAACAAACGAACTGTTCCTGGAACTTCAAATTCGATTTTATTTGAGCCAACATAAACCACATCGGCTGCCAAATCCATCAAATTCCATTTATCTAATTGTACAGAATAAGTGTAACCAAATCCAAAGAAATTAGCTGGAGTAATGTCTTGCTTCTTTGATAAATCAGCAATCACAACAGGCACATGTCCGCTACCAATATTACCAACACTAGTTGTTAATCTTCTTTCGTACGCGAATGGTGAATAAGGTAAATTTATTTCAGTTTGATCAGCTTCAATCGTTGGAAGTCCCTCAAATTTTTTCAATAATTTTCGGGCAACAGGAATTTCATATTCTGAATTCTCGGTCAAAGAAACACGAATCGTATCTCCTAAACCATCTTCTAATAATGCACCAATTCCAACTGCACTTTTAATTCGTCCATCTTCACCGTCGCCAGCTTCAGTAACTCCAAGATGCAGCGGATAATTTTGTCCATTTTTAAGCATCTCAGCTACCAACAAACGATATGCTTGCACCATCACGATAACGTTACTTGCTTTCATGGAAATCACTAAATCCCGATAATCATTCTTTTCACAGATGCGAATAAATTCCATGGCAGATTCTACCATTCCTTCGGGCGTATCACCAAAGCGACTTAAAATTCGATCAGAAAGTGAACCATGATTTGTTCCAATGCGCATCGCTCTTCCAAGCTTCTTGCATTTTAAAACCAATGGTGTAAATTTCTCTTCTATTCGAACCAATTCTGCTTGATAAGAAGCATCAGTATAATCGATCTCTTCGAATTTCTTTTTATCAGCGTAATTTCCAGGGTTGACACGTATTTTTTCAATGTATTCTGCGGCAACTTCTGCCGCATTCGGCGTAAAATGTATATCTGCAACTAGCGGAGTATTGTATCCGCGAGCTACTAAACCTAATTTAATTGCATTGAGATTTTCAGCTTCTTTTTTGCTAGGAGCAGTCATTCTTACAATTTCACATCCAGCATCAATTATACGGATTGCTTCTTCCATAGACCCAATGGTGTCCATTGTATCAACCGTAGTCATAGATTGGATACGAATTGGATTTTTACCACCAACTTCTACAGCACCTACTTTAACTACACGCGTATTAAATCGATTATACCCTAACAAATTCAGGCAATAGGAAATGTTATTTGACATGTCAGTAAGAATATGTCTGTAAAAATAAGAAAATCTTTAGCTCATCAAGTCTTAGAGCAGGAAAACGCTTTTGGAGTTAAGATTTTACGAACCAACCTTTCAAGAAATCTCCAATACCAAAAAAACTGAATACAGGAGCTAAATTTCTACGTTGAAAACGCGAAAAAGATGATTCTCTATTTTCATCCCATTCTATGAAATCGGACTCTTCGGTAATTGGAACTTCAATGCGAGCACGAGCAATTTTACGCTTACCTATACTCACACCACTAGCTTCAGTTTCAAGAATTTTAAATCCATTTTGCTTGAAAAGCTTTTTAAATGTAGCTCTAGAATAATAAACCAAACGAAGTGGATAAGAAATCGCAGCATATTTTTCACGCAAGCGAAAACGCAAGTATGAATTGAAATTCAAAGTTGTTGCATAAATAAGTCCCCCACTTCTTAGAATACGGTTCAATTTGACGAGTTCTTCATTAGGGTTGGCGATGTGCTCAAATAAATTTCGCGCACAAACAATATCGAAATGTTCATCTGAGAAACCATCTAAATTAAAAGTTCCCTCAACCATTTCAAGGCCTTTATCGCGACAAATTTTCAATGCATCTTGTCGATCTGCAGTTCCAACTACCTCCCAACCACGTTTTTTAGCCATTTCAAGAAATTCACCATGACTACAATCCAAATCTAGAAGTCGACCATTTTTACGAAAATGTTCGAAACGATCAAGTAAATGGCTATATCGTCGTTGTGTATCTTCAGTAATGTGTTCTTTCCATTTCTGATTAATCTGAAATTCATCTATTGCTCGTTCAGATGGAATGATAGATGAAAAAACAAGATCACATTTCAAGCATTGACATAAATGAGCTGCACTATAACGATCAAGTGGAATTAGCTCATCACTACCACATAGAATACAATTAGAATGTTCGCCTTTATTTGAATGCATATTACAACTTAGTTCTTTTCGAAAAATATTGAACAGGTTTTCTAAAGTGAATGGCAGTTTCAGTTAAAACAGGGATATTTACAAATTTAGCAAAAAAAGTAAACAATTGTGATGGAGTGAGAATCTTTTAAACCTTTGAGTAAAATCGCTATTCTAGAATTGAACCGTTTAATCTTTGAGTAGCTCAATATTAACTCGACCTTATCAACAACATCGCTCTAACAACTTTACATATTATTTACATAAACGTAGCTCCCATTTTTATACCTTTGTTTGTTAAACAAAAAGTAAAGCGTGAAAGTCAATATCATCAACCAATCAAAGCATTCAGCGCCGCAATATGAAACCTCATCATCTGCAGGAATGGATGTACGTGCAAACATCGATACGCCAATTGTTTTAAAACCATTTGAACGCGCATTGGTTAAAACAGGATTGTTTTTAGAATTGCCTCAAGGGGTTGAATGTCAAGTTCGACCTAGAAGCGGGTTAGCTTTTAAAAACGGTATCACTGTTTTAAATGCTCCAGGAACGATCGACGCCGATTACCGTGGTGAAGTTGGGGTTATCTTAATCAACTTGTCTAATGAAGAGTTTATCATTCAAGACGGTGAACGCATTGCACAATTGGTTTTCGCAAAACATGAACAAGTAGAATTTATTGAAGTACAATCATTATCCGAAACAGAAAGAGGAGCAGGAGGATTTGGAAGTACTGGAGTTAAATAAAAAACATTAAATGAACATTATTATACCAATGGCCGGAAGGGGAAGTCGCCTTCGTCCACATACTTTAACAGTTCCTAAACCGCTAGTGCCAGTAGGTGGCAAACCAATTGTACACCGATTAGTAGAGGACATTGCATCTGTTTTGGAACATAAAATTGATAACATCGCTTTTATTATTGGTGATTTCGGTGCAGAAGTAGAAAAGGAATTACTTGAAGTTGCCGCAAAACTTGGCGCTACAGGATCTATACATTATCAAACAGAGCCCTTAGGTACAGCTCATGCAGTTTTATGCGCAAAAGAACATTTGGTTGGACCAACAGTAGTTGCGTTTGCAGATACATTATTCAAGGCAGATTTCAAAATCGATAGCACTGATGATGGTATTTTGTGGGTGAAACAGATTGAAGATCCATCAGCTTTTGGTGTAATCAAAATGAATGAAAATAAAGAAATTATTGATTTCGTGGAGAAACCAAAAGAGTTTGTTTCTGACTTAGCAATGATTGGAATTTACTATTTCAAACATGGTGAAAAATTAAGAACCGAATTGGAATATTTAATCGACAACAACATCATAAAGGGTGGTGAATATCAATTACCTGATGCCTTGCGTCGATTAACTGAAGCTGGATACAAATTTAAACCAGGTGAAGTAAATGAGTGGTTGGATTGCGGAAACAAAGAAGTGACCGTATTCACCAATCAACGTGTTTTGGAATACGATAAGGAACGTAACAGATTGTTTACTGCCGCTTCAGCAAAAATTGCAAATTCTACCATCATCGAACCTTGTTTCATTGGTGAAAATGTGGTAATCGAAAATGCTGTTGTTGGTCCACATGTATCAATTGGCGCCAATAGTAAAGTTTCCAATTCAATTATGAAAAATACGATAATGCAACACGATTCAACTATCGAGAACGCAGTAATTACTGACTCGATGATTGGTTCTTTTGCAAGCTATACATCTATGGCGCAAGATTTGAGCATAGGTGATTATTCAACATTGAAAGGATGAAAATAACAAACGTCATATTGTTTACCTCTGCATTATTGGTCAGCGCGTGTGGATCGAAGAATTCGGCACAACCATATGTAGCAAAAAAGGGTAAAACTCCAACGCACTCACAAGCGGATTTTCCTTATATCGAAGCGTTTCACTCTGGAATGCGTTATAAGATTAAGGGCGACGTAGATGCTGCAATTGTAGCGTTTACCAAGTGTTTGGATATAAAACAAAATGACGACGCAGTATATTTTGCTTTAAGTCAATTATATCAGGAAAAGAAAAATTCGACTTTAGCCATTCAAATGATGACCAAGGCAGCGGAGTTAGATCCTAAAAACATCTGGTACACCGAAGAACTTGCAGTTTTATACTATGACAACCAACAATTTGAAAAAGCAGTTCCTTTTTTCAAAAAGCTAGTCGATAAACAACCTACTAACTTAGCTTGGCTATATGGTTACGGCGATTGTTTATTAAGAACAGGTAAAGTTAATGAATCCATTCAAGTACTGAATAAGGCTGAAGATGTAATGGGTAAAAATCCAAGCTTATCCTTGGAGAAGTACAACTTATACATGAACTTAAAGAAGGATAAAGAAGCAGTTGCCGAATTAGAATCAATATTAAAAGTTTATCCTGATGAACCTCAGGTAATAGCAACACTTGTTGATCATTATTTCAAAAGAAATGAAATTGATAAGGGAGTTGTATTCTTAAAAGAACTTGTAAAAGCCGATCCAGAAAATGGAAGAGCACATTTAACATTGGGTGAAATTTACCGTCACAATGGAAAAATTGCTGATGCATTCAAAGAATACAATGCTGCGTTTAAATGTCAGGATATCGATATCGATACCAAAATGAGTTTGATGATAAACTTGCAAGAAACACCTCACGCAACATCTAAAGAGGCAATGGATCTAGCAGATTTAATGATCATCCAACATCCGAATGAAGCAAAATCTCATTCGATCAAAGGCGATTTATTGGTAATGCTTGAAAAAGAAGAAGAGGCACTAAGATCTTATCAAACTGCTTTAACTTTTGATAAAAAGCAATTTCCTATTTGGAACCAAGTACTCATTTTAGAATATCAAATTGGACTCTGGGAAGAATTATACAACGATAGCAAGTCATGTTTAGAATATTTCTCTACCATGCCGATTGTTTATTTACTAAACGGCGTTAGTGCAAATCTATTAAAGAAACCAACACAAGCTGTTGAATCACTTTCAGTAGGTAAAAGCTTATTAGTAGGTGACAAACGAATGGAAGCTGAATTTTATGGACAATTAGGTGAGTCTTATTTTCAATTAAAGGAAATTGATAGCGCAAAGATGTTTTATAAAGAAGCGATTCAGAAAGATCCAGAAAGTAATTTACTGAAAAATAATTTTGCTTACAGATTAGCTACCTCCAAAACTGAAATGGAACTTGCTATGAGCTTAATTAACCAAGCCATCACACGTTCGCCTTCACAAGCAAATTATTACGACACGAGAGGTTGGATTTACTTTCAACAAGGGAAATTTGATAATGCACTGACTGATTTTATGAAAGCCTTGGAATTGGAACCAAAAAATGCAACATATTTAGAACATATTGGTGATGCATTGATTAAATCTAATCAAAAAGATAAGGCAATTGAAAAGTGGGAAGAAGCTGTTATAAATGGTTCGAAGAGTGAAACGATTCAACGAAAAATTGTTACAAAAACATACCATGAAGAATAATATAAAATTAGCAATCGCGATCATTTTTATAGCCCTGCAATCTTGTGGGTCTAAAAAGATTATTCTTCAAGATAAGCTACCTAAAGTAGATGACGACGAATTGTTTGCTGCGTTAGATAGCATTAGCCAATCAGTTCCTGAATTCTTATCAGCTAGAATTGACACCAAATTCAGCGATAAAAAACAAAGTCAAAGCTTTAAAATAGCATTAAAGATTGATAAAGATGATGCCATTCATACTTTAATGACATTTGCAGGAATTCCCTTAATCACTGCTAAGGTTACCCAAGACTCTGTGAGTATTTCCAATAAAAAGGATAAATGTTATATTGCTGAATCACTTACTTTTTTCAAGGAACAATTTGGAATCGATTTTACCTATAAAAACATGGAAGAATTACTTCTAGGGCGACCTTTGAATTACAATTCAACACAAAAATATTACCACATAAATGATCCCTACAATTACATTGTAGCGACACAAAAAAAATTAGAAGACAATGGCAAACTACTAATTGCTTATCATTTGTCGACTGATTTAAAACAGTTGAAAAGAGTTGAGATCACAAGTTTTGTAGATAAAACGACGATTTCAATTAACTATCCAGAATATCACATTGACCCATTATTTTCAGCACCAAAGATTATTGATACTGAAATTACAACTCAAAAGAATAAAATCAATCTTTTCATGAGTTTTGACAAAGTAGAATTGAATACGCCAAAAGACATGATTATCATAATTCCAGAATCATATGCAAGATGTAAGTAAATTCATATGCGTATTGTTCATCTTGTTGACCAACTTTTTATTTTCACAGTCAACAAGTGAAAAATTAAAGAAGGAACAGCAATTGTTGGAAAAGAATATTTCCAATACGAAACAGCTATTAGAAAAAGCGAAAACGAATACTGAATCTTCCTTTAATGAATTGAAATTATTGAATAACCAAATTGATTACCGTGAGAAATTGGTTCGAAATTTCGACAACCAAATTCGAAGCGCAGATTTAAAAATCAAGGAGAAAAACATTCAAATTGATGAGTTAAGAGAGGAGGTAAAGGAGTTAAAAGAGCAATATAAATTGTTGCTTTTATATGCTTATAAAAATCGTAATAAATACGGAAAGATGATGTACCTCTTTTCCTCAGAAACATATTACGAAGCAATCAAACGCGCCAAGTATTTAGAAAAAATTCAAGAAACAGTAAAAAAGCAGTTTCTAGTAATTGATCAGCATCAAAAATTAATTGCAGAGGAACTAAAAAACATTGAAACGGAACGTGCCTACAAAGCTCAAATGTTGGAAGAAAAGAAGGTTGAACGCGAACAGATTCTACTCGACCAACAAAAACAACAAGTATTATATGAAAATTTAAAATCGCAGGAGGGGAAATTAATAGCTAAATTGCAAGAAGAAGAGCGAAAAAGAGCTAAAATTAAAAGTGAAATCGACGCTGCAATTCGAAAAGAAGTTGCTGCTGCAGAAGCAAAACGTAAAAAAGCGGAAGAAGAGGCACGAAAAAAGGCGGAAGCTAATAAGCCAAAACCTCCTACGAGTAAAACGCCATCTACGTCGAGTAAACCTGGAGCTACCACACCCTCCACTCCAGCGCCTAGTAAACCATTTGAATTACCTGAGACAAAGGAAAATGCTGCTTTAAGCAAAAGTTTTGAGGGAAATAGAGGGAAGCTTCCATGGCCAGTGGAAAAGGGAAATATTACGGAAGGTTATGGTAAAAATGCCCATCCAACAATTCCAGGTGTTTTTACAAACAATAACGGAGTCGATATTTCTTCACCTAAAAATGCACAAGTAAGAGCTGTTTTTGAAGGAGAAGTTACATCCGTGATGAATATACCTGGTGCAGGAAAGGTTGTTATTATCAAACATGGAAATTACCGAACTGTTTACAGTAATTTGCAAAGCACCTTTGTAAACGTGGGCACAAAAGTATCTACCAAACAAGTTATTGGATCGTTGGTTAGCAATGAATCTCAAACTTTATCGATTTCACATTTCGAAATTCATCAAGTTGTAGGATCATCGGTGACGAGCTTAAACCCAAGTTTATGGCTTGCGAAATAACGGTAATCTATTCATAATCTTTCTAAATAAAATCGCGACTTCCCTTAAATTTAGTAATTTTAGCCATTAAACATATGTGGACAAAACTATGGCAGAACAAATGAAATTGGGAGCAGTTAAGATTGGAAAAAAAGCAATTGTTCAATCAATTGAGAGTGATGGACTTCGTTCCAAACTTCTTGAACTAGGATTAACAACAGGCAGCAATATTCATGTATTGTATTGTGCTCCGTTTGGAGATCCAATTGCGATCGATTTGGAAGGTTTTACACTTTCTTTACGCAAATCGGAAGCAAATTTAATTCACGTAACTGTTCAACCAGATTAATCTCATTTGAATCATGAAAATCGCGCTATTAGGAAATCCAAATACTGGAAAAAGTTCCATTTTTAATCTACTAACTGGATTGCGTCAACATGTCGGAAATTTCCCTGGTGTGACGGTAGAAAAGAAAGAGGGCTTATTAAAAATTGGTGGAGAACAACACCAATTAATTGACTTTCCAGGTACATATAGCGTTTACCCCCATTCAGAAGATGAAAAAGTGGTTTACGAAGTACTTTCAAACCCAAATCATCCAGATTACCCTTCTATTTGCGTTGTAGTTCTTGATGCATCGAATTTGCGTCGTAATTTATTGCTATTTACACAAATTTACGATTTAGGATTGCCTAGTGTCATGCTAGTAAACATGATGGATATAGCTGACAAAAATGAATTAGCTATCTCAGAAAATGACTTAAAAACAAATTTCCCTGAGGCACAGATTGTATTTAGTAATGCACGTGTTAAGATAGGAAAGCAACGAATTTTAGATGCAATTTCAGCAGCGAATGCTTCGAAAGAACGACAATCATTTGTTGAAAATGCAAGTATGGTTTCTGTTAGCGATATTGCGCAACAAGAAAAGGAAGCAGAGCAACGATACAAAAAAATCGATCAAATTTTACCTTCAATTCAACAACAGAAAAATAAGAAACCAGTTAATAAAACCTTTAGTACACGTTTGGATAAAATCCTAACACATAAAGTTTTCGGTTACCTCATTTTCGCGTCAATCTTACTGTTAATTTTCCAATTTATCTTTTCATTTGCCTCCATTCCGATGGATTTCATCGATGAACAATTTGGTAATTTGGCAGAATGGACAGCCTCAATGTTACCAGAGGGAATTTTTAACGACCTTCTTACTCAAGGTATCATACCTGGAATTGGCGGAGTGGTAATTTTCGTTCCACAAATTGCCATTCTATTTTTCTTTCTAGCGATTTTGGAAGAAACCGGCTACATGTCACGTGTGGTATTTATTATGGACCGATTGATGCGACCTTTTGGCTTGAATGGTAAAAGTGTTGTACCATTAATGTCAGGTATCGCATGTGCAATTCCTGGAGTTATGGCTGCGCGAACAATATCTGACTGGAAAGAACGAATGATTACCATTATGGTAACGCCGCTGATGAGCTGTTCGGCTAGAATTCCGGTTTATACATTATTAATTGCATTGGTTATTCCTGAACAAACTGTTTTCGGACCTTTCAATTTGCAGGGATTGGTTTTATTTGGCTTATACTTCATGGGCTTATTTGCAGCACTTGCCATTGCAGCACTCATGAAATTGATTATTAAGTCAAAATCCAAAGGGTATTTACTTCTTGAAATGCCAGCATATAAGCAACCTCGTTGGGGAAATGTTGGGATTACAGTATTTGAAAAAGTAAAAGTATTTGTTGTAAATGCAGGTAAAATCATTTTGGCGATTTCAATCATTCTTTGGGCACTAGCTAAATATGGTCCTGCGGATCGAATTGAAAAAGCAGTGCAAATTGCGCAAAAACAAGCGATTGAACAATCATTAGACGAGGAACAAACAGCTGACCTTGTAAACGGAGCTCAACTTCAAAACTCTTACATCGGTATATTAGGAAAAACGATTGAACCAATTATTTCACCTCTAGGATATGATTGGAAAATGGGTATTTCATTGATAACATCATTTGCCGCACGTGAAGTATTTGTTGGTTCACTAGCTACAATCTACTCTGTGCATGATGATGGTGAAGAGAATGTACCTTTAAGAGAAAAATTATTGAAAGAGAAACACGCTGATGGAACCCCTGTTTATACATTAGCCTCAGGTGTATCATTAATGGTTTTTTACGTCTTTGCAATGCAATGTATGGCTACAATGGCAGTTGTTAAGCGTGAAACAGGAAGCTGGAAATGGACTTTCTTTCAACTAGCTCTATTCGGTGCACTAGCTTATATTTGTGCATTTTTAGCATTTCAACTATTATCCTAAGATGCAAACTATTTTAGTCATAGCTGCCATTGCCTTAGCGCTTCTCTACCTTGTAAAAAAAGTTGTGAAGCAATTAAGCAAAAAAAGTTCAGACCATAAAAATTGTGATAAATGTGGTTGAGAAATTAATTCTCAACCACTAATTTACCTGTAGATAAAATATTTCCTGATATTCCTGAAACGCTATAGATGTATGTCCCACTAGTAAAGTTAGAAACATCCACTGCATGTGTCGCTTGATTGATTTCATTGGAATAAATAACCTTTCCTACGATGTCTACAATTTCAATTTTACCATTATTAACCAACTGACCTAAATCAAAATTCACATTATTTTTTGCAGGATTAGGATACACATTTACGTGAATCATTTCAGTAGATTCAATGTTCAAATCATGCGGTAAAATTGTAACACAATAATCTTCAACTTCACCCCATTGGAAAGATGCACATACCCCTGGAGCAGTATTTTGTCCCGCACCTCGATAAGCCATTTGTACGCGCATACGTGTTGATCCCAAAGTAGCAGCCATTGGAATTGTAATCGTTCCATTTGCCATTGTCGTGGAAGGTGTACCTTGATCGTAAAGCATTTCCGAAACTTCAAACGTACCACTTTGATCTAGATCAATCCAAACACGTGAGTACTCCGTGTATGCAGTACCACTAAAACCAGGTTCAATAGAAATCGCATAAGGCACACTTCTTCTCAAGTTAATACCGCTAGCAGAAACAGGAGCTAAATAACCATTGTTAAAACCAGTAGTAAACTCTTGCCCGTTGATTGTAAATTTTTCAATCCACTCATCTGGATCTCCAGCTGTTGATGCTGCAGCGCAATAATCCAAATCGATACATGTTCCACAGCCTGCAACTGAAAAAGTTACAACGGAGGCAACTGTAGTATCTGAGCTACAAAAGTTAGTAATGAAAAATTCATATTGAGAACAAGAATCCAATCCACTTAGGTTATATGGTGCAGTAACACTGTTCACTGTTTGCCATGACTCTGCACCTACTTTTCTCCAATTCAATTCTACTGACGTCACATCTGTATTCGCTGTAAAATTAATAACAGCATTTTGCCCTGTCACTGACGCACTGATGTTAGAGCTATAACAATCCGAACAACCGATGTTCATTAAATTATCTAAGGTATTTTTAGAATTCAATCGACCACCAGTGATGAATTTGGAAGTCAGTTGAGTTTTAACATCAACTCCATCAATCATTGCTTGGCGTACTAAATCAGCACCCATACGCGGATTTGCGCGCACAATATCCATGAAATTTGTACATGGAATTGCATAAGCTAAACCAACCACACCGGCAGTAAGAGGACAAGCAAAAGAGGTTCCTGTAGTTGTCGTAATCCCATTTGTCCCATTTGTAGTAACAACATTAATTCCAGGTGCTCCAAAATCGATCGTCGACACACCGTAACCTCCTGCGGTATTATCATTGTGATCTGTTCTACCTACACCAATCATGTATGGAGTAGTACAACCAGTTGGCATATCACCTGCTGTATCTACATTTAAGTTACTATTCGTTGTTGCGCCAATATTCAAAATTCCTTGGTAACCTAATGAATCATAAAAATTACACCAAAGTGGATAACTAGCTGAATTTGCACCATCAATACCCCAAGAAGCACTTGTAGCTACAACAAAAGCACCTTGAGCACCATTCGTTTCGTTCCATTTTTTACGCATCACATATGGATATGTATATGCAGCAATAACATTTGCTTGTGTTAATCCACCGCCCATGTTTATAACCATCAATTTAACATCCCAATTAGCACCAACAACATTTAAACCATTGTCGCCTTTAGCACCAATCATTCCTAAACAATTAGTTCCATGACTTCCTGTTCCTGTATTATCATTATTCGTTCCTGTACTCCATCCATTATAATCATCGATGTAACCATTGCCATCATCATCAATTCCATTATTAGGAATTTCACCTGTGTTAACCCATCTATTTGGACTTAAATCTTGGTGATTTAAATTACCACCACTTCCTTCAACCATACAAACAACGATATCCACTCCATCAGCAGTAGTTCCACCTGTAGTAATATCCCATGCTAAATCAGAATCTATGTCGGCGTCTTCAGTTCCGCCTGTTTGTCCAGTATTTTTATGGTGCCATTGTTGTGTAACACTTGGGTCATTCGGCATTGTTTCTCGTTCATATACGTAATAATTGTAATCAACAACGATTACACCACTTTGTGTGTATAACCAATTATGTAGACTACTGATTGAAACAGCATTTTGATCAAAAGAAAGTTGCCAAATCATCATTGGAGGAGAAACAAAATTTGCAACTGCCAATTTATATTCTGCAGGCGCATTTTTTAAAATCGCTTCCATTTTAGATGCTGATGTTAATTGAATCAACAATTCGCCATCAACATAGGCTTTATTGTCAAATTGAATTTTATCACTTTGCGAAAAAACCGGATTTAATAAAAAGAGAGAGATTAGGAAACCTAAAAAAGCTAGAGTTTTCATAAATATTAGAGAATTTAGAGAAAATAAATGCAAAATAAATGGACTGTAAATTACGAATATATTTTCATTTCTGTCAATTTATTCAAGATTTAAATAACTTTGCAATGTTTTATTAGTACAAATGATGCTTTATATGCGTAAATATTTATTGGTGACATTGTTAACTATCTTATATAGTGCAGCATATTCACAAAATTCTCAACTTGTTAAGGGTATTTTAGTTGATGAAAAAACAAACAAAGCAGTTGAAAAAGTTAATGTGATAATCAAGAACACAGAAACTGTTGACTCTTTTACTACACTTACAAATAAAAATGGTGAGTTTCAATTTAAAAATATTCCTTTTGGGACTTATGAATTTAAGTTGAAAGATGAACTTTACAAAAAAGACAGCACCTTTACATTTACAGTAGATGAAAATCATGCTGAGCACTTTACATTTGGCGAACCAATTACTTCAAATTTAAAAGTGGCTTGGATTTTCAACTGGGGAGATCGAAAAATGACGGATGCAACAGGAAAGGTATATGTAAAAGAACATTATTGGTCGCATTTACTAGCAAAAATCATTTTAGGAATATATGGTTTAATGCTTTTGTTAATCTTCTTCTATGCTGTTATGCAGTTTCGTTTAACGATTATGTATGCGAAGAATAAAAAGCTGCCAAAAGCTCCATCTCCAAAATATGATCCAGCAAATACACCAATGGTTACTGTACAGTTGCCAATGTTTAATGAAATGTATGTTGCAGATCGTATTATCGATGCAGTAGCGGCTTTTGATTATCCAACAGATAAATTGCAAATTCAGGTATTGGATGATTCAACTGACGAAACGAAAGATTTAATCGCAGCAAAAGTTGCGGAAGTTGCTGCAACAGGAATCAATATCCAACACATTCACCGTGTTGATAGAACTGGATATAAAGCAGGTGCGTTAGACGCTGCAATGAATCAAGTTCAAGCTGAATTTATCGCCATTTTTGATGCGGATTTCATTCCTGAGCCAGATTTCTTAATTAAAACAATGCCGTACTTTCAGGATGAGAAAGTTGGAGTTGTTCAAACGCGTTGGGGACATATCAACAAAGATTATTCACTATTAACAGAATTACAAGCATTTGGTTTGAACGGCCACTTTGCGATTGAACAAGGAGGAAGAAATTCTGCAGGACATTACATCAACTTTAATGGTACAGGCGGAATCTGGAGAAAAGCTTGTATTGCTGATGCTGGTGGATGGGAACATGATACATTAACTGAAGATTTAGATTTGAGCTACCGTGCGCAAATGAAAGGTTGGAAATTTCAATATTTAGAGGATGTTGTATCACCCGCTGAATTACCAATTACTATGTCAGCACTTAAATCGCAACAGCACAGATGGATGAAAGGTGGGGTTGAATGTTTCAGAAAAATGTGGAAACGTTTGATTACAACGAAAGGAGTGAAATTCTCTGATCGCTTACACGGATTATCACACTTATTTAATTCATCCGTTTTCTTGTTTATTATCTCGATCGCATTTTTAAGTTTGATTGTACTACAAATCAAGGATAGTTTTTCTGATTTAAACAATGTCTTACAATTTATGGGAATCTTTGTTTTAAGTACAATTTTCTTAATGTTCTTCTACTGGCACTCCTACCGTGATGTTAAACCGAACGGTAAAAAATCTTTCTTTGGATTTATCGGTCGTTTCTTTCAATTCTTAACGATGAATATGGGAATGTCGATCAATAATACTGTTGCAGTAATTGAAGGTTACATGGGAATTAAGAGTTCATTTGTACGTACACCGAAATTCAATATTTCCAATAAAGCTACGGCGATGACGAATAAATATGACAAGAAGAAATTAAACTTGGTAGCGATCATTGAAGGAATTTGTTCGGTAATTTTCCTATTCACTGCAATTAATAGAACAATTTATGGTGATTTAGGAATGGTTCCTTTCCATTTAATGCTTGGAATTGGTTTCGGATTGATTTTCTATTACTCAGTAAAAGAAGTTAGAGACGCTAATAAATTTGCAAAGTAATTTGCACTTACAGATAACAAAAAAGCCACTTGTAAAGTGGCTTTTTTTTATGATATAAGATTTAATTGGTTATTGATAAATCGTTTTTACCATTTATCTTGTGTTCCATCTTCAATGTTCGCTTGGTCAAGTAACTTTTGCCAATTAAACACCTGATCATCTGAATCATTTAAAATCTCTTTATAATCATCTGGGTGAATGTCGTAATGCATGATTTCTTCACCAGTGTATTCTTCAATATCCGTCAACAACACCCTTTCGTCATTCGAGCAAAAACTCAAAGCTTGACCATTCTTTTCTCCACGACCTGTTCTTCCACAACGGTGAACATAATTTTCTGGATCATCAGGTAAATCGTAATTGATAACATAATCAACATTTGGAATATCAATTCCACGAGCCGAAACATCAGTTGTGATCAATACTAAATTTTCACCTGAACGAAAACGACTTAAAATCGCAAAACGATCTTTTTGTTCAATTCCTCCGTGAATTTCCTCTGATTCAATTCCAGCACGCTTCATCGCAGCAACTACTCTACCAGCACGTACTTTCGTTCGAACAAAAACCAAAATTCGTTTTTCAGGATATTCTTTTAAAATATTTTCAAGGAAGAAACGTTTATCGTCCATTTCGATAAAAGCAACAGCATGTTCAACTGATTTAGCAACCGGATTTTTAGGCGAAATTTGAATACGAATGGCATTTTTTACAACGTCGTAAGCCAATGACTTAATTTTTTTATCGATTGTGGCTGAGAAGAATAATGTTTGACGTCGGCTTGGAATTTTTCTCAAGATATCTTGAATGTCTTTATTGAATCCCATTGCCAACATTAAATCTGCTTCGTCAAGAATTAAAAACTCAACTCTAGAAACATCTAAATGCCCTTGCGCAATTAAATCGAACATTCTACCAGGAGTCGACACAAGTACATCCACGCCATTTTGCAACGCTTCAATTTGCTTGTCTTGCTCCACACCTCCATACAATCCCAATACACGAATGGAAGTACGTTTACCGATTGTTTGGAAGACATCTGCAATTTGTTGCGACAATTCACGTGTTGGTACCAAAACCAAACAGCGCACATTGTTCTTATTGAACTTATTTCTTTCCTGCGCTAATTTATGAAGCACTGGAATTGCAAACGCAGCAGTTTTACCCGTACCAGTTTGTGCAATTGCCATTACATCTTCACCATCAAGAATAGGTTTTATTGCTTTAAACTGAATGTCTGTTGCACGAACAAAGCCCATTGAATCCAATTGATCCAAAATTTGCTTGTTGATATTGTATTCGTTAAATTTCATTGTACTCTAATTGTAGTTGCAAATTTCAGTTAAAAATGCATCCAAATTTCATTTTAAACAAAAAAGGTGTCTAAATGATCAGACACCTTTTTCAAAATATGATTTTCGTATTAGATTTCTTCTTTAATAGAAGGAACTAAGATACGACCACAGTGCTCACAAACGATCACTTTTTTCTTCATTTCGATATCCAATTGACGTTGTGGTGGAATTTGGTTGAAACAACCTCCACAAGAATCACGCTCAACTGGTACAACAGCTAATCCGTTTTTAGCATTTTGACGTAAACGTGTGTACGCTACAACTAAACGCTCTTCGATTTCTGTTTTTGCTTTTTCAGATGCTTTCGTTAAAGCCTCTTCATCTTTTTGTGTTTCAGCAATGATTTCATCCAATTCAGATTTTTTTGTTTTCAAATCTTCTTTTCTGAAACTCAAACGCTCTTTCGCTTCATCTAATAATTCTTTTTTCTGAGCGATTCGAACTTTTGCTTCTTTTGATTTCTTTTCGTGTAATTTAATTTCCAATTCTTGGAACTCAATTTCTTTCGAAAGTGATTCAAACTCACGATTGTTACGAACATTCTTTTGTTGCTCTTTGTATTTTGCAATCGCAGCATCAGCATCTTTAGATGCATTTTTACGATCTGAAACCTCTACTTCGATTTCTTTAATTTCTTCTTGAATTTTAGCAATGCGCGTTTCCAATCCTCCGATTTCGTCCTCCAAGTCTTGTACTTCCAAAGGTAATTCTCCACGAACCGTTCTGATTCTATCAATCTCAGAATCAATTTTTTGTAAGTCGTAAAGTGCGTCTAATTTTTCCGCTACCGTTGCATCTATTTTTGTTGCAGTTGCCATATATATTATAAATAATTTATCGGATTCGTATTAATCGTCGTTAGACAATGTGCAAAGTTAGGAAATTTTTTCGTCAAAATAGCACTTAACAAATTAATTGTAAATTGTTCACTTTCGAAATGACCAATATCAGCAATAACTAATTTGTCTTCTGCATCAAAAAATTCGTGGTATTTAAAATCACCTGTTATGTAAACATCAGCATTATATCTGATTGCATCACTCAATAAAAATGAGCCCGAACCACCACAAAAAGCAATACGTTTTACTTCATCTTTTACAATTGCTGTGTGACGAATAATTCCGCAATTGAAAGTTTCCTTTACTAATTTCAAGAAATCTTTGGTTGACAGTGATTGCTTTAATTCGCCCACCATACCAGCTCCTTCAAATTGATTTTCATTTTTCAATCCAACGATGTCATACGCCACTTCTTCGTACGGATGTGCATTCTTCATTGCTGCAATCACACCATATAATCTGTGATCATCCACTAAAACCTCTAATTTGGTTTCAGCAACTTCCTCGGCAACATTTAATTCACCAATTACAGGATTTGCATTTTGAATCGGAGTGAACGTCCCCTTCCCTTCTGTTTGAAAACTACAATCTTTGTAATCTCCAATTGATCCAGCTCCAGCTGCATACATAGCTGACGCAAGTTCATTCACCTGTGGACGAGGAACGTAAACCGCAATTTTATTTAAATTACCTTGTTTAGGTGCTAAAACACGTAAATTTTCCAACCCTAATCGACTACCAATTTCATGATTGACTCCAAATCGATAATTATCCAAATTAGTATGAATTGCATACAGGGCAATGTCGTTTTTGATGCATTTCAATACAACACGTTCCACATAGTTCTTCCCCGTCAACTTTTTCAATCCTTTGAACACAATTGGATGATGTGCAATAATCAAATTACATCCATTTTCAATTGCCTCATCAACTACCGCTTCGGTGCTATCAAGACAAATCAATGCCTTCGTTAATTCACCATTTTGATTCCCCACAATCAAACCAGAATTATCATAACTTTCTTGACTACTCAAAGGTGCCAAGGATTCTAAAAACGAAGTAATTTCCTTAATAGTCATTTTCACGGGATGTTATTATTTAAAAATTTGGTGTCAACTCATGTGTTTTGTAGAAATCCTCAATGTACGCATACGCTTCTTCAGCGGAGTCAACCACCTTGAACATATCCATATCTTCTGCTGAAATATTATTTTCTTGTTGCAACATTACATTTCTAATCCAATCAATCAAACCTGTCCAGTAATCAGATCCTATCAATACAACTGGTCTTTTATTGATTTTGTTAGTTTGTATCAACGTTAATGCTTCGAATAATTCATCCAAAGTTCCGAATCCACCTGGCAACACTACAAAACCTTGTGAATATTTTACAAACATTACTTTTCGAACAAAGAAATAATCAAATTTCAAGTTGCAATCTTCATCAATGTACTTATTATGAAACTGCTCAAATGGCAATTCTATGTTCAATCCAATGGATTTTCCACCACCTTGTTGTGCTCCTTTGTTACCTGCTTCCATGATTCCAGGTCCACCACCAGTAATTACTCCATATCCGCCTTCTGCAAGTAACTCTGAAATTTTTACACTTTCTTGGTAGTACTTGTTATCATCCTTCGTTCGTGCGGAACCAAAAACTGAAATACTTGGACCAATTTTTCCCATTTTCTCATAGCCTTCAACAAATTCAGCCATTATTTTGAAAATTGCCCAACTATCATTTATCTTAATTTCGTTCCAATCCTTTTTTATCTTATTCATACACGTGTAAAAATTATGCAAGTAAATATAACGGAATTTCTTGTATGGTCCTTTAGAAGACGATTCCGTATCAAAATTACACTCATTTTATGAGTTCAAATCAATCTTTAAATAATTGTTCAAAAATTAACATTATAAAAGATAACGACTTATATTTGAACAATAAATACTTAAACACCTTAAAATGAAAACAATAAAACTTGGGTTATTTACCTTGCTTGTAGGAATCACTTCAGTTGTGACTGCACAAAAAATTACCATCCTTGACGGAAGCTTAAACAGCTTAAAGGGCCAAAAGATCATTAACGTAGAATATGATTGGACCAATTCCAAAGTAGGCAAATTTGCAAACGAGCAAGAATACATCGATAAAAAAACGAAAGAGTACAACGAAAAAGAAGCTGGAAAGGGAACAAAATGGGCTGAAAGCTGGAAAGGCGATAAAACAGGACGTTTCGAACCTGAATTTGAAAAATTGTTTAACAAATACACTGGTAAAACAGGTTTATATTTAGGAAATGAAAAAACTGGTAAATACACAGCAATTGTAAAAACTACCTTTATTGAGCCAGGATTCAATATTTATGTAACGAAAAAACCTGCAAGTGTTGATTTAACAATTAAAATTGTTGAAACAGACAATCCTGATAAAGTAATCTGCACAATTGTATCAAAAGGAAATCTGGGTAGATCTTTCGGAATGAATGATTATGATACAGGATTACGTATTTCTGAATCTTACGCATTAGCTGGTAAAAAACTTGGAGCTTACATTGCAAAAGCGATTGGAAAGTAAATTTACGAATTGAATCAAAAGATTAGAGGTCAACCAATAGGTTGGCCCTTTTTGTTGGAGCAAAATTCGATAGTAGAAAAGAATTTTAAACAAATTTAACGCTCCGCAGCGGTCTCCTGACCCTGCGGAATTACAACAACAATAATCAATTTGAATTGATCGCAGGGTCAGTGACCCAGCGAAGCAAGGATTAGACCTCAACCAATAGGTTGGCCTTTTTTATTGAAAGAAATTTGATTTAAAAAAGGAAGTCAAAACCTAAACTCCGTTCCGCAGCGGTCTCCTGACCCTGCGGAATTACAACAACAATAATCAATTTGAATTGATCGCAGGGTCAGAGACCCAGCGAAGCAAGAACACAAGGTCAATCAGATAGGTTGGCCTATTTTATTGAAAGAAATTTGATCTTGACGCTCCGCAGTGGTCTCACGACCCTGCGTAATTATTAACACAATAATCAATTTAGAATAGTCTCAGGGTCAGAGACCCAGCGAAGCAAGCATAAGAAATCGACCATATTAATTGGATGTTTGGTTAGAGGGGAATTTGAAAGTGGAAAAGAATTCTAAACAAATTAACGCTCCGCAGTGGTCTTCCGACCCTGCGGAATTATTGCAACAAAAATCAATTTCAAGTACTCGCAGGGTCAGAGACCCAGCGAAGCAAAGCCCACCGAAGCAGGATACTTTACAATCCAACATGAAATTCGAAAAACAAAATAATCTTCCTAAAGGTTGACAAAATCACAAAAGTATGGATACAAAAAAACCCCTAGTTTTCACTAGAGGTCTATGTTTGCGCTTACTTTAGACAGTAAACTATGTACTCGAGGCGGGACTTGAAACCATTCCATTTGACAATTAATTAAAACATAGAAAAAACCAGTAAACACCCCGACAAAACCACTAAAACAAAGGAACTTAGGATTAAATAAATATTGAAATAGATTGAATGATATTTAAATAAATCTTATATTGGTTGACCAAATGTTGACAAAATAATTTAACCACTATAAGCAATTCAAATGGCAACAATCAAATATTATGTATTTAGCTCAAAAGACACCGCTCAAATCTATTTAAGATTTAGTGCAAGTAGAGAACTAGTTCTTAAGAGCAAAGTTGGTTTTATTATTAATCCCAAAGACTGGAGCAACAATACAAATCTTCCAAAACCAAACTCAGAAAGTAATAAAGTATTATCTAGTAAACTCCAAAAGCTAAAACTATACATACTTGAAAAGTATAATGAAGCACAAGGAACTGAAGATGCAATAAATCTACACTGGTTAAAAGAAAATATTGACAGCTGTTTTTCTCGACACGTGCGAACAGATAGTAAAGTATTATTGAAATACATTCAATTTATTATTGATAATGCTAGTATTCGCAAAGTAAAAGGGAAAAACAAACTTGGTATTTCAGAAAGCAGAGTGAAAAGCTATATAACTTTCAAAAACCTAATGTCTGAATACGAAAATCATTTAAAATCTACTATAACTCTATTAGATATTGATAGGTTATTCGTAACCAACTTTACTAAGTGGTTACTAGAATTAAAAAAGTACTCAACTAATTACGCAGGAAAACAATTAGATAATCTCAAAACTGTCTGTTTAGATGCTCAAAAGAATGGGATTAAAATTAATGATTACGTACCATTTATTGAACGATTTAGCGAGGCGAATGAAGATAGGTTAATCGCAACACTGTCATTTGATGAAATTGATAAAATTAAGAAGTTAAAAACCACTTCTAAGGCATTAGAAAACGCAAGGAAATGGATTTTAATTGGTTGTGAAATTGGTCAACGTGGCAACGATTTACTAGCACTTACAAAGGAAAATATTAGATACAATAATAAAGGCTATTACATTGACCTCATCCAACAAAAAACTAAAAAAAATGTAACAGTATCCTTAATTGATGAATTTGTAATAGAGATAATTGAAAATGATTTTCCTAAGTCAATTAGCATTCAAAAATTAAATACCTATATCAAACAAGTTTGTAAGTTAGCTGGAATAGATGAACCTATTGAGGGTAAAAAAATAAATCCCAATACTAAGAGAAAGGAAACTGGAATGTATCCGAAATATGAGCTAATAAGTAGCCACTGCTTTAGACGTTCATTCGCTACTAACTATTATAAAAAAGTACCTACTGCAATTCTTATCGGTATCACTGGACACTCTAAGGAAAGTTTATTCTTACAATACATCAATCAAAATGAGGATAAGGATTCTAATGCAGATTTATTTAGAGATTTTCATAAGAAATTGAATGCAGATAAACCAAATCAAATAAAAATTCTTAAACATGGATAACATTAACAATATAGACACTATTAATCATTGTTTTAAAGTAAGTGATATACCACAAAGATTTAGAATTGGAAAAAACGGAACAAAATACTGTAATATTGATATTGATAAATACGATTTACAGAACGCAGATCTGTATTCCGAGCAAGGGAAACTTATTGAAAGAGGGTCACAGCAAGATTATAACACATTGTTTTTATTGGAATTAGATAACCTATATTTTGATGAAGTCAAGGAGTTTTTAAACTATCAATATACTTTTTCAACTAGAAAAGTTCAATTTTTGAATTATGTTAAACTCGGAACTATACACTCATCAATTTTGAAAGATAATCCTATAATTATTGAATCAATAAAGCAATGGATTGCAGATTTTGACGACTTCAAAAACTTATTAAATATTGAAAATGGTCTAAAAATTTCACTAAGTGAGCATTATGACAATTGTTTAAAAGATTGCGTAGATACAGAACAATTTGAAAGAATTACATATGATTACTATGATATTTTAGTTCCAGTAAATCATTTAAAACTAAATCTACTCTTTAATGGTGAATTGAAATTTAACATCAAAAATTACACTAGTAAGCAACAGATATTGGTGAACAAGGATATTTTAGCAAATGCCTTTTTTTTAGGCTATAAAAAGGGAGTGAAAAACTTTGATAAAGAATATAAACCAAAAAAAAAAGAGCTTTTTAATCAATCCTTTTTACGGACTATAAAAACCTTATTAGAAAATGAAATAAGCGACTCATATCTAACACTCTTAACTGGAATAAACCCCCTTGGTTTTAAGGGATGGGGTTTTGTTAAAGACAATATACCCATGGTAGCAGATAAAAATGTGTTTCATGCTTTTGGATATTATCAAGCTCATTTTGATAAAGCAACAACAATTTTGAGTTATGTAGAAAAAAATAAAAACACAAATGATATAATAAAAATAAGTCCAAAATCAAATCCTTACGATAAAGTAATAAATGATAATTGGTTTAAAGCAGGACGACTTATGTATGAAGATGAAAATTTTCATCAAAAGTGTAGTAGTTTAGGAGTGACACCAACATTAAAGGAATATTATAGAAAATATTTACATTTAAGACAGTATTTTGATGGTACAATAAAAAACTATAATTGCAAGCATAAAAATTTATTTTTAAGAAAGGGCGGTGAACAAATGACTCTATTACATCAATACTGTTCTGATAATGATATAAAGTGCTGTAATAGTTTTAAATTGATATGTGACAAAAGAAATAGTGCCCAATAATTTTGCCCAAATGGGCACATTGTGTGCAGTCTAAATAGTGCAAAATTTGACTTATTAAAGTTTAAAAATTTAAGTCATGAGTAACATTCAATTTATTCAAACAACACCAGAGCAATTAAAAGAACAAATTGCCGAAAGTATCAAAGAACAATTAAAAGAGTTCGTAAGAGAAAACAGTGAGAAACCAAAAGAAGAATATCTGACTAGAAATGAAGTCGCCAAACTCTTAAAAGTAGATTTAAGTACCATACACAACTGGTGCAGAAAAGGAAAGTTAAAGCCCTATGGCATAGGCGCAAGGGTTTACTTTTTAAAATCGGACATAGACAATTGCCTTACACCATTAAATGACTTGTAAGATGGAGGCGAAAAACACATTCACGATAAATAAAGGTCATTTACAGATTATAATTAACCATGTAGATGAGTTGCATTCCAATTGTAATAAAAAGCCATTAAACTGCTTAAAAACACTAATTTTTGATAGTGAAATTATATTCCAACCAAACAAAGAAATCGTATTAATAACTGGAATACTCCACAATCATAATATTATAAGCTTCAATTTTGATGCAAAAAGTAAGTTATTTACTTCATCAACAGTAATTGAAAAGACCAATTATTATATAGTTGCCTTTGAAATTAACAACATTTTGAGATTGGATTTTTTGCATGATATAACCGCCCATTTATCAATTACTAGAAATAAAATATTGAAAGAATACATACTCAAGCGAGATATAGCAGTTTTCAATATAAAATAGTTTGTCATGTTAGATATGATCAAATTAATAACTGATTGTCCTAAATTAATAAGCTACTTTATGACAACGGATAAATTATGCTGGAAAGAGGATAAAAGAAGACTAGCAAAAGATAGGGAGTTAATCCATTCTACGATATTACGAACATCTGATTACGCTAACTTTACTTTTAGATATAATCATTTAGAAATAGAGATATTGCCTCACTACTGTTTTAATAATCACCAACATAATGCAAATGATTTTACGGTTACAAATTGCATAGAATTATTAAACAACTTCGTTACTGAATTTGAGCTACAATTGTATCTAAATAAATTTAAGGTGGTTAATATAGAATATGGTATTAATATCATATCACCAATTTGTAGTAAAAATCTAGTAAACTGTATCTCATACCATCAAAAAAATGAATTCGTTAATGATGATAGCTTAAAATATAGTAAAAAGAGCTTTTCAGTTAATGAACACGGTAAAATGAACAAATATAAATTCATTAAAGCTTATTCAAAAGGGGTGCAATTTCCACAGTTCTGCGATATCAATACTTTTAGATTTGAGATTAAAAGCAAACAATCCAAATTTATTAAAACACTAGGGATTGAATTTTTAATAGATCTACTTGAACCATCAATTTATCAAAATTTAAAAAACTCAATATTGAAAGAATGGGATGAGGTGCTAATTTTGTATAGCAAAAACACATTAGCACCTAAGCATCAAAAATATCTCACCAATCAATTTTGGTATGAGCAAAAACAAAAAAGTAGAAATAGGTTTTCTTACAGTAAAAAAGAATTTAACAAAATATTAAACATTAGCGGTCATAACATTCACCAAGAAATGAAAGTTACTTTAGCCAATAAACTAAATTCATTGTAAATTGAGTGCATATTCCACAGTAGTACTTTTTTTTGGATTCCGAAAAGTAGTGCATATTCTACTATAGTATAGTTAGAAAGCGCACTAAATCATTTACCAGTCTTCATTTTTAACTCCACCATTATTGATGTAATTATGTAGTGATGAAATCAAAGCATTAACAGAATTCTCTAGACTACTGGGCGAATCAAGATACATCTTTCTAATTGTTCCATCTTCCTTATAAAAATGACTCAATTTATGCATAGCGGTTGCTCCTTTGTCTGTGAATCTATTAATTGCTAACTCTACTTTGTATCGACCATCTTTAAATGAGATTGTAAGAGTGTAATCTAGTCCATAGTATATTTTATTTCCCATTGAACTGTAATACCATGCATTACTCATATGTCCATCAATTCGTATTTTTTCATCTTCAATCTTAGATTTTATTACTAGATCTGGGTTTTTAAATGTTGTTCCTACCCAATCAATTGTTTTTTTGTAAAGTTCGGAGGCGGATAATTCCTCACTTGATATAATAACCGAGTTAAAACCGTCGGGTGACAATTTTAAAGATTCTTGCCCAACAAGAATTGACACTTGAAAAAGTGCAACTAAAATTAATAGTACAGATGTTTTCATATTTTAAATATTGAGTTAGAAATAATTAAAAACCAAAATTAAGTTTTGGGTTGATAAAAAGCAAATTATTCATTGGTTGACCAAATGTTGACCAAATCAGAAAAGTATGGACACAAAAAAACCCCTAGTTTTCACTAGAGGCCTATGTTTGCGCTTACTTTAGACAGTAAACTATGTACTCGAGGCGGGACTTGAACCCGCACGCCCAATTGAGCACAGGATTTTAAGTCCGGCGTGTCTACCAATTCCACCACTCGAGCATCCTAATCTTTGAGTTGTTACACTCTATTTATTTCAAAGTTTTGAGCAATCACGTTCGATTCGCTTCTCACCTTTTGAGCGGGAGACGAGATTCGAACTCGCGACCCCAACCTTGGCAAGGTTGTGCTCTACCAACTGAGCTACTCTCGCATTCTTTTCAATTCCTTTCGTTGATTCGCTAACCAACCGGGCGACAAAGATATGAACTTTTTTTCAATTGAAAAGCATTTTCTGCAATTATTTTTGAAAAAATTAGCAAGTCGGGATTTTATCAATTCGCTTTTGGTGTCTTCCACCCTCGAAATCAGTTGAAAAGAAAATATCAACCATTTCTTTCGCTGCATCCTCAGAAATGAATCGAGCTGGTAAAGTAAGGATATTTGCGTTGTTATGCTCTCTTGAAAGCTTCGCAATTTCAGGTTGCCAACACAAAGCAGCACGAATTCCTTGGTGCTTATTTGCCGTCATGTTGATTCCATTTCCAGAACCACACAATAAAATCCCCAACATCCCTTCATTACTTTCCACCATTTCTGCAACAGGATGTGCAAAATCAGGATAGTCAATACTCTCTTCAGAATAACATCCGAAATCTTTTACCTCATAACCTTTCGATTCTAAGTAAGATATTAATGTTTGTTTTAACTGGAAACCTGCGTGATCGCAACCAATAGGGATAATCATAGCTCAATAATTTTAAGACAAAAATAATAATTAGATCCTTACTAAATCGTGTTACTAAATAGAAATCCAAAGATTCCTTTATTAATTATGTAATAATAATGCATACATATAACTTCTAATTGCCTAAATTTGCAGTCCCAACATTTAATGTTATATATACAATTATGAGTTTAATCGAACTTTCCGATCAAGAAATTCAACGTAGAGAGACGTTGAGCAAGATACGCGAAATGGGTATAGATCCATATCCTGCCGCTTTATATCCAGTAACTGATTTAGCCAAGGACATAAAGGAAAAGTTCGAAGATGGGAAAGAAGTGTGTATCGCTGGACGTATGATGAGTCAACGTGTAATGGGTAAAGCAAGCTTTATTGAATTACAAGATTCTTCTGGTCGCGTGCAAGTTTATTTCAATAGAGATGAGATCTGCCCAGGTGAAGATAAAACACTTTACAATGATTTCTTTAAGAAATTATTGGATTTGGGTGACTTCATCGGAGTAAAAGGACATGTCTTCAAAACACAAGTTGGAGAAGTTTCTGTCCACGTGAAAGACTTTACATTATTAAGTAAATCACTAAAACCACTTCCATTACCTAAAACTGATAGCGAAGGAAAAGTACACGATGCATTTACAGATCCTGAGATGCGTTACCGTCAACGATACGCTGACTTAGTGGTAAATCCACAGGTGAAAGAGATATTTATTAAACGTACAAAGTTGTTCAATGCCATGCGCCAGTTCTTTAATGATGCTGGATATATGGAGGTTGAAACACCAGTTTTGCAATCCATCCCAGGTGGTGCAGCTGCACGTCCGTTTATAACACACCACAACGCATTGGATATTCCATTATACATGCGTATTGCAAACGAATTGTACCTAAAAAGACTAATCGTTGGTGGTTTTGATGGTGTTTATGAGTTTTCTAAAAACTTCAGAAATGAAGGAATGGACCGTACACACAATCCAGAATTTACAGCAATGGAAATCTATGTTTCTTACAAAGATTACAACTGGATGATGGATTTCACAGAACAATTATTAGAACATTGTGCAATTGCAGTTAACGGTTCTTCTGAAACAACATTTGGTGAACATAAAATCAACTTTAAAGCTCCATACGCACGTGTAACAATGCGCGACTCGATTTTGGAATTTACTGGATTTGACATCAATGGGAAATCAGAGGATGAATTACGTGCTGCAGCCAAAGGAATGGGAATTCCAGTGGATGAAACAATGGGTAAAGGAAAATTGATTGACGAAATTTTTGGTGAAAAATGTGAAGGAAACTACATTCAACCAACTTTTATCACAGATTATCCGAAGGAAATGTCGCCATTGTGTAAATCTCACCGCGATAACCCTGAATTAACAGAGCGTTTTGAGTTGATGGTTTGTGGCAAGGAAATTGCAAACGCATACTCCGAATTAAATGATCCAATCGACCAAAGAGAACGCTTCGAGGAACAAGTAAAATTGGCTGAAAAAGGTGATGATGAAGCTGGTCAGTTTATTGATCAAGATTTCTTACGCGCATTGGAATACGGAATGCCACCTACATCAGGATTGGGAATTGGAATGGACCGTTTGATTATGTATTTAACAAACAATCCTTCCATCCAAGAAGTGTTATTCTTCCCTCAAATGAGACCAGAAGTAAAAAAAGTAGCGCTTTCTGAAAATGAAAAAATAATTTTTGACATCCTTTCTACTGAGAAATCAATGGAATTGGAAGCATTAAAAAATAAAACTGGTTTTAGTAACAAACAGTGGGATCTTGGGATCAAAGGCTTAACAAAGGCTGGAGTTGCTGTTGTTACAAAAGAAAATGATGTGTTAACAGTTAGTGTAAAATAAAGCACTTCAACATTAATTTTGCGGTTATAAATGAGAACGAAATACATAGACCTAATTGATCAAACATTTGATTTTCCTCAAGATGAATTTAACTTGAATGAAGATCGCCTGATGTTTCATGGGATTGATTTAATGAATTTGGTTGAACAATACGGTACGCCTTTAAAGTTTAACTATTTACCTCAAATATCTCATAATATTCAAAGAGCTAAAGGTTGGTTTAGGGAAACAATGAATAACATCGGATACCAAGGTGCTTATCATTATTCTTATTGTACGAAGAGTTCACATTTCTCATTTGTAATGGATGAAGTGATGAAAAACAATGTGCATATTGAAACTTCATCTGCATTCGACATTGACATCGTTAAAAAACTTAACAAAGAAGGAAAGTTAAAGAACGGTCAATTTGTTATTTGCAACGGTTATAAGCCTGCACGCTATATTGACAACATCGCATCGTTGATTGAAGAAGATAATTTACGCGTTATTCCAATTGTAGACAATACGCAGGAAGTGCAAGATTTATTGGCAAAGACTGATAAAGATATTCACATCGGAATTCGTATTGCATCTGAGGAAGAGCCAAAATTTGAGTTTTATACCTCACGTTTAGGAATTCGTTACCGCGAAATTGTGCCTTTCTACAAAGCTATTTTGGAAAACAACCCACGCGTAAAAGTTAAAATGTTACACTTTTTCATCAATACTGGGATCAATGACAATGCCTATTATTGGAATGAGTTAACAAAATGTTTACGTGTTTACTGCGATCTTAAAAAAGTTTGTCCTTCACTTGATTCATTGAATATTGGTGGTGGATTTCCAATTAAGCAATCGTTGATTTTTGATTACGATTATGCGTACATGGTGCGTGAAATCTTACTACAAATCAAACGTATGTGTTCGGACAATGAAATTCCTGAACCAAACATATTTACAGAATTTGGATCATTCACAGTTGGTGAAAGTGGTGGAGCAATCTTTAGAGTTTTGCATCAAAAACAACAAAATGATCGTGAGAAATGGAACATGATTGACTCATCGTTCATGACCAATTTACCAGATACTTGGGCAATAAATAAGCGTTTTATTATGTTGCCAATCAATCGATGGAATGAAGATTACGAACGTGTATTACTTGGTGGTTTAACATGTGATTCGGATGATTATTACAACTCTGAGCAACATGCAAATGCCATCTATTTACCGCGATTCGATCGAAATGATCCTTTGTACATTGGATTCTTTAATACGGGCGCGTATCAAGAAACTGTTGGAGGTTTCGGAGGATTAAAACACTGTTTGATTCCTGAGCCACGACACGTATTGATTCAAAGAGACGAACAAGGACAAATACATACAAAAATATTTAGCGAAGAGCAGACAGCTGAGGACTTTCTGAAAATTTTAGGTTATTAAATAATAATTTTTTAACATCTAAATTCAATCAATTGTTTACCTTTGCCCGCTGATTTGACGAGGAAAATCATATAAAGACATGAAATTAAGAAAGATATTTATTATACCTGGTACTGCATTTGGTGCATTAATCGCTGATTGGGCGGTTATGAATCAGTTGGAAGTTGAAGAACTTACAATTGACGAAGGTTTTGATAAGGTTGTAGACGGACTTGTGATTTTCAATCAAAACTCTGACATGGACAAGGATATTTTAGATATCCGTAAAGTGTTTGATGACTCGTTAAAGCCTGTTCAACGTATTGATATTAATGGAACGTTGATGGTAGGCGTTTCTAACTTTTCTTTGTGGTTAGAAAGAAATGGATGTGTTAATGTGTTGTTCTTAGGAGCTGATAATTTAAAAGACAATCCAAACCTTGTACGTTACCTTGAAACAATGAAAGGGGCATAAGGCTCAATGAATAGGAACTATCTTTCTTTTGGCTAAATTTTTGTATATCTTTATTAAAATTAAATTGAACCTCATGAAAGCACAATCCATCTTATCTATTTTAATCGCATTTTCACTTGTTTTAACAGCTTGTTCATCCACAAAGAACGCAGCTAAATCAGCTATTGAAAATGATTCAAAAACACAAAAAGATATTGTTTTTGCATCTTTAGACCGAGGTTATTGCTTTGGTACATGTAAAGTATTTTCAGTAAAAATCTACAAATCAGGATTGGTTGAATACGAGGGTAAAGCAAACGTAGATCAAATCGGATTCTTTACGGGACAGATTTCTAAATCTGAACTATCAAAAATCGAGGAAGTTGCAAAGGAAATTAAGTTTGAGTCGTTGGATGAAGTTTATGACGATCCAAAATTAATGGACGTTCCAGGGCACAAAAGTGGACTATTAATCAATGGTCAATTTAAAACTGTGTACCGCAGGGTAAATTATCCCGAATCAATCAAACTTTTTGAAAATCAAATCGAGGAGGCACTTGCATCTATTAAGTTAATTCCAGTAAATCAAGAGAAATAATAGCATTTTATCGACTTGATTCCTTAAGGTTTTGTTCAATTTCGTTACTTTCGTAGCGAACTGA